>Ga0182739_1002344_pt1 | contig 17895 bp, 15 predicted proteins | sample eDN5th30CBELigBY_FD_128873 | JGI IMG/M metagenome (GOLD analysis project Ga0182739, IMG submission 128873) | Enriched backyard soil microbial communities from Emeryville, California, USA - eDNA 5th pass 30_C BE-Lig BY (version 2) (version 2) | ecosystem: Environmental > Terrestrial > Soil >...
AGCGGGATCTCATGATTATTACAGACAATCGATTTACCGATTTTTCTAAATTGAATCAACAAGTGATGGCAGGGAAAATGCAGGAGCTTGATATCGATTTGTCCGTTATTGCAATGAGCGAAAATGATTTTGAAAAACAGCCGATTGCGTTTGCCGACAAAGTATTTTTTGCAAACGATTAATAAAGTTTTCTAACGAATCCGTGACGGGTTCGTTTTTTTGTTGGCCGGATATTTAGTTATGGACAAGGAATTTTAAAAGGCTATGCGGAATATTTAAAGTAAGGATACATAATTAGAGAGAAATGGAGTGTTTCGATTAATGTATACAGCCTATTGCAGAACTGTCCAAAGTTCAATGCGTGTCGGTATGAAGCTTATGAACTGGAGAAAACCGGAATTACTCCAAGGTGAAAACAGCCTGGAAAAATTGCCGGATGTTGTGAAAAGTTTAGATTTAAATATGCTCTTAGTGATAACCGATGAAGGAATTCACAAGTTGGGGCTTATGGATACGTTATTAGAGGGCTTACAGCAGCAAAATATTGCATTTGTTGTCTATGATAAAACGGTTCCAAACCCGACTTTCACCAATATTGAAGAAGCGCTGGAATTGTATGATGCACATCAATGTGATGGCATTATAGCATTTGGCGGAGGATCACCGATGGATTGTGCAAAAGCGGTTGCAGCAAGAATCGCACGCCCTGAAAAATCATTGGCTGATTTAAAGGGTTTATTTAAAGTACGAAAAGAAATGCCGCCGTTTTTTGCAATCCCGACAACTGCCGGTACTGGGAGCGAAGGGACGATTGCCGCCGTCGTATCTAATAGTGAAACACATGAGAAATTCGCCATTATGGATCCGGTACTTGTACCGCACTATGCTGTACTGGACCCGGTACTGACAATTAATTTGCCACCACATATTACATCTACAACGGGAATGGATGCATTGACACATGCCGTTGAAGCATATATCGGTAAAAGCAATACGGAGGAGACGAGAAAATATGCCCGAGAGGCTGTTATTCTTATTTTTAAGTATTTAGTACGCGCCTATGAAGATGGAACAGATATGAAAGCGAGGACAGAAATGCAACGCGCGTCGTATTTGGCAGGGCTGGCGTTCACACGGGCATATGTAGGCTATGTTCATGCCATTGCTCATACACTCGGCGGATTTTATCAAGTTCCGCACGGTTTTGCCAATGCGGTAATTCTTCCGCATGTACTACGGTTTTATGGTGAGAGCGCGGCCAAACCGTTAGCAGAACTGGCGACAATTGTAGGAATCGGAAAAATAACAGATAGTGATGAAAAAAAGGCGGAATTGTTCATCGAAGCAATTGAAGAACTGAATAAAAAGATGGAGATTCCACGCAAAATAACAGGAATTGTCAACCGTGATGTGCCGTTAATGGTGGAGCGCGCACTACAAGAAGCGAACCCGCTGTATCCAGTACCGCGCATTGTAAATAAAGATGAAATGTTTTATTTATATCAAATTATTCAGGAATAGTGGATAAGGATTTTAATCAAGTAAACCCCGATTTTCTATAGAAAATCGGGGTTTATGATTGGTTATACGTTATTAATCAAGCTGATCGTCGAAGTAGTTTAGTAAGCCTTGATAGATGCCGAGTGTTGCTTGTTCCCGGTAATAATCTGTAGTAATGGCCCGTTCTTCAGAAGCATTGCTTAAATAGCCAAGCTCCAGCAATATAGCATTTTGACGGTTTTCACGCAGTACTAAATAGTTACCGAAGCGTGGTCCGCGGTCTTTCAGGTTCACTTTCGATGCCAGGCCGTCATGTACATATTCGGCAAGCATTTTCTGATAACCATTTGTATAATAGGTCGTAAATCCGCTCACCGAGCTATCTTCGTTTGCATCATAGTGAATACTGATAAACGCATCCGCACCAGCCTGATGGGATACTGCCACACGTTTTCGTAAGTCGACAAAAACATCGGATTCACGTGTCATGACAACATTTGCACCGGCTGCCTGTAATTTGGAACGGAGCAGTTCAGCTGTAAGAATATTAATATCTTTTTCGTCTGTTCCACGAACACCCGTAGTACCGCGGTCATTACCACCGTGACCAGCATCCAGTACGATTGTTAAGCCTTTTAATGTCCCTTTTTTACGTTCTTCTGCCTCGCGTGTATTGTTTTTGGCTGTTGTTCCTTGTGAATCGTTTTCACTTACAACCCAGTTTGCGACGTATGCCGTTTGGCGATCGTTTACTGCGATTTTAAACCAGTCGCCTTCACTTTCCACTATCGGATATGTATGACCAGCATCTGCAATTACGACAACATTAGAAGAGGTCGAAGGGGATTCCCTTAAATTTGTCCCGTTATAAATAATCGTCACAAAGTTTTTCGTATCTTCTTTTTCAGATGAAGGATTTTGTTTCAATTGTTTTGTAAACGTTCCATAAAAACTGTAGATCCAACCCTTTTTGCCTTTTTCATATTCAATCTCGACCCAATTATGATCTCGGCTGACTACTTTAAATTGTTGGCCTTCAGTGGCAAGCCCTAATTTTTTTGCTGTTAAATCCGGCTTTTTTCGGATATTGACAGCATTGACATTAACAGTAAATGTATTTGGATCAATTTGTTGTAATGGTTCATTGGACTGATCCTGCTGTCCATTATCGGAAGGGACAGCCGGCACTTCCGTCTTCGCTTCTTTCACTGTGACGTATTCCGCAAATACCCAGCCTGTCGTCTCGCCGAACTGAATTTGAATCCAGTCCTGTTCCTGTTTTAAAAATTTGCTTTCCGTCCCGGAAGAGATTTTCGTCAGAACAGAAGCTGATAGTGATGGTGCTACACGCACATTTAAAGCGTTTACCTGTGAAATGACTGTTTTTTCAATTGATGTATCTGATTGTCCATTGGCTGTTTTCACAAGCCATGCCGCAACCCATCCTTCCTGCTGACCGACTTGAACATGGTGCCAATCCCCTTGTTTTTCAATTGACGTAATTTCGGTACCTTCTTTTAACGTATCGAGGATCGGATAGGAAAGACCTGGACCTTCACGCAAATATAATATTTCCGCGTTTACATATAAAGGTTCACCATTGGCCAGAGCAGGGCGAGCGGAAAAATAATACGGAACAATTGCCGTGAATAATAATAAAAACGATAAACCTATTATTAATTTATTTTTTTTCATAGTTTCCTCCTTTTAATTTAGTTAAATGACCTTTCACTATATACTCCTATATTATAAAAGTATTTATGACAAAAAATATAGCGTTTTTTTGAAAATGGTTGACAACTTGTCACGACATCATTAAGATTAGTGTTAATTTAACAAAAGTAACATTGCCAATGACCAAACAAGTAGCGGTTGCCAATGCTGAAAAGAGAGGGAAAGACTTAGGCTGTAATCTTTCCTGCAGTATGTAACATGTGAACAACAGTTGAGAGGCGTTTCCTCGAAAAAATTTTTTTCTAGTAGGGGAAAACGGAGTCGGCCGTTATCCGAATTCGAGAGGATGTAGTCATACATCAATTAGGGTGGAACCGCGGAAGATTATAAAGCTTTCGTCCCTTGCAGTATTTGCAAGGGGCGGGGGCTTTTTTTATTTTCTTTTTAAATAGCACGCGAAAAGTTTGGTCAACTAAGAGAGGAGTGCTTTTTATGAATTTTAAAGTACCTAAAGGAACACAGGATATTTTACCGGGTCAATCCGAGAAATGGCAGTATGTAGAACGTGTCATTCGTGATTTATGTGATAAATATCGCTATAACGAAATTCGCACACCAATGTTTGAGTCAACAGAGCTATTCCAACGTGGTGTAGGCGATACAACAGATATCGTACAAAAAGAAATGTACACATTTACGGACAAAGGAAATCGTTCATTAACATTACGTCCAGAGGGAACAGCTTCAGCGGTTCGTGCATATGTGGAGCATAAAATGTTCGGTCAGGCAGATCAGCCAGTCAAACTTTATTACACAGGTCCAATGTTCCGTTATGAACGCCAACAGGCAGGCCGCTACCGACAATTCGTTCAGTTTGGTGTAGAAGCTATCGGTTCAGCTGATCCGGCGATTGACGCGGAAGTAATGGCACTTGCAATGGATGTGTATACAACACTTGGCTTGACGGACTTAAAATTAGTCATTAACTCATTAGGTGATAAAGAGACACGTGATGCTCACCGCAGCGCGTTAATCGAGCATTTCACACCGGTCGTTGGTGAGCTTTGCAGTGATTGTCAAAGCCGTCTGGAGAAAAATCCATTACGTATTTTGGATTGTAAAGTAGATGCGAAACACCCGGCAATGGCAACAGCACCAGCTCTAACAAATTATTTGACGGATTCTTCAGCGGAATACTTCACGAAGGTAAAACAATATTTAGATGTGCTCGGCATCTCTTATGAAGTCGATCCTAACTTAGTACGAGGACTTGATTACTACAACCATACAGCATTTGAAATTATGATTACAGGTGACGGATTCGGCTCAATTACGACACTTTGCGGCGGCGGTCGCTATAATGGTTTAGTTGAAGATATTGGCGGACCGGAATCACCGGGTATCGGATTTGCCTTATCGATTGAACGATTATTATTAGCGCTGGAAGCAAAAAATATTGAGCTTGCGACAGGTAATGATCTCGAAATGTATGTTGTGGCAATGGGTGAAGAGGCAAAACTAAAAGCAGTGGAGCTTGTAAGTTCATTCCGTGCAAAGGGTATTTCAGCAGATATGGATTATTTGGACCGTAAAATGAAGGGGCAAATGAAAGCTGCCGACCGTGCTAACGCTAAATTTGTCATTGTACTAGGTGAGTCAGAATTAGAAGAGCAAGCAGTAAACGTCAAAACAATGGAGACAGGCGATCAGACAAAAGTAGAATTCGGTCAGCTTGTCCAATACGTTTTAGAAAACAAATAGTGGAGGAATAAACAATGGCGCAAAGAACACACGCATGCGGTTTAGTAACAGCTGCAGAAGCGGGACAAGAAGTTGTATTAAAAGGGTGGGTACAAAAACGTCGTGACTTAGGCGGATTAATTTTCGTAGATATGCGTGACCGCGAAGGGATCGTACAAGTAGTTTTCGGAGATCAGGCGAAAGAAGCTTTAGAACTAGCAAATAAAATTCGCAGTGAGTTTGTCATTGAAGTAAAAGGTAAAGTAGTTTTACGTGATGCAGCTCAAATAAATAAAAATATGAAAACAGGCGAAATTGAAGTGGCAGCTTCGGAACTGATAATTATTAATGAAGCTAAAAACCCGCCATTCGCAATTGATAACAATGTCGAAGTATCGGAAGAGTTACGTTTAAAATACCGTTATTTAGATTTACGCCGTCCTGTAATGTATGACACATTTAAAATGCGCTCTGATGTAACACGTACAATCCGTAATTTCTTACAAAACGAAGGCTTCCTGGAAGTTGAAACACCAATTTTAACGAAATCAACACCAGAAGGCGCACGTGACTACTTGGTTCCATCACGTGTACATGACGGCGAATTTTATGCATTGCCGCAATCGCCACAGTTATTTAAACAGCTTCTAATGGTAGGTGGCTTTGAGAAGTATTTCCAAATTGCTCGATGCTTCCGTGATGAAGATTTACGTGCAGACCGTCAGCCGGAATTCACACAAGTGGATATTGAAACTTCATTCTTATCAATGGATGAAATTATCGAAATGAATGAGCGTCTTCTGACTCAAGTTATGAAAGATGTCAAAGGTATTGATGTCGTAACTCCATTCCCACGCATGAGCTATAAAGAAGCAATGGATCGATTCGGTTCAGATAAACCGGATGTACGTTTCGGACTGGAATTAAAACAGCTTTCAGATATCGTGAAAGAATCTGCTTTCGGAGTATTTGCAAACGCAGTAGCAAATGGCGGCGAAGTGAAAGCAATTAATGTAAAAGGCGCGGCAGCAAACTATTCTCGTAAAGATATTGATGCTTTAGGCGAATTTGCGGGCCGTTACGGAGCAAAAGGTTTAGCTTGGTTAAAAGTAACAGAAGAAGGCTTGAATGGCCCAATCGCGAAGTTCTTTGAAGGTGAAGCAGCGGACGGCATCATCCAAGCAACAGAAGCACAAGCTGGAGACTTATTATTATTCGTTGCAGACAAATCTTCTGTAGTTGCAGACGCACTTGGCGCATTACGCTTAAAATTAGGGAAAGAGCTAGGCTTAATCGATGAGTCGAAATTCGAATTCTTATGGATCGTTGATTGGCCATTATTCGAATATGATGAGGCGGAAGGTCGTTATTATGCGGCTCACCATCCATTCACTCGTCCATTCGATGAAGACTTGGAGTTAATGAATACAAACCCTAAAGAAGTTCGTGCTCAAGCCTACGATATTGTATTAAATGGTTATGAGCTTGGCGGCGGTTCTCTTCGTATTTATGAGCCGGATTTACAAGCGAAAATGTTTGAACTGCTAGGATTCAGTGAAGAAGAAGCACGTGCACAATTCGGTTTCCTACTAGAAGCGTTTGACTACGGCGTTCCTCCACATGGCGGATTAGCAATGGGTCTTGACCGATTAGTAATGCTTCTTGCAGGCCGTACAAACTTACGCGATACAATTGCATTCCCAAAAACGGCAACGGCAAGCTGTTTATTAACAGATGCACCATCACCAGTTTCCGATGCACAGCTTGAAGAGTTAAGCTTACGTATTGCAGCAACAGCAAAAAAATAAATCATAAAAGGTATTTCTTCTCTCGGGAAGAAGTACCTTTTTTTATAAAGTAAAATGGAACCATATATTTCTAAAAAGTTAGTACAATAATAATAATTTATGAGAATGCGATGTTTTCGATTGAATAATCAGAATATTGGTGTTAATATATCATTAATACGAATCCTGAAGTGTTCGTCGCTATATTTGTTACTAAACACTTTTGACCGAACAATAAATCGTTGGGAGCTACTATTACCGTAGAAGCAAACATGCCCCATTTGGAGCGGGAAGTTTAACGCTGCGATTAGTGCACCCCCTTGCTATAGACGCGGGATCAAAACGATGTTGTAGCAAGACGGCATATTTGGGATTCGTCAATTTTCTAATTTTACTCTTCTACTTTCATGTAGAAGAGTATTTTTATTTTGCCTTCATAATTGGAATGGAAGCATTTATAAAGCAAAAAATATTGCAAATGCTATTTTCTGTCATTATATTGTTGCTTGCATCTCGTAATTGATGTCGATATAATGCCTAGTAGAATGATAAAGATTGAGGGGTAAAATTAGATGTTACATCAATTTTCACGAAACGAATTAGCTATTGGAACAGAAGGCTTAGAAAAGCTTAAAGAAACGACAGTCGCAATTTTAGGTGTAGGCGGGGTAGGCTCGTTTGCAGCAGAAGCATGTGCACGCAGCGGGATTGGCCGTATCATATTAGTAGATAAAGATAATGTGGATATTACGAATGTTAATCGTCAATTAGTTGCCTATTTATCAACGGTCGGAAAATCAAAATCTGCTGTTATGAAAGAACGGATTGCAGATATCAACCCGGAATGTGAGGTAATTGATATGCATATGTTCTATACAGAAGAAACATATGAACAGTTTTTCGCACAAGGAATCGATTATGTCATTGATGCATCCGATACTGTAATGTACAAAATCCACATTATGAAAGAATGTTTAAAACGCAATATCCCAATTATCTCAAGCATGGGTGCTGCAAACAAAATGGATCCTACTCGTTTCCAAATTGCCGATATTTCAAAAACGCATACAGATCCACTGGCAAAAGTAATTCGTACAAAACTTCGCAAAGAAGGCATTAAAAAAGGTGTAACTGTTGTATTTTCAGATGAATCCCCGATTGTCGTACGTCCTGACGTTGCACAATATGTCGGAAAACCTGAAGCGGAAATCCGCAAAGCACAATTACCGCCTTCATCAAATGCATTCGTACCATCTGTAGCTGGCTTAATAGCTGCAAGCTGGGTAATAAATACAATTTTAAAAGATGTCCAAATTAACCGCGTTCAAGGTTAAATGAAGATTTCATTAAATAAAAAAGATGTGTAAGGAGGAGGTTCGTCTCTTTTTTACACATTTTTTTTATGGATAATTGCTATAGATCAAAAAATAATCTAAACTACTTAGTCATATGGAATTTTCTGAGGAGACTGTTTAAGAATTAGAATAACCATTCCATCAATCAAATATCGCCTAATAAATTACATAATTTAATTAGTTATACAATAATCCCCTTAAAATAGTTGGATTATGAATATCCATTCATTTATCTGAATAAGTAGTTATTATTGTGATAAAATAATAAATATGTTTTGGAAGGGAGTTTAAAGATGGTCATTCAACAATTGGAGTATAGGGGTTTGAATTTACATGATGTCATCGGGTCGGTTGAAATTGCGATTGATGCCGATTTAAATACGATTCACATTTATGATACTGATCATATTGTTGAACCCGAATATGATTTTTTAACGAAAAACTTCAAGTTAAGTGAAGGTTTCTGGAAAATGGCGGGTGTTATAAAAGGTAAGCAATTATTTTTGAACAATGATGAAAAAAGTCTAGATAGATGGATCGAATCATTTAAATGGATTTTTTACAGTTCTGGCCAATCCATTAAAATTTATAATCAAGGTGTAATGGTCGTTTATAAAACCGGTTCTATTGAAAATGAGAAGTTATTATATGAAAAATACTTTTCTCGTCTGACAGATGAATCTTTGAATAGCAAATGACATAATATTCTATAAAGAGATTAATTATGGCAAAAATATGGCAGGATTTTAATGATTTTTTCGTTTTTGCAGAAAAATTCCTTTTTTTTGCTATAGTTAATAAAGTATTGATAATATGCATGGGGATGCAAGGAGGACGATAGAATGACAATTGAAATGAAAAATGATTTATTGAATTTGCCGAGTCTACAGTTGAAAATGGATAGAATCGTTTTTGAAAATATCGATACGAAACCAAATTGGTCGAAAGCTTTTGAGCAGCTTGATGAATTATTGCATAAAGTAGCGAATAATTTTAATGAATACATCGCGAAAAATAACGGGGAACTGCCATCAAGCAATACTTATTGGATCCTATATATGGATATTACTTCAAAACTTTTATACTTTACAGGTTTAGCGCATGCTAATTTAATAGCAGAAAATGATGCAGATGCACGTGACCATGTCATCAAGCTATATGAATTAAGTGCGAGCTGTATTCCAAATGCACATACTGAGAGTAATGAAGAATTGCTATCGGAAATTCAAAAAAGTAATCATCAGTTAAATGGTGAAGACGTTAAACTATCAGTTGCCGACAATGTGGAACAATGCATTAAAGCATTTAAGCAATTTGCTGAGTCATACGAAAAGTAATAGATAAAAGAGTCATTTTCACGAATGTGAAAATGACTCTTTTTGTGTAAAACCGCTTATTTCTTAAAAGATTTCAGTTTTTCATAGATGGCGGCCATTCTTTTTTCTTCCCCTGCAATGACGGGCTTGTAAAATTCCGTTCCTGCAAGTTCATCCGGTAAATATTGCTGAGGGACCCAGCCGCCGAATGTTCCAATAGGGGAGTCATGCGGGTATTGATATCCGACATGGCCTAGAGTTGCCGCACCGGCATAGTGAGCATCTTTTAGGTGGTTCGGAATATCACCGGTTTTCCCTTCATGAATTGCTGCGATTGCCGCATCCAAAGCTTTGTAGGCTGAATTTGATTTGTCTGATAAACACATTTCCACGACCGCTGTTGCGAGTGGGATGCGCGCTTCAGGCAACCCAAGTTTTACGGCTGCTTCTGTTGCTGCCTGTACATGTGCCCCGACACTTGGATTGGCAAGACCGATATCTTCATATGCCATGACGAGCAGTCTTCGACATACCGCAACCAGGTCACCATTTTCGAGTAAATGTGCCAAGTAATAAAGCGCAGCATTCGGATCACTGCCGCGTACCGACTTTTGGAGTGCCGACAATAGGTTGTAGAAATGGGAGCCGCCCTTATCCCCAAAAACCCCGATTCTTTTTGCAAGGGCATCGATCGCATTATCATTAATAATTGTGATCCCGTCTTTTTCATCTGAAGCATAATAAACCGATTCCAATAAGGTTAATGCTTTTCGGGCATCGCCATTTGAGGCATTTGCAATTTTTTCAATTTGCTGTTCCGTAATATCGATTTCCAAATGGCCAAGGCCGCGTTCTTTATCTGACATTGCCTGGTTAAGCAACTGGACGATATCATCGCCTGTTAAGCGTTCTAGCTGTAAGATTTCCCCGCAGCGTGAACGGATGGCAGGGTTTACATCATGGAACGGATTTTCCGTAGTTGCCCCGATCAAGACGATTGAACCGTTTTCCACATGCGGCAGCAAAGTATCTTGTTGCAGTTTGTTGAAACGGTGTATTTCGTCCAAGAACAAGAGGACTTTACCGCTCATTCGGGCATCCATCACGATTTGCTCGATATCCTTTTTTCCGGCATGTGTAGCGTTTAATGCAAAGAAAGGAAGTTTTGAACTACCGGCAATCGCATTTGCAATCGAAGTTTTTCCTACCCCGGGAGGCCCGTACAGCAGCATCGAAGGTACATGTCCTTTTTCAATCATTTTAAATAAGGGTGTTGCCGGTCCAATAATATGCTGCTGACCAACAACTTCACGAATTGTGCGAGGTCTCATTTTATAGGCGAGCGGTTCATTTTGCATAATTTTTCGCTCCTTTTCTTTTCAGTTGAATAAAATGGTTTTGTTAATAATCATAAAGTATTTCCGAGTGGTTTAAAAGGAGTTGTGTTATAATGAAGTATATTAAAGGACTAGAAAATAAGAGGTGTAACGATGAAAATATCGACTAAAGGACGTTACGGTTTAACGATTATGATTGAATTGGCGAAGCATTATGGTGAAGGACCGATTCCGCTTCGACAAATTGCTGCAGATAAAGATTTATCTGAAGCATATTTAGAGCAGTTAGTGTCACCATTGCGAAATGCAGGACTTGTAAAAAGTGTCCGCGGTGCATATGGCGGATATATGTTAGCACACAAGCCAAATGAAATTTCAGCAGCTGATGTTATCCGTGTACTGGAAGGGCCGATTCAGCCGGTTGAAGGAATTGAAAATGAAGAAGCGCCACAGCGTGAATTATGGATGCGTATTCGCGATGCAGTAAAAAATGTATTGGATACAACGACGATTGACGATTTGGCTAAATATACGAATAATGAAGTATCTGACGGCTATATGTTTTACATTTAGTGTTATTTAAAGGAGTTAGTTTGTTTTGAAAAATACAATTTATCTTGATCATGCCGCAACTTCACCCATTGCACCGGAAGTAATCGATGTAATGGCACGTGCAATGGCCGAGGAAAGCGGTAATGCATCAAGTATTCACACAGTTGGACGCAGTGCACGTAAAGCACTGGATGATGCTCGGGCAAGTTTAGCAGCAAAAGTAAATGCGAAACCCTCTGAAATTATTTTTACAAGCGGTGGAACAGAAGCCGATAATATGGCCATTTTTGGAACAGCGTATGCACGCCAAAAAGAAGGCAAACATATTATTACAACAGCAATTGAACACCATGCCGTTTTACATGCGTGTGAAAAGCTTGAAAAAGAAGGTTTTACGGTGACGTATTTACCTGTGGATAAAACAGGGCGAATCAGTGCTGAACAGGTGAAAGAGGCATTACGTGATGATACGATTTTAGTTACGATTATGTATGGTAACAATGAAGTCGGCACAATTCAGCCTATCGCCGAAATTGGAGCGATTTTAAAAGAACATTCCGCAACATTCCATACAGATGCCGTCCAAGCATTCGGACTGGAAAAAATGGATGTAGAAGCTCTTCAAGTTGATTTGCTCAGTGTTTCTGCCCATAAAATTAATGGTCCTAAAGGGATTGGCTTTTTATATGCAAAAACAGGAGTTAAATTAACCAATATCCTATATGGCGGTTCCCAGGAGAAAAAACGCCGTGCAGGAACGGAAAATGTACCGGCGATTATTGCATTTGCAAAAGCTGCCGAGTTAGCAGGGCAAACTGCACATCAGCGTATCGAGCAGTACAACGGATTTAAAAATATTTTAATCGAACAGTTCCAGCTGGCAGGTGTTAAGTTTCATCTGAATGGTCATCAAAAGAGCGTGTTACCGCATGTATTGAATGTCACTTTCCCAGGAACGGATGTTGAATCATTTTTAATCAATCTGGACATGGCAGGTGTACTTGTATCAAGCGGTTCTGCTTGTACGGCTGGTTCGATTGACCCGTCCCATGTACTTGTTGCGATGTATGGACAGAATGCGCCTGAGCTTCGTAGTTCCATTCGCTTCAGTTTTGGGTTAGGATTAACAGATGAGTTAGTGCAGGAAGCAGGAAAGCGTACTGCTGAAATTGTGAAACGACTAACTTCGTAAATTTATAAGAAAGACTTCGCGCCTTTTACGCGATTTGTCTAAGAAAAGGTGAATAGTAAATGGTAGAAACAAGAGATCCATCTCAAATTCGAGTAGTTATTGGAATGAGTGGAGGCGTAGATTCATCAGTAGCGGCATATTTATTGAAACAGCAAGGCTATGATGTAATCGGTATTTTCATGAAAAACTGGGATGACACGGATGAGTTTGGTGTATGTACAGCGACAGAAGATTATGATGATGTAATCGCAGTATGCAACCAAATCGGCATTCCGTATTATGCCGTCAACTTTGAAAAACAATATTGGGACAAAGTATTTACGTACTTCCTGGAAGAATATAAAGCAGGTCGTACACCGAACCCGGATGTTATGTGCAATAAAGAAATTAAATTTAAAGCCTTCCTGGAGCATGCACTGGCACTTGGCGCGGATTATTTAGCGACAGGCCATTATGCACGAGTAGCACATGATGAAAACGGTGTGAAAATGCTTCGAGGCATTGATAATAATAAAGACCAAACATACTTCCTGAATCAGTTAACTTCTGAACAACTTGAAAAAGTCATGTTCCCGATCGGTCATTTACCGAAGCCGGAAGTTCGCAAAATTGCGGAAGAAGCAGGTTTGGCTACAGCGAAGAAAAAAGATTCAACGGGAATCTGTTTCATCGGTGAGCGTAATTTCAAAGAGTTTTTAAGCCAGTACCTTCCAGCGCAGCCAGGCAACATGGAAACATTTGATGGTGAAGTAAAAGGTACGCACGACGGTCTAATGTACTATACATTAGGGCAGCGCCACGGCTTAGGAATCGGCGGAGACGGTGAACCTTGGTTTGTGGTCGGGAAAGATCTGAAACGAAATGTATTATATGTAGGCCAAGGCTTCCATCACGATGCACTGTACTCGGATGCATTGACTGCGGTAAAAATGAGCTTTACAGGAGAAGCCAGAACAGGCACATTTAACTGCACGGCAAAATTCCGCTATCGTCAGGAAGACTCGCCGGTAACAGTGACAATGCGTGAGGACGGTACAGCATATATCGAATTTGCAGAGCCGGTTCGAGCAATCACACCTGGACAAGCGGTTGTTCTGTATGATGGTGAAGAGTGTCTGGGCGGCGGCACGATCGATGGCGTATTTAAAAATAGCGAACAGTTAACATATGTAGGGTAATAGACGATAGACGTTCATTTTAAATGAGCGTCTATACATATTTTTAGAGGTGAAAAAATGGATACAAACTATAATGAAATCGGAATTAAAGCATTTCAGGAAAAGCGTTATGAAGAAGCTGCACAAGCTTTTACACAGGCAATTGAAGCACAGCCGAACGATGCAATCGGCTATGTAAACTTCGGTACATTGCTTGCGGCAATGGGCGATATCGAACGTGCCGAACGCTTTTTCCAAAAGGCGATCACAGTAGATGAAAAAGCTGCTACAGCCTATTACGGATTAGCGAATTTATATTATGAAGCAGAGCGCTATACAGAAGCCGCAAAACTTTATCAAAAATCGATCGATTACGGTATCGAAGGGGCAGATGCCTATTACATGCTGGCAAAATCATTTGAACGCGAGCAGCAATTCAAATTGGCGCTGCCATTTATGCAACGTGCGGCAGAGCTTGCGCCAAAAGATCTGCAAATACGTTTATCATACGGCATCTTGCTTTGCTCTCTGGAAATGTTCGATTTTGCGAAGCCGGAGTTGGAATATGTGATTGAGGAAGACTGGAACAATGCGGATGCACATTATAATTTAGGTGTATTATACGCAGTCTCCACATCAGATACCGATAAAGCAAAATATCATTTGAAACAAGCTTACACATTGCAGCCTGAATTCGATCAGGCGAAGTATTTATATGATATGATTTGCCAACGTTCAAATTAATTTAATTGAAGAAAATATAGAGTGATGTGTTGAGAAGAGAATTTTCAGCCATCACTTTTTATATTAAAATGATAATTCAAAACAGTAAGTTTATGATATGATGGATGAAACTGACATTTAGTTGAGGTGAGATATGCAGCATGCACGCTAAAATAGATAAAGCAGATTGTATGTTTTTAATTTCTGACGAGACAATGTACCAATTTAAGCAGTTGATCGATGAACTTAATCTATTCACATTAATACTTCCGTTCAGTGAAGAGTCTTACCAACGTTCAGTCATCATATTTGATATTTGGTATTTATTATCTACTGAAGAAATCGATCGTATTTCCAATCCGGAAAATACGATGATCTACCCAATACGGAAATTTTTATTGGATAAAATTAAAAGCTTTCAAATAAAACGTTATATTCAGCTTGCTTTATATGAAAACAAAAAGCTGGCTTTTATTTGTGCAATATATGTCTATTTAAAGCAGGAGCAGTTCCTTAATGAGAAATTAGGAGAAAAAGAGGAAATGGCGGCCAACTTTCAGGCACTAAAAAGTTTCAGCAGTAAAAGTTTACGACCATACTATGATGCGAAATATATTGAAGTTGAAAATTACCCGCAACAGCTCGCTTTATTGCAAAGTACGATATTAAAAGAATTGCAGGTGCTAGTAATTGAATTCGAACAGTCCCTCCTTCACCACTATGAACAGGCAATTGCTGAGGCAAGTGAAATTTATGAAGCGGTTTTTGGATTAATCAACGACTGGGGTGGACGTGTAACATGAAAATTTCAAACCAGATTGAACATTTGCGAAACCTTTTCAATGAGTTGCGCTATATGGAAGTGATTCAATTCAGCACGATTACTTTGCCGATTGCACTTGAAGAAAAAAGGTATGCAGAAGCACTTCTTTGCTATGAGTTTTTAGCCTCAACCTATTTTGAAATAGGCAGCTATCAAAACTTCCATGCGGTCATGGATGATTATGAAAAGCTTTGTTTAACATATGGCAAAGATGAAAATAAAATGGTTTATTACTATTTATATAGTCTTGAACATATCTTTACAAAACATCATGATCAATCGATTGAAGCCGCAAAAAAATCACTTAAATATGCGCATCTTCTGCAGTGCGATGAGCTTATTATCATTAATTATTGTAATTTGGCAGCGCAGTATCGTTATACTAACGAACCGGAAAATGCGCATATCGCCATAAAATTGGCGGAGTATTATAAACAGAAAGCCCAAGCTGTCAATGCAACTGTTGTGAGAGGTTATTTAGGTGCGCTTTATTATTATGCTTCAACAAGCAGTAGCGTGGAATTTAGTGAGATAAAGCAAGATATTTTGCAGCATCTGGAAGGCAAATATCCTTACTATGCCGGGAATATACTATTTGCGGAAGCGATTTTAAACTATAGGATTGGTCATGGGGATGAAAGCTTGGAAATGTTTGAACAGGCATTTTTTCAATTGGAGAAACAACAGAATATTGTTTTAATGTCTGTAGTTGAGAGATACTTACAACGTTTTAAGCTAATCGATCAATTCCGTTATAAAAATGAACTGCAGCAGCTGATCAATTTGCATAAAAATGAGCCGGCCAATGTCCGTAAAGAGCGAAACATCCACACCGACTTATTTTTCGAAGAGGAAACGACTGCGCTCGCAATCAAATTCCCTCATGTTGTTTCAAAGGAAAGCACGATCCGCTTTGTAGAAAATGCGCTTACGAACAAGGAGGCAATTTACTGTATCCACTGGTGTTTTATCACAGATAAAATTGAAGAGCTGTTTGGTAGCTTATTTAATGAGCAATTGTTATTTACTTTATTCGAATCAATTTATCAAAATATTTTCGAGTATGAGGCAAAGGTAAATGTATTATCGAAAAGCGCAGGAGAAGCGTTTATAAAAAATATTTCCGAAAGCGACTTTTTCAAGTTGTTGATGAAGCTGGAGGAAAAACTTCGAACAACTGCTGTTCATACGACATCAGGGATTGTAGAAATCCCGATTCATTTCGGATTTATCCATTCGGATCAATTGAAGAAAGAAGAAGTATCGTATGAACAATTAGCGGCTTTTGCCGATGCAAGTCTGTACTATGCAAAATCACACGGACAACTTTACATTTACAGTTAATTTAAAATAGTTTGTAAAATTCGGGTTGAAACGATACAATAGCTAGTATAGTAAAAGCGATGATGAAAAAAGAGTAGTAAAGTGGCGTTTTTAAGAGAGCTGACGGTTGGTGGAAGTCAGTAAACGTACTTTATGAATGGACTTTCTAGCTGCACAGAGGAAATGCTGTGCCGTAGTGCTCACGTTACGAGTTTTGAGTGGACTAAATAGATTTTATTTAGTCAATAAAGGTGGCACCACGGCTCTTTCGTCCTTTAAAGCGAAAGGGCCTTTTTGTGTTTCCAAAAAGAAAAGCTGAGGAGAGATGAGCATGGTAGTAAAGATAGACAAGTATGTAATAAAGCAGGTAAATGGCGATACATATACGCCAATTTCGATCTTTGAATCAATTGTCGGAACAAAAAAGGTATTATTCGAATCCAATGCAAAATTTAAGCAAAATGGACGCTATTCCTTCATCGCCTTTAATCCGGTTGGTGAGTTAAAAGGAAATGCGGAATCCAGTTCTTATTCGATTCATAATCTGGAGCTGACGACTGAACAGAAACCGGTATTAACTTTATTGAAAGAGCTGTTGCCGATCCAAATAGAAGATGCTCCTTTTGCTTTTTTCGGTGGGGCAATCGGTTATTTTGGCTATGAAACAGCCTACCATTTTGAACAGATTGGGGAAATTGTAGGCGATGTATACAATATGCCCGATGTACATGTTTATTTTTATGAAACGTTCATCGTGATCGATCATTTGTTGCAGCAAGTTTCCATTGTGGCAATGGATTTGTTTCAGACGGGTCATACGATGGAGTTAATGGAGCAAAAAGTGGATGATATTGCACAAATGATGATGTCATCTTTAGCATATAAGCACACAACAGAAATAGATGTACAGTTCGTACCGACTATAAAAAAAGAACGCTTTATTGAAATGGTTGAAACAGCAAAAGAGCATATTCGTAATGGTGATATTTTTCAAGTCGTTTTGTCTCAAACATTTGAAGCCGATTTCCGGGAAAATCCTTTGACGCTTTACCGGAAATTACGGACATCAAATGCTTCGCCGTATATGTTCTATATGGAATTCGGGGATTATACGGTTCTTGGTACATCGCCGGAAAGTCTTGTGAAAGTTCAAAAAGGCCTTGTCACGACAAATCCGATTGCAGGAACGAAGCCGCGAGGACGGAATGCACAGGAAGATGAAGCGATTGCAAATGCATTGCTGCAAGATGAAAAGGAAATTGCCGAACATAAAATGCTTGTTGATTTAGGGCGGAATGATGTTGGTCGTGTTGCGCAGGTTGGAACAGTCGCTGTGACAAAATATATGGAAATTGAAAAGTATAAATATGTGATGCATATCGTTTCGGAAGTTACAGGGAAGTTGCGCGATGATGC
>Ga0182739_1002345_pt1 | contig 17892 bp, 19 predicted proteins | sample eDN5th30CBELigBY_FD_128873 | JGI IMG/M metagenome (GOLD analysis project Ga0182739, IMG submission 128873) | Enriched backyard soil microbial communities from Emeryville, California, USA - eDNA 5th pass 30_C BE-Lig BY (version 2) (version 2) | ecosystem: Environmental > Terrestrial > Soil >...
GATATACGGCAGCAAGGATGATGGTAAGCCCACCGAAAACCGCATACCACATTCCGTATTGGTAAATACCCACCAATAATAGAAACTCTCCTATAAACCCGTTGGTAAGCGGTAGACCGATCGCGCCCATCACGATGGTTAAGAATAGAATCGCCAGCACAGGCGCTGACTTAGCGATTCCGCCCATAGCGTCCAAATCGCGTGTACCCAAACGGCTGATGAGAATATCTACGACAAAAAACAGGCCCAGCACACTAATGCCGTGATTAATCATCTGGATGATGGCACCTTGCAAGCCCTGCACGTTCCAAGCAAAAACACCCGCCCCGATGAGCCCCACGTGCGCAATGGACGAGTAGGCGATCAGTCGCTTCGCATCGCCCTGCTTGATCGCAATGATGGAAGCATAAACCACTCCGATTATACATAATATCAACGCCAACTGCCCATACGCGGCCACACCCAGCGGCGCTATCGGAATGAGCCACCGAATAAGACCATATACCCCCATTTTGAGCATGATCGCCGCCAACAGCATCGTTCCGGCCGTCGGGGCCTCGGTATACGTATCGGGCTGCCAGGTATGAAAAGGGAAAATTGGCATTTTGATGGCAAAGGCGATGAAAAACGCCCAGAAAACCCACCGCTGTGTACTGTCGTCTAGTGAGAGTTGATAAAACGAGCTGAGGGCATAATCACCAGAAGGCACCTGTACATGCAGGTAGATGATTGCTATCAGCATCAGCAGGCTACCGAAAAACGTGTATATGAAGAATTTGAGGTTTATCCGGATACGGTTTTCGCCACCCCACAGGGCACAGATAAAGTAAATCGGAATCAACGCAACCTCCCAGCCCACGTAAAATGCAAAAGCGTCAAGGGCGGTAAATACCAGCAGCAGTCCGGCCTGCATAAACAACACCAATGCATAGAAGCCACCTTTGTAGTCGTGGCTGAACGTCGACAGGATAATAAGTGGAATGAGCCCATTGGTAAGCAACACCAGTGGCAGGCTAATTCCATCGATTCCGATATGGAAATGAATGCCCAAGGCGGGTATCCAGGCAAACCGCTGTTCAAACTGCATACTGGCATCCGGCACGAAATTCACCAAAAAAGGGATGGTAAGCCCTAGTGAAAGCAATGACACCAGCAGCGCGAGTTGCCTAGCTGCGCGCGCCTGCTGCACGAAAGCGAGCATGAGGGCTCCAAGGACCGAAATTAACAGTAGTATAAATAGATTGTCCATGTACGCGATATAACTTCGTCTCGATTAACCGTTAAAAAAACCATAGGCCAATAACGCCACAACGGCAATGACCATCATAAAGATGTATGACCCTACGTTACCCGTCTGCAGGAGCCGGATTCCATTGCCAGACTCGCCCACTCGTTTACCCAAGCCATTCACTAGCCCATCGATTCCCGCCCGGTCTATTATCCGGTAGAAGAATACCGATAACGCATTGAACGGGCGTACAATGATGGCGTCGTAGAATTCGTCCACATAGAACTTGTGGTAGGAGAGTCTGGCCAACAATCCACGAGGTGCGTCGTCAGCTCCGGGCACGGCACCGCTGACCGCGTATTGCCGATAGGCCAGTACGGCCATAACGATAGCAGCCACCGCCGAAACAGCCATAAGCACATACTCGGTGCTGTGGTCCAAATGAAATGCTCCCGTCAATGCCGTTGAATCAGCAAACACCGGGGAAAGGAAGTCGGCCAAGGCATGCCCACCGCCCAAAGCCGAAGGCACATTCAGTAAGCCACCCACAGCCGACAATATGGCTAGGATGACCAGGGGTACCGTCATGGTAGCTGGCGACTCGTGCAAGTGGCTCGACTGCTCAGCTGTACCTCTGAACTTGCCAAAAAATGTAAGAGATAGCATCCGGAACATATAAAATGCCGTAAACAGCGCGCCGATGAATCCGAGCACCCACAGCACTTTATTTTCGGCAAAAGCGTGGGCAAGAATTTCATCTTTGGAGAAAAAGCCGGATAACGGCGGTATCCCCGCAATAGCTATCGTAGCAACCAGCATGGTTATATACGTGATGGGTAAGTGCTTTTTCAAGCCGCCCATGCTACGCATGTCCTGCTCATTACTCATGGCATGGATTATCGACCCCGCTCCCAAAAACAACAATGCTTTGAAAAATGCGTGGGTGATGACATGGAAAAAAGCCCCCGTGAAGGCACCGACGCCTAATCCCAAAAACATATAGCCCAACTGCGAAACGGTGGAATAGGCCAGTACTTTCTTGATATCGTTCTGCGTAATGGCAATGGCTGCCGCCAACAAGGCTGTGCAGATACCGATAGCGGCGACCACCTGCAAGGTAACCGGCGAGAGCGTAAACAGGATATTAGACCGGGCAATCATGTAAATACCCGCGGTAACCATCGTCGCTGCGTGAATCAATGCGGACACAGGTGTTGGGCCGGCCATGGCATCGGGCAGCCAGGTAAACAATGGAATCTGGGCTGACTTACCGGTAGCCGCGATAAACAGCAGCAGTGTAATCAGCAGCAGTGTAGTATCGCCCATGGCCATAGCAGTCGCCTGGGGAAATATGCCTGTGAATTCCAGTGTGCCAAATGTATTGAATATCAAAAATACGGCAATAAGGAAACTCAGATCGCCGATACGATTCATCACGAAAGCTTTCTTTCCGGCGCTGGCAAATTCCTTATTCTTAAACCAGAAACCGATCAGCAGGTATGAGCATAGTCCCACACCTTCCCAGCCGATGAACATCACTACGTAGTTTGACCCCAGCACCAGCAACAACATGAAAAAGACAAACAGGTTGAGGAATGCAAAGAATTTCGCAAATCCCGCATCGTGTTTCATATACCCAATGGAATAGACATGGATGAGGAAACCAATGCCAGTAACGATGAGCAGCATAATGGCACTCAACGGGTCAACCAAAAAGGAAAGCGAAACGTTCAGGCTACCGGCCGTAATCCACTCGAAAACGGGTTGGATGAACGTTGCCGATTCGCCAGCTTGCCGGGCCGCATATACCTCAGCAAATATACCGCAGCTTAACAGAAAAGAAACCAGCACCACGCCACTGCCCAACAGTCCAACCACCGGTTTCGGCAACGTGTTCCTGCCAATGCCGTTAAACAGAAAGCCAACAAGAGGCAACAGAGGAATCAACCAAATTAAATCTATCATCTTTTGATAATCGTTCAAATCTTCAAATCAAAATCAACCCCTTAGGCGATTCAGCGCATTGATATCCACTGAACGGGTATTGCGGTACACCATCACGATGATGGCCAGCCCCACTGCTACTTCGGCCGCTGCCAGCGCCATGATAAAAAACACGAATACCTGCCCTGCGGGGTCACCGTGGTGCACCGAGAATGCCGTCAACAACAGGTTCACCGAATTGAGCATCAACTCGACTGACATCATGATGATAATGACATTTCGGCGTGTAAGCACTCCCATGACACCGATAGCGAAAATAATACTACAAAACAGGATATAGTGATTGAGGGGCACGCCCTGTATATTTTGTACGATGGTTTCCATTTATGCTTTTTTTGGATCGTTCTTGGCCAATAATACCGCGCCCACCATGGCGGTCAATAATAAAATTGAGGATATCTCAAAGGGCAGCAAAAAATCGCTGAATAATACCTTTCCAAGATTGGAGACCAACCCTATATCAGGGTTCTTCAGCACTACCGGGTCTGATATTTCCAGTAACCGGAATGACGCTGCTAAGGTGACCAACAAGCACATACCTGCAATGACACCCATGAATTTCACCAGATTTGATTTGAGCGGTTCTGTATCCTTATTGAGGTTAAGGAGCATCAGGACGAACAGGAACAATACCATAATCGCCCCCATATACACGATGAAATTAACCACGGCAAGAAATTGTGCGTTCAAGAGGATATAGTGCACCGTAAAAGTGAAAAACGTGATAACCAGATAAAGTACGCTATGCACCGGATTTTTGGTGAAGATGGTCATCAGCGCGAAAAAGATAGACAAAAAGGCTACAAAATAAAAAACGCTCATGCTGTTTTCGTAAAGATTATCTGCGGACTAGGCCGTGGGTTCATGTTTTTCCTTATAATCAAACCGGGGCTCCACCAATTTGTCTTTGCCATAAATAAAATCTTTGCGGAGATAGTCGGCCGTTACGTGGGGGCCATCCAGGTAAATGGCTTCCTTGGGGCATGCTTCCTCACAGAGACCACAGAAGATGCAGCGAAGCATGTTGATCTCGTACACAGCAGCATACTTTTCTTCCCGGTACAGGTGCTCTTCTCCTTTTTGCCGCTCGGCGGAAATCATCGAGATTGCTTCGGCCGGGCACGACAGCGCGCACAGCCCACACGCGGTACACCGCTCCCGACCTTGCTCATCGCGCTTCAGCGAGTGTTGTCCGCGGAAATTTTTTGAATATGGCCGCTCTTCCTCCGGATACTTCACGGTGGGGATCGGCTTGAAAAAATGCTTGATGGTAATGCCCAGTCCCTTGAAAATTGCCGGGAGATATATACGCTCCCAGAAGTTCATGGGCTTCTGCTCCAATACCTTTTTTCTATTGCTTAAAGATTGCATATCGTTTTCCTTAACCAAATTTCATTAAAAAAATGTGTCATTGATGATGGTGATCACGCCAGTCAATACGATATTGGCGATAGCCAACGGGATCAACACTTTCCAGCCCAAATTCATCAGCTGATCGTAACGGAAGCGAGGAAGTGTCCACCGGATCCACATGAAGAAAAAGATGAACGCGAATATCTTGGCGAAAAACACCAAGACACCGATAATGGTAATCCAGTTCTGTGAGAGGCCCAAATCATTCATAAACGGGAAATTGTATCCCCCGAAATACAGCGTGGCCATCAGGGCAGAAGAGACAAACATGTGGATATACTCGGCAAACATGTAGAGCCCCAGCTTCATCGACGAATACTCCACGTTGTAACCGCCAATTAATTCGGTCTCACACTCCGGCAAATCAAACGGTACGCGGTTACATTCCGCGAATGCACAGATAAGGAAAATAAGGAAACCCAGCGGTTGCACCCAGATGTTCCAATTGACGAATCCCGATTGCTGCTCGACAATTTCCTTCAGCGAGAGCGATTGCGTAACCATCAACAGGGCGATCAGGGAGAGCCCCATGGCCAACTCGTAGCTGATGCTTTGCGATGCCGCACGAACTGCTCCCATCAACGAAAACTTATTGTTGGAAGCCCAGCCACCCAGCATGATGCCGTATACGCTGAGCGCTACTACACCAAACATATACAAAACACCGATATTGACATCGGTTACCTGCAGTTCGATGACCCGTTCGCCGATGGTGAGCGTTTGCCCCCATGGAATGACCGCACTACCTATACAGGCAGTAATGATGGCAATGGTAGGTCCAAGTATAAATAACGACTTGTGCGCTCCGGCCGGAATGATTTCTTCCTTAAAGAAAAACTTACCTCCATCGCACAAAGGCTGCAGGATGCCAAAAGGTCCCGCGCGATCCGGCCCGTACCGGTCTTGCATGAAACCGGCCACTTTCCGTTCAGCCAACGTGGAATACATCGCAATCACCAGTGTGATCACAAAAATGAGGCTAACTAATATTACTTTCTCAATGACAAACGCCAATTCCATATTTTAGTACTTCCAATTTTCAAACCCCAGGGGATTTATTAATACCGTTGGATACAAACACTTCATTACTAATCAGCACATCGACCACCTACGGCAACAACCGTTCTGCCCGGTCAAATTGCTCCTTGTTGGCCTCTTGCAAAGCTAAATTCTTCTTGATCACCGGTGGTGGGTTCAACTGCTCGTAGTGATTTGATGAAATCACCGACGTCCGTTTCACAGCACGTGGCCCGTCGATTACCCAGTCCGATGTTGCCTTCTTATCAAATCGGCAGGTATTACATATGAATTCCTCCGCCTCGCCATACGTGTCTTTTCTGGCCGTGACCCGCAGCACCTCTTTTCCTTTATACCACAGGGTCACCTTGCCGCTGCATGTCGGGCAATCGCGATGGGCCTCGACCGGCTTGGTAAACCACACTCGGTTCTTGAACCGGAACGTCTTGTCCGTCAGCGCACCGACCGGACATACGTCAATCATATTACCCGAAAACTCATTATCTACCGCTTTAGTGATATAGGTAGAGATTTCGGCCGCATCGCCGCGCCCCAGGATACCGTGTACACGTTTTGGTGTAAGTTGGTCTGCCACAAATACGCAGCGGTAGCACAGGATGCAGCGCGTCATGTGCAGCTGTATTTTATCACCGATATCAATCTTGTCAAATGTACGCCGTTCGAACTCGTAGCGGGTATCTGCCAAGCCATGTTCGTAGCTCAGGTCCTGTAGGTGGCATTCGCCGGCTTGGTCGCATATGGGGCAGTCAAGCGGGTGATTGATCAATAGCATCTCTACCACACCCTTTCGGGCTTCCAACACTTCGGGGGACGTAATATTCTGCACTTCCATCCCGTCCATTACCGTGGTGCGGCATGAAGCCACCAGCTTCGGCATGGGTCGCGGGTCCTTTTCCGACCCTTTGCTTACCTTTACCAGACAGGTACGGCATTTCCCGCCACTACCTTCCAGCTTGGAATAATAGCACATGGCCGGCGGCACAATATCGCCACCGATCTCGCGCGCAGCGTTCAATATCGTTGTCCCCGGCGAAACCTCTACCGGGATGCCATCAATGCTTACCTTGAATTTAACGTCTTCAGCCATCCTTTTTCAGCTATTCGCTGTCAGCCATCAGCCTCCAGCCTTGTTAACTCCGTACTTCAACTTTCTACTTTCAGACCACTGACTCCAGTGGATCGGCATAGTGTGCCAACCCGTAGTTGCGGGTTTGTGCCTCGTTTCCATTGGTCACATGCCACTCGAATTCGTCCCTGAAGTGCCGGATTGCACTGCCTACCGGCCAAGCCGCAGCATCGCCGAGCGGGCATATCGTATTGCCCTCGATATTTTTGGCTACATTCACCAGCAGATCGATATCGCTAGACGAGCCATGACCCAGTTCGAGTTTATGCAGGACCTTTTCCATCCAACCCGTGCCTTCGCGGCAGGGCGAACACTGGCCACAGCTTTCGTGGTGATAGAACCTCGTAAAATTCCACGTGTTGCGCACGATGCATTGATCCTCGTCAAATGCGATAAAACCACCAGAACCTAACATCGTACCGCTTTGGAAGCCGCCATCAGCCAGTGACTCATAGGTCATCAGACGTGGCTCACCGTTCAATGTTTTCACAATCAGGTTGGCTGGCAGAATGGGAACAGATGATCCCCCTGCAACCACTGCTTTCAGGCGCTTGCCATTAGAAATGCCCCCACAGTATTCATCAGAGTAGATGAACTCTTCTACGGGTAGCCCCAATTCGATTTCATAAACACCCGGCTTATTCAAATTGCCACCGGCAGAAATCAATTTGGTGCCTGTACTCCGTCCTACACCGATCTTCGCGTATTCTTCAGCGCCGTCGTTGATGATCGGCACGGTAGCCGCTATGGACTCGACATTGTTTACCACGGTAGGGCAGTTGTAGAGCCCCGATACGGCCGGGAAAGGCGGCTTAATCCTCGGATTGCCCCGCTTGCCCTCCAGCGATTCCAGCAATGCGGTTTCCTCGCCACAGATGTAGGCACCGCCGCCAGGCTGCACATACAGCTCGAGGTCGTAGCCGGTACCCAGTATATTCTTGCCGAGGAAACCGGCATTTCTTGCTTCAGCAATAGCTCTTTCAAGGATACGTATCTGCGGCATCATCTCGCCGCGCACGTATATATATGACGTGTGCGCTCCCAATGCGTAACTCGATACGATCATACCTTCGATCAATGCATGGGGAATATAGGTCATCAGGTAACGATCTTTGAACGTACCCGGTTCCGATTCATCGGCGTTACACACCAAATAGCGCGGCACACCTTCTGGCTTGGCCAGAAAACTCCATTTCATTCCCGTGGGGAACCCTGCTCCGCCCCGGCCACGCAGGCCCGATGCCTTCACCTCTTCAACTACCTCATCAGGGGTAAGGGTTTTCAGCGCTTTCTCAACAGCCCTGTACCCCCCTTTTTGACGGTACACCTCGAAGCTTTGGATCCCCGGAACATCGATATGTGTCAATAATAACTTACGAGCCATAATTATCAGCTTTCAGCCGTCAGCTCTCGCCCTTCAGCTTTATTCTTCAGTTCTTTTATTAGTTCGTCTACCCGCTCTTCCGTGAGGTTTTCATGGAAGGTATACTCCGGCCCAATCTGCAGTACCGGTCCGTAACCACAGGCGGCCATACATTCCACACCCCGCCAACTGAACAATCCATCGGTGGTTACTGCGCCCTCTTTTACACCTAGTCGCTGCTCGATGTGTGTCATGATGCGCTCCGCGCCCACCAAGCAACAAGGCCCGGTACGGCACACTTCCAGCACGTATTTGCCTTGGGGCCGTAAGAAAAACATGGTATAAAAGGTGGCTACTTCGTACACCTCGATAGGTTCCAGTTTGAGGTAGGCTGCCACGCTATCCATCGCAGGAACACTCAGCCAGCCATACACTGCCTGGACTTCGTGCATAATCGGCAGCAAAGCCGACTTCTGGCGTCCTTCTGGATAGCGCGCCACGATCTCAGCAAACTTGCCCAGCATTTCTTCCGTGAATTCCACGGGTTCATTATGTTTCACACTAAGCATCCAATTCTCCTGCTATAACATTTAAGCTACTCATGTTGATGATGGCATCGGAGAGCAGCATCCCGCTACTCATCGGTGCGTACATCTGATAGTTGATGAATGATGGCCTGCGGAAGTGCAGGCGGTAAGGTGATCTGCCACCATCGCTGATGAGGTAAAAGCCCAACTCGCCGTTTGCCCCTTCCACGCTATGGTAAACCTCGTTTTTCGGGGCGTCAATCTCACCCATTACAATCTTGAAATGGTAAATCAGGGCTTCCATATTGTTGTACACCTGTTCCTTAGGCGGAAGATAAAATGCCGGCACATCCGCATGGAAAACACCAGCTGGCTCCTTTTCAATCTTATCCAGTGCCTGTTCAATAATTTTTAGGCTCTCCCACATTTCGTTATTACGAACCATGAAGCGATCGTAAACATCCCCCTTGGTGCCTACAGGAATATCGAAATCAAACTCTTCATATGATGAGTAGGGCTCGTGTACCCGAACATCATAATCAACGCCCGTAGCTCGCAGTATCGGTCCGCTCCAACTGTAACCCAATGCGGTTTTGGCATCCACAGCGGCCACGTCTGCGGTACGATCGATGAAAATCCTGTTACGGTTAAATAGTTCTTCAAACTCTTTCAATACAGGGGGAAACCGTTTCAAGAATTCGCGGATTTTAGCAAATGCCGTCTGATTGAAATCCCGTTCAAAGCCACCGATCCGGCCGATGTTGGTGGTGAGGCGTGCCCCACAGATCTCTTCGTAAATTTCATAAATAAACTCCCGCTCCTGCAATACATAGAGGAAGCCCGAGAATGCACCGGTATCGACGCCCAAAATCCCATTGCAGATGATATGGTCGGTTATCCGCGCGAGTTCCATGATAATCACGCGCATATACTGCACCCTTTTAGGGATCTCAATATCGAGGAGCTTTTCCACTGTCATGTGCCAGCCCATGTTATTGATCGGCGAAGAACAATAATTGAGGCGGTCGGTAAGTGGCGTAATTTGGTAAAAAGGGCGGTGTTCGGCGATTTTCTCGAAGGCACGGTGAATATAACCAATGGTGGAAACACCACTAATGATACGCTCGCCATCTACCTGCAGGACATTCTGGAACACGCCGTGTGTAGCGGGGTGCGTGGGGCCCAGATTGAGCGTAAACAACTCATCCTGCGGGTCGTTATCATTAAATACAGGTTTATTGCCCGTTATCTTGGAAACCGAATCGCTCATCATATCTTATCTCCCGAAGAAATAGTCTTTCTTATCTATCTTATTGGGGTCTTCCAGCGGATATTCCTTCCGCATGGGAAACACCTCCATGTCGTCTACATTCAAAATGCGGCGCAAATCGGGATGCCCCACAAACTGTATCCCAAAAAAATCATAGGTTTCACGCTCCATCCAATTGGCTCCATCCCACAATACGGTAGCCGTTGGGATGGCCGGATAACCATCCCCGATGAACACTTTAATCCGAATGCGCACGTTGTTGACCAAACTATGTACGTGGTAAACGATGGCGAATTCCTTTTCCAGCTCGGGGTAATGCACGGCCGTAATATCCGTCAAATAGCCGAATTGCAATTCATCGTCTGTTTTCAGAAACTCAAGGATATCCAATAGCGCTGTCGTATCGGTTTCCAAGGTGAGTAGCCCAAAGGGTTGCGTTACATTTCGAAGGACACCTTCGGCAAACCGGCCCTGAAGACGCCGTAACACTGCGTTATTATCGAGTTTAGCCATAGGTCTGTATTCCGTACTTTTCGAGTAACGCTTTATACTCGGGCGAATTGCGCCGATTCAATGATTCATTCTTCACGATGTCCTGCAACCGCATCACGCCGTCGAGAATCGCTTCTGGTCTTGGGGGGCACCCCGGCACGTACACGTCTACCGGGATCACTTCATCGATACCCTGCAAAACCGAGTAGGTATCAAATATACCTCCGCTCGATGCACAAGCACCCACAGCAATCACCCACCGGGGTTCTGCCATCTGAATGTATACCTGTTTAAGTACCGGCGCCATTTTTTTAGCGATGGTACCCATAACCAGCAACATGTCTGCCTGCCGCGGAGAAAAGCTTGGCCGCTCAGCACCAAAACGGGCCAAATCATAGTTAGCACCCATCGTTGCCATAAACTCAATGCCACAGCACGATGTCGCAAACGGCAGCGGCCACAGCGAATTGGCCCTGGCCAATCCAATAGCCTTATCTAGCGTCGTTGCAAAAAAACCCGACCCTTCTACGCCAGGCGGCGCCGGCGCCAATTTAATATCACTCATGCTTACTCCGGTCTTACCTAAAAAAAACTCACCTATATTACAGTATAGACGAGTTACAAAACTACAATATATTGGGTGTTTATCGGGGTAATAATATTATTTAGAAACGTTCTATCGTTGTATAATTCAATCCCATTCCAGCGCTTTCCGCTTAATGATGTAAATGAAGCCAAGCAACAACATCCCCATAAACACGAACATCTCAATCAGCCCTGACAATCCAAATTCGCGGAAATTAACTGCCCAAGGATACATAAAAATAACCTCGATGTCAAAAATGACGAATAGGATCGCTACGATAAAATATTTAATGGAAAACGGCTGACGCGCATTTCCGATTACCTCGACACCCGACTCAAATGCACCCAGCTTATTCTCGGTCCTTACTTTGGGTCCGATAAGGTGCGTAATAACAATTGTTCCCACGCCAAATCCGGCCGCCACAACCAATTGGATCAATATAGGGACATAATCTTGGGGGATACTCAATAATTCCGATTCCATCGCATCTGTATTAAGGTGGGACAAAGCTAAAAAATAAAGCGCTAATTCGGAAATTAGCGCTTTATCAAGCTTACAATATTTAAAAATCCTTTAGTGGGATTATTCTCCTGTAGAGTCTGCTGCAGGTGTAGCCGTTTCCTGCTCCAGGTATTGCAGGGTTTGTTTAGCCCACGCATTCTCCGGATCAAGTTTCAGAATTTCACCAATTAGTTCTCTTCCTTTCTGATAGTCACCGCGTTTCACGCTAACCACAGCAATGGTGCTGTAGGCATCGACCAGTCTGGTTTTATTCTTTTGGATTTCTGCGTCGCCCTTTTCCTTCACCATTTCAATATATTTCAGGAAATAAGGTTCCGCAAGACCCTGAGGGTTTTCAGAGTCGTCCAATAAGTTGTTCACATTGGCACGGTACAGGTATGCATCCTGTGTTGTTGGTGCCTTCTCAATGACCACTCCTAATGCTGTATCAGCCTTATGCAGCAACGCTGTTTCCGCCTGGCCTCGTTCGGCCACAGGCTTCGTGGCTACCGCAAAGTAGGAAGAATACCCTAAGAAGAAATTATCTAAGACAAAGTTGCGCGAAGCGGGTGTAGATGCAGCAATTTCGAACACCTTCGAGGCATCCAGAAATTTCTTATCGGCGAAAAGTTCCTTACCCACATCGTTCAGATCATCGGCTACGGATGAATCGACAGCTACGGCTTTCTCCAACTGAGCAATGCCCTCATTGAACAGCGTTGCGTCTGTTGGGTTACTTTGAGTTGCCAATTTGATATCCGCCAGGCCTAGGTGCAAATAATCGAGCTGAATGATACGGTCAGCTTCCATCCGTGTAAACAGCTTATCCAACGCATCCTTGCTTTCCTGAAACTGCTGATTTTCGTAGGCCGAGTAGCCTAGGTAACGCAGTACTTTAGGATTTACATCTTCCAACTGGGCCAGTTCTGCCGCCTGTACCTGCAACTCCGCGTAATCTTTCACATAGACCAGGAAGTCAGCATAACGGATCCGTGAATCTACCGTATAGTCGGTTTTATCCATGTATTGCTTGTAGAACTTTACAGCTTCCTGATTACGCGCATTATAGTCTTCAATAGCCGTTGCTGTATTTGCCCATGCGTGGTAAGTCTCGGCGAGTTCACGATAGGTCGGCGCATAGTCGGGCACTTCTGCGGCAATTTGCTTCAACCCATCGATAGCCTCTTGCCATGCATGAGACAAACGGGTAATCACCTGCAACTGTACCTTTGCCCGGGTCAAGTTATCGTCTAGCAGTGCTGCATCCCTGTAATTCACATAAGCAGGACTAGCGCTTTCCAGTCCGAAATACGCGTCACCCAAAGCCAGCGGGATCATTGGATCTGTCGCATTCTTCGCTTTGGCCTGATCCAGGTACTCGACGGCTTTTTGGTAATTAGGCTCCGGCGCATCGATATACGCCCTGCCGATATGGTACAATTCCAAATAAGCCTTACGTTTCAACTTTGCTGTCGCTTCAGAAAACTTGGTGGTTGCCGCAGCTTCATCGCCGCTATACAGATCAACGATTCCCTGTCCAACCTTATTCAAATTATTCTTCGGATCAGCGGTCAACCCCTGGTCAAAAAACATTTTTGCAGAATCAAGGTGGTCGTTTTCCAGGTAAACGAGCCCCAAATAAAAGTAATTTTCACCATCTTTCGGCTTGTTCTTAACAAGCGTCTCCAGCATTTGCTTGGCTTGGGCGAACTGTTCCGCATCAATCGCTTTCTTTGCGTCGTCCAAGCTTTGCGCTTGTACTCCCGTAACCACAAAAGCAAGGGATATACCCCATATCATTGCTTTTTTCATCATTTTTACTCTATTAAGTGTTTAATCTAATTACTTCCTAATAATCAATTCTCTCGGCGGCAGGCTATCCGGCATCAAGCCTGATTTCAAAACAATGCGTTGTCCGGACAATCCCGTTAAAAACGCTGCAAAGCCCATGCCTAAACCTTTGCGGGGTTCGGCATTAATAATGTAAACCGAACGTGCCAACGGGTAAATCCCTTCGGCCAGATTCGATTGCGATGGCTTATAAAAACCATCGGAACCCGGCTTTCCTGCCTGGTTGCGAACGCCCAGCACCTTGACGCCGTTTGCATACTGCTGAAGCGAGCTATCTGGCCGTACCACCCAATTTAATCCCAAGACCCCAATGGTTTGCGGGGTCTCGTAAACATATTTCAGCACATCGCTGTTTGACTTTAAGGCATACACGCCCGTGGGTGGTAACGAGTCCACTCCGGCCAGATCCTTCAGATACCGTACCGTACTGGAATTCGGGTTGTCAAACACCAATCTGTTTACCTGGCCAACAGGGGCCTTACCCTGCATCACCCGAACAATATCGTCTACTGTGATCACCGAGTCGGCGCTGTTTTTGTTGACAACCAACGTAAGTGCATCCTCCGCAAACCGGTACACCCTTGGTCGGAACTGGCGGGCTTCAAAGAACGTCATTTCATCTGCATTCAACTGCCTGGTGAGCACGACAACCTCTACTTCGTTATTTACAAGTTTGGTTACGATCTGGTTCTCCTGGGCAGCAGACAACTCTACGTCTGCTTGCTTGTATAAGTGTTCGAAAACCGCTACCTGTTCTTCCATAATCGGAAGCAGCGTTTCGTCAACCAATATCTGCAGTTTACCGCCCACAATGGTTTGATCTTCTTTCGTTTTCGAGTTGTTGCACGACCCCAAAACAACCAAGAGACCAAAAATGTGCGGTAATAATACTAATTTTTTCATAGCTATGAAAAAATAACCCGTTTTTTTACATCCCACCTTCATCGATTTTGCCAAAGCCGCACAAAACGGAAGAAAGAATAAACCACCAGTAAAACCCCGAACAACACCCGGTAAGTGCTATTCAGTTCGACAGGAAAATCTTTCCAGAAGATCACAAACAAGCCAAGCACGAGGTAAAAACCAAACATGAATAGGCCCAAAACAGACAGAAACCGCTTGGTGGGCGATTTCTGTCTGCCATTGTTATCCTCTTTATAATACCGTGACACGGTCTTTATTGCTGAAGGTTAAGCCGGATGGGCAAGGTATATGCCACACGTACGGGTCTTCCGTTCTGAACACCCGGGCTCCACTTGGCCGCTTTCTGAAGTAATTTGACCGCGGCATCGCCCGTTCCATATTTCAAGTCGCGAACAACCTTGATGTCTGTTAAGCTACCATCGCGCTCGACGACAAACGAAACCTGTACCTGACCATTCACACCAGCCTCAATGGCCCCCTGTGGGTAATCGTAATTCTTGCCTACCCACTCCATGAATGCCTGCATACCTCCCGGCGGTTTCGGGTCGATTTCCACCGATTGGAAAATCTGGTCGCTCGAAGTTTCCGTAACCTCCGCATCAATTTCACCTTCGCCTACCGGCAGGTCGATACGTATTTCAGCATTCGGATCACCCTCAATCGTTTTTGATCCCGGGTCAGCCAACTTCAACTCTTCGACTGTCGGCGGCTCCTCATCCTGCACCTGTTCGGCCGGCACCACCTTCGGTTCCGGCATCCGCACCTGGTCTACACGCGGAGGTGGCGGCTCCACCGGTGGGGGTGGGGGTGGTTCCTCTTCGTTTACCGGCGGTGGTTCCGAAAGGACCACTTCCGTTTCTATTAACTTTTCCGTCTCATTGCCTGATTTCATGTCCACGCCTATCCACCTTGCTATTGCCGGAGCCATAAGCAGCAACACGAAACCGACCGAAGCAGCCACCACTCCGATGTTGGTGGCTCTGGGCGAGAGTTTTCGAAGTTCGTAGGCTCCATAATCCTTATTCCGCCCCTCAAACACCACATCGAGCCATTCCTTCTTAAAAATATCTAATTTAGTACCAAACATAATCTGTTGTTTTACGTGGTGTGATCGTTAATCATTATATAAGCCATCGCGCTCCAACACCTCGATCTCCGGCTCGCTAATGGTTCCGATCATATATTGCTTAGCTTCCACAATATTCATCTCATCCAGGATGTCCACAAGATTACGGTGTGTGGATTTATCGCTGGGTCGAATGACCACAATAAGCCCTTTCTCCGCATCGCCGGTTAATCGCGGAACCTCTTCCAGCTTGTTCAACAGGATCGGACGGATGCCGTCTTTCCCATAATCAACAATCTCCGGTCCTTCAATTGGCTCACTATAGGTACCCATGTACCACTCTATTTTATTGTTGGAACCCAAAAGGAGTGTCATGGTTCGGTTGTCGGCAACCTCTAACCGATCTTCGGGATCATCTTCATTTTTATCCGGCATCGCCACGTCCATGGCATTCGGCTTATTTAAAGAAGTCGTAAGCATGAAGAACGTAATCAGCAGGAAGGCCAAATCCACCATTGCGGTTAAATCTACCCGCCCCCCGGCTTTCTTACTCCTTATCTTACCACCCTTCTTGCCACCACCACTATCTTGATTTAATTCTGCCATCGCATTAAAATCTTAAACTGTTAACAAAAATTCCGCTGCTAGAAATCCTCAGTCCGCAAGGCCGTAAGCAAGCTGAATTTATTCACCTTCTGGCTTTGCAGGATATCGATCACTTGTTTTATTGCAGGGTATTTCTCATCGGCATCTCCCTTGATCGAAAGCCGCATCTCCTCATTTTTGAGTTCCTTGGTGGCGATACGCGCAGAGTAAATCCAGTGAAACAACTGATTGGAAAGTTCCTCCGTTGAATCGGCCGGAATCCCGGGCTGTAACCCCGGACGCGCCCGATCATTCGCATCCATCTCAATGACTTGCTTGAGGTTACCCATTGGAACACCGAAAGATTCCATCACCGCGAAGCGTTCTTTATCTTCAGCGGTAAAGGGCATGGAATATTTTTCGGACATCAGTTCAAGCATCCGTCCACGGATATCTCTCCCTTTTACGCCGAAAAAGATCTTCCCCCCGTCACCAACGGAAATTATTCCCAGATTTTCATCCGGTACTTTTACCTGCGTTACGGATGCTGGGGTATCCACTTCTAACGGGTCGGGCTGTCGCGCCGTAGCAGTTAATATAAAAAATGTGAGCAGTAGAAAGGACACATCGCACATGGCGGTCATGTCTATTGCTGTGCTTGTTCTTTTAACTTTAGCCCTTGGCATAACGTTATTCTTTAATTACTATTTATTGATAAGATGCACATCCATCCGACTTTCCATAAAGCCGGATGAAAATATGCTATTTGTGGCTCGCCGCGTATGTTTGTACAATGGAGAAGCCGGCCTCATCAATTGAGTAGGTAAGCGTATCAATTTTCGACGTAAAGATATTGTAGAATACGATAGCAATTGCCGAGGTCGCGATACCGGTTGCTGTATTTACCAGGGCTTCCGAAATACCGTTTGCCAATTGTGCAGAGTCTGGCGAGCCACCTGTTGCCAATGCAGCAAACGCCCGGATCATCCCGGTTACCGTACCCAACAATCCTGTCAGCGTACCGATAGATACCAACGTAGCGATGATGGTGAGGTTTTTCTCCAGCATCGGCATTTCCAACGCCGTAGCTTCTTCGATTTCTTTTTGGATAGCTACTGTAGCTTGTTCGGTATCCAAGGCGGGATTAGCAGACACGTCCTTGTATTTCAGCAGCCCTGCTTTGATGACATTCGCAACTGAACCTTTCTGCTTGTCGCATTCTGCGATTGCTGAATCAATATTTCCGCCGCCGATCAGTGACTGAACACGACGCACGAAATTACCCACATTGCCTTTGCCCGAAGCGCGGCCAATCACGATAAAACGCTCGATCGCAAACACCCACACCATTAAGAACAGACCCAATAACACGGGAACCACCACGCCTGCATGGTAAACCATCCCAAAGTAATTACCAGGTTTGGGCTGATTTTCCGGATTGTTGTCAATAAAGTTGTTCGGATCGCCCATGATATACTTCCAAACCAATGCTCCGATTATGAAACAGATAATAATTGCCAGACTTGCAAAAACATTCGAACTCGAATTGCCTTTTTCTTTTTGCGCTGTACTTGTTTTTGGTGCGTTTGCCATTTTTCTAAATTTTAGATTTTAATGTTGTTAACTATGATTTTTATGTAATTTGTGCAATTTATTCCATGGTTGGCCGCCATAACGGCCAAAGCAAATATAGTGTTTTAAACCAATTATAAAATCTTTGTCAATAATTGTTTAGTCACCTCATCACATATTAGGGGGCGCGCAGCAGCAGCATCAGCACACCCTAAACAAACCCTGCTTCTGTAATCCAAAAGCAATTTTTTTACAATGAAAACTATTTTTTTTTGTAATTGCAAATTAAACATTCAAATAAATTGGTTTTAGCAGCCTACAAACGGCATTTATACATTTATTTTAA
>Ga0182739_1002346_pt1 | contig 17887 bp, 15 predicted proteins | sample eDN5th30CBELigBY_FD_128873 | JGI IMG/M metagenome (GOLD analysis project Ga0182739, IMG submission 128873) | Enriched backyard soil microbial communities from Emeryville, California, USA - eDNA 5th pass 30_C BE-Lig BY (version 2) (version 2) | ecosystem: Environmental > Terrestrial > Soil >...
ATATTCCCCCGGCTCGCCCATTCATCCAAAATGGCGCGCCGGAACAGCCAGACGGTATCGGGGAAGTGCTGGGGGTCGCTCGCCGATTTCTCGGTCATCGGGACGCCGTCATAGAGGCCGGTCAGCTCCAGCGGGTCGTCGATCTCCAACTCGTCCAGAAACTCCTCGGAGGCGAAGTCCTCGACCCGCAGCACCACCTGCGCGGCAGGCCCGGCGAATTCCGGCGGCAGGCCCGCAATCGTCTCGCGCGCCAGTTCCTCGATCATCGCCGCGTCGGGCGCTTCGGCATTCTTCCAGTCCAACATCGGGGCACCTCGTCTTTGGCCCCCGATATGGACAAAAACCGCCACATGTGAAAGAGCGAAGCCGACAGGAGACCTCCGATGACAACCACCCGCTTCGCTCCCTCCCCCACCGGCCATATCCATGTCGGGAACCTCCGCACCGCGCTGATGAACTACCTGATCGCGCGGAAGGCGGGCGGCACCTTCATCCTGCGGCTGGACGATACCGACCGCGAGAGGTCGAAACAGGAATATGCCGACGGCATCCAGCGCGATCTGGAATGGCTGGGCCTGACCTGGGACCGGATCGAGCGGCAGTCCGACCGCCTCGACCGCTATGCCGAGGCCGCCGAGGGGCTGCGCGGCGCGAACCGCCTCTATGAGGTGTTCGAGACGCCGACCGAGCTGGACCTGAAGCGCAAGAAGCAGCTGAACATGGGGAAACCCCCGGTCTATGACCGCGCCGGGCTGAACCTTTCGGCCGAGGACGTGGCCAAGCTGCGGGCCGAGGGGCGCGACGGCTACTGGCGTTTCCTGCTGGATCAGGAACGGATCGAATGGCCGGACGGCATCCTCGGCGACATCTCGATCGACGCGGCCAGCGTCTCGGACCCGGTTCTGATCCGCGCCGACGGGCAGGTGCTTTATACCTTCGCAAGCTCGGTCGATGACACCGATATGGGCGTCACGCATATCGTGCGCGGCGCGGACCATGTGACGAATACCGCGACCCAGATCCAGATCATCCGCGCCCTTGGCGGCACGCCCCCGGCCTTCGCCCATCACAGCCTGTTGACCGGCGCACAGGGCGAGGAGCTGTCGAAACGCCTCGGCGTCCTCGCGATCAAGGACCTGCGCGAGAACGGCGTCGCCCCCGAGGCGCTGCTGTCGCTGATGGCCCGCCTCGGCTCCTCGCAGCCGGTCGAGCTGAAAATGTCGCTGGACGAGCTGGCGGATGGGTTCGAGCTGTCGCAATTCGGCGCCTCGCCCACCAAGTTCGACGCCGAAGACCTCTGGCCCCTGACGCGCGAGGCGAACCAGCACCGCCCGTTCGAGGTGGTCAAGGACCGCATCGCGGCGCTTGGCGTCCCGGCCGATCAGGCCGAGCGTTTCTGGCGCGTGGCGTCCCAGAACATCACCAAGCTGGATGATCTGGCCGGCTGGTGGGAGATCTTCTCGAAAGGGGCCGAGCCGCAGATCGACCCCGAGGACGAGGCCTTCATCGCCGAGGCCATGAAGCTGCTGCCCCCGCCGCCCTATACGGATGCGACATGGGGCGAATTCACCGCCGCGGTGAAGGAAGCCACCGGCCGCAAGGGCAAGGGCCTGTTCATGCCGCTGAGGAAGGCTCTGACCGGCCAGGCGCATGGCCCGGACATGTCCGACGTAATGCCGCTCCTGCAGGTCGTCCGCGCCCGGGGATAGAGCGCGTTTCGCAAGCGTTTTCAGAAACATGGACGGGGTGGTTGCGGATGCGGCCACCCCGTTTTCCATTTCGCGGCGAGGCTTGGGACCGGGCATTTCACGACGCCCGGCTGCGCAGTTGAAAATCGGTGGGAAAAGGCAAAAAATCTCGCCGAACGCCCTTGACGCCACCCGCCACTCGCCGTAGTTACCCCGCACCCGTGGCGGAGTAGCTCAGCTGGTTAGAGCAGAGGAATCATAATCCTTGTGTCGGGGGTTCAAATCCCTCCTCCGCTACCATTTAATCCTGGAACCCCCCCATGCGGGGCGCATCGTTCCGGTGATTTTCCATCCTCGCAGCACCATCTTTTTCGTTCAGCCTCACCTGTGACGGCTGCGTGTCTTTGGAAGGCATTGCCATCGCAACCTACGCGCGGGAAACAGCGCGAAAGGTAGCCTCGGGGCAGCAGAAGCCCGTCGACCGATCATCGGCATGCAGAAGGCAGGGCGACCGCTCTCCCGACATTTCTGCGGGACCACCCTGTTGGGAGTTTCTCTGTCGCTCCGCGCCGGAGAGCTATCCCGAAACAGGTGACCCGCCCGCTTGAAAGCGATGCCAGCCTGCCCGCGATGAGCGTCGAGGACCGGCGGTATCCGCTCTCTGCGAAGGCCGAGACCGGCAGGTTGATCGGTCGGGATCTGGTGTCAGGGACAGGGTAAGCCCGCCCCCCCGTCAGGCGCGGCCGTCCAGCCGGACGAAATCGAGCACGCTGCCCTGCCCCGGTCTGACCTCGGACCAGTCGTCGATCTGGAAATCGACAACCAGCGTCGCCGCCGTCGGATAACTGCGGAACTCGGGGTCGAGCGGCGGGCGCGCCGGCAATTCGGCGGCGAACTTGGCGATGCCGGGATTGTGGCCAAGCATCATCACGGTCTGCGCCGTGGCCGTGCGCAGGATGGCAAGCATCTCCTCGGGCGTCGCGTGGTAAAGGGCCGGCTCGTAGCGGACATTGGGCAGCACTTCCAGCGCCGCCCCCGCCACCAGCTCCCAGGTCTCGCGCGTGCGCACCGAGGTCGAGCACAGCACCTCCTCGGGCTCATAGCCCCGGCTGGCAAGCCAGTCCCCCAGCTCACGGGCCGAACGTCGGCCGCGATCGTTCAGCGGCCGGTCGTGGTCATCTTGCGCCGGATCGTCCCAGGACGACTTGGCATGACGTGTCAGGATCAACCGGCGATAACCAAGCGGAGTCATGCATTCGCCTTTGCGGACAGGGGTAGATGGGGCCGAGCCTGCCACAGCTTTCGCGGGACGGGCAAGAACTCGTTTCAGGCGCGGGGGTTCAGAGTTCGTCGCCGCCCTGCCGCAAGCCGCGCGGCTTCACCCGCGGCTCGGTCGTGCGGATCAGCGATCCGGCGCCATGTTCGGTGAAAAGCTCCAGCAGCGCGGCGTTCGGAACCCGACCGTCGAGGATCACGACGGCGCGCACGCCCTCCTCCACCGCCTTCAGCGCGGTCTCGGTCTTGGGGATCATGCCGCCCGCGATCGTGCCATCGGCGATCATCGCGCGCACCTGATCGGGATGCATCGCGGTCACGATCTCGCCCGAGGCATTCTTGACGCCCGCAACATCGGTCAGCAACAGCAGCCGGTCGGCCTTGAGCGCCCCGGCGATCGCCCCGGCGGCCGTGTCGCCGTTCACGTTGAAGGTCTCGTTATCCTCCATCCCGGTCGCGACGGGCGCGATCACCGGGATCAGGCCGGCATTGTAGAGGTCGCGGATGATCTGCACGTTCATCTCGACCGGGCGGCCGACGAAGCCAAGCTCCGGGTCGTCCGCCTCGCAGACCATCAGGTCGTCATCCTTGCCCGAGATGCCGACAGCGCGGCCTCCGGCGTCGTTGATCGCCTGAACGATGCGCTTGTTGACGAGGCCCGACAGCACCATCTCGACCACCTCGACGGTTTCGCGGGTGGTGACGCGCTTGCCGCGCACGAAGCTGCTTTCGATGCCCAGCTTGCCCAGAAGCTCGTTGATCATGGGGCCGCCGCCATGGACCACGACCGGATGGATGCCGACCTGCTTCATCAGCACGATGTCGCGGGCAAACTCGGCCATCGCCTCGTCATCGCCCATCGCATTGCCGCCGAACTTCACCACCACGACCGCGCCGGAATATCGCTGCATATAGGGCAGCGCTTCCGAAAGGGTGCGAGCGGTGGCGATCCAGTCACGGTTCATGTTCTGCTTTCTCATCAGGAGCCCCTGTTCATCGGGCACGAAGCCTAGGACCAAGCCCAGGCAAGGTCCAGACCATCGGAGCGGCTTCACGCCTTAGTCAAGACCGGCGATGATCGCGCGCAGCGTGGCGATCCCCTGCCCCTTGTCCGAGCTGGTCAGCACCAGTTCGGGATAGGCGGCGGGATGCTTCTGCAAGGCCTCCTCGACCTGCGCGACGGTGGCGGCCATCTCCTGCGCGCTGATCTTGTCGGCCTTGGTCAGCACAACCTGAAAGGGCACGGCGGCGCGGTCCAGAAGGCGCATGATCTCGTGATCGACATCCTTGACGCCATGGCGCGCGTCGATCAGCGCGAAGGCACGGCGCAGCGTCGGCCGGCCGGCAAGGTAGTTCTTGAGGAGCGCCTGCCATTTCGCGACCACCGCCACCGGCGCCTTGGCAAAGCCATAGCCCGGCAGGTCGACGAGATAAGCCCTATCGCCCAAGGTGAAATAGTTCACCTCCTGCGTGCGGCCCGGCGTGTTCGAGGCGCGGGCAAGGCCGTTGCGCCCGGTCAGGGCATTGATCAGGCTGGACTTGCCGACATTCGAGCGGCCGGCAAAGCAGACCTCGGGGCGGTCGGCCGGGGGCAGGCCGTCCATGGCGACGACGCCCTTGAGGAAATCGACCGGACCCGCGAACAGCTTGCGCGCCGCCTCGGCGACTTCGGGATCGGGTTCGGGTGCGACGGGAAAGGAAACCTTCATGCGCGGATCTCGTCCTGAAGGGCGATCGTGCCGCCCGTGACCACTTCGGCATAGACGCCAAAGCAATGGTCGCCATAATTCGAGGTCAGCGCGGCGGGCATGTCGCTGTCAAGCTGACCGGTATCGGTATTGGCGCTGGTCGCGGCGCAGCGGCCGATCATCTCGGTCACGCGCAGCTCGACCCCGCCCACATTCAGCACATGCCCGACGAGGTTGCGTTCGGCAAAAGGCTCCCACCCGTCGACCCAGATATTCGCGCGCCAGCGTTCGACGCCCAGAGGCTGGTCCAGCCGCCCCTCGAGGTCGCGCAGGCTCGAAAGTGACAGGATCGAGATCCAGGGCTGGCTTACATCGGTCCAGCCGGTCGGTCCGCGGACCAGACGGGTCGGCGCGGGCTTGTCGGCGGGCCAGAGCGGCGCGACCCAGTCGATCAGGCGCTGCCCCTCGGTCTCGGGGTCGAAGGTCAGGGCGGAAAGGTCGGGATGGCTCAGCGTGATCGCACCCTCGGGCGCATCGCCGGTCCAGCCACCCTTGACCGCCTGCAACCCGGATGCGGCGACGCCGCGCAGGAAGCAGGACTTGGGCAGCCAGCGGTCCGGCTCAGCGCCGTCACCCGCATGACGCTCGCCCGCATCGGTCAGGATCGCCCATATCCGGTCACCGGGCAGGCGACGCGCTGCCGAAAGCTCGGCCCGCGTCAAGTCCTGCCCGCCGATCGACTTGATCGGATAGCGCCGGATCCTGGCGATCCTCGCGGTCATTTCCCGCCCTTCTTGTCGTCGGCTTTCTTCTGCCGCGTTGGCAGTCCCGACTTGATGTTGCCGAAGAAGTCCGGCCGGTGCCCGTGCATCGACATGATCGTATATTGCTGGACGATGGTGATGACGTTGTTGGTGATCCAGTAGAGCACCAGCCCCGAGGCAAAGCCGCCCAGCATGAACATGAAGATCCACGGCATCCACGCGAAGATCATCTTCTGCGCCGGATCGGCGGGGGCGGGGTTCAGTTTCTGCTGCATCCACATCGAGATGCCGAGCACGATGGCCAGGATCGGCAGGGTGAAGCTGTGCAGGAAGCTGCCCGCACCCGGCGTCGCCCAGGGAAGGATGCCGAAGAGGTTCCACAGGCTGGTCGGATCGGGTGCCGAAAGGTCATGGATCCAGCCGACCCAGGGCGCGTGCCGCAATTCGATGGTGACGAAGATCACCTTGTAGAGCGAGAAGAAGATCGGGATCTGCAGCAGGACCGGAAGGCAGCCCGCGGCGGGGTTCACCTTCTCGCGCTTGTAAAGCTCCATCACCTCTTTCTGGTATTTCATCCGGTCGTCGCCGGTGCGCTCTTTGATCGCCTCCATCTGGGGCTGCATTTCCTTCATCTTCGCCATCGAGATGTAGGATTTGCGCGCCAGCGGGAACACGAGGAGCTTGAGGATGAAGGTCAGGCCGATGATCGACCAGCCCATATTGCCGATGAAGCCATGCAGCCAGTGCAGGATGCGGAAGATCGGCTTCGTCAGGAAATAGAACCAGCCCCAGTCGATCGAATCGACGAAGCGGTCGATGCCCGGATCCTGCTGGTAGCCGTTGATCGTCTCCCACACCTTCGCGCCGGCGAAAAGATAGCTGGAGCTGGTGCCGGTCGCGCCGGGGGCGACGGTCTGCACGGGCATCCGCGCCTCGGTCTGGAAAATATCCGCGCCGGGGGCATATTTCACCACGGCGGTGAAAGCCGAGCCGGGCGCAGGGGCCAGCGTCGTCATCCAGTATTTGTCGGTGAAGCCGATCCAGCCGTTTTCCTTGACCTCGACCAGCTGGGCCGGACCTTCGGCACCGGTCGCGGCCAGTTCGGCGATGGCCTTGTATTTCTTCTCGAGCAGCTTGCCGTCGGTCATGCCGACCGCGCCCTCGTGCAGGACGTAGTAGTTCTGCGTGTCCGGGCGGCCGTGACGGGCCAGAATGCCATAGGGCGCAGCGGCAAAGGGCGCGCTGCCGGTGTTTTCCAGCGACTGCGAGACCGTGAACAGGAACTTGTCATCCAGCGCATAGGTGCGGCGGAAGATCTGGCCTGCGCCATTGTCCCAGCGCAGCGTGACGGGCTTGCCGGGCGACAGGACATCGCCCGATTCGATCTGCCAGACCGTCGCGGGGCCGGGAACCAGCGCCGGATCGGTGCCGGCGGCGGGCATCCAGCCATAGACCGCGTAATAGGGTTTTTGCACCGCAAGGCCGGGATTGCCGCCCGGCGCCACGGGCGAGCCTTCGGCCTGAACCTCCAGCCCGGAGGTCGGGGAAAGCAGCCGGACATAGGGCGAATCCGGGTCCAGCGTCTCGTGATAGCCGGTCAGTTCGAGGTCATCGATACGACCGCCCGCCAGCGAAACCGAGCCCTTGAGCGAGGGCGATTCGATCCGCAGACGCCCGGCCTGGGCCGAGGGATCGTTCGGGTTTCCGGTCGCACCGGCAAGGGCCGGAGCGGTTGTGCCCTGCCCGGCCGCGCCCGGCGTCGCGGGTGCGGCCTGTCCGTCAACCGTCTGGCTCTGCGCCGTCTCGGTCGCCGGGGGTGGTGGTGCCGGTTCGGGGGCGAAGAAGAACGACCAGACGAGAATGACGAGGGCCGAAAGCACCATCGCCAGGATGAGGTTGCGATTATTGTCTTCCATTCCGGTCCAGCCCTTCGTCGTCCATGACCCAGCGGGTTCGGGCCGCTTCAACAGAAGCGACCGCCAAAGGTCAAGGGAATTTGGCCGGATCGCGCCAATCCATTGCGTCCTTCGCGGATCGTTCCGCCGTCCCGAACGCGCCAGATGCCGCGGTCCCGCCCGCCTTGCCGCGACATATACCGACTCGGGGCGTGGGCGCAAAGAAACTCGGCGTGGCCTAGCCTGCGCTGCGTTGCGGGATCGCGGGCGGCCGAACCCCGGGGGAGCCAAGCAGGATGCCGTCGATCGCCGCCCCGGAAAGCGCCGGCAACACGCCCGGACCCTGAACCGCGCCAAGGCCGATCTGCATGAGGAACGCCCTCTCTCCGGCTGTCGTCACGCCATCCCCGATGGTATCGAGGTTCAGATGGCGGGCGAGGGCAAGGATGGCGAGGATCATCTGCTGCTGGCCACCGCTCCGGTCGCAATCCTCGACGAAGCGCCGCCCGATCCGCACCCGCGAGACGCCGAGGCCGTGCAGCAGTTCCGTCGGCGCACCGCCACTCCCGAACTCGGCCATCGCGATGCGGCATCCCGCGCGTGAGAGCGTCAGCACCCCATCCGCCACCCGCAGCCGGTCGATGTCGCCGCCCTCTGGCTCCAGAAACTCGACCTCGATCCGCCGGGGTTCGATGTTCTGGCGGTCGAGTTCCCACAGCATCTCCTGCATGAGGAAACCGTCAGCAAGCGCCTGATGGGAAAGCGGCAGGGTCAGGATGGCGGGGCCGACGCCCAGCCGGTCCCAGCGCCGCAGGTCCACCAAGGCAAGCCGGAAGCCGGCCATGATGCTGCGGGCCAGCAGGTCGCCGGAATGCTCTGCCTGCATCTCGTCAAGCGTGCCCGCCCCCGGAGGATCAAAGCCCATCACCATCCGCAAGCCGGTCACGCGCCCGGTGTCGCAGCCAAGCTGCGGCAGGAAGGCAAGCCGCAGTTGATCGGGGCGCAGCCCCTCTGCCCCCTCGGCAGGTTCTGCGTCCCTGCCGCCATGCCAATGCCGCCGCAACCGCGCCAGCCCTGTCCTGATGTAAGCCACTTCCCAGCCCCGATTCTGCCGTTTCCGGGGACGAGGCTAGACGCCGGAAGGTTCCCGTTCGTTTAACGTTCCCTGAGAAGCGGGACTTCGGAAGCGGGTTTTTCGCTAAAATCCGAGGCATTCGGGATCAGCGAGGTGAAGTCGAACAGCTTCGGGTCCGGCAGATGCGAGGGGCGCACGTTCATCAGCGCCCGGAACATCACGTTGCGGCGACCGGGCGCGCGCGTTTCCCATTCGTCCAGCAGCTTCTTGACCTGCATCCGCTGCAGGCCCTCCTGACTGCCGCAGAGGTCGCAGGGAATGACCGGATAGTTCATGGCGCGGGCAAAACGCTCGCAATCCGCCTCGGCGATGAAAGCCAGCGGGCGCAGCACGTTCAGGTCGCCCTCCTCGTTCAGCAGCTTCGGCGGCATCGAGGCCAGCCTTCCGCCGTGGAAGAGGTTCATGAAGAAAGTCTCGAGGATGTCGTCGCGGTGATGGCCAAGAACCACCGCCGAACACCCCTCCTCGCGCGCGATGCGGTAGAGGTTGCCGCGGCGCAGGCGCGAGCAGAGGGCGCAATAGGTCCGGCCCTCGGGCACCTTCTCCTTCACGATGGAATAGGTGTCCTGATATTCGATGCGATGCGGCACCTGACGCTCGGTCAGAAACTCGGGCAGCACGGTGGCGGGAAAGCCCGGCTGGCCCTGATCGAGGTTGCAGGCCAGCAGCTCGACCGGCAGCAGGCCGCGCCATTGCAGCTCATGCAGGACGGCAAGCAGCGTATAGCTGTCCTTGCCGCCCGAGAGGCAGACCAGCCAGCGGTCGCCGGGTCGGATCATGTCATAGGTCTCGATCGCGGCGCGGGTCTCGCGCACGAGGCGCTTCCTCAGCTTGCGAAACTCGGTCGAAGAGGGCGCGCCGCGGAAAAGCGGGTGGATCTCTTCGCCTTCGGCGTCGTCATGGCTGTCGATTTCGTCCCGCATCGGTCGGTCCTGATTGGCGCTGTCGCGCAGGTTCATATCACGGATGACGCAGGGGCGTCAGTCCCGGCCTTCCGCCTCGTCCCCGGCTCCCGGCACCGGGTCAAACCCCTGCCCGCCCCAGGGGTGACACCGGGAAAGCCTTCTCAGGGTCAGCAGGCTGCCGCGCAATGCGCCATGCCGCTCCAGCGCCTCGAGCGCATAGGCCGAGCAGGTCGGCTGGAAGCGGCAGGCATGGCCGACCCAGGGGCTTGCGACCAGCCGATAGGCACGGACCGGCAGGGCGACGATCCGCGCCAGCGGGCTCATCGCCCGCCCCGGCGTTCGGCGCGGGGATCGGAATGGATGCGGTCCAGCGCCTGTTCGAGATCCTGACGGAGCGCGGCGAAGTCACGCTCGATTGTCGCTCCGGGGCGGCCGACCAGCACATAGTCCCAGCCAGCCTGCGCCCGACCCGGCAGGATGTCACGCGCCAAGGCGCGCAGCCGGCGCTTGGCGCGGTTGCGGGCAACGGCATTGCCGATCTTCTTGGAACAGGTGAAGCCGATGCGGATGATGTCCTGCGGCTCGCATTCGCCGCGATGGCGGGCCTGCAGCAGAAAGCCCGGCGCGCCATGACGGCGGGCCGAGGCTGCGCGCAGAAAATCCGCCCGCTTGCGCAGGATCTCCGGCTTCGGGGGTTTCGCGCCCCCGGAAATGCCGGAAGCCGCCCCGACCGGTTGCCCCACGGGGGCGTTCCGGTCAGCGGCGGCGCTTTCGGCTGCACGCTCCATCTCGTCCGCCCACGCCTTTCGGCGCGAGGCTTACGCGCTGAGCGACTTGCGGCCCTTGGCGCGGCGCGCGTTCAGCACGCGGCGGCCGCCTTTGGTCGCCATGCGCGCGCGGAAGCCGTGACGGCGGGCGCGAACCAGGTTCGACGGCTGGTAGGTGCGTTTCGACATCTTGTAACTCCGGGTCAGGGCGTGTCAGGGTATGGGCAAGCCGCCCACGCAAGACGCGCCGGTCTATTCGAGGCCCGGTGCATAGTCGCAGCCCGAGGCCAAGTCAACCTCAATGCCGATAAATCACCACGGCAAGGAGTCATGGGGAACCAGCACGCCCTCACGCATGTTTGAACGGAAGCGATGCAACTGATGCTGCACCGCCTACGCCGCGGACTAGGGTGGAATACAAAAGGTTAACATGTCCCTGAATACCCTTTCCGGGCGATTCGCGCTTCTGACCGGGATCTTCGTGCTGCTGGCCGAATTGCTGATCCTGCTGCCGTCACTTGCGAACTATCGCCTGGACTTCCTGGAATCGCGCCTCGAACGGGCGCAGATTGCCAGTCTTGCCCTGCTTGCGACCGACGAGTCGCTCGCCTCGGACCTCGAATCCGAGTTGCTGGAGAATGCGGGCGTCTTCAACGTCGTGCTGCGCCGCAATGATGTGCGCCAGCTTGTGCTGTCCTCGCCGATTCCCGGCCCGATCGCGGCGACCTATGACCTGCGCGAGCAGCCGTTCTGGACCTCGGCCCGCGATGCGGTGGCGCAACTGCTGGACCCACAGAACCGGGTGATCCGCATCATCGGCGCGCCGGTGAACCAGGCCGGGCAGCTGATCGAGATCACGATGGACACCCAGCGCCTGCGGCGCGAGATGATCGACTATGGCCTGCGCCTGCTGCTGATCTCGGCCGCCTTCTCGATCCTGACCGCGCTTTTGCTGAACGTCGCCGCCCAGCGGATGCTGCTGGTGCCGATTCGCCGGGTCATCAACCACATGACCGCCTATGCCAACGCGCCCGAGGACGCGCGCTCGATCATCACGCCGACCGCGCGGCTCGCGGAGCTGAACGAGGCCGAGGCGGCGCTGGCGGCGATGCAGCGCACCGTGACCTCGGCCCTGAAGCAGAAGGCGCGCCTTGCCCAGCTTGGGCAGGCGGTGGCGCGGATCAGCCACGACCTGCGCAATATCCTGACCACCGCCCAGATCTTCGCCGACCGGCTGGAGACCAGCGAGGATCCCGCCGTGCGCCGCGCCGCGCCGAAGCTGGTCAATTCGATCAGCCGCGCGGTGAACCTGTGCGAGACGACGCTGGCCTTCGGCAAGGCCGAGGAGCCGGCCCCCTCGCTCTCGCGGTTCAACCTCTCGAGCCTCGTCGCCGAGGTGACGGAGGCCGAAGCGATGGCCGCCGACCGGATCAACGGGGCCGAGCCGATCGAATTCCTGACCGACGTGCCGCCGGGCCTGATGATCCGCGCCGATCGCGACCAGCTTTTCCGGGTGCTCTCGAACCTCGTGCGCAATGCGCGGCAGGCGATCGAGGCGACACGCCGCCCCGGCACCATCGAGATCGGCGCAGGCGAGGACGAGGCCGAATGGTTCATCCGCGTCGGCGATACCGGCCCCGGCCTGCCGCAAAGGGCGCGCGACTATCTGTTCCAGCCCTTCTCGGGCGGCTCGCGCAAGGGCGGCACCGGCCTTGGCCTCGCCATCGCCGCCGACCTCGTGCGCAATCACGGCGGGCGGCTGGAGCTTCTGCGCAGCGACGAGGATGGCAGCCAGTTCTGCCTGCACCTGCCGCGGGAACTCGCCGGGGTCTCGGTCATGCCGGAAGCCGTGGCCGGATAGGCTGTGGAAAAGTTTTTCATGCGAATATCCGAAATTCTTCATTTTTGGCCTTGCACCCCCCCGCGCCTGTCTCTAAATCACCGGCTCACAGCGGACCCGTAGCTCAGCTGGATAGAGCACCAGACTACGAATCTGGGGGTCGGGCGTTCGAATCGCTCCGGGTCCGCCATTTATCTCTTTGAAGATATGTGACAATGAAAGAGCCTCCCCTTGGAGGGCTTTCGTCGTTTGCAGAGCCCCGGGCCCCTCCTCTCAACCTTATACGACTGGTCGGGTCAAAGCGTCAGCGCCGGGGAAGTCCCGCTCTCCTCCAGCTCCCAGCTTGCCAGCCAGTCGTCGCCCCGGCGGGCGAGCGTCAGGTAGTTCCGCTGCGCCACATAGCGTCCGGCCTGTCCGGGGATGCGCTCGATCCTGATCTGGCGGTCCGGCAGCGGCCCCTCGCCCAGCGTCGAGAGCGCGCCCAGAAACCGCGCCCATGACCGGGGCGGCGGGCGATGCGCGATGCCCGAGGCGACCAGCTGGTGAAGCGTGACCCCTTCCCCCAGCGGCATGGTGGCCCGAGTCGCGAGATGGATCTCTCCCGAGACGGCGATCACGTTCCGGCCCGACCGGCCCAGTTCGACCATCAGGTTCAGGATCCGCTTCCATTCCTCGCGATGGGAATGGCTCTGCCACTGGTCGCGCAGATCGTCCTCGTATCGCTGCATCCGGGGCACGGCCATCATCAGCGTCTCCAGAAGCGACAGGCGCGGCCCCAGCAGGGGCACGCTGGACAGGATGATGCAGCGCTCGTCCGCGGCCAATGGCGGCTGCGCATCCATCATCGCCCAGCCTCCCGGCCCCATGATCCGCTTGCGCGTGCGTTCGGATCGCAGGTCGGGCGCCAGAAGGCGCAGCCCCGGCGCGCGGAGCGTCCATCCCAGATGGCCGCCCTGCGGATCGGCAAAGCGCGGCGGCAGGTCGCCCTCGATCGTGGCGGCCTGAAAGATCAGGAAAGCCTCGCGCGCGCTGGCGAAAAGCGCCTGTCCGATGGGCGAATCCGTGGCCGAACGCGGCAACGAGCCCCAGCCGTCGCAAATGTCGTGATCGTCCCATTGCATCACCGATGGCACCCGCGCGGCAAGCCGGGCGAAATCCGGCGAGGCATAGAGCGCGGCATAGCGGCTCAGGAACTGTTCGCGCAGATGCTCGCGCAGCCCCGACAGGTCCGCGGGCGTGTCGGGGATGTGATCGGGCCAACGCTCGGTCAGGGGATGGCCGTGCGTCACCTCGTCGGCATAGACCTGATCCCCGCCATGCAGCAGCAAGGCGAAGGGCGCGCGCTCATGCTCCCGGCACAGGCGCGCCCACATCACGTTGCGCTCGGACCCCTCGCGGTCCAGATCGCCGACCTCCTCGCCATTGCAGGAGACATAGGCCAGTCGCGCATCGCCGGTGAGGTTGACCGAGACCGGATAGGTCTCGCCGTTCCAGCGATAGGCCTTGGCATCATGCGGCAGGGTGAACCGCGCGCGGAACACCGTCGCCGCGCGATATTCGGCCAGCGGCTGCACCGGCACCTCGCCCCCGTCGGTCAGGATCGGAGGCAATTGCGCATCGACGGGTGCAATGAACAGGGCAGCCAGATGGACCGCGGCATCGTCGAGCTGGTCCAGAAACAGGATCGGCCCGATCGGCCTTGCTGGGGCGGTCATGTCATCCTTGTCCGTTGCGAATCCCGCCTGCATCTCATCCGGCAGCGACCCGCGCAACCGGCCTTGGGGGCGGACACACGGCCTAGTGAATACGAGTGGGGCCATTGCCCGCAAAGCAGGCTCATCCGTTCGGGGCAGCCGCAGGCCTGCGGTTTTCCGCCCTGCCGGCCTATCGAATGGCGGCGGGGTCAAGGGCACGCCCGCCGCCGGACGCCCCTTTGCGCCGCCTCACTGACGGGCGAGCCAATCGGTGATGCGGTGGCGCAGGTTCGTTTCCCCCTGCTCGCGCGCCTCGTCGATGACGCCCTTCAACTCGTTCAGGTCGACGCGCCGGATCAGGTGCTTGACCGGTCCGATCGAGGCCGGACGCATCGAGAGCCGCCGGAAGCCGAGGGCGGCGAAGGTCACCGCCTCTATCGGTCGCCCGGCATCCTCGCCGCAGAACGAGACCGGGACGCGCGCCTCGTTGCAGCGCAGCAGGATCTGTTCGAGCAGGCTGATGAAGGTGGTGTTGAGCGAATCGTAGCGGCGGCGCACGCGCTCGTTCTCGCGGTCGGCGGCGAAGAAGAATTGCTTCAGGTCATTCCCGCCGACCGAGATGAAATCGCACATCTCGAAGAATTTCTTCGGCGCGAAGGCCAGCGAAGGTGTCTCGAGCATCGCCCCCACCCGCACATCGGTCGGCATGGGGTGACCAAGGCGCTGTTCGCGCGCGACCTGCTCCATCAGCAGGCGATGGGCTTCCTCGAACTCGCCCATCTCGGTGATGAAGGGAAACATCACATGCAGCGGACGCCCCGCCGAGGCGCGGATCAGCGCCTGAAGCTGCATCCTGAGCACGCCCCGCTTGTCGAGGCCGACGCGGATCGCGCGCCAGCCCATGGCCGGATTCGGCTCGTCCTGCGGCTTCATATAGGGCAGCACCTTGTCCGAGCCGATATCCAGCGTGCGGAACATCACCGGCTTGCCCTGCGCGCTGTCAAGGACGCGGGTATAAAGCGCCGCAAGCTCGCCCCGCCTTGGCACCCTGGTGCGGGCGAGGAACTGAAGCTCGGTCCGAAACAGCCCGACCCCTTCGGCACCCGAGCTTTCGAGGCTGGGCAGATCGGCCATCAGCCCGGCATTCATGTAAAGCTGGATCGTCGTCCCGCAGCCTGCCGTCGCCGGCAGGTCGCGCAGGCCCGCATAGCGCTGCTGCGCCTCGGCCTGCATCGCCACCTTGTCCCGGAAGGCGCCGACGATGCTCTCCTCGGGGCGCAGATGCACAACGCCCATGTCCCCGTCGACAAGGATCTGATCGCCGTTCAGCGCCTCTGACGTGATGCGGTCGGCATGAATGACCAGCGGGATCGACAGGGCGCGGGCCACGATCGCGGCATGGCTGCCGACCGACCCTTCCTCCAGCACGACGCCCCGCAGCTTGCGGCCATAATCCAGCAATTCGGCCGGGCCGATATTGCGGGCGACGAGAATCGGGTTCTCGGGCATCTCTGCCCCGGTATCCCTGCCCTGCCCGGTCAGGATGCGCAGCAACCGGTTCGACAGGTCATCGAGATCATGCAGGCGGTCGCGCAGATAGGGGTCGGCGGCGCTTTCCAGCCGCGCCCGGGCCTGGCTCTGCTCTTTCTCGACCGCCGCTTCGGCCGACAGGCCAAGATCGATGGCCTCCTCCATCCGGCGCAGCCAGCTTCGGGAATGGGCGAACATGCGATAGGTTTCCAGCACCTCGGTGCTTTCGCCCGGCCCCATCTGATTTCCGGCCAGCAGCGAGTCGACGGTGACGCGCAGCATCGCCACGGCCTCGCCCAGCCGGGCCTTTTCCTTCTGCGGATCCTCGGCGACCGGGTTCGTCACCACGACGCGCGGCTCGTGCAGCCAGACCCGCCCCTCGGCCGCGCCCTCCTGCCCGGTGCCGCCACGGAACAGCACCGGAAAGCGGTGGCGCAGCGGCATGCTGTCCGATTGCGTGCCGACGAAGGCGCCCAGCTCGGCCATCTCGGCCAGCACCATGGCCACGACCTCGAGGCCATAGACCTCATCTTCGGAAAAAAGCCGGGCATCGCGGGACTGGACGACAAGGACGCCGACCTTTTCGCCGACGCGCTGGATCGGCACGCCGAGGAAGCTGGAAAAGACCTCCTCGCCCGTTTCGGGCATATAGCGGAAACCCGGTTCGGACGGCGCGTCGGCGGTGTTGATTGGCCGGCCATAGCGCGCCACCCGCCCGACCAGCCCCTCACCCAGCCGAAGGCGGGTGCGGTGGACGGATTCGGGCTTCAGCCCCTCGGTCGAGCAGAGTTCAAGCGTCTCGGAATCGCGAAACAGATAGATCGAGCAAACCTGCGTCCGCATCGAATCCGCGATGTGATGAGTGATCCGGTCCAGACGGTCCTGCCCGCCCCCCGGTGCCGCCAATATCTCGCGCAGCCTCAGCAGAAGCTTGCGCGAGTCGCTGTCCTTGCGTTCGGGCACGGATCCTCCGATCACGGCCCGAGCGCCGGCTCAGGCCTGTTCCAGTTCGAAGGCATCATGCAGTGCCTGAACCGCGAGTTCCATATACTTGCGGTCGATCAGCACCGAAATCTTGATCTCGCTGGTGGAGATCACCTTGATGTTGATGTTCTCATCAGCGAGCGCCTTGAACATATGCGCGGCGACGCCGGCATGGCTGCGCATACCGATGCCCACGACCGAAACCTTGGCGACCTCGGTATCGACGACCAGGTCGTCATAGGCGATCTGACCGGCGGCCTTGGCCTCCTCCATCGCCTTCTTGGCGCGGGCGACCTGATTGACCGGGCACGAGAAGGTCATGTCCGTCACGTTGCCGGGGTGATCGTCATAGTCTTTTTCCGAGATGTTCTGGACGATCATGTCCACGTTCACGCCGGCATCGGCCAGAGGCGCGAAGATCGCAGCGGAAATCCCGGGCTTGTCCTCGACCGTGACCAGGGTGATCTTGGCTTCTTCGCGGGAAGAGGCGATGCCGCTGACGACTTTCGATTCCATGATTTCATCCTCATCGCAGATCAGAGTGCCGCTGGTTTCGTCCGTATCCTCAAAGGACGACAGCACCCGCAGGCGGACCTTGTAGCGCATGGCCAGCTCGACCGAGCGGGTCTGGAGAACCTTGGCGCCCAGGCTGGCCAGTTCCAGCATTTCCTCGAAGGCGATCTTGTCAAGCTTGCGCGCTTTCGAGGTGATGCGCGGATCGGTGGTATAGACCCCGTCCACATCGGTATAGATGTCGCAGCGCTCGGCCCCGAAGGCGGCGGCGAAGGCGACGGCGGTGGTGTCCGAACCGCCCCGGCCCAGCGTGGTGATGCGCCCCTCGGGCGAGATGCCCTGGAAGCCCGCAACCACGGCGACCTTCATGCCCTCGGCAAATTTCTGGTCGATATTCTGGCGCGGAATATCGACGAAGCGCGCCGAGGAATGCTGCGAGGTGGTGTTGATCGGCACCTGCCAGCCCTGCCAGCTGCGTGCGGGGACATCCATCTCCTGCAGGGTCAGGGCCATCAGGCCGGCCGTCACATTCTCGCCCGAGGCGACGACAGCATCATATTCGCGCGCATCGAACAGGGGCGAGGTCGCCTCGACCCAGCCCACCAGCTCGTTGGTCTTGCCGGACATGGCGCTGACGATGACGATGACGTCATAGCCGCGCTCGACCTCGCGCTTGACCTTCGTCGCAGCGTTCTTGATGCGGGTCAGGTCGGCCACCGAGGTGCCGCCGAATTTCATTACCAGAAGCGGCATATATTGCCCCCAGCAGCCACAGGATTTCAGGGGGCGCTTCTATGGGGCGCGCCGGGAAAGGGCAAGGGCCGAAAGGAATTGTCCCGAGATTGCAGAGGAGACGGATCCGCGCCGGGTTTGGACAGCTAAGACCACATATCCTGACAAGAGCGCGCCGCCGTCGGAATGTTCTGCCGGCGATTGGCTGCCGGGGAAGGCGGATGAATCCTTGCGACCTCGCGCATGCCCTCTAAGCTGAACCACATTCTCCCAGATTCCGGCCGGACGATGCAGACGATTTACGAAAAAAACAGCCCCTATCCTCAGCAGTTCTCCCCCGAGATGGATCTGCCCGCCCATGATGGTCCGACGCGCACCTATCTCATCGCCTCGACGGCCCGGTCCGGCAGCCACATGCTGGGGCATCTGCTGAAGGATGCGGGGCCCTTCGGGGTGCCGCTGGAATACCTCCATCAC
>Ga0182739_1002348_pt1 | contig 17876 bp, 15 predicted proteins | sample eDN5th30CBELigBY_FD_128873 | JGI IMG/M metagenome (GOLD analysis project Ga0182739, IMG submission 128873) | Enriched backyard soil microbial communities from Emeryville, California, USA - eDNA 5th pass 30_C BE-Lig BY (version 2) (version 2) | ecosystem: Environmental > Terrestrial > Soil >...
ATTACGGACTTTACAACATGGCTGGGAATGTCAACGAGTGGGTACGCGATGTGTACCGGCAGCTCTCATTCGAGGACTTTGAAGACTTCAACCCGTTCCGGGGAAATGTGTATATGGATAAGCAACTTGAGGATCCCGAAAGAGGCATTATTGCGAAAGACAAATATGGCCGCCCTATCAGGGTACCTGCCAAAGCACCGAGAAAACAAACGTGGGAAGAGTTGCAGGCCGCTGCAGCCATGCCCGATTCGGTACAACAGGCAGCGTTCGATTATGATGTACGTGGGTATGCTGATGAAACAAATGATGAGCTTTATGGAGTTACTACGCTCGTGAATGATAAGTCGCGGGTGTATAAAGGCGGGTCGTGGAACGATCGCGCCTACTGGCTCAACCCGGCAACACGCCGCTATATGCAACAGGATGAATCGAATGCGATGATAGGCTTCCGCTGCGCGATGACATTAGTAGGTTCGCCTGAAGTTAATACGCAATCGAAACCAACCTTCCCGGCCAACCGCGCACGTGCACAGGGTGATCGAAAGGTTCTGGGTATCTTTTAGCCTACAGGGAAAATTCAATTAAAAAGCGCCCCTTCTGCCTGTACAGAAGGGGCGCTTTTTAATTGACTCAGCCTATTTTTGACAGCTCACGGATCAATCAATCCGTCGATCGCTGTGTATAGTAGATATTGAGCTTCATCTGCAATTCCGTTCCTGCGCTGTTATTGATGATTGTGCGCCCGCCGGCATTCAACACCGGGTAATAGGGAACCGCATTATCAGAAACAGCCACAGGCGCAATGAAAAACTCACTGCTGTTTATCTTTCCCTGGAGTAGGTCCTGAACGTAGGAGGTCAGATGGAAAACATAACGGTTCTCATCGGCATCCAGGTATCCTCCGAAAGCCCGCCAGTTACCATAGCGGTACCAAAGACTGCGGCTATCGCCCGCAAAATTGTTGCCGCTAGTCCGCGAATCGCCGTCAGGTACCGGCTGCCGCTGCCCCGCGATATCCTCACGATACAACGTGAGTCGGGGTGCATGGAGCCCAAATTCGTCCCCCTCGGTAGATGTATATAACACCAATTCGGCTTTATTTATGGCGATATTACGCCCTTTCAAGGCGTCGATATACGGTATCTGCAAACGGGTGCGAAGACCCGCCGGTGCCTGAAGATACAGCACCTCGTAATCGCCCGCGGGATTGTCTAATTGTGCTTGTACTTCGGCTGTGTAATTCCGTTGGATGCTGGAAGTCAGCCTCCTGAAAGTCCCACTATTACTCTGTACTGTCGTTGGTAAGAATGTACGGACGGTATCCGTATCGGCATCGTCGCCCTCCTCGCCATTAGGTTGCCGGTAGGTAAGTTCAATACCGGTCTTGTTCGCTACCCCCTGAAAGGTCACCAATCCGCCAATGCCGGTCATTTCACTTTCCGCTACCCGTAGATATAAACCTTTTACGTGATTGTTAAACCCAGCTTCCGTAGATAGCGAAGCCGAATCGACCGCTTCGCTGAACAACCCCTTAAAAAATTCGGGAGACAGCGCGATACGGAGCTGCGGGATATCTTTTACCACGGAATCTTTGTCATCAATATGCTTGTTGATGCTTATACTGTCTGTCTGTTTATAAGCAAAACGCCCGATGGTTTTCGTTCCGATAACCTCATCCTTCACCGTCCATTGTTTCGTGGAATACTCGCCATCTGTATAGGCTTCGTCCAACTGCATCACCTGAAGGGTAAAATTGGGGCGCAGTGTGTCTCCAAAATACTCCGTACCGTAAGGTAGCACGAGAATAACAGAGTCTATTTCGGCGTCAGGCCGTATGCGGGGAACAGTTGTAGGTTTACCAATTGCCAATGCCAGATTGGCTACCGTTTTTCCGATAACCGGATCATTAAACCAACCAAATGTGGTCTGTGCAAAAGACGACGACCGCGTACTGTCGTCCTGCACAGTTACCGCCTGCAGGGTGAGCGTATCCGTCAACACACCCACTAATTCATCTCCCGGATCAACGTCCAATCCGATACCTGAAGGATTATTACAACCTCCCAAAACAAAAAGACTTATTAACAAGGTCAATAAGTCTTTGGTATGATAATTCATTCGCAAAGAATTAAATTCAAAATTATGCTTCCACTGCTGTCTCAAGTTCTACGCTTGAAAATTGTTCGTAAAGGTTGCAATAATTTTCGAATTCTTCGTGGTCTTCTAACTCGAATACCGGGATATCGCTCTTTTTAACAATATTTAACAGTTGTTTATCTACCTCATCGCCGGTAAGCACCACGCCATCGGAATAAGTTAATGCGCCCCTATACAGGCCGGCATAATCACCGTCACCATAAGGTGCTACATCGTCAGCAGTCATATCGCCTGTACGGGCAATCTCCGAGAAGCCTTCGCCCAAAGAAAAATCAGCAGCTTCGTTGTATAGGGAATAAACTACTTTGGCATCCTTGAAAGTCGGGTCGTCTTTATAGGCTGTCTTTATATAAGCCGGGATTAATGCACTCATCCAACCATGGCAATGTACCACATCCGGTGCCCAGCCTAATTTTTTCACGGTTTCCAGTGCGCCTTTACAGAAAAACACTGTACGTTCGTTATTATCTTCAAAAAATTTACCGCAGTCATCACAGAACACCTGCTTGCGCTGGAAATACTCTTCGTTATCCAGGAAATACACCTGCATACGCGCCGCCGGAATAGACGCCACTTTGATAATCAGCGGATTGTCGTTGTTGTCGACAACGATGTTCATTCCCGAAAGCCTGATAACTTCATGCAACCGGTTACGGCGCTCATTGATGTTGCCGAATCGCGGCATCAGGATACGGATTTCATAGCCCCGCTCCTGCATCGCCTGAGGCAGTTGGCGGGTGATTTCAGAAATTTTGCTTAATTCGAGGAAAGGCGACATCTCGTGGGTAACAAACAGAATCTTCGTTTTTGCCATCTCCAATTATTTGTTTTATTTTATTTGCACAGTAAAGTCGGTTCGCAAAGATAAGCATTTTTTGTCATTATACCAATTAGTTAACCAACCTGCCGTGGATATACGGTAAAAAATCACCACTTTTGCCAAGCAAAAAATGACGTGAATTGTTGGAAATAGTTAACACCAAACTTTCGTTGCGGCAATTGCTGGATAAGCATCGCGGCCAAGGGCTGCACATCGCCTTTGTACCTACCATGGGAGCACTGCACAATGGTCACCTGGCGCTCGTTGACCGTGCTAGGCAACTGGCAGATATTGTGGTATGTAGCATTTTCGTTAATCCCACCCAATTCAATGACCCAAAGGATCTGGAGAAATATCCACGGCCTATTGAACGTGACATCAACTTATTGCAACGAGCTGATTGCGACATCCTCTTTTACCCGACCGTAGATGAAATGTATAGCGACGACGAACCGTGGCATCTTGATCTCGGCCATCTTGAAAAGGTACTGGAAGGCCTGCATCGCCCAGGGCACTTCCAGGGAGTCACACAGGTACTAAAGAAGCTTTTCGATGCCGTGCAACCCCATGTAGTATGTTTCGGACAAAAGGATTTCCAACAGTACAAAGTGGTGGAGTATATGGTGAACCAACTGAAGCTGCCGGTTAGTCTGGAGCTATGCCCCACAACTCGGGAACCGGGCGGATTGGCCATGAGCTCCCGGAATGTACGGTTAACAGGCCCGGGGCACGAGCACGCACAACAATTGTATAAGATACTGCGACAAACTAAAGCAAACCTGAACCAGGAACCCCTTGCCCGCCTACGCACAGACGCCATGACAGCACTGGAAGGTAGCCCCGGCATTGAGGTGGAGTATTTCGAAATTTTTAACGCAGACAGCTTCACGGCTGCCAACGAGTCGTCGCGCAACGGGCAATTGGTTGCCTTGGCGGCTATTTGGGTTGATGGCGTGCGGCTGATAGACAACCTCTTGTTATAGGGCTATTTTTTTTATTTTACGTATCTTTGTACCATGGTTATCGAGGTATTGAAATCCAAAATCCATCGGGTACGCGTTACCCAAGCTGAACTCAACTACGTGGGAAGCATTACCATTGATGAGGATTTGATGGATGCGGCAAACATCATTGCCAACGAAAAGGTGCAAATCGTAAATAACAACAATGGAGCACGCTTTGAGACTTATGTCATCAAAGGCGAACGGGGCTCCGGTGTGGTTTGCCTTAATGGCGCAGCAGCACGGCTGGTACAGGTCGGAGACGTCGTCATCATTATTTCCTACGCACTGATGGAGCAGCAAGAAGCCAAGGAATACGAACCCCTACTGGTATTCCCAGATGAGAACAATCGTCTAATCAGCTAATATACAGCTGTATTCACAAAAACTTGATATTTTCTTAACGATTTGTTAGGTTAATCTAACTTTTTATCATTACTTTTGGCTATATGGTAGCTGAAAGGTTCATTTAGTTAAGTCGGCTGTGGGAAGGAATAACTCCATACGTCAGCGGCTCGCTCGGTTCCAGATAGTGTTGTTCTGCCTGATCGTGGCCAGCGGCACGGTCTTCATGCATAAGCACAAGACACGAGACGGACGGATCATTATCCACACGCACCCGTATAATCTAAAGACCGATCCCGATACCAGTCCGCACCACCAATCCGAGACGGAAATCCACTTACTGGATGCCATCTTCCAAGGCAGTTTTCTGCAAGCGGAATTTACGGTGTACGAGCAGCCCGTTGCTCCTTCATTCGTTGTTGCCTATCTATCCTATCAGACCTACCGCACACCCCAATACGAGCCCCATCACCATCATTCACGGGGTCCTCCCACTCCAACTAGTTAACTTTTCTCGTGGTTATTGATTGGCAGACACCGTTCGGGTTTCTGCCTACGTCGCATTTTATCTAGTTGATTCTTATGAACAAAAAACACGCAATAGCGAGTTTCATTTTGATACTTTCTGTCCTGTTGGGCTATGCCCAACCCTTTTCGATCATTAGCGGCTCCGTTACCGACAAGTATGACGCGTCCGTCCCCTGGGCCACGGTGACTGTCCCGGCACTCCATATAGGCACCACGGCCGACAGCGCCGGCAACTTCCTGTTGGCCGACATTCCGGCCGGAAACTGGGAACTTGAGGTCAGCTACGTAGGCTATCAGCCTTATACCGGACACATCCGGACAAACGGCACAACGCCAGCGCACACCGACATTGTGCTCCTTGATGCAGGCACGTTGGATGAAGTGGTCATATCCGGCACCATGAAAGAAGTATCCAAACTGGACAGTCCGGTACCGGTAGAAGTCTATACCGCGAAGTTTTTCAAGTCAAATCCAGCGCCGACCGTGTTCGACGCATTGCAAAATATCAATGGTGTACGCCCTCAACTCAACTGCAATATCTGCAACACCGGCGATATCCACATCAATGGGCTTGAGGGCCCTTATACGATGGTGCTAATTGACGGCATGCCCATCGTCAGCGGCTTGTCTACCGTCTACGGGCTTAGCGGCATTCCGCAATCGCTCATCGAGCGGGTGGAAATCGTAAAGGGCCCCGCGTCGACGCTCTACGGAAGCGAAGCGGTCGGCGGGCTCATCAACATCATCACCAAAAACCCGCGGACCACCCCTACCCTCGCGGTCGATGCGTTCGGCACCAGCTGGGGTGAAATCAGTGCCGACATCGCCGCCAAGCTCCATGTGGGCAAGAAAGCCCAGTCGCTCCTCGGTGTCAGCTATTTCAATTACCAGCGTCCGATAGACAATAACAACGACAATTTCACCGATGTGACGCTGCAACACAGGATGTCGCTCTTCAACAAATGGAATATCGACCGCAACGAAGGTCGGATTTTCTCCTTTGCCGCACGCTATGTTTATGAGGATCGCTGGGGCGGCGAATTGGATTGGAACCGCAGATACCGCGGCGGTGACGATATTTACGGGGAGAGCATCTACACCAGTCGATGGGAACTGTTCGGCACCTACCAACTGCCAGTGAAGGAACATATTTTACTTATGTTCAGCACGAACGGACACAACCAGAATAGTGCCTACGGAAATATGCCATTTTTGGCCGACCAGTACATCGGATTTGGTCAACTGGTCTGGAATAAGCCGTTGGGCAACCATGATGTACTCGGTGGACTAACCTACCGCTATACCTACTACGATGATAATACGCCCGCCACGGCCGACCCTACCGACGTGGCCATCAACAACCCCATGCACACCCGGTTGCCGGGGGCATTTATCCAGGACGAGATTTCGCTCAACGAACAGAACAAGTTGTTACTCGGTGTGCGGTACGACTACAATTCCATCCACGGCAGTATTCTTACCCCACGCGTGAACTATAAGTGGAACTCGCGTAACCAGAACAATGTGATGCGCATTAGCATTGGCAACGGATACCGTGTAGCCAACGTGTTTACGGAAGACCATTCGGCACTAACGGGCGCGCGTGAGGTCGTTTTCAAATCAGCGCTCGCCCCGGAAACTTCGTGGAACGGAAACGTGAATTTTGTAAAGAAGGTTCCGCTGCCGAGCGGCGGCATCATCGGTTTTGATGCGACGGCATTTTACACCTATTTCAACAATAAAATCATTGCCGACTACGATACCGATGCCCAAAAAATCTTGTATGACAATCTCAACGGACATGCCATATCGCAGGGAATTTCCCTGAACGTGGACCTAGCCCTCATGAATGGCCTAAAGTTGATGGCAGGCGCTACGGCGATGGATGTTTACAGCCAGGAAAATGGGCGGAAAACCCAACAATTGTTTACTGAACGTTTTACGGGGGTATGGAATGCCAGCTATACACTGAAACGCTTTGGGTTAACCATCGACTATACGGGTAACCTGTATGGCCCGATGCGTTTACCCCTATTGAGTGAGGCCGACCCGCGATCGCCGAAATCGCCATGGTGGAGTATCCAGAACATCCAGTTGACCAAGGCGTTCCGGAACGGTATAGAAGTATACGGCGGCATCAAGAACCTGCTGGATTGGACACCCAACCGGGGAAACCCGTTCATCATCGCCCGGCCACATGACCCGTTTGATAAACTGGTCGAGTTTAGCGGCGACGGCCAGGCGATCATCACCCCGGAAAACCCATACGGGCTCACGTTCGACCCGTCTTATGTGTTCGGGCCCAATCAGGGCGCTAGAGGGTTTTTCGGTATCCGGTATAGCTTTTATTAGTAATTTCGTAGTATGTAGTTTAGGAGGAACGTATGCTTAGGAAACCATTATCCATTGGAATCGTTGCATTATTAGCGATACTTACATCGGTAACGGCAAGCGCACAGTTTAAAACTATTCCCATTGGCGAACTGACCGACAGCATACGTCTCCGCCCTAAACCGGCGCTCATCCTCATTTCCACCAATTGGTGCACTTATTGTGCCATGCAGAAAGCTCAACTCAAAAAAAGCCGCGAATTCCGGGAGGCGGGGTCTTACCTGTACTATTCCGAATTTGATGCCGAAACCAAACAGGAGCTTGTATTCAATGGCACGACTTATCGATTCGCTCCCACCGGTACGACTACCGGCAGCCACGAATTGGCGTTCACACTTGGAAACATCAACAATAGGCTATCTTTTCCGACATGGGTATTGATCAATGAACATTTCGAAATCGTGTCCAGGTTCCCCGGAGTCATCAAAGCGGACGACTTGGCCGCACTCCTGGAGAACGTGCGTCGCCATTTACCAGTAAAAATCAGCGATGGCGCGATTCAAAAAAATTTGGAATAACTAAATTTTTTTACGTTTATTGTAAAAAATTTAACAACTACCTATGTTAAAGTACGTGGCTTTCATCGCTTTCTGCGTATTTGCTTTGCTGTCGGCTTGTGAGCCGAATGGCAGCGAATCGATGGAACCCGTCACCAAATCAACACCGAATATTCCGTCAAGCGGTGGCCAGTCCACCGTGTCAGACGATGTTACTGACCTCGACTCCAATGCCATTCTTGCATTAGCTGAGGTGAACAACTGGCGGCAAAATGGGTGTACATGCGGAGATGTGTCAGTACCCGCGACCACGAAAGTGAGTTGGAACAGCAAACTCTACCAAGCCGCGTTGGCACACGCCAAAGACATGCGCGTTAACAACTATTTCAGCCACACCAGCCCCACCGGAGAGAACGTTTATAACCGGCTGGTACAATCGGGTTATATCGGCGACAGCCGTTCTGTCCTTACCTATGGAGAAAACATTGCCTTCGGCGATTTCGACCTGGAGGCTGCTGTACGAAAATGGCTGGATAGCCCAAGCCATTGCACCAATTTAATGCGCGAGTCCTATCGGGAAATGGCCATTGCCCACGATGGCAACTACTGGGTTCAGGTTTTCGGAGCGGTCCGGGACTAGCCGGATAATCAACATTACTTTTTCATTTTAGCTGTAGCATAACAGGATTGGAATGCGTTTACACATTCAATGCGAAACGATGGGTATGCGGTGCATACTTGTTGTTTGTGTTTGTTAAATAGTGTTAACAGGTCAATTAACCGAATTATTTAAATAACTTTGCAGCTTGCAAGGTTGAAACAGCAAAATGATGAGAAAAGCAAATGTACTGGTATTGGGCGCATTGATCGCCTTGGGATTATCGTCTTGTATAAAGGATGGTGAAACGTTCGATTGGCGAGCACAGTATGAGATTGAGAAACCAATTATCGAAGAATATGCTAAAACGCATATGAATGCTCCCCAACTGCATGAGACTACCGGTATTTGGTATGAAATTGTTTCGCCGGGAGAGACTGGCTCATTTACTTATAAAGCTAGTTTTCCGACCGTTTACGTAAACTATGTTGGGGAATTGCTTAATGGTGACGAGTTCGATTCTGATGATTCAGCAGCAGGCGCTAAGTTTTCGATAAGTAACAATGGTATTATTCCTGCTTGGCAAATTGCATTCTTTCCTAAAGAAATCAAATTTGATGAAAAGGGTGAACCCTTAGATAAACCCATCGAATTTGGTGGCATTACGTCGGAGGGCCTACAAAAGGGTGCGGTCATAAAATTCGTCACCCCTTCGTATTTAGCCTATGGTCAACAAAATTCCAATACAGTACCGGCAAATTCACCACTCTATTTTGAAGTGAAAGTAATTGACATTGAGGATCCCAGCGGTACCGGCAACTAATTTAAATCAAACTGTACAGATATAAAATGATCAAATCGACTCCTTGTATTGCGGCTATCGGATTCATGGCCATCGTGTCATTGATGGGTTGCTCCAAAAAAGAATACCAATCGTTTGAAGAGCTGGATAACGCCAACATCCGCGAGTATATCCAGAAAAACAACCTTACGGTACACCAGTACAAGGAAACCGATTTGTTTTACGAAGTGCTGGAAGAGGGAACAGGCAAACCTATCGATTATACTGAGAATTACCCAATCGTTTATACGGTAAAAAGCTTGGATGGCAAGTATAACGCTGCTGACACACTAAGCGCCAGCAACCGTTACGCCGACTATTTTGGTTATTTCCCGTTTGGATCGGCCGCAGCCGGCACACCCACCGTTGAACGCCTCGGAGATTTTAAAGAAGTCATCCGCGAAGTATTGCAACACACGAACGGAAAAGTCCGCATCATTGTCCCTTCGCGGCTTATGTATGGCCGGAATGGTTCAACAAGTCTTGGGGTTCCCCCCAATGCATCGCTCGACTATGTGGTTACCGTTCACGACGATTTTACCGATTATGAAGACGCCGTCATCCAACAGATGATTACCAATGCCTCATTGAATATAGACGATTTCACAAAACGGGAAGACGGCATCTACTACCAGATCATCGAACCGGGTAGCGGAGATGTCATCACAACAGACTCAACCATCACCGTTGACTACACGCTCAAAAATCCCGAAGGTAAAGTGCTCGATTCCGGCACCGATAGCGAATTCAGCTTAGCCAGCGGTATCATATCTGCCTGGTCCAAAATTATACCGTTAATCAATAAGGGTGGTAAGATTCGTTTTTTCACACCGAGCGACCACGCTTATGGTAGAACAGGCGATTCGAGGACCGCTCCGTTTCTTTCACTCGACTTCGAAGTCGAAGTTAAGGATGAATAAGGCATCCACCTTATCCACCCCGGTATCGCGACCCATCCAGTATTTTTTGGGCATCTTTTAAGTCCAATAATGCACTAAGGCTTACCTCGGGATGCCGTTCCATATACGCCCGTACCATTTTCCAGCCAATAAATACACCGAGTTTCGGTGCGGACTCATTCTGCTCACCGAGTTCGGGGGTAAACGGAGCTTCGCTCAGGTACTTCTGAATACGGTTATAATCGGCCTCGTAGAGGAGGTTTTCCTGTAAAAACCAAGCCCAGATATCGTGCTCAAAATGATTGGCCCACTCCCATTGAGCCGTGGTGTAGCCAATCTGGAGACTGTCTGCCACCTGAGGCATCGTCTGTTCCATTACGTACATCACTTTCCCCTGGTAAACCATGTGTTGCAGCAAATTCACATCCAGGGCTTCCTGCGGATATAAATCCTCGCGCAGGTAGCTCTCAACTACCCGTGGCACAATGTTTTCCGGTGTAAAACGCCGGGAAAGGTATTGTGGAATGCTACCACGAAGTGCTGGATAAAATTTGGAATCCGCACCGAGAAACATATCCAATCCGATTCCGATATAATCGGCGCCAATGGGAGTCTGTACGGCGAACCCCGAAAAAAAAGCAATAACCCGGGGGATATCAATTGCAGGAAAGTAATATTTCAAGTGCCTGAACGCGTCAGTCAGCCCGGCTTCCTGCGCCTCCATATTGGGAAAGGTTTCATAAACGCTCGTTTTTAATGCGCTGAAATCCGGTGTAACAATGACCTTTTCCAAAACCGATGCCAATTGAACGCTATCCAACGGATTACCGGCCTCCAGCATATATTGCATGTAGTCTGCATAAAAAAAACCGTAATGCTGTAGCCATTCCCTATTTTTGGTCATCATATTGTGAGGCGTCAGGCTATCCAACGCCAGGTCGAAACGCTCGATGGTAATATCCACGTCAATGTGGCTCACATCCACCTGTTCAGTCCGACCGCACGAAAATAGGCTGATAATTAAAAAAAAGCAATAAATTTGCCATGCGTGGGTTTTGAGCATCATTTTTGTTCATTAGCTGGCGGCGAAGTTACGGATTTTGGCGGGGTTTGATTAAACGTCGGCCAGTCTCACTACTGGCGGGTCGCACAGATTGGACAAATTCACACGGATTATTACTACGATATGCAAACGAAAACGATACGATTCCTCTTATTAGCTTTTTTATGGATTACCGTTGGCGGCCGGAAGGTTGTTGCGCAGGATTATTACAGCTCTACGTACCAATACAAACCGGTTTCTTTGGGTATCACATTCACACCCAACATGTCGTGGATGCGGCATGGTGATGCGCAGGGCTACCAAAACACGCCGAAATTCGGTTTTGCATACGGTTTACTGGCCGACTTTGCTTTTACGGAAAATTATTATTTCGCTACCGGGCTGCTCATCAATACGCTGAATAGCGACGTGGAATTTGCGGACCCCGGGATAGATTATCTCCCCGGTACAGACCCTACATACAGCTATCGGCTGCAATACGCCGAAATTCCGCTTTCGATCAAACTGAAAAGTACCATGCGGTATTTCCGCAGTTATTACGGCCAGTTTGGCTTTACGGGCGGCGTAAAACTAAATGCCAAAGAAAAGAAACCGGGTGCCGACAGCCGCACTTCGATGGGCGACGATGCAGACTTCTTCAGGCTGGCCCTGCTCATCGGCGGCGGGGTGGAATGGCAGCTCGACCACAACATGGTGATGGTTACCGGATTGAGTTTCAACAATGGTTTTACACGGGCCATCAAACCCGGGGAGCCCCGAAATTCGTATGTCGCTTTTAATTTCGGCTTCTTTTTCTAACCTGATAACCACAACCGCAAGCAACCCATGATCATCGCTTTAGCTCAGCTCAACTACCATATCGGCAATTTCAATCGAAACACAGCGGCCGTTATTGACGCCATCCAAAAGGCGAAAGCCAAGGGCGCCGATCTTATCGTTTTTGCCGAATTGGCTATCGGTGGCTATCCCGCTAAAGACTTGTTGCGCTCGCCCGCTTTTCTGGACCGCTGTGAGGCGGCCGCGGCCGAAATTGCCAGCCACTGTCATGGAATAGCTTGTATCATCGGGGTTCCTGTCCGCAACATGAGGGGAAAGGGCAAGCCGCTCCATAATGCGGCGTTGTTCATCGAGACAGGCAACGTTCAGCAGGTGATACACAAGGGGCTACTGCCAGATTACGACGTATTTGACGAGTACCGCTATTTCCAACCGGCCGAGGCCTTCGGTTGTATCAACTACCAGGGGAAGAAGATTGCACTCACAATTTGCGAAGACCTTTGGGAGATTGCATCTCCGCAATTGTACCGACGAAGTCCCATAAAAGCATTAGCGGGAGAGCATCCGGACCTTATCATCAATATCGCGGCATCCCCTTTTTCATACAATCACCTCAATGCACGGTTGGACGTATTGCGTAGCCATGCCAAAACCAACGCGGTGCCGTTGCTGTATCTCAATCAGGTAGGCGCCCATACCGACATTATTTTTGATGGCCGGTCAATCGTCCTTTCGCCCGCCGGCGAACTAGTCGATATGATGGCCTCCTTTACGGAAGCGATAAACTTTTATGAAGTAAATAACAGCGAAATCTCCCCATTGCAGGAGGCAGACATGATCCATCATCCATTGGATACGCCGCTGATTCACAAAGCACTTTTACTGGGCATACGTGACTATTTCGGAAAATCGGGCTTCAAAAAGGCCGTCGTTGGATTATCCGGTGGCATCGATTCGGCAGTGGTTGCAGCACTTGCTTGCGAGGCCTTAGGGCCCGAAAATGTGCTGGCGGTGCTAATGCCATCGATGTATTCGAGCGATCATTCGATTACCGATGCACTGGACTTGGTCAACAACGCGGGATGCCATCATGAAATTATCCCGATACAACCCATGGCTGAGTCGTTTGAAGAAAGCCTGGGTGGCGCGTTCGACGGCCTGGCGCCGGATGTTACCGAAGAAAACATCCAGGCCCGTATCCGGGGCATATTGCTGATGGCTTTTTCCAATAAGTTTGGGCACATTCTGCTTAATACATCCAATAAAAGCGAAGCCGCTGTAGGCTATGGCACGCTGTATGGCGACATGGCCGGCGCATTGGCGGTAATTGGTGATGTTTACAAAACACAGGTCTACCATCTGGCAGGTTACCTCAACCGCGACCGCGAAATCATCCCCCAGCATACCATTGTGAAACCGCCTTCTGCCGAATTGCGGCCCGGCCAAAAAGACAGCGATTCCCTACCAGATTACGAGTTGTTGGACGCCATACTTTTTCAATACATCGAGAATGAAAAAAGTGTGACGCAGATCATCGCCCTGGGGTTTGAAGAAGCGCTGGTGCACCGCGTACTGCATTTGGTAAACCGGGCCGAATTCAAGCGTTTCCAAGCCCCCCCGGTGTTACGCGTCAGCAGCAAAGCGTTTGGCCCAGGGAGAGCTATGCCGCTGGTGGCCACCTATCCGATGTGACCCCCAATTAAACCTTCGTAACCTGATATTGTCTAACATTCATAAACAACGTTTAGTAGGAGACTGTAGCCATGAAAAGGTTCATTTTATATTTCATCACCTTGATGGTATTGGCGTCTTGTTCGGCCTATCAATACCATACTACCAAAATACAAAGTACCGATTTCTCGCAGTACCATACTTATGGATGGTTACCACCCGTAGATTCGCTGTCGAAATCGTACTTCAACAATGACATCGCAAATGCGAATATTCTGGAGACAGCCAACCAGGAATTGGAAGCCCGTGGGTTAACCTACAGCAAAGACAATCCTGACTTGTTATTCCGTTACATTGCAATCGTCAATAACAAGAGTCGACCGCTGTACGGTGGCTACCCATATGGCCCCTGGGGCATGTGGGGGTATAACCCATGGATGTGGGGACCGCGCTGGGGGTATCACGGCTATGGTCTGAACCGTCCGGTAGGTGAAGAGCGTTACCGTGCGGGTCACATTATCATCGAAGCTAGAGACAGGCAGTCGAACACGGTTATCTGGCAAGCGAGAGGTAGCGGGCAGGTAAGGACTCCCGAGGAAGCAATCAATAAATTACCAGAGATTGTTGCCGGCGTATTTGATCAGTTTCCATTGACCAAGCAGTAGCGTTGGTGGATGCCCGACCATCTCTCGCTAAATAGACGGCCGCAATGTGAGGTAAAATGGGACTTCTTCATGTTCCTTCGAATCCTCAAGGATTAATCTTGCTGCGGCTCCTCCCATTTGCTTAAAATCTGTAGAAATGGTGGTAATCCCGTTGAGGATAAATTTTTTCAGTGGCGTTTCATTATATGAAATGATTCCTACATCCTTGCCAATCTTTAGCTTGAGCGAAATAACGCGATCTAGCAACTTTACCAGGTCATCTTCCATCAGGTTGATATAAACCTCTCCGGCCGATATGGGTTCATCCGAAATATCACTCACCAACAGGTGGTTAAATGCATATTGCTGACAGAATCGGTAGAAACCCTTGATAATACCCTTAGGAAAATAACTTTTATCGGGAAAAATCAGCTTTATCGTGTGGTATTTACCCAATCGTTCCTTCGCCTGATCCAATGCATTGTAAATATCTTTTTCAAAATTTTCATAAACCGCGGCATACTCGCCGCCAACGTCAGGCACCAGTTTATCCATGAGCACCAATTTATCCTTCGGAATGGTGTTAATAATTTCGCTTGCCTTGTCGCGCCCTTCGATGAAGTGCGGGATAATAACGTAATGCGTATAGGTCTGTTTAAGATTCTCTAACAGTTTACGGAAAAGAGACAAGTCATTGTTGTACACATAAAAATCGACCGAAGCATCGCTACCGATGGCATTTACGAAGGCATCATAGACGATCTTCTTATGTGCACTCAGCTTATTGAAAAACAACACAATTTGCAGCTTCCGCTTGAAATTCGCATCTGCAATGTAATATCCTTTGCCGGGCACAGATCCCAGTATACCCAGTTGCTTCAGGTGCTTATACCCTTTTTCAGCGGTATCTCGCGATATCTCCAATACGTAACTTAACTCATTAATCGACGGGAGCATATCGTCTTTCGTTATCTTCCCGTTTTCGATGGCATTAATCACCGCATTGGCCAGCTGTTGGTATTTGGGCGTGGCGGAGTACTCGTTAATGTGAATATGTTCGAACTTGGAGACGGGCTTCATACGTTTAAACGTTCATTCGATAACTTAGTTATCGTGCTTTACTCATTTTAAAGGTTAAAATTAACATCTTAAGTCGAGATAAGGAAAAGATGCCGGCGTGAATTCATTAATGGTACGAGGCACCTTAGGTATGCTGCGCGAGACGGCGTAGCTCTCCTAAGGTGCCCCATACGATTAGTATCCACTGTTTTGTATCAGATTAGTATTATTCCGCACCTCGCTAGTTGGTATGGGAAAAAGTAATTCCCGCTCTTTCAAAATCGGGCCATATGAAAATTTATGTCCTACGAAGTTGTCAAATTTCTTGGTCCCAACATTGAACGCTTTACGTAATCGCACCATATCAAACCAAGTCTTGTTTTCGAAACACAGCTCATACCAACGTTCTTTCCAAATCGCTTCGCGTAGTTGTTCTTTCGATAAGCCTTTAAGGTCTTCCAATTCGGCCCGTGATCGGATGGCATTAACCGCCAGGTAGGCATCGGCTGTCGGCCCGTTTACTTCGTTTTCCGCCTCTGCGTACGTCAACAACACATTCGCGTAGCGAATAACAGGCCAATTGAGATCACTGTTTCCCGTACTGGTCTGGGCAACTTCATCGAAATGTTTCCAAATAAAATATCCTCCGAGGTCCACCACTTCATCCCGTCGATCCTGATGAGTAAATGTCGTATAGAAAAATTGCTTCTCTTTTGCACGCAGGTCGCCCGCCTCATAAGATCTCACAAAATTTGCCGTGGCATAGATACCTCCTGTCTCATCCGAATATTTTGAGATGTTTTTATTATACGGAATGATGGAGACCTGCCAATTACCCGGAATCAGCTGAGTTGCAAACTGGATCATGAAAATATTTTCCGCCATGTTTTTCATGCTGGGATCATGCAGGTCATCGTAGCTACGAAACAGCTCAAATTCCTCGGAGTCAATCACCTCTTTAGCCTTTTCTGCGGCTAAGCCATAGTAGGCTTCGCCTTTCTGTAGCGGGTAACCGGCCATGGTTAGATACACTTCCGCCAAAAGGGATTTAACAGCCCCTAGGCTGACGCGACCCGACGCATCTGTCCAGGGCATTCCGGATGCCTCCGCCGTCGTAAGGTCCTGCACAATCAGGTCGTAAACCGCTTCCGGATCGGCCTGCGATGGCCGAAGCTGCTCCGATTCCAGGTTTACAGGTTCGGTAATCAGGGGAATATGTCCAAACATCCGGACCAACTCAAAATAATACCACGCTCTCAAAAAATGGGCTTCACCCAATAGCCGTGTAGCCTCCGCTTCACCCATGGTGATTTCTGGGATTTTAGCTATTGACAGGTTGGCGTTAGCAATACCTCGGTAGTAATTTTGCCAATACGTTGCGCCATATCCGTTATCGGAGGTATTGTTTAAGTCCTTCACAAAATAACTGTTCGCAGCTTGCCCCAAGTCGGTAGCGGCCAACCCTGTGGCGAATTCAGTCATCATCCAAGCACCTCCGCCAAAACCGCTACCCAACGGATCACGCATGTTTGAGTAAATGGCATTCACAGAACTCCGTGCGTGCTCGGGCTTTGTAAAATATTGTTCCACGGTAAAATTAGTGGGATCCGCTTCATTCAAGAATTCTGAACATCCCCCCAATGCGAATGTGCCCATTCCGAGAGCCACCGCCACATATTTTAATGCTATTGTTTTCATTGCTTCTTCGTTTTTTTGTTGCCAAGCTATTACAAACCAATATTTAAACCCAACATGAATACCCGAGGACGTGGATAATCATACAATCCGTATCCCTGACCGAAAGCGGAACTGGAATTGGATACTTCCGGATCGAAACCACTGTATTTGGTAGCAACGAAGAAGTTTTGGACCGACCCGAATATTCGCAGTCGTTGCAGCTTCAGCCGGGATGCAAATTGTGCGGGCACCACATACCCAAGCAGCAGGTTTCGACCTCGTATAAAAGAGGCGTCACTTACCTTATGACTATCATCATACGTATCATAGCCGGCCGGAATGGGCCGTATCTGTGCAATTGGGGTATTTTGATTACTTTCTGTCCAAGCATTCAGTACCGTTCTATAACTGTTCGCGATACCTTGCCGGTCTTCTGCGGAGTGGATGCTTCGGTCGAGCACATCATTCCCATACATGAACTGTAAATCTATGGTCAATGACCAGGCTTTGTATCGGAACGTATTGAGGAGGGTCCCGAATCCATCGGGAACGCCTTTTCCGATAATGGTCCGGTCGTTGTCATTGACAGCACCATCGTTATTCAAGTCCAGAAACTTGACGTCGCCCGGCAATGCATTATAGGTTGCCGCTTCTTCGGCTTCGGCTGTAGACCAAGTTCCCAGGTGCTTCCGCCCAAAAAACGATCCCACTGGCTCACCGACCCGGACAATGGTTGCCGCCCCGGGGAAAATGTCGCTGCCACCGGAAAGCTCCAGCACCTTATTTTTGTTGATGGATATATTGAATATCGTATTCCACGTAAAGTCATCCGACTGGATATTGGTGGTATTCAACCCGACTTCTATTCCCTTGTTTTCCATGCTGCCGATGTTGGTGAAGATACTGGA
>Ga0182739_1002350_pt1 | contig 17870 bp, 12 predicted proteins | sample eDN5th30CBELigBY_FD_128873 | JGI IMG/M metagenome (GOLD analysis project Ga0182739, IMG submission 128873) | Enriched backyard soil microbial communities from Emeryville, California, USA - eDNA 5th pass 30_C BE-Lig BY (version 2) (version 2) | ecosystem: Environmental > Terrestrial > Soil >...
ACGGCATACGTTATATAGTCAGTTAGTAAAATTTGTCTTTTCATAATTTAGGTTTATAATTGGTTAGTTAGCAGGCCCCGATTCTCCCCGTTTCGGGGCTTTGCTTTTGCTTAGAACTATAACCAAATAATTGCCGTGTAAGATGACGGACTCTTCGTAGGACTAAAGCCGTTTACGACCCATCAGTTTTAGTGATGAACCACCGTATTCTTGTGACGAGGTGCAGCTTCATTGTGATGACCCCATCTGTGGGCGGATACGCCAAAATAAAATTGCACCGTTTGAAATCAGAGGCGGCTACGTAATATAAATAACAACTAATCAATTATTATGGTGTCGATCTCCTTCATCAGTCTGTTCGTTTCTGCTAGCGCTATGATGATTTTTTGATAATGCAAAATATCTTCAAACGAGAGATTGACACCGATCCGATCTTTTAGCCATTTTTGAGCTGGTTGATAGCCACCGATGTAAAACTCCCAAGCTATTTGCGGAACACCGTCAAAATACTGTGTGTCGTTGATATATGCTTTGCCGTCTATATATTTTGGTTTGCCGACCAAATTGTCTCCATCAATTGGATATTTAGTAGTGTATTGTTCAACCGTCGCACTTTCCAATAAATGGATGTATCTTATTTCTCTACCCAATTTCACCAATTGCCAAAATGTAATCTGGTCTTTTGGGTAAGGCACTCTTGGAAAATCAATTTTTAGAAACTCTTTGTATTTCTCTCGATAATTCGGCGAATGCAACACCGCGTATACATAATCCATTAAGTCAATCGGTTCAATACTATTATCCTGAGAGGCTATCGCACTTCGTGATTCTTTTTTTTCAACATATGTTAGCTGCAACTTCTCGGCTATTTCTGACACTATTTCCATATTTAGATTGACTTTCATTTGAGTTTTTTGTTCTATGGTAAGCTGTCCTTTGGTTTCCGGCCAGATATATAAAGGGAAAACATATCCTCTTTCTCTTGATTTGTTTGAAACGTATGAATCATCAACGAGCTTGTTAGTTATGAAAACATGAGAATAATTTTCAGAAACCAATTGTCTGCATAAATTGAGTCCGATATTATCCATATTTATAAAATTTTGCATCATTTTCTCTCTTCCCCAATCCACCATATGTGGTGAGTAATAGATTTTCCGCGAGTCAAACGGGCGATAATCGATATCCCTCACAAATTCATCGTGCTTATTATTCGCAATTTTTTTGCGTGCCAGTTCCAATTTCCACCCCCTAGAGTCACCAGCAAGGTATTTCCCATCTTGTTTTGTGGGAAACATCAAGTTTCTTATTTCCCTATCTGAAAAACTATCATTTGTAAAAACTTTTATCCTTTCTACTAGCTTTTCTTTATCCATGTCAATTACCACTGAATCGCGTGCGGTCACAATTCCGGTGACATTGGATGGAAAAAGTGCATTGACCCTGAAACCTTTTTCGTATTGTTGTTTTCCGACATCATTTTTCGGAACAAAGAAATAAAACGGTTTTTGATATTTAATTTTTCTAAAATTGATTTTTTCGAGGGAATGCTCGGACAGAAAATCATATTTTAACCCTCGCTTTCCAAATAAATCAAAATGAAAGACCTCCCCTAGTTCAGCAGGTTTTTTTTGTCCAGATTTTACAAAAATATTGACTGAAACGCCCTGCAAGATGTCAAATACGTTTTGATCTATACTGCCTCCTGGTCCAGTTTCCTTCTTGTTGCTGTTTCCATGCAGGTCTATGGTGTAAATCTTGTCGTAAGTTTTTAATAAATTCCAACGCATTCCTCTAAACGTAGGGTTGTCTAGGAAGCCGTGCGGGTTTATGAATGCCAATACCCCAGTGCCGTTTTTCTCAATAAAATATTGGCCGAAACGTAGAAATTTCACATAATCATCGTTCAGCCAATGCTTCCTTTCGTCGAAATGAGCACCATCAATATATTTGTAGTCCTCTATTAAACTACGTATCCATTTCCCATTATTGGAAGAGATACCGCTATAAGGTGGATTTCCAATAATACACATCACCGGTGTATCACGCTTGATGTGATTGGCCTCATTTGCTTCGGTGCTTAACCAATTCGCAAATAAGGTACCGGTATCTGGGTGATGTTCTTCCAGCGAGTTCGTCAGATAGATTCTCAGCCTTTGTTCCCTCGTTGGTTTATAACCCGTTTCACTTAGCAGCATATCGAGTTTTAAGTGCGCCATGGCGTACGAAGCCATTAAGATTTCGAATCCGTTCAATCGTGGAATTAAATGATCTTCCACATATTTACTCCAAGCGCCTTGCATTGACCCGAACCGCGAAGAATGGATATGCTTTATAATTTGGGCTAAATATGTCCCCGTTCCGGTCGCGGGGTCGAGGATCTGTACTTTATGTACTTCCTTTTCTTCCAGCCGATAACCTGTTGAGGTACGCTTATCGGCATTTTGACTTTTGACCTTGATTTTGGTTTTATCAATGGTAGCCAGGCCGTCTTTAAGTTCAAATTCAGTTTTCAGTATATCATCTACAGCCCGCACCATAAAATTAACGACTGGTTCCGGTGTATACCAAACCCCTCTGCTTTTTCTCAACTTGGGATCATATTCAGACAGAAAAGTCTCATAAAAATGAATCATTGGATCATGTTGCTGAGTCGCTTTTCCAAAGTCTTTTAATAGGAACTTGACGTCCGTTGCACGGAAAATATCCGCTAACGCGTCTACGGTCCAATTTATCCGATAGTCGAGGTCGTATCCAGCGATATACTGGAACAGCTTTCGTAGGAATGGATTGGATCTAGGTATCAATTCTGCCGCCTCATGCCGATTGAAATCCGAAAGAGTGTGGTCATGTAGTCGAGCTGCAAACATCCCGTATGCAATGGTTTGTGAATAGATGTCTGCAAAATCCTTATTAGTAATATCATGTATCAATATCTCCTTAAAAGCTAGCATCTGCTCACGCAATGCCGTGTTCTCAAAACTAACTTCGTCATTATTCAATGCACTTTCAATTATGTTTGCCATTAAGCGAGACTTCCCCGCCATCAATTTTGCTAATTTCTTAGCAGAGGTAATCGTTTGCCCACGTGTGGTTGCGAAATCCCTTATAAGAACATCAAAATGTTCAAACGCCTCAGGCAATGGCCTAATTGCTTTCAACTCTGGCTCCGCTATCGTAACGGACGATACGAAATCACCTTCTTTGTAAAAATAAAACTTCAGGTAGTCTGTGACAGTCAGGTTATCAATCGACTTCCGATATCGGTCAAGCTGCTCACGATACACTTTGCTATTCAGGTCGGCACCAATGTCTTTCGCCTCAATGTAACCTACCGGTATATTTGCACGTGTCAGGATGTAATCCGGTGCCCCGCATTTGATTCGGGTCGGTTCGTTGGTAACCAACACATCTGGCACCATTAATTCCAGCAGGTTTTGGAGGTCGCCGCGGTAGCTGTGCTCCTGTGAGAACCCCGTCTGATAACGCAGGTTGATCTTTTGCAAATAGTCCGAAACGAAAGCGAGGTTATTCATAGAAAAGGTCATTATTGGTTTCCAGCCTGTCCCCGGGCAGGACTATCAAAAAAAGAGGCGTGGGACAATGTCCGATCGCCTCAGAGGTACTGGAATACCGGTAAACGACACAAACAAGCCCACGCCATGCGTGAGCGTTCGTCTTTCGTCCCGTTTACCTTTTGAGAATTTCCAGTTTTCTGAGGCAGGAATAAGACAACGCCTTATTTTCTTATCAAACTGTAGCTGCTATTTTTTCTGCATCACTCTTAATCTAAGTATATATCATTGGCTCCGCTAAAAGTAAGTACTCATGCCGTAATTTCCAAATAGTATGGGGAAGATCTCACGGTCCGGCCGCAACCCAAGCCCGTTCATACGGCAAAAACGAATCCATACTTGCATAACTCATTGGATAGCATTATATTTACCCACGAAAACCAATGTTCACCTCATTTAATACAATCAACCATTGTCTATAAAAGCACCTGAATTTAAACTTTCGTATGCGCACGCCGTCGAAGCCCATAGGGAATTGGCAAATAGCGCCAACATGCCCTTAGTTGTGACTGCTGTAGACACTCAAAGTGGTGTTCGAGGCGATTATGTCGTTAAGCTCAATGCCTCCGAGCGAATGCATAAGCAGGCCCGTTTACGGGAGCTAGTAGCTGCGTTTATGGCCATCGAACTCGACATACCGGTTGTCGTGCCCGCTGTTATCGAAGTGACGGCAGACTTTGTAGAAACGCTACTGGGCAAAACGTTTTATGGCAAAGCAAGCCATAGCTTGGGCTACAACGTCGGTTCAGAATACATCAAGAATATGCCCACGCTGGACAATCACATTCCACTAAGTGAAGCACAAAAGGCAGTCGGGCAACACATTTTCGCGTTTGACGTGTTGATAGAGAATGTTGATCGCAATTTTGAAAAGCCCAACATGCTTACTGATGGCAGTCGCTTGGTAATGCTCGATCATGAGTTGGCGTTCAGTTTTGCACTGACGCCCCCTTTTCTGCGAAACCCCACACCGTGGGCCATCGCTGACCATGACCAGGAGTGGATCAGGAAACACTGTTTGCATACGCGACTCAAGGGATGTGTTAACGGTTTAGCCGACTTTAGCGATAAATTGGTTAATTTAGACCCCGAGTTTTGGGATAAGGTAAACGAATTGGTGCCGACCGAATGGTTTGACGATACACTGTTTACCGAAATCCGCGATCATTGCGACGGATTGGTTGCCCATCGGGATGAATTTATACACGGCATTAAGCAACTTTTGGCATGAAAACGTTCGAATATCAATTGCTTCAATTCCAGCCCGACAAGGTGTCTGGCGAATTCCTTAATATCGGGGTGGTCGTGTTTGACGTATCTGCTCAGCGTTTAGCGTTCGATCTATTAAACCGAGCCGGAGGCATTGGGCAATTGTTCGCCGGTGCGCCTACCCGTTACCTCACCAAGCAGCTTCATACGTTATTTTTGGGCTTAAATAAAATCAAGCGCGCTCTTGAAAACGACCTACCGCTTGTCAAATACACATCGGTTAGTGAAATCACCCATGCTGTTTTCCCTCGTGACGATAGCGCCCTATTATTTTCGGACATACGTAAAACATTGGGTGTAGAACTCGAAACAGTAGCTGGTGAGCTGGCCGACCGAATGATTACCATACGGCATTTAGACAAAGGCCATGATGATATTAAATCAGACAAAGAACTTTGGGCCAAGGTATATAAGCAGTATTTTGATGAGCGCAACCTTTCCCAATATTTAGAGCCGCGTACCGTAATTACAAAATACGCTGAAATCACATTTGACCACAGCTGGCAAAATGGTCATGTCAATTTCTTCGAATCGGCCAACTTTGATCTGCTCCGCGAGGATACAATCAAAAACAAAGTTCGGCGGTGGGCTGGGCAGATTGATGAACTGGCAACGTCCGATGAAGATTATCACCTCTACTTGTTTTCCAAAATGCCGGCAGACAAACCCGACTTAGCTCAGTATATCAATCGCTTTTTAGGCGATAAGTCGACCGACAAGGTTAGAGTGGAGGTGGTTACTCCCGAACAAGCAGCGCAGGTAACGGACGGACTGAAGCACAAAATGGCCATTCACGATGAAGACGATAATGGGCCTTTTTAGCGGCGAGGCTTACAGATAGTCATGTAGCGTTTTAGGGTGAGATTACAGTTAGGGTAAGATCACAGGGTTCCTAATCTTCATAGCGAGACTTTATTTTGTCCTTATAATCAGCAACGTTGGATTTTGACAATCTGCTATGTGACGACTTTACAAGGCCAATAATGCCACCAGTTATTAAAGTACTTATCCCGATTTTATATATCCATTGTCTGGTTGTACTTTGCTCATTATCAATCGAGTCGATTAGGTTTTTCACAAAGTTCCATTCATAATCTTGCAAGGCAAAGCATAAAACAATAAGTCCCAATAAAACAATCGACAGAGGAATCCAGTAACGAAGCGCAGGTTTTTGATATTTTCTTATCTCTTCTTTCTCATGTAGCAAGTATTTCTCCCTTTTTAGACGAGTAATTTCTGATTCCCTCTGATGTATTATTGACTGTTTTGATTCACTGGACTCCTCAAGTATTCGAATTCGTTTATTAGTGGTAGCGGAGGATTCCATTTGATTATTTTCAAGGTCTCTAATCCTCTTCTCAAGAATACTTTCCGATGTTTCAATGGTTTTCTGGTATAATTCTTCTGGTTTATAGGGCTTTTGCATAATTTTTTCAAAGCCTTGTTCAACCAATTGTTCAACAATGTAGGACTGCTGGTCAAAGTCGGACGTAACTTCCGCTATTCCTGCAAGCACATTATGAATGTTTTCGCTGCTAATTTGTTGATCAGGGATTGGAAGGTTTAAGAAACTAACAAAGCTTTTAAAGTCATCTGATGTACGAGACTGGTATCGAAGAAGCAAACTCATCCATTGACTTGGTAAAATTACCAAAGGGGCTTGATTACCTCTTTTAAAATCCCATCTTCGAAGAGATTGGTCAGTAGACAAGAAGAATTGTTTTGTGTCAAATATGCTGTGATTCTTTAACCCTCTTAAGTTTTCCAAAAGTAAAATGTTCTTTGCATCAAACTCATAACCATTGTATTTTCCTGAGCTTGTATCGACAGATTTATGTGAGTTAATAGATGAAATGTAATCCTTCAGTTGCTCAGATGTATCCCTGTCCTCTTCGTTCAAAGTGTTCTTGTAATCAACATCTATATTCATTTTGGCATAAAACTCTCGATATTTGGCTAAAATGTCGGCTTTAAATAAATCCAAAGAGTAATTTTGTTTGCCTATTCTCCATTCATAGTAGAAATCATAAATATTTTTGAGTCTCGAGAAATAGGGGTGCTTGAATAGTGTAGGGTTTATATTGTTTTTGAACGGTTTATTGCCTAAGCGTTTAATATAATAATCTATGGTTTCCTTAAATTCAGTGTCGGTATATTTAGAAATGCAAAGCTTCGTATTTGATTCTTGGAAGCGCTTTAACGAAGTCCTCGTCCTTTTCTTGCGGTCTTCACCATTGATTCCCAGTGCTCGGAAAACCACATTTGTATCCAAATAGAAAGTCTTATTTTTCAGGTTTTCTATACCAAGGCTACGACTCGAATTATTTGATATCAGGCAGTACTCGATTGCGAAGCTTGCAATGTCGAACACTGACTTATTCTTTTCTAGGCTATCCCATTTTAAAAACTTATTTATCAGGTCTCTTTCTTCGAGGCTATAATTATGCGAGTCAATGTTAATCAGTGCTTCAATTGAACTGTCTTTATCCATTAATTTTTTGAAGCTTTCTACATTAGTTGAAAGAATATCGTATAAGAAGCGATAAATTAGTTCTTTTAGATTACTCGACTCTTCGGTTAGGTCATTCTCCTTTAAAAATACGTCTATGAAATATTCAATTGTATTTTCATCGATTTTAGCCTGAATTTGAGTTTTACGTTTCTCAGATAGGGTGATGATATGTTTTTCTGTTGAATAATTGACTAAGAAAGAATCTTGCTTTTTTGAACTAATTATTTCAATTATCTCGGCTTCATCTACATGTAGGTTGTAGTTATCCAAAATAAAATCAATGAGCTCATGGATAGTGACAGAATCTCTCTCCATCGCAAATAGTCCGGTCTCAATTATTTTTTTGAGTGTGGTTTTACCGGATACAATGTAGTTGTTGTCAGCGTACAGAACGGCTGACAATCTAAAAAGCTGATTTTTATTTTGAGGATTCATATCTAGATTTGAGCCGTTTTTTAATCTTACTGTCAATTGTTATATATGTCGTTTATTTGGTTAACTGGTGTGCTGATACAAAGCAGCCTAAGATAATAAAACAAGAAAATATTCGGTCTTTTATATCTTGAATTTTTATTTTACTCTACCCAACGTCACAACCCTCAACCCATTCTCCTCCCGATGTATCCTATCTTTTTCACTTTCCCTAAACCCCACATGCATCAAGAAAGGAAGCGTGGGGGAAGCTTACTGGTGCCTCTACAACAAGCGGATTTATCTTGTCTGATGCTACGCTAAAGTCAACCACCCGTGTGCCTAAATGTAATTCCATGTTGATATAGGGTTAAAGTTTCATTATTGTCATTTAGAAAATCGTCACCGAGTTTTGAAAATCCTACTTTTTCTAATAGAGAGCGCATTCCATCGTTTTTTGTAGTCGCATAGAATGATTTAGTAGTGCTGTTGTTTATAAGTGATTTGATTAACTGCTCACTAATACCTCTTCTACGATGCGTTTCCTTTGTGACAGCATAACCAATTTCATAATCAAATTTGTCAGCTAGTTCCTCAACATTTGCACTTTTAAAAGTCGATTTCTTGTAGTTGTTGTCTGGGTTTTTAATAGACGCAACTCCAATGACCTTGTTGTCTAACTCACAGAATGAAAGGAAGTCCGCAGCCTTTATTCGTTTCATCAATCCATTTCGGCTAACTTGATTTCCTTCGATGACAAGGCCGAAAAACGCATTTAGTTGATCGCTACTGCACTTTTCTGGTTTTAATACTTTTATTGTCATTTTAGTATTTATGTTGACGTGTCTGATGTTATAGTGTGTTCCTAGACCTTAACTCCTTACTAAAACCATACATGTCTATTATTTTTGCTTTTGTGTAAGTGATCCAGGTCTCTTGTCCGCTTATGAAATCTTTAGTATAAATCGAACTTGCTAGTTCGTCAATGGTTTCCTTGTTTTGGAGATAAAAATCTCTGATGACTGATAACGATTTTACGTTAACTACACGGAATCCACATTGAGGTTTAGAAATTGATCTAAATGTCGTACAGAAAAAATTGTCGTAAGCAGGTATAAAGCCAAAAACGCCCAGCATCACCTTTGTGATTAAAGTCAAGTCGTTATTTTTCCCTTTAATTATTCTTTGTTTTAGCTCTTGATATATTTCTAAGATAATACGAATATTCGCAGTGGTGTAGCTATCAACATCGATTTCCCATATAGACCTAGGTAGTGATGAAAGATACTCAATAGTAGACTCAAAATACTTTGCTGACTTTCCTAATAAAAAGCTAGACCCTCTATACATTCCCCAACTAGATAGATAAAAGCTGAGGATTAAACAGCTCTTTTCTATATCAGCTAAGTAGTCTCCATTTGTTTTGAAATAGTTATAACAATAGTCAAAAGAACTATAACGATCTTCTGGCGATCGCCCTTTGGTAAACAAAGCTATAGTTTTTTGTATATCAGTTTGTTTCATTTCTTGTTACCCACTCACTCCTTCAATATCCTCGACCTCTTTACCTCATCTGGCAAATCACCCACAACCTTAGTCAAATTCAAAAAAATCTGAGTTTTGGAGTCTATACTATCGGTTCCGTTCTAAAGATAAGAAGTTTCGGCGTATCACACAAGCGATAACGGAGTGTATTCAGCTAACAGCAGGAACGAAGCCCTTGAAGGACATTAGCGACTCGCGATACCCACCCCGAATCCCGATCTCCTGTCCCCGAGCATCTAAAGTCCCTTTGATAAATTACGCCGAAAACAAAACAACAGACCAGTTGAAACACAAATCCGACCTCCAATTCCGTTGGAGGAGCGAAGGTCGGTTTTACACCAGCCACACTTAAATTGGCGCTAGCTTACCGTGGTTGCAATACAATCGCTGACCTCAGTCACCCTCGTTGCAAACGAGGACGATTGAGGGGTGTTAACCTCATTCATTCACAAAAAAAAACCTTCCCACATCATTGGTTGGTTTGAGCAGTCGCAGCGCTTTTTTCTTGGCGATATTTTTTTCAGCGCAGCAGCGAGAAATATCGGTCGTACCGGTCAGTCCATATCATTTTCACAAGCACGCAATATTTCCACATCCAATAGCACAGGAGAATAAACTACTTCACCGTATATAAGTACCATCCTTTCCTTTTCGGATTAGGAATCGATTTAATTCTATCGGCATTTCGTACCATTGCCGTAGAGATATAGCCGCTCTTGAAGTTCCAACCTCTTTTTTCAAAAAGCTCTCTTATTTTGCCGCTACCGAGCCCCTTTGTTCTAAATTCTTCATTGCGCAATAGCTCATAATTTATTGCATATGTGATAGATGGGTTATCTTCAAGAAGTGTACTGTATTCGGGGTTTTTCTTGTGTGCAAGAATTAAAGTATCTCTTAAGTTATAATCAGTTTCAATTTGCTTGGTATTCAGATTGTTGATGGTTTTCCTAAAAAAGTCGCAAGACTTGTTAATGTCATCAATGCTAAATTCAGCCTCCTTTTTTTTAATCAGCCGAATTTGCTTTTCCGACAAATCCAGTAAATTAGCGAATGCCAGGTCGGTCAAACCCGAATCATCCAATAGCTGAAATATGTTTTGCCTGATGAGTTCTTTGTTGAGATTAGCCATACAGCAAATCTCATCGCACATTAAACAACAAAAACGGTAAAATATTTCTTCTTTTGATATTATGTTAGTATGTTTGTAGTGTTGAAACACAGAAGATTGACTAGGCGGGATTTGGCAATGTTTCATCAAGGTATTGACAAAAGGGTCTCGAGCGTGAAATTCTGACACAATCGCTTTTTTGAACGAGGCAATAGGAGTCGATGCCCATAATGAGATTTTGCGTACTTTTGGTGCGTGCTATAGCATTATGGGCCCTATTGTATACTCGTTTCAAAGGCCGTCAGAAGCCCCACGCTACAGTATCTTAGGGCTCGCTATAGTATAGTACTGTCCTAATATATTTCGAGACTCGTTTTCAAACTAACCATTATGAAAACGAGTTTTTTATTTTTACAACTTGTCGGCTTCCCATCGCGAATAGGAGATGGAAGCGCCACCTTAATCGCGGCCTGGACAATCTCAACCTCTAATCTTCACAAAAACATCATTGCAAAGCCCGTTTGATTTAGCCGCAGAATCTGAGTTATTCTGATAATTATCTACATCTAAATCAAACAAAAATGAAGCAAAAATTACGCTTAGGGGACTGCTATGCCCTAGCCAAATATAAACTAAAGCAATATAAAATAAGATATATCAGCCTGTTGGCTGTAGTGACGAGCATGTGTTTGTATGCCGTGAAGCAGGCCTCCGCCCAACAGGCGGAGCCTGCGGCTACGGCAGTAATTGACACGGCTGCTTCCGTACGGGATACAATCGCGATTGATGTGATTGAGATTAATACAGGTTATCAACGCATCCCTAAAGAGCGCGCAACAGGAAGTTTTATTTTTATCGATAGCACCCTCTTACACCGTTCCGTTAGCCCTGATATTATAAGCCGTTTGAAAAGTGCTGCCCCAACACTAATGTTTGATGAGAGAGCAGGTGGTTCGCCCCAACTCAGTATCCGTGGCCGGAGCACCATCTTTGCGGAGGACCAGCCGTTGATTGTGCTCGATAATTTTCCCTACGACGGCGACATTTCCAATATCAACCCGAATGATATAGCCTCTGTGACCATTCTTAAGGATGCTGCCGCTGCTTCTATTTGGGGAGTAAGAGCAGGGAATGGAGTGATTGTTATCACCACTAAAAGTGGCCACTTAAATCGACGAATTGGAATTGGGCTGCAGGCAAACCTTACAATCGGCAACAAACCAGATGCTTTTTACCAGCCACGGATTTCAACTAAAGACTTCATCGATGTGGAACAGTTTCTTTTTGAAAAAGGATTCTACTCGGCAGATCTGAATAATGGGTTTGATTATCCGCCGATATCACCTGTAGTCGATCTTTTGTATCAAGCGTCGGAGCAAGCAACCGACAATGGGCGGGAAGTAGTAGAAACGCTGGAAAGATTGGGTAAGAACGATATCCGTAATGATATCGAGCAATACCTATATCAACGGCGTTTGAATGAGCAATATATCCTCAATATAGAAGGCGGTAACGAAAAACATCAATTTTACTATGCTATGGGTGTGGATAGAAACCGTGGAGATATGGTTTGTAACGGGTTTGAACGGTATACGGTAAACATACGCGAGACTTTCGAGCCGCTCCCTAAACTAAAAGTGAACGCTGGTCTGGCCTACACCCAGAATAAAACCACAGTAAATAACACGCTGCAGGATATTACTACCGGTGGTCCAAGTGGAAGAGCCGTCTACCCTTATCAACGCCTCCGTGATGATGAAGGAAATAATTTGGCGATTGTCCATGATTACAGTCAACCTTTCAAATCGATAAGCCAGGAGCGGGGATTACTCAATTGGGACTATGTGCCGCTTGATGAGTTGAAACTGACGGATAATATCGCCAAATCGAGCAATATACGTGCAACGGCGTCCCTGTCTTACCCAATAGTTGGGGGGCTCAAGGCAGCTGTCTATTACTTATATGAGCGACAGACCAGAAATACTAGGCTACACTACAATCAACAGGCTTATTTCGCCAGAAATCTGGTTAATAAGTACAGCGTATTGCCTTCAAATGGGCAAGATGAGGGTGCCATCCAGCGAAATATCCCGTTGGGAGATATATTGAATCTGGGCAGCACGGTAACAACCGTTCAAAACGGCAGGTTCTTACTGGATTATCATGCTTCGTGGCGGGAGCATATGCTTACGGCTATCGCGGGATTTGAGGCCAGAGAAGTAAGCGCTGATGGGCATGTGAGCAGATTTTACGGATACGACAGCTATACAGGGTCGAGCCAGTCCGTGGATATGACAAGAAGCTTCTCGCTGTACCCAGGAGGGAGTGCGTTCATTCCCGATGGGCATGGAGTTTCCGGCAGGAATGACAGGTTTAGATCGTGGTTTTCAAATGCATCCTATTCTTATAATCAACTTTATACCATTTCGTTGAGCGGGCGGATAGACCAAAGTAATTATTTTGGTGTCAACGCCAATCAACGCTCCGTACCCTTATGGTCGGTAGGGTTGAAATACAACTTAAGTAGAGAAGAGTTTTACAGGCTGGCTCCTATTCCGAAATTGATTCTACGGCTAACGTATGGCTTAAGCGGGAATATTGATAAAACAGTTGCCGCTTTTACAACGGCAAGGTACACAAGCAATAGTCAAACGGGGCAACCTTCGGCATTTCTTGTGAACCCACCGAACCCTAACCTTAAATGGGAGAAGTCTGCAATGTTGAATGTGGGGCTTGATTTTAGTCTTCGTGGAGGAATATTGGATGGAAGTATTGAATTCTATAAAAGAAAAGGGGCGGACTTAATGGGTTTTGCCCCGCTAAATCCTACCACTGGTTTTAGCTCCTATAAAGGAAATGTAGCGGGGATGAACGGGAAAGGAATTGATGTTCAGCTGAACGGATCGGTTGGTCAGGGTAGACTCCGGTGGAACCCCGGTCTGAATTTCAATTATACCGCAGATAAAGTGACTCGATATAGGGTAAGCCCTTCATTGGTTAGTTACCTGGTCGATGCCAGCTTACGCGGAACCGCGCCGGATGCTTATTCCCCAACTGTGGGGAAGCCACTTTTCGGCGTGTATAGTTTCCAATGGGGAGGTCTGGATTCAGAAGGTAACCCTATCGGCTTCATAGATGGCAAACCAAGTACCGATTATGTAAGCCTATTGTCTACTGCAAATAAAACCGTAGACAGCTTAATGTTTCATGGCCGTGCGCAACCTTCGGTCTTCGGGGCTTTCCTCAATTCATGGTCTTTTGGAAATTGGAAGCTTTCTGTGAGCATAGCTTATCGGTTAGGCTATAATTTCAAGAGCGGTTCCATAGATTACAACCGCCTGTTCAACAGCGGGGTAGGCCACGGTGATTTTTCCAGAAGATGGAGAGTGCCCGGAGACGAGAATAATACTACGGTTCCTTCGATGCCCGATGGTTTAGAACCCGAACGTGACCGATTTTATCTTAACTCGGCCGTTCTGGTTCGGCGAGGAGACAACATCAGGCTACAGGACCTGCACGTTTCTTATACCTTCAATCGGCAGAAACTCGAAGCCCTGAATATACGGGAAGCAGCAGCTTATCTCTATATTAACAACATAGGTCTTCTCTGGACCAAGAGCAAATCGCAAATCGATCCGGACTTCCCCCGTATGCCGCTTCCTTTAACATTTTCACTGGGTTTCAATATTAAAATCTAAAATGATGAACAAGATAAGTTTAAGAAAACACCGATACGTAGGCTTGGTTTTGACTTTCGCACTCCTTGCCGGTTGCGGAAAAGAATGGCTGAATCATAAAAATGAACTCTCCCTTATCGTGCCGCAAACGTTGGCCGATTTGCGGATGTTGTTAAACAACACGGCTACATTAACCCCGAGTAGTAACACCATCATGGAAGCATCGGCAGATAATTATTATGTGCCAGATCCTATACTTTATGCCAGAAGCGAGACTAACGTAAACACGTATCTTTGGAAAGAGCGGATTTTTACAACAGGTAATATATCTGAATATGACTCACCTTACTTACGTATTGCTACGGCTAATATCGTGTTGGAAAGTCTCGAAAAAATCGCCGTTACTCCACAAAATCGTGCGGAATGGGAAGATATAAAGGGTGGCGCACTTTTTTTCAGGGCAAAAAATCATTTTGACCTCGTACAGTTGTTTGCAGCACCATACCATTCAGACAGGGCTTCGGAAAGTCCGGGAATCCCATTGCGATTAAACTCAAGCTTGACCGACCCCATTATTAGGGCGACCGTAGAAGAAACCTATACACAGATTGTTCGCGATCTTACAGAAGCAGCAGATCTACTTAGCGTAACAAATCGATATAAAGTAAATCCCACCAAACCTGCAGTGACCTCATTCCTTGCCCGCGTATATCTTTCGATGCGGGACTACGCAAATGCCTATCGTTATGCAAAGGAGACGCTGGCTTGGTATGACACTCTTTTGGATTATAACCATATCGACTCAAACGCTGCTGTACCGTTTCCCGCATTCAATGAAGAAACCATTTACTATGTGAGCATGTCGGTGACTCCGCCATCCATTATGAATTTCGCACGTATCGATACCAACCTTTATCAATCATTTACGGAAACAGATTTACGTAAGGCTCTTTTCTTCCGTGGTAATACAGATGGCACATATTCGTTTAAAGGTAATTATACGGCCTCTAGCCGACAACTATTTGCGGGAACGACTACGGCTGAAATGCTGTTGATTTATGCAGAATGTGCGGCTAGGATGGGCGACCAAAGTGACGCTATCACAACCCTCAACCATTTTCTTTCGCACAGGTACTTAGCCGATAAATTTTCACCGTTGATAGATGAGCAATATACCTCTGGCGATATTCTCCAAATCGTTTTGGAAGAGCGAAGAAAGGAATTGATGTTTCGCGGATTGCGCTGGATGGATCTGCGCCGTCTAAACTTGGAATCAGAACATCAGACAACATTGCACAGGTATAGCAATGATATGTTATATACGCTTGAACCTAATTCACCGCGATACATTTTCCCATTCTCTGATGATATTATTACGTCAACAGGTATACCTCAAAATGAAAGATAGTATGAAAGTCTATTTGATCACCTTAGCAATCACATTTTTTTCGGGGCAACTTCGCGCCCAGACAACAAGCCCGTTAAAGGAGGGAGATTTAATGCCTGATCTCTCTTTAAGTAATGATCGGATCAACCTTCCGGCTAACATAAAGAACCTGTATGATTTTCATGGCAAAATCATACTATTGGATTTCTGGAATGTTTACTGTGCCGGGTGTATAAAGGCCTTCCCAAAACTCGAAAAGTTGCAACGTGAATTTGACGGCGACTTGCAAGTCCTATTGGTAACTACCGATTCTGAGGATAAGGTTAAAAGCCTCTTTTCGCGCGCTGAAGCCGCACGCACCTCTTTGCCAATTATCTATGCCGACACTACCTTTAGTAATGTGTTCCCGCTTAAGATTCCTCATCATGCCTGGCTTGACTCCGGAATGCGTTTGCTTGCTGTCGCAACCCCAGATGGTGCAACCAGAGATAATTTAACAGCAATACTGTCGGGGGATGAGCCCATATTTGCAAAGGCTGCTTTTCGTCCGGATTTCTTGCCCAACACACCCTTGATTAAATCAAATGTTTCTGATTTGAACGAGGACGGTGTTCAATATTCTTTTTTCAGCCGGTACATACCGGGCATCTCCTATAGGCGGGGAATTGCTGTTGATAGTTTATCGGGCGATACGGTACGTATGTCTTTCTACAATACGGCGCCCATAGATCTCATCCGTATGGCCTGGGGAGGTTTTGCTGATAATGACAATACATTTGGGCTTCCGGGCAATCTTTCAAAAATCTTTTTTGAAACTGAACGGAAACGCGACTTCGTTCCGCCAAGCAGCGGAGGAGTAAGCAATTGGTATCAAAAAAATTCACTTTGTTACGAAATCATGGAATCATCTGGCGTACGCGAAGACATTCGGCAAAGAATGAAGAAGGATTTGAACGCATATTTAGGAATTGATGTGAGGCAGGAAGTGCGCCAAGTAAAATGCCTGAAATTGGTTAAAACTTCTGAAGAAAATACATTTAAAACAGATGGCGGAATGCGTGGTGTTTTTTCTGATAATGCCAGCAATATGCTGAAATTCAGAAAGATTACGGCCAAGCAGGTTGTCAGAAACCTAGCGGTGTTTTTACCTGATGAAATTATTGTTGACGGGACTAAATACGACGGTCTGCTTGATCTGGATATTTCGCGAAACTACCGCGGTTCACTTATTAAGACACGTTCCGCGTTAAATAAGTATGGCTTGGATCTGAGGGAAACTGTAGAGGAAATATCGATTTGGGTAATTAAAGATAATTAAAAGAAAAAGGCCCCTTCTCGAATTAATCAATTAGATTTAATAACGTGAAGGGGCCGTACCGAATTAAGTGCGGTATCAGCTAGTCATTGTATTTACGCGCTTCTCCGGTAGGCTGGTCAGGATCGGGATTGCCATTGACCATTTTATACTCGCGGGCGCAGAAATGAGCACCTGTCGGCTCGCAGTCTGTTTCACTGGCGGGAACAAGTGGGATAAGTAAATTGCCAGCTGCATCGGTTTGATACCAGCCTGTTTCTTCAATTTCGGGCTTTTGTAGCATGACCATATTTTCACTTTTCGCTTTGTTCTTTTCTGCTGTTAATGTAAAATCCAAAAAGGGCGACAAAGGCTCGTCAAATTTCACAATTGGCGCTTTGGGTACGTTGTCAAGTTGCTTAACATTCTCTTGCGCCACACCCACTTGGATGGCCATAAAAAATACCGCACCCGACAGTATTCCTGTGATTATGCTTTTTATCTTTTTCATAATCGTAAAGGCATTTATTATACGGAAATGCTTACCGTTTTTGTTTAAAATATAGTATAGTTTAATCGGTCATCGGCCGATCTCGCCGCCGTCTCCCAAACACTGGAATGGGAACAAATGTGGTTGTATGCCAGCAACCGGAATGTTTTATCCACGGCCCTGCGCCGGAATACCGCAAACCTTCGGTTACAGATGCATATGTGGCAGATCGGCCGACTGGCCGGTCTGCTTGTAGGTATTTTATGAGTTGCTGAATTCATATAGGCAAAAAAAGGGTATTCGTGGCGCCCCTGCAATCTCATATGAGACAAGGTGAAAAAAGAGATTTCAGATACTATTCTACAGGCGGGGCAACAATGGAATAATGTACATCAATTATTAGTTTCGGTCAGAAAGCGTTATATTTGCGTAAATCGGTTTGGTTATGCAGACATTAGAAATTAAGGTCCCTGATGAGAAATCGACACTTATAAAAGCGTTGTTGAAAGAATTAGGTATTGAGATTAAAGTTAAGAATGAGCGGACTAAGGCTAAGCAGCCTAATAGCGAGACCATCGCCGCCATGCAAGAATTGAAAGAAG
>Ga0182739_1002352_pt1 | contig 17855 bp, 15 predicted proteins | sample eDN5th30CBELigBY_FD_128873 | JGI IMG/M metagenome (GOLD analysis project Ga0182739, IMG submission 128873) | Enriched backyard soil microbial communities from Emeryville, California, USA - eDNA 5th pass 30_C BE-Lig BY (version 2) (version 2) | ecosystem: Environmental > Terrestrial > Soil >...
CACCCACGCCGACTCCGACGCCCACTCCGACACCGACTCCGACGCCCACGCCGACTCCGACTCCGACGCCCGAGCCGGAGCCGGAGCCGACACCCACGCCGGAGCCCACTCCCGAACCGACACCCACCCCGGAGCCCACGCCGACCCCGGCACCCACCCCGGAGCCCACTCCGACGCCGACGCCCACGCCGACCCCGGAGGAGCCGGCGGGCGACGAGGACGTGGACTCCGATGGGCTGGCATCCTCGGGAGGCGACGCTGCGGGCCTGGCCTCGGGCCTGATCACCGGAATGCTGCTGATTGCCGGCGGAGCCATCGTGCTCATGCGCCGCCGCACGGCGCAGCGCACGACCGACTGACCGGTCCCGGAAGGCGGCGGCCTCGCTTCGGCGGGGACGCCGCCTTCCGTTCGCGCGTCGCGGTCGCAGGGGGAAGGAATCCCGAAATTTTCTGGGACATGTCCTCCCCCGGGGCTTGCGCACAGCTTAGAGTCGGGACTCGGTCCCCGTGAGCGCGTGCCCGACGTGCCACCCTGACCACGTGAGGAGCATCCGCATGTCCCGAGTCGGCACCGTCGGCGTTGTCGCCGAGCAGCCCGGGGAGACCCGCGTCGCCGCCACGCCGCAGACCGTGACCAAGATCCGCGCGCTCGGCTACGAGGTCGTCGTCGAGTCGGCCGCGGGGGCGCCGTCCTCGTTCCCCGACGACGCCTACGAACAGGCCGGCGCGCGGATCGTCGGTCGCGATGCCGCGTGGCACGCCGAGATCGTGCTGAAGGTGAACGCGCCCACGGGCGACGAAGTCGCCCTCCTGCGCCCGGGAGCGACCCTCGTCGGACTGCTCGCCCCCGCCCTGCGCCCCGAGCTTCTCGAGCAGCTCGCGAAGAGCGGGGCGACGGCTCTCGCGATGGACGCCGTGCCCCGCATCTCCCGCGCCCAGTCGATGGACGTGCTGAGCTCGATGGCGAACATCGCGGGGTACCGGGCCGTCGTCGAAGCCGCTCACGAGTTCGGACGCTTCTTCACGGGACAGGTCACGGCAGCCGGCAAGGTGCCGCCCGCGAAGGTGCTCGTGGCCGGCGCGGGCGTCGCCGGGCTGGCGGCGATCGGCGCGGCCTCCAGCCTCGGCGCGATCGTGCGCGCGACCGATCCGCGTCCCGAGGTCGCCGACCAGGTGCGCTCGATCGGCGGGGAGTACCTCGAGGTCGTCGTCCCGCAAGAGCAGCAGGAGGTCTCGACCGACGGCTACGCCAAGGCCACGAGCGAGGCCTACGACCGCCGCGCCGCCGAGATCTACTCCGAGCAGGCCGCCGACGTCGACATCATCATCACGACGGCGCTCATCCCCGGCCGTCCCGCGCCGCGCCTGATCACCGCCGACGACGTCGCGACCATGAAGCCGGGGAGCGTCATCGTCGACATGGCCGCCGGCTCCGGGGGGAACGTCGAGGGATCCGTCGCCGGCGAGCGCATCGTGACCGAGGGGGGCGTCGTCATCCTCGGATACACCGACCTCCCCGGCCGCCTGCCGCAGCAGGCGTCGCAGCTGTACGGCACGAACCTGCTGAACCTCCTGACGCTCCTGACCCCCGGCAAGGACGGAACGCTCACGCTCGATGAGGACGACGTCGTGCAGCGCGCCGTCACCGTCGCCCGCGACGGCGAGGTCACCTGGCCGCCGCCGCCCGTGGCCGTGTCGGCCGCCCCGCCCTCGGTCCCTGAGCCTGTCGAAGGGTCCGGGCCCGTCGAAGGGTCGAAGCGGAAGCCCCTGTCGGCGACGGCCAGGTCGGGGCTCATCGCGGCAGGCATCGCCGCCCTGTTCCTCGTGTGCGCGTTCGCGCCGCCGCCGCTGCCACAGCACTTCCTCGTGCTGACGCTGTCTGTCGTCATCGGGTTCTACGTCATCGGCAAGGTCGCCCACGCCCTGCACACTCCGCTCATGAGCGTCACCAACGCGATCAGCGGCATCATCATCGTCGGCGCCATGGTGCAGATCACGGTGGACGACCCCGTCGTCCAGGCGCTCGCGACCGTCGCGGTGCTCGTGGCATCCATCAACGTCTTCGGCGGGTTCGCCGTCACCCGTCGCATGCTCGCGATGTTCCAGAAGGGCGGCGACAAGTGAGCCTCGACATCGCCTCGTCGGTCGCCGGCGCCGCCTACATCGTCGCGGCGCTCCTGTTCATCCTGAGCCTCGCGGGCCTGTCCGCGCACGAGACCTCACGCCGCGGCGTCGCCTACGGCATCACCGGCATGACGATCGCGCTGGCCGCGACCGTCTGGCTGACCGCGGCCGGCGCGTGGGGCTCGCCCGCAGGCACCGCGGGGCTCATCCTGCTGGTGGCGGCCGTGCTGGTCGGCGGGGCCATCGGGCTGTGGCGCGCGCGGCGCGTCGAGATGACGGGGATGCCGGAGCTCATCGCCCTGCTGCACTCGTTCGTCGGGCTCGCGGCGGTGCTGGTCGGCTGGAACGGGCACCTGTACGCCTCGGCCGTGCCGGCGGAGCTCGTCGACATCCACCACGCCGAGGTCTTCATCGGCGTCTTCATCGGCGCCGTGACCTTCACGGGCTCGATCGTCGCGTTCCTGAAGCTGTCGGGGCGGATGAGCTCCCGCCCGCTCATGCTGCCGGGCAAGAACTACCTCAACGTCGGCGCTCTCGTCGCCTTCGTCGCGCTCACCGTCTGGTACGTGCTGGTGCCCTCGCTCGGCCTGCTCATCGCCGTCACCGCGCTCGCGCTCGCGCTGGGGTGGCACCTCGTGGCATCCATCGGCGGCGGCGACATGCCCGTCGTCGTCTCGATGCTCAACAGCTACTCGGGCTGGGCGGCGGCGGCGGCCGGCTTCCTGCTGAACAACGACCTGCTGATCGTGACGGGCGCCCTCGTGGGCTCGTCGGGTGCGTACCTGTCGTACATCATGTGCAAGGCGATGAACCGCTCGTTCCTGTCGGTGATCGCGGGCGGCTTCGGCATCGAGGCCCCCCGCGGCGATGACGCCGACCACGGCGAGCACCGCGAGATCGACGCGGCCGGAGTCGCCGAGCTCCTGGCATCCGCCCGGTCCGTCGTCATCACGCCCGGGTACGGCATGGCGGTCGCGCAGGCGCAGTATCCGGTCGCCGAGCTGACCTCGACGCTGCGGGCCCGCGGGATCGATGTGCGCTTCGGCATCCACCCCGTCGCGGGGCGCCTGCCGGGGCACATGAACGTGCTGCTGGCCGAGGCGAAGGTGCCCTACGACATCGTGCTGGAGCTCGACGAGATCAACGACGACTTCTCCGGCACCGACGTCGTGCTCGTGATCGGCGCGAACGACACCGTCAACCCCGCCGCCGCGGAGGACCCCGGCTCCCCCATCGCCGGCATGCCCGTGCTGCACGTCTGGGACGCCGCGAACGTCATCGTCTTCAAGCGGTCGATGGCATCCGGCTACGCGGGCGTGCAGAATCCGCTGTTCTTCCGCGAGAACACGCAGATGCTGTTCGGCGACGCGAAGGAGCGCGTCACCGACATCCTCACCGCCCTCTGACGCCGCCCCCGGCCGCGAGAAACCACCCGCTCCCCGAGAAACCATCGCTGCAGTGATGTCTCGCGAGGACGGTGGTTTCTCGCGGCCGCGCGGGGCGGGGTTCACGGGCGGCGACCGCCGACGTCGGGGGCGGGCAATACGCTGGATGCCATGCGCCTGGCCACCTGGAACGTCAACTCGATCCGCGCCCGCGTCGCCCGCACCGTCGAATTCGCCGTGCGCGAGAGCGTCGACGTGCTCGCGATGCAGGAGATCAAGTGCAAGCCCGAGCAGTTCCCGTACGCGGAGTTCGAGGCGGCGGGCTACACGGTCGAGGCACACGGGCTGAACCAGTGGAACGGCGTCGCGATCGCCAGCCGTGAGCCGATCGAAGACCTCCAGATCGGGTTCCCCGGCATGCCCGGCTTCGCGAAGGGTCAGGACGGCGCGGGAGCGCCGCAGGAGGCGCGCGCGATGGGCGCGACGATCGGCGGGGTCACGGTGTGGAGCCTCTACGTCCCCAACGGCCGGGCGCTCGGCGATCCGCACTACCACTACAAGCTCGACTGGCTGGAGGCGCTGCGCGGCTACACGGCCGAGACGCTCGCGGCATCCCCCGACCTGCCGCTGGCCCTCACGGGCGACTTCAACATCGCGCCGACCGACGCCGACAACGGCGACCCGACCGTCATCGAGGGCGTCACGACCCACGTGTCGCGCCCCGAGCGCGCCGCCTTCCAGTCGCTGCTGGATGCCGGTCTCGCCGACACCGTCCGTCCGCTCGTGCCGACGGGCTACACGTACTGGGACTACAAGCAGCTGCGCTTCCCCCGCAACGAAGGCATGCGCATCGACTTCATCCTCGGCTCGCACGCGTTCGCCGATGCCGTGGTGGGCGCCGGCATCCACCGCAACGAGCGCAAGGGCGAGATCCCGAGCGACCACGTCCCCGTCGTCGTCGATCTCGACCTGGCCGGTCCCGACGACGACGATCGCCCCATGATCTTCTGACCCTCCCCGCCCCCGCCCCATGTCCCACTCCCGCCGGGGCATGTCCCACTCCCGCCGGGGCATGTCCCACTTTCGGCGGTTTCCACGCTGCCGAAACAGCCGAAAGTGGGACATGGCGGCACGCGCGGGGAGGATCGGTCGACAGCGCGCCGCGGGGTGCCGTCAGAGCGCGGCGTCCCAGCGACCCGCGAAGGGATCCGAGGGCGCCGTCCCCCGCGCCACCGCCTCGCCGAACAGCACCGCGAGGGCGGCATCGACCGTCGCCGCGGTCGGGGTGTAGCCGTTGATCGCGGCACGGACCATCGGCATGTCCTGCAGCAGATAGGGATCGGCGACCGATACAAGCACGGTCGGCAGCGTGGCCGTGTGCCGCGGCGCGTCCGGCCCCTGCGGCGGCGCCCAGTGCACGCGCAGGCCGTTCGTGTTGCCCTCGAAGCGCAGATCCGCGAAGTACACGCACAGGTCGAACTGCTCGTGCAGCCGCTCGGCTCCGGCCACCGTGGCATCGGGCACGGGGACCGTGCGCACCTCGACCTCCATCCCGCGCGCACGAAGTCCATCGGCGAAGCGGGGGGCCAGCGGGGGCGTGGGATCGTAGAACGTCGGTTCGTCGCCGATGACGTAGACGAGCGTGCGCATGCCCTGCCGCGCGGCCACGGGCAGGATGCCGTCGGTGTTCTTCGTGACGGTGATCGAGGCCGCCGCGAGCTCGGCGCGCCAGGCGCCCTCCTGCCGAGGGTCGGGGCCTTCGGCATCCGACCGATCCGTCGATCGGTGCAGGCCGATCGACGCCTTGGTCGCCAGCACGCGGCGTACCGCATCGTCGAGACGGGCCATCGGCAGCGCATCGGTGCCCGCCGCCTCGCACAGGATCGCGAAGTCGGTCTCGACATCGAGGTTGGCGAGGATCATGTCGTTTCCGGCGGCGAGCGCCCGCGGCAGTCCCTCCCGACGTGGCATCGCCGTCGTGAACCCGGCCATGGCCGTGTTGTCCGTCACGATCATGCCGTTGAACCCCAGCCGCTCCCGCAGCACCCCCTGCAGCAGCTCGGGCGCCAGAGTCGCCGGGAGGATGTCACGATCGCGGATGCCGGGGACGAGCGCGCGGGACAGTGCACGCTGCCGGATGTGCCCCACCATGATGGTGCGGGCACCGGAGGCGATGACCTCGCGGTAGGCGCTGCCGAACTGCGCATCCCACTCCCCCTCGTCGAGATCGTTGCACGTGGTCACCAGGTGCTGATCCCGATCGTCGACCCCGTCGCCGGGGAAGTGCTTGGGGCTGGTCGCGATCCCTCTGCCCTCCATCTCGCGCACGTAGGCGGAGCCGAGGCGACCGACAAGGCCCGGATCCCGGCCGAAGGCGCGGGTGTTGGTGATGGGATTGGCCGGAGAGATCGTGAGGTCGATGACGGGCGCGAACGCCCAGTTCACTCCCGCGGCGTTGCCGGCGCGGGAGCAGTGCACGGCCAGGCGGCGCGCGTGCTCGGGGTCGCCGGAGGCGCCGATCTGCATCGGGTTGCCGAACGCCTCGGTTCCTCGCAGGAAGTTGACGGTGCCCGATTCGAGATTCCCCGCGACCAGCAGCGGGACGACGGACGACTCCTGCAGCAGCCGCGTGTCGTGCGCGGAGGCCTCAGGCGTGCGCATCGTGACCATCACGCCACCGGGTTCGATGCCGCGCTCGCGCAGCCAGTCGATCCACTCCGGCACGTCCGGCCGCAGCAGATAGAGACACAGCACCTGCCCGATCTTCTGCTGCGTGGACATCGCCGCCAGCGTCTGCTCCACCCAGGCGATGCCGTCGGCGTCGAGGCCGAAGGGGACGGCGCGCAGGTCGATGTCGGTCATGACGTTCCTCCTCCGTGGGGGCGTGGTGCTCGGGACTCAGAACAGAGCGAGCGGATTCACCGGCGATCCGGAGACCTCGGGGATCGGCAAGGGCGCGATGACGCTGGCGAAGGCGTATCGGCCGAGGCGTGCGCACGTCGCCGACAGGTCGTCGAGCGCCGCCATGTCGACGAGCGGGATCCCCAGCCCGGTCAGGAGCAGGAGGTGCCAGGGCACCGGAATGCCCGTCACCTCGCTGGGGTTCGGGTCGAGGCCCGCATCCGTCAGGACGACGGCGGGCGCGGCGTCGGCGAGCCATTCGTGGCACTCGAAGCTCAGCCCCACCATCGGGTCGGCGCTGAGATCGGAATGCGCGCATCGCGTCCCCGTGCGCCCGAGGCGCAGATAGAGCGCGTCCCCCCGCTGCAGCTCGACACGCTCACGGCGCAGCGTCTCCTGCACGTCCTCGAGAGTGAGGACGTGGCCGGGGGGCACGTCCACATCGAGCACGCCCGGCACGTCGACCAGCACGCCGCGCGTGACCAGCCCACGGCTGAGGTCGCTGAGGCGACCGCCCGGCAGGCTGGTCCCGTCCCACCGGAAGTGGTCTATGGCATCGATGTGGGTCATGGATGCTACGCCGTGGATGTCCATCTCGATGCGGTGATTGGCCGCCGCCCAGACCTCGCCCTCCTCCCACCAATGGGCGAGCGCGAACGGCTGCGGCACGCCGGCGACGGCAAGGCCCGTGCCGGGCAGCCGCGGTTCGGCGGGTCCCTCCGACGCGCTCACGACGGTCCCCTCGGTGACGAGGGCCATGGCTGCGGCCGTCCCCGGCCGAGCCTGCCCGGTCGGCGCGGCGGCGCGATGGCGGTCGATCAGCGCCGAGAACGCGTCGCGATCCATCAGGTGAGAAGAGGGACGAGGCATCAGGCGGCCCGGATCGCGGCGATCTCGTCGAGCACGGCCTTCTCGGTGGCCTTGTGCTCGCTCATGCGGAAGAACACGATCCACACCACGGAGGCCAGGGCGGAGGCGCCGATGGGCAGGAGCCAGAGAGTCGCCCACGCGCTCAGGTCGTTCTGCCCGGCGGCGACCGAGGGCGCGACGACCGCGTTGTACACCTGGCCGGCGATGAGCGACCCCAGGAATGCGCCGAGGCCCGTGGAGACGAACAGGAAGTAGCTCTGCGCCTGCGCCTTCAGCGCTGGCGGTGCGACCTGATCGACGTACATGGCGCCGAGGATCAGGAAGAAATCGTTGCAGATGCCGTGCAGCGCGATCCCGACGATCGCGAGCCACGGCAGGTCGTTCGCCGCGAGTGCGAACAGCACGAACCGGATGCCCCACATCGCCATGCCGCCGAGCAGCGCCCACTTCATGCCCAGGCGCAGGAGGACGAACGGGATCGCCACGATGAAGACGACCTCGGAGATCTGCCCGATCGTCAGCACGCCCGCGACGTTCTCGATGCCCAGGGCTCCCAGGAAGGCGGCCGCGTAGGCGTTGTAGGTCGAGAGCGAGACGCAGGTCAGCAGCGCCGCGAGGCCGAAGATGACGAAGTTGCGCTGACGGAACAGCACCCAGGACTTCGCGCCGACGAGGTCGCCGAACGAGAATCGTGCACCGCCGCCGACCGGCGGGGTGTTCGGCAGCGTGAAGGCGTACACGGCGAGGGCGAAGCTGGCGACCGCCGCGACGATGAACACGCCGGTGCTCGCCGAGAGACCCGCCCAGCCGACGCCGAGGCCCGCGACGATCCATCCCAGCGTGCCGAACACACGGATGTAGGGGAAGAGTTTGTCGTTGCCGCTCAGGTGACGGAATGCGATCGAGTTGGTCAGCCCGAGCGATGGGATGAAGAACAGCATGTACACGAAGATCAGCGTCAGCAGCAGGCCGCCGTCGCCTGCCGCGACGAGGCCGGGCATCAGCAGCAGCAGCGCGCCGCCGACGGCGTGCACGGCGCCCAGCACCTTCTGCGACGCGACGAAGCGATCGGCGATCGCGCCGAGCAGCATCGGAGAGAAGATCGCACCCAGCGCCGCGAACGAGTACGCGACGCCGATGATCGAGTCGAGACCGTTCGTGGCGAGGACGAGGCCGAGCGTGGCGAACCACGAGCCGAAGACGATGAACTGCAGCAGCATCATCGCGGAGAGCCGAGTGAACAGGCCGGCGGAGGGACGGGCGACCGGGGATCCGGCCGCAGAAGAGGTGCTCGTCATCGAGGTTCCTTCGGAGGGCGTCGGGCGACGCGTTCGGGTAGGGAGCGGACCTTCGCCTGTGGTTACTGAATCGAATAAGTCCTTATTCGTATAAGTTAGCCACGTCCCGGCGCATGCGCAAGACTTGTCGGGGAGGGGTGCACCATGGCCAAGCACAGCGCGCGCGTGACGGCGGCCGAAGTGGCACGCCATTCCGGCGTCTCGCAGGCCACCGTCAGCTACGTGCTCAATGACACCCCGACGCAGAAGATCAGCGATGCCACGCGCCAGCGCGTGCTCCGCTCCGTGGCGGAGCTCGGCTACACGCCCTACGAGCCGGCCCGCGCGCTGCGGTCCGGGCAGAGCAGCGTCGTCCTGTTCATCGCGCCCGACTATCCCGTCGGGCACGTCATCAGCGAGATGTCCGACCGGCTGATCGAGCTCCTCACCGGGCAGGGACGGACCCTTCTCACGCATCGCGACACCGCAGGCGTCTCGCTCATCGACGTCGCCCGCTCACTGTCGCCCTACGCCGTCATCAGCATGATCGCGATCGATCCGGCCGTCCGCCGCACCCTGGAGGACATGGGCGCCCGCGTCGAGATCCTCGGCTTCCGCGAGCCGACCGGCGCGGAGGATGCCGACGTCGCCTACCCGCAGGAGCGTGTGGGGTGGCTGCAGGCCGAGCATCTCCACGCCCGGGGTCGCACCCGCCTCGCCTACGCCCTGCCCGACGATCCGCGCGCCGAGATGTTCTACGCCCCGAGGCTCGCGGCCGTGCAGGAGTACTGCGTAACGCACGACCTCGCCGCGCCGCTTCTCGGCACGATCCCCTACGATCTGCAGCGCGCCACCGATGTCGTCCGCTCCTGGCGGGAGGCGTCGGTGACTGGCGTGTGCGCCTACACCGACGACATCGCGATCGGCGTCATCGGCGGCGCCCGAGGGATCGGGCTCGACGTGCCGCGCGACCTCGCCGTGATCGGCGTCGACGACATCCCCCTGTCGCGCATGATCGTACCTCCCCTGACCACCGTGCACCTCGACGTCGACGCGATGGCCCGCGAGACCGTCCGCCCGCTCGGGGTCGCGATCGACGGCGAGCCCGCCGACCTCAGCAAGAGCGCGTGGATCGTCGAGCGCTCGTCCACCTGACCCCCATGTCCCACTCCCGGCAGGGCATGTCCCACATTCGGTGGCTTTCACACCCGTAAACCAGCCGAAAGTGGGACAAGGCGGGGCAGCGACCCGGGGCGGCCGCCGCGGGGCGAAGCCCCGCCGGATGCGCACAACTCAGGCACCCACCGCCCACGCCGGCCCCGCGACACCGAAAGCCACCCGCCCGCCTGAGTTGCGAGCGCGCGGCGCGGTCAGCGAGGGTCGATGTCGCCGAAGCGCGGCTGGCCGTCGGGGCCGTAGCGCAGCAGCACGGCGCCGGTGCCGGCGACGACCGGGGGCTCCAGGAGCCGGAGGCGAGCCGGGTCGACACCGGGCGGGAAGACGCGCTTGCCGTCGCCCAGCACCACCGGGAACACCCACAGGTTCAGCACGTCGAATAGCTGCGCCTTCAGCAGCGTCTGCGCGAAGTCGAGGCTGCCGATCACGTGGATCTCGCGGTGTCTCTCCCGCAGCGCCGCCACCTCCGCCCGCACATCCGGACCCAGCTGCACGGATCCCTCCCACGCGAGCTCGGGCGTGCCGCGCGAAGCGATGTACTTCGGCACGGCGTTGAACTTCGTCGCGATCGGGTTGGCGTCCCCCTCGCCGTACGTCGGCCAGTAGTCGGCCCAGATGTCGTAGGTCTTCCGACCGAGCAGCAGCGCGTCGAGGGTGTCGATGCCCGCCATGATCTCGCGGCCGACGACGTCGTCGGTGACCGGCCCCTGCCAGCCGCCGTAGCGGAAGCCGCCCGAGGTGTCCTCCTGCAGGCCGCCCGGACCCTGCCCGACGCCGTCGAGCGTGCTGAAGATGTCGATGAGGATGCGTCCGGTCATGACCGGCTCCCTTCCGGTGCGGGTGCACCTGGATCGATGTGGAACGTCTCGGCGAAACGCTCCAGCAGTGTCGCGTCGCCGGCGAGCACGTGGACGACGCCCTCGTCCAGCGCCACCTGCGGCGCGACCTCCCCTGAGATGACGAGGCGGATGCCGGGACCGGCGGCGATGACGACGTCCGCCTCCCCCTCGGGAGCCGCACCGCCCACCGGCGGCGCCGCCGGCGCGACCTGCCAGACACGCAGCCCGCCGCCTGACACCCGGGCGCGCAGGGCGACGTCGCCGACGTGCAGCTCGTAGTCGGCGTCCGGCCTCGCCGCGGCGGCATCCTGCTGGAACGCCGTCCGCAGCGCCATGGTGAGGGAGTCGGCGGTGACGACGTCACCCTCGGCGGGATCGCCCATGCTCCGGAAGCCCCAGCGGCCGAGGGCGAGGACGATGGGCTCGAGCTCGCGCCCGTACGGGGTCAGCTCGTACACGAGTCCGCAGTTCATGAGTGGAACCCGCCGGACGACCCCGCTCTCCTGCAGCTCCTTCAGCCGCGCGGAGAGGATGTTGGTGGGGATGCGCGGAAGTCCCTGCTTGAGGTCGGTGTAGCGGCGCGGTCCGACGAGGAGGTCGCGGACGATCAGCAGCGCCCACCGTTCGCCGATCAGCTCGACGGCGGTCGTGACGCCGCAGTACTGGCCGTAGCTGCGCGCCGCCACTTACGCCTGCGCCGCGAAGGCCTCTGGCCCCTCTTCGGCGGCCTGGGGGTCCATGTAGACGAACTCCAGCACGTTGCCGTCGGGGTCTTCGAGGTCTCGCGAGTACATGAAGCCGTAGTCCTGTGCGGGCTTCGGTTCGGTGCCGCCCGCGGCCAGTCCGCGATCGAGTGTGGCGTCCACGTCGTCGCGCGACTCGCGGCTCAGTGCGGTGAGCACCTGCGCGGTGGTCTGCGGGTCGGCGACGGTCTTGTCGGTGAACGTCGCGAAGTACTCGCGCGTGAGCACCATGAAGAAGACGTTCTCGTCCCACACGATGCAGGCGGCGTTGTCGTCGGTGAACAGCGGGTTGATGTCGCATCCGAGCGCCGTGTAGAACGCCTTGCTGCGCTCCAGGTCGGTCGTCGGCAGGTTGACGAAGATGTGCGTCATGACGTGCTCCTTTGCCGCGCCATCGCGTGAGTGCGATGAACGAAGCCAGACTTGCAAAAAGCAAGCTTGCTTGTCAAGAGCAAGTGCGCGCGGATCGCGGAGAGAGCAGTCAGGTCGAGACGATGTAGCGGAGGTCGTCGCGGGCCCGAGCGATCGCGGACGCGCCGACGATGCCGGTCAAGAGACCGTCGACCGCCTCGCCCATCCGCTCGTTGCCACTCACGTAGAGCCACCCGCCGTCCGCCACGAGCTCGCGGACCGCCACCGCGTCGCGAGCCAGAAGGTCGGTCACGCGCTGGGGCGAGCGCGCCAGCCTCAGCTCGGCGAGGGCTCCGGACACGACGTGGCGATCGAGCTCCTCGCGCACCCATGGCTCAAGGTCCTTGTCGCCCAGACCCCACACCAGGCGCACGTCCCGTGCCCCGTGGCGCAGCGCCGCGAACACGCCCGCCGCGCCCGAACCCGTCGCCACGGCGAGTCCACCGCGCGTGCGGTCGACGCGATGCGGATGCCGCAGCACCCAGGCGTAGACCGTCTCGCGCTCGCCGACGCGATGCAGGAAGTCCGCCGCCCGTGCGGGCCACGCATGGGTGGCGGTCACGTGCAGCGACACCTGCCCGGCAACAGCGCCGGCGACCGTGTAGAAGCGCGGCGTGATTCGGGGCGCCGCGACCGCATGCGTGCCCGGCGCGGACAGGTCGGCCACGGCGCGTGCGAACCGCTCCTCGGTCGTTCGCGCCCGGCGCGAGGGCCGATGCGGCAGCGGCGTGGTCCAGTACGACCTGGCACCGACCCGAAGCGGGACCGTCGAGCTGCGACCTGTCTGGTCCGCCCTCTCCGAGCCGACCCCGTCCACCGAGGCGGGGAGGTTGCGCCACCACAGCAGGAGCATGTCGCCCGGTTCCACACACGCTCCGCCTGTGAGCTCGACCTCGACGACCGACGAGGCGGCTCCGGTGAGCAGCGGACGCCGGGAGGCGACCGTGAAAGGGACGGGATCGGATCGCAGCGTCGCACGCACCTCGCGCAGATAGGCCCGGAAAGCGGCGTCACGAGGCGTGCGCGGCCGCCGCGGGTCGTTGACCATCGCCCATCGCACGGCGTCCTCAAGGTGCGAGAACGCCGCCCGCCTCCATGTGGTCGGACCCTCGACGCGCGAGGTCACGACACGGGATCGGAGACGACGGAGTCGGCGTCGGAGTCGGAGTCGTCGACGACCCGCTCACGTCGTTCCCACGCACCGCGCTCCCACCGGGCCAGCAGCAGCACGGCCTTCACCGCCTCGGCCGCGACCAGCGCCCAGAACGCCCCGGCGACGCCCATGCCCCACAGCTCGACGAACAGGTACGAGGCCGGAGCGAGCACGACGACGCTCGTGGCGATCGAGTAGATCATCGGAACCGTGACATCGCCCGCCGAGCGCAGGGCACCGTAGACGATGGCCGTGACCGCCGACAGCGGCAGCAGCACGATGCTGACGAGCAGCCCCGCGGACGCCATGTCCACCGCGGCGTCCGACAGTCCCACCAGCGGCAGCACGAAGGGTCCCGCCACCCACAGCAGCGCCGAGAGCGCGGCGGCGGCGATCACGGTCCCGACGAGCGTGCGCCTCGTCTGCCGTCGGGCGTGCGCGGCGTTGCGCTCCCCGACGTCCCAGCCGACGATGGTCTCGTTCCCCTGCGCCAGCGCGAGCACGACGCCGGTCACCAGTGCCGTCAGGGTCAGCGCAAAGCCCTGCGCGTTGGTCGCATCCTTGCCGAGGGCGTTGACCGCCGACGCGCCGACGAGCACTGCGAGGTTGAAGATCGAGTTCTCCAGCACCGAGGGGATCGACAGCCGAGCCATCGTCCAGGTCCTCTCCCCGGTCTCCTTCGGAGGCAGGGGAGTGAACAGGCCCACCCCGGCGGCCCGCCGGACGAGCCACGCCAGCAGCACCACCACGATGCCGCGGACGAGGAGGGTCGGAAGGGCCGCGCCGACCGGTCCGAGGTCGAGCACGATGAGGAAGGCGGCCAGCAGCAGCACATCGACGACGTTGATCACGATCGCCGGCAGCAGCAGCGAGACGGTGCGGCCGAAGGCTCGCAGCACGGAGTAGGCGGCCATCTGATAGGCGTAGAAGGCCACTCCGGCCGCGGCGATCCAGATGTAGGCGAGAGCGTCATCCCGCACCACGGGGTCGGCGCGCAGCCACTGCAGGAACAAGGGTGCGCCGATCGCGGCGATCAGCGCCAGGGCGAGGCCGAGGATCGTGCTCGCTCGCAGTGCGACGATGCTCGCACGCTGCGCCGCCGCCATCCGGCCGGCGCCGAGCGACTGCGCGACCACGACCAGGGCGCCGAAGCCGAACAGCACGGCGATGTCGTTCGCGACGCCGAACACCCGGTTGGCGATGCTCACGGCGGCATTGAGGCCGTCGGACTGCATCATGAGCAGCACCTGGTTGCCGAGGGCTCCCAGCAGCGCGAAGAGCGTGACGACCAGCAGGGGCCACGTCAGTCGGAGCAGACTGCGGCGGACGAACACGGGAGCGGCGACGGACATCTTCATCCTCACGATCGGTCAGGGACGACGGGCAGGACAGCCAGGCCCGTCAGCGCGCGGCGACCGCGCGAGCGCGGAACTCGGACGGCGTCAGGCCCGTCCAGCGCCGGAAGGCGAGGCCGTATCCGTTGACGCTGAACCCCGTCGAGCGAGCGACGGCGCCCACCGGCTCGCCGGCGACGAGACGCTCGATCGACAGCTCCAGGCGGAAGAGCGTCGTCCACTCCGAGTACGGGCGCCCCGTCTCGGCGAGGAACGCGCGACGGATGGTCGCGACGGACGTGTGCAGCCGGTCGGCCCACTCGACCAGCGGGGGCACGTGGGCGGGGGTCGCGCGGAGGTGGTCGACGACGGGCGCCGTCAGCCGTCCGCAGGGGATTCGCAGCGCCTCACGCAGCACGGGGGCGTCCGAGATGGCGGATGCGAGCAGCTCCTGCAGCTGCCGTTCGGATGCCGCGGCGGACTCGCGCGTGGATGCCAGCAGCGCATGGCGCAGGTCCGGACCGATCGGCACGACCCGCACGACGGCACCGGCCCGGCCCATGCGGGTGTCGGGCAGCTCGACGGCGAGAGGGACGAGGTCGTCGCCGAACCGGCCGGCGTGCTCGACCCCCGCGGGCACCCACACTCCCAGCGTCGGATCGAAGGGATGCTCGCGCCCGTCGATCACGAGGACGCCCGATCCGATGACGGCAGTGACGAACTGCCCGCTCTCATGCCAGTGCGGCGGGTGACCCCATTCGCTCAGCTCTTCGGTCGCGGAGGTTGAGCGCTGCATGGGAGACCTCGATCGCTGAGTGGGAGGAAGGGAACTTAGGTGAGCCTACGCTAAACGTGCCGAGCCGGCAGGGGCGGCCGTTCCCACAGCGCACAGGAGGTGACCGTGTCCGCCCCGACGACCGTCGTTCCCCCCGATCTGCGAGCCCAGCTGGCCGCCTCGCAGCGCACCAGCACGAGCCGCAAGCTCCTCGGCCTCGGCGCCCTCATCGTCGTCGCGGGGATCGCCCTCGTGCTGGGACTGGCGCTCGGCGCCCGCGACATCGACCCGCTCACCGTCATCGCCACGCTCCTGGGCCACGGCGATCCGTCGTCGTACGAGGCGCTCGTCATCCTGACCGAGCGACTCCCGCGCACGGTCCTCGGCCTCATCGTCGGGGCGTGCCTCGGGGCCTCTGGTGTCGTCATGCAGGCGCTCACGCGCAACCCGCTGGCCGATCCCGGGGTCCTCGGCGTGGAGCTCGGCGCCGCGTTCGCGGTGCTGATCGGCATCCTCTTCTTCGGCGTGCGCGGCGCGTCGTCCTACTTCTGGTGGGCGCTGCTCGGCGCCGCGGTGACGGCCGCGGCCGTGCTCGCGATCGCGCGGCTGGCGAGCACCGTGACGAGCGCGACGGTCAGCCTCGTGATCGCGGGTGCCGCGATGTCGGCCATGCTCGGCTCGCTCATCACCCTGCTGATCGTGCGCGACACCGCCGTCTACGCGCACTACAACTACTGGTCCGTCGGGCAGCTCAACGGCCGCGGCGGCGTGCTGGATGAGATCTGGCCCTTCGCGCTGGCGGGCCTGCTCCTCGTGCTGCCGCTCGGGCGCACGCTCAACGCACTCAGCCTCGGCGACGACGTGGCCGCGGGCCTCGGCGTGAAGGTGGTCCCCGCACAGCTGGGATCCGCCGCGATCGCCGTGCTCCTGGCCGCCGCGGCGACGGCCGCCGTCGGGCCCGTCGCCTTCGTCGGGCTGATCGGCGCGCACACCGCCCGGCTGCTCGTGGGCGGCGACCACCGCTGGCTCATCCCCTACGGCGCCCTGTGCGGGGCGGTGCTGCTGCTCGTCGCCGATGTCGCGTGCCGCCTCGTGCCCGGCAGCGGAGAGCTGCAGGTGGCCATCGCCACCGCCGTCATCGGAGCGCCCGTGTTCATCGCCCTCGCCCGCGGCCGCAAGGTCGTGCCCGCATGAGCGCGGACGCCCTCCCCCTCCGGCTCGCGGCGATCCGGCGCCACGAGCGCCGCCGCGCCACGGGAGTGGTCGTCGCGCTGCTGGCCGCGATCGTCGTCTTCGTCGCGTGCGAGGTCGTCGTGGGCGGCAGCGCCGATATCCCGCTCTCCGACATCCCGCTCGCGGCCATCGGTCGCGGCGAGGGTCTGGCGCACTACGTCGTGTTCGAGACGCGGATGCCGCGAGCTCTCACCGCCGTGCTCGCCGGCGCCCTGTTCGGTCTCGCGGGGCAGATCTACCAGCGGCTCGTCGGGAACGTGCTGGCAACCCCCGACATCCTGGGGATCTCCGCCGGCGCCGCCGCGGCCGCTACCGCGGTGCTGACCCTCGGCATCGTCGGGGTCGGCGTGCAGCTCGCGGCGGTCGGCGGCTCACTCGTCGTCGGCATCGCGGTGTTCGCGCTCAGCTGGCGCGGCGGCGTCGCTCCCTACCGCCTCGTGCTCGTGGGCATCGGCCTGGGGGCGTGCGCCTCGGCCGTGACGACGTACCTCGTCACGCGCGCCGACGAGATGAGCGTCGAGCGGGCGCTGCGGTGGATGATCGGATCGCTCAGCGGAGCGGACTGGCAGGGCGTCGGCATCCTCGCCGCGACCTTCGCCTTCGGGGGCGTCGCGGCGATCGCGCTGGCTCCCGCGCTTCGCACCTTCGCCCTGGGCGACGACCTGGCGGCGGGACTCGGGACCCGCGTGTCCCGCGTGCGGTTCGGGGCGCTGCTGCTGGGCGCCGCGCTGGCGGCGATCGCGACCAGCATCACGGGGCCGATCGGGTTCGTCGCGCTCGTCTCCGGTCCCCTCGCGTCGCGCCTGACCGGCCGCGCGGACGCACCGCTCGTGGCGGCCATCGTCGGCGCCGCCGTCGTCTCCGCGGCCGACCTCGTCTCCCAGACCGCGCCGCTGATCGCGCCCGTGCCCACGGGGAGCATCACGGCGATCGTGGGGGCGCCGGTGCTCATCTACCTCTTGATCCGCACGCGGAGGACGCCATGACCCACCCGCTTCTCGACGCCCGCGCGCTGGCCGTCGGCTACGACAAGACGCCCGTGGTCGACGCGCTCGACATCTCGTTCGCCACGGGGAGCATCACGGCGCTCATCGGCCCGAACGCCTCCGGGAAGTCCACTCTTCTCCGCGGCCTCTCCCGCCTCCTCCCGCCGCTGTCGGGCAGCGTCCTGCTCGACGGCGACGACCTCGCGCGCCTGCCGAGCCGGTCGATCGCGCAGCGCCTGGGCATCCTGCCGCAGGGACCGATCGCACCCGAGGGCATCACTGTGGCCGATCTCGTGGCCCGCGGCAGGCACCCGCACGCACGGCTGCTGCAGCGCGCCGGGCGCGGCGACCTGGAGATCGTCGCGCACGCGCTCACGGTCACCGGGACGGCGGAGCTCGCAGAACGCCCCGTCGACTCGCTCTCCGGCGGGCAGCGGCAGCGTGTCTGGATCGCAATGGCCCTCGCCCAGGAGACACCGCTGCTGCTGCTCGACGAGCCGACCACCTACCTCGACATCGCGCACCAGATCGAGGTCCTGGACCTCCTGCAGGACCTGCGCTCGGCCGAGGGGAAGACGATCGTGATCGTGCTGCACGACCTCGAGCAGGCCGCGGCCTACGCCGACCGGCTGGTCGTCATGTCGAGCG
>Ga0182739_1002353_pt1 | contig 17845 bp, 17 predicted proteins | sample eDN5th30CBELigBY_FD_128873 | JGI IMG/M metagenome (GOLD analysis project Ga0182739, IMG submission 128873) | Enriched backyard soil microbial communities from Emeryville, California, USA - eDNA 5th pass 30_C BE-Lig BY (version 2) (version 2) | ecosystem: Environmental > Terrestrial > Soil >...
GGTCCTTCGTTCGGTGGGTGACGGGCATCACTCGTGGGAGTGCTCCCAGAAGTATGTGCAGGACGACACCCGCCGAAACAGGACTAAAAAGCTGGCCACTCCATAGCGGAACGGCATGATGGCATTCAAGGAAGATCGGTGGCGCAGCACCGATGGCCCGCCGGACGGGAGGCCAGGCCGGCGCATGCCCTCCGGCCCAGCCGGGAACCGCGCGTACCGCCGGCCGGCAAAGCGGGGCACACGAAGGAGCGGGTGCGGCTTCCCGCCGGGACGGGGCCTGGATTCGGTCCCGGCACCTTGTGGCGTTCCGGGGGACGGAAGCGGAAGCGATGCTGCCCCTAGGTATTGCTGGCGACCTGCCCCTCCATGGCGCGCTCCCGGAGTGCGTCGGCAACGTTGAGGAGATGCCGCCTCATGGCATCCTCGGCACGATCGGCGTCACCGGCGCAGATGGCATCGATGATTTCCAGATGTTCGGCCAGCGACCCGGCAGGACCTCCCGAACGCAGGTTGAGCCGAAACTGGTGCCGGACCACTTGCCCCTTGAGCCGATGGATCACTGCGGCAGCCGTGCCGTGCCCGCTGATGTCCAGCACGGCTTCATGCAGCCGGTTGTTGAGGTCGGAATAACGGTACAGATCACCCGTTTCGATGGCTTGGCGCATGTCCTCGCCCAGGGACTGGAGCATCAGCCGGTCCTCGTCCGTCAGCCTGGCGGCAGCCTGGGCCGCGCACATGGCTTCGAGTGCCGTGCGGACCTCAAGGATTTCGATGGCCTCGGACACCGGGACCGAGCGCACCCGCGCACCGCGGTTCTGGATCCGCTCCACCAGCCCTTCGGTCGCCAATTCAGCCAGTGCGGCCCGCACCGTCGCCCGGCTCGCGCTGTAGGCGGTGCAGATGTCCTGCTCAATAAGCCGCTGGTTCGGCGCCAGGTCGCCGCGCGAAATCGCATCCCGAAGCCTGGAGACGACCGCCTGGGTGTCCGTGAGGCTCTCCGCTGCCACGACTGCTCCTCCGCCGGTTATTGCCAACCATTTTTGTTGACATTATTGCACGGCTGCAATGCGGGCAAATGGGGTCACAGGGGCGGCCCGCCGGGGCCAGCCCTGGCGGCGGACGCCCTCAGGACACGTCGCGCACGCAGCGTCCAGCCCCGACGCGCAGCGGGAAGTTCTGCAGCGGCCGCGTGAGCGGCAGGGTGTTCCCGGACCTACACTGCCGCCGCCAGCCGCCCCTCGGCCGCCAGCATCCGCTCGATCAGCCGGCGCACCCACATGCCCCCGGCATCGATGTTCAGGCTGTAGAACTCGTGGTCGGGGTTGGCGTCGATGGCCTCCTGCTGCGCCTTGAGCATCGCCTCGTCCTGGGCGAAGATGCCCGATACTCCCTGGGTGGTCTTGCGGGTAATGGCCGCATCGTTGAGCCGGTAGTTGCGCATGAACGCCCAGAAGTAGTGGCAGCTGCGGTCCGTCTCCGGGGAGATGGTGTTCATGACGAACCCGTTCACCCCCTGGCTGCGGTCCCCCTCCGGGGCTCCGGTGCCGGCCTTGGCCACGCCGACGTCGATCCGGATGGTCGAGGGGTACTGCCACTGGATGATCTGCCAGCGGTCCACCGGACCGGTGTAGTCGGGAAAGCGGTCCCTCAGGTAGTTGGCCCAGACCGGCGGGGCCTCGATGCCGTGCATCCAGCGGGAGACGGTGACGGTGCGGTCGTCGTGGACGACCTCGAAGTCGGACTCGCTCAGTTCCTCCTGGCCGATGCTGGAGGAGTGCACGAATTCCTCGTGGGTCAGGTCCATGAGGTTGTCCAGCACCAGTTGGTAGTTGCACGCGGTATGGATGGTCTCCCCGTCCCCGGCCCACTCCGGGCTGTCCATCTGGTGCATGTCCGGGATCAGGTCCGGGTCTGCCTTGGCCGGATTCCCCAGCCAGACCCAGACGAAGCGGTAGCGCTCCACCACCGGGAACGACGGCACCGTGGCCGAGGGGTTCACGGTCTCCTGCGCGGGCATCGAGGCGCACCGTCCGGCCGAGTTGTAGACGATCCCGTGGTACGGGCACTGGATGCCGTCCCGGCCCACGGTCTTGCCCATCGACAGCGGCGCGAGCCGGTGCCAGCAGGCGTCAGCCAGGGCCACGGCCTGGCCGTCCTCGGTGCGGAAAAGCGCCAGCGGCCGGTTCGCGATCCGGCGCGCCATCGGCTTGCGCGTCACCTCGTGGTCCCAGGCGGCCACGTACCAGGCATCCAGCGGGTGGCCCAGGATCCGGGCCGTCGTCGTTCCACGTGCTTCAACTTGAGTCATGATCAATGCTTTCTTTGTGCGCGGCCGGCCCGGGACCGCCCCTTAGGCTGTCGCAGGGGTGGAGGACTTCGCCGCGGCGAGCAGCTTTTCCTGCGGATGCGTGGCCAGCGCCTCGACCGTGATGGTCTGCCACTGGAAGGTGGGGAGGCCGGACAGGACGTCGTGAAGCTCCGTCACGTCCTCGGCTTCGTACCATCCGACGGCGGTGCGGGTCCCGGGGACCCGCCACAGCCGCCGCAGGATGCCCCTCTCGCGCAGCTGCTGGGCGTAGTCGCGCTCCGCCGACTTGATGCGAGCCGCCTCCTCCGCCGCCATCGGGGGCATGTTGTTTTCTTGCCGGACCAGGAATTCCATCGTTTCTCCTCCTAGACGGCCACGCGTACGGCGTGGTCGTGGGGCTGCAGCAGGTGCTGCACCAGCAGCTCCGCGTTGGTCACCATCACTTCGTGGTCCGCGTCCAGTTCGGTGACCTGCCAGCCGGCCTCACCGGCCCGCAGGGCGAAGCGGGTGAACGGAGTCGCCCATCCGGAGCACAGCAGGTACTGGCCGGTGAACGGCAGGTCCGACAGGCCGTGCTCCACCGCGTCGAGGTAGGTCTTGGCGGGATGGGCCGTCAGGCGGGGCGACAGGTCCGCGATGATCCGCCGGTCGGTGACCCCCAAGTTTTCCAGCGGGCGCGGGTCAATGACCAGGCCGCCGTTCTCGCGGGCCGACTCCAGGTAGTGGGCCGCGGCCCGTTCCGGCAGCAGGTCGATGGCGACCTCGCCGGCCTCCGGCAGGAAGCCGTCGAGGATCACCAGCCGCTTGATCCTGTCCGGGACCAACGCGGCGGCGCCGGTCGCCACCAGGCCCGCGTAACTGTGGCCCACAAGGATCACGTCCCGCAGATCCTCCGACTCGATGGTGGCCACGACGTCCGTCACGTGGGTGCGCAGGCCGGTGTCGGGCGTCAGCAGGTGAGCCCTGTCACCCAGCCCCGTCAGGGTCGGAGTCAGTACGGTGGCGCCCGCGGCTTCCAGCAGCCGCTGGACCGGCCGCCAGCACCACGCTCCGTGCCAGGCGCCGTGGACCAGGACATAGGTCCCTCCTCCGGCCGCCCCCGGGTTGATGTTTTCCGGCATTCTTAACTCCTTTTGTAGGGTGTGCGCTTTTTGAGTCAGGCCGGCTTCAGCGGACAGGACCGTTGTCGCCGGCGTAGATTTCCCCGGCATGGCGTGAGGCCTCCGGCGCATCGTACGAGGCGCTGTACCGACCCACCTTGAGCAGGATGATCGCCCCCAGGCTCAGGGCCCCGAGGACCAGCAGGTACAGGGAGATGGGAACCGTGGATCCGTAGGTTGCGAACAGGCTCGTGGCAATCAGCGGCGCAAACCCGCCGCCGAGGATGGAGCCGATCTGGTAGGCAATGGAGGTTCCGCTGTACCGGACGGTGGAGGGAAAGAGCTCGGCAATCATGGCGGCCTGCGGGCCGGCCATCAGCGACTGCGCCAGCAGCATGACGGCGAAGGCGAGCAGGATCAGGCCCGGGCTTGCGGTGTTGATCAGTCCGAAGAAGGGAAAGGCCCACACGATAACCAGGGCGGCGCCCGCGGTGAAGACCGGCTTCTGGCCGAACCGGTCCGACAGGACCGCGCCCACATAGACCGTGACCAGATGGGCCACGGCCCCAAAGACGATCAGCCACAGCATGGTCGGGCGGGCGATCCCCAGGGCGGTGGTCCCGTAGGAGAGCATGTAGACCGAATAGATGTAGCCGATGGCGGGCGACGCGATCGAGACTGCCCCGGCGAGCATGACCGTCAGCCCGTGGCGGGTGAGGACGGTGCGCAGCGGATTCTTCTCCACCACCTCGCTGTGCTTGACCGCTTCGAAGGAGGGCGATTCTTCAATCTGGAGCCGCAGGTAGAGCGCGACGATGATCAGGACGCCGCTCAGCAGGAAGGGCACGCGCCAGCCCCAGGCCTGGAACATGTCCGGGGCGAAGATCGCCGTCACGGCGATGAAGACAAGATTGGACAGGATGATGCCGGCCGGCAGCCCCATCTGGGGAAACGCCCCGTACAGGGCGCGCCTGTTCCGCGGCGAGTATTCGACGGCCATCAGCACGGCACCGCCCCACTCCCCGCCGACGCCCAGGCCCTGCAGGAAGCGGAACGCGACGAGCAGCGCGGGGGCCGCCGCGCCGATGGCCGCGTAATTGGGCAGCAGGCCGATGGCCACCGTGGCCCCGCCCATCAGCAGCATGGAGATCAGCAGCATCGACTTGCGGCCGACCCGGTCGCCGAAGTGCCCCATCAGGATGCCGCCGACGGGCCGGGCGATGAAGCCCACGGCAAAGGTGGCAAAGGCAGCCAGCGTGCCGGCCAGGGGATCCTGGGTCGGGAAGAACTGGGGACCGAAGATCAGCGCCGCTGCCGCGCCGTAGAGGAAAAAGTCGTACCACTCGATGGCGGTTCCGATGAAACTTGCGCCCAGCACCTTCCTGCGCTCCCTGGCGGTAGGCGCCGCGCGTCCGGATCCCTGGACTTCGGAGTGTGGAGAAACCATGAGGACTTCCTTGTGGACTAGGGGGTGGAGGCTGCCCGGGGCCGCTCCGGCGGGCAGCCCTCCTGCCGTGCGCCCGGCCACCGCTTCCCGCACGGCATTGTGCGGGAAGCGGCCGGTCCGCGCCCTGCGGGAAACGCGTGGGACAGAAAGGGGTGACAGGAAGCCGGCGGCAGGAAACCGGTTGAAGTGGCCCCAACCTATCGACGGCAAAACGTGATTGTCAACACTTTTGGATTCATTTACGTCTTCGAAATTATGGACAAGGGGTTGACACGGTCACCCAAAGTGCGAACGATCTAGTCGTAACTTTTGTCACACTTAGGGGTCTGGAATGTCGAAGAGAAGAATGCTCGTCGTCGGCGCCCACAGCGCGGACTTTGTCTGGCGGTCGGCCGGCGTCCTGGCGGCCCACACGCGGGCCGGAGGCGAGGCGCTCGTGGTGGCCCTGTCCTATGGCGAACGCGGAGAATCCGGGGAACTGTGGAAGGAACCGGGGCAGACCGAGGAGAACGTCAAGCGCATCCGCCACGAAGAGGCTTCCCGCGCGGCGACGATCCTCGGCGCCGAGTTCCAGGCCTTCGACTTGGGCGACTATCCGCTGGAAATGGGGTCCGACGGCGTCGGCCGCCTGGCCGAGCTGATGCGCGACTTCCAGCCCCACGTCACGCTCACCCACCCGGCGAAGGACCCGTACAACCCCGACCACCCCGTCGCCCACGCAGCCGTGGCGCGCGCCCGGCTGCTGACCGCCGGCGCCGGCGTCGAGAGCGGCTTCCGCACCGCCCCGCCGTCGGAATTCCTGGCCTTCGAGCCGCACCAGCCCGAACTCTGCGAGTTCACGCCCACGGTCTTCGTCGACATCACGGACGTCTTCGAGCTCAAGAAGCTGGCCATGAAGGAGATGAAGGCCCAGCAGTATCTGCAGGAGTACTACTCCCAGCGGGCCGAACACCGCGGCAACCACGCCCGCAAGGTCACCGGCAACAAGCAGATCCGGCAGGCCGAGGCCTTCCAGCGCCTGCTGCCCAACGTCGTGGGCACACTCTAGGAAGGGATGGCGCAATGAGCGAACAGGACCGGCACCTTCTGGAAGTGGCGGGGACGCTGCCGGTGGCCAACATCGGGGACGCGATGGAGCGCCTGAACGTTGTCGACGCCGGCATCGGCCCCGTCTGGCCCGGGGCACGCATGGTCGGCCGGGCCTTCACCGTCATGACGGCCGGGGGCGACAACCTGGCCATCCACGAGGCCCTCAAGCACGTCGGCCCCGGCGATGTCCTGGTGGTGAATGGACAGGGCGCCACCCACCGCGCCCTCATCGGCGAACTGATCGCGGGGAACGCGGCCGCCAGGGGCGTGGTCGGCTTCATCATCGACGGCGCCGTCCGCGATGTCCGCGACCTGGAGGAGATGCGGTTTCCCGTCTTCGCCCGCGCCGTGACCCCCGCCGGCCCGTACCGGAACGGCCCGGGCTACCACCAGAAGCCCGTGGCGGTAGGCGGCGTCGTGGTCAATCCGGGCGACCTGATCGTCGCGGACGGCGACGGCGTCGCCGTCGTCCCGCGCGAGGCGGAAGCGGACGTCATCGCCCGCGCCGTGGCCAAGCATGAGCAGGAACTGGCGCAGCGGGAGGGCATCCCGGCCCCCAGCGCCATCTAGCCAGGGTAGGCCGCTCTTCTGCCGCCGCTTTCGCCCCCAGATACGTCTTCGAAAATGTAGACAATTCTGTTGCCGATGCGTGGCGGTTCGGCTAGTTTGTTAGCAACGTCACAGTGTCCGCGCCCGGGGTTGGGCGGGACGCCCTGTGGCCAGTTTTTTCGCAGTACATCTTCCACTAAGCGAGATATGCCCAAGACATTCCGGCCCAGCCGGCCAGAAGGGGGAATCATGAGCGCAAAGAACCTGCAGGAAGTCCTGGACGCTTCAGGCAATGCCGTTGACCTGCTGCGCAATTCACAGGTGGGTGCCTACATTTACCCGGTGGTCGCCCCGGAGTTCACCAACTGGCGCAGCGAGGTCCGCGCCTGGCGGGACACGGCGGTGCTGTACGACCAGTCGCACCACATGGACAACCTGTTCATCAAGGGCCCGGACGCGCTGAAGCTGATCTCGGACACCGCGATCAACAGCGTGGCCCAGTTCCCGGTGAACAAGGCCAAGCAGTATGTGCCCACCACCCCGTCCGGGCACGTGATCGGCGACGGCATCCTCTTCCACGAGGCCGAGGACGAGTTCGTTTATGTGGGCCGGTCTCCGGCCGCCAACTGGCTGCTCTTCCACGGCGAAACCGGAGGGTATGACGTGGAGGTCGTCGTGGACCGCCGTTCGCCGTCGCGCCCGATGGGCAAGCCGGTGTCGCGCAGGTACTGGCGCCTGCAGATCCAGGGCCCGAACGCCTGGCCGATCATCGAAAAGCTCAACGGCGGGCCGGTGGAGCAGCTGAAGTTCTTCAGCATGGACTACCTGACCGTGGCCGGCGTGCGGGTGCGCACGCTGCGCCACGGCATGGCCGGGGCCCCGGGCCTGGAGCTGTGGGGTCCGTACGAGTCCTACGACAGGGTCCGTGAGGCGATCCTGGAGGCCGGGCAGGAGTTCGGCATGCTCGCCGTCGGCGCCCGCGCCTACTCCTCGAACACGCTGGAATCCGGATGGATCCCCTCGCCGCTGCCGGCGATCTATTCCGGGGAGGAACTGCGCCCCTACCGCCAATGGCTGGGGGCGGACAGCTACGAAGCCACCAATGCGGTGGCCGGCAGCTTCGTCTCGAACAACATCGAGGACTACTATCTGACCCCGTGGGAGCTCGGGTACGGCTCGTTCGTGAAGTTCGACCACGACTTCATCGGCCGCGAGGCGCTGGAGAAGATCGATCCGGCCACCCAGCGCCGCAAGGTCACGCTGGCCTGGAACGCCGAGGACATGACCAAGATCTTCGCGTCCATGTTCGACACCGAGGCCGAGGGCTACAAGTACTTCGACCTGCCCAATGCCAACTACGGCTCCTCCAACTACGACTCGATCCTCGACGAAACCGGGGCCACCGTGGGCGTGTCCATGTTCACCGGCTACAGCGCCAACGAAAAGCGCGCGCTGTCCCTGGCCACCGTCGACCCGGACATCGAGCTGGGCACGGAGGTGCGGGTGGTCTGGGGCGAACCCGACGGCGGCACGCGCAAGACCACCGTGGAGCCGCACCGGCAGCTTGAGGTTCGCGCCATCGTCAGCCCCGCACCGTATTCGGTGACGGCCCGCAAGGAGTACCACGCCGGATGGCGGACCGCCCAGGCGGTCTAGCCCCGGCCCTGCCGCCGCGCCGGACCTGCGGCGCGGCGGCAAATGCAAAGCCATACGGCAACGCTACAAACGGATGAAGACACGAGAGAGGTGCTTGGCGATGACGGAGACGACGGAGACAACGGCCCGGGTGGCCACCGGATTGTTCATCGGGGGTGAGGTCCGGGAGACGCGGGAGACGCTGGCGGTGGCCGATCCGGGCCGGCCCGGCGCGGTGGTGGGCCATGCCGCCGCCGCCACAACGCAGGATGTGGAGGACGCGGTCGCGGCGGCCAAGGCGGCGTTCCCGGCCTGGGCCGCGCTGTCGGCCCAGGAGCGGGCCGCGAAGATGGCGGAGGCGATTGCCGGAATCGCCGACCAGCGGGACGAGGACGCGGCGATCCTGTCGCAGGAGAACGGGAAGATCCGGTTCGAGGCGTTCATCGACGCGCTGGTGTTCGAGATCCGCTGGAACCTGGCCCTGGCCCATGCCGGGGAGGTCGAGCAGGGCAGGGTCCTGGAGCCGGCCCCGGGCATCCCGGTGACCACCACGGTCGGATACCAGCCGCTGGGCGTGGTGACGGTGATCGTGCCGTTCAACTGGCCGGTCGCGATCCTGGGCGCCGCCCTGCCGCACGCCCTGCTGGCCGGGAATACCGCCATCGTCAAGCCACCGCCCACCGCGCCGCTGGCCACCACGCGGATCGTGCAGCGGATCGCGGAGAAGCTGCCGCCCGGCGTGCTCAACGTCGTCACCGGCGTCGACGGCAACATGGGGGCGCTGATCCAGAACGAGGACGTCGCCAAGGTGTGCTTCACCGGCAGCGTGGGCGGCGGCAAGAAAATCATGGAGATGGCCTCGAAGTCGCTCACCAGGGTCACCCTGGAACTGGGCGGCAACGACGCGGCGATCCTGCTCGAGGACGCGGTCCTGGACGACACGCACCTGGACCGGCTGTACGCGGCGGTGTTCGACACCACCGGCCAAATCTGCATGAACGCCAAGCGCCTGTACGTGCACCGGTCCCGCCTCGACGAACTCGTCGCCGGCCTCTCGGCCCGCCTGGACCGGGTGGTCCTTGGCTATGGCCTGGACGAGGGCACCACCATGGGGCCCCTGCACTCCCCGAACCAGTTGGCCTTCGTCGAACAGCTCATCGCCGAAGCCCGCGCCGCCGGCGCCGACGTGCGCGAATTCGGCACCCTGCCCGGCGGCGACCTGGCCGGCGGAAACTTCGTCCGTCCCGCGCTCGTCGTCGACCCGGACCCGGGCCTGCGCGTGGTCACCGAAGAACAGTTCGGCCCCGTCATCCCCATCATCCCCTTCGATTCCGAGGAGGAGGCGGTGGCCGCCGCCAACGACACCTGGGGCGGACTCGGCGGCTCGGTCTGGACCGCGGACGCCGACCGGGCCAACCGGATCGGAGCCCGGCTGGCCTGCGGCTACGTCTGGGTCAACGACCACGGCGCGACCCGCCTGGACCTGCGCGCCCCCTTCGGCGGCATGAAACAGTCCGGCATGGGCCGCGAACAGGGCATTGAGGGCATCCGCGCCTTCCAGGACACCCGCTCCATCGCCCACCTCGACGAGGCCGCCCTCGCGGCCTCCGCCCACTAGGCGGCAGCAGCCCCCTTCGGTGGCGGCTGTCCACCGGGCAGGGCACGGCGGCGGGTGGCGCGGGGCCGGATCCCCGCGCCACCCGCCGCCGTGCCGCCAAGCCCGTCCGGCCGCTGCGCGGCACCGGACGGGCAGCGCATACGACATATGTCCCACGGCGGATGGGCCAACCATATGAAGAACCGTTTTCGGTGACGACCTAGGGTCCTTAGTAGTGACGCGGCACACGCTCCGCCCCCCAAGGGTGGCGGACCGGCCGCCCCACCGACCCGAAACGGGTTCTCCATCGACCCTAGAGAAAGTCGCCACCATGAGCGTTGAAACCCTGCACTCCCTGAATGCCGAGAGCCTCGAAGCCGCCATCCGGCGGGCCGGCAACCCGGTGGAACTCCTGCGCAACTCGGCGTACCGCCCCCACACCTTCCCGGTGGCGGCCGAATTCACGAACTGGCGCTCCGAGCAGGCCGCCTGGCGCGAGTCCTGCGCACTGCTGGACCAGTCCCACCACATGACCGACCTGTTCATCACCGGCCCGGACGCCCTGAAGCTGCTGGCCGATTTCGGGGTCAACAGCTTTGCGAAGTTCGCCCCGGGCCAGGCCAAGCAGTATGTGGCGGTCAACCAGGAGGGCTTCTTCATCGGGGACGCCATCCTTTTCCACCTCGACGACGGGAGCTTCGACCTGGTCGGCCATCACACCGTGCTCAACTGGCTGCAGTTCCAACTGGAGACCGGAAGCTACGACGCCCGCATCGAGCGCGACGACAACTCCTTCGTCCGCGGCCAGGGCCGTCCGCCGAAGCTGTACCGCTACGAGCTCCAGGGACCCAACACGGCGGCCCTGGTCGAGAAGCTCACCGGCCAGCCCCTGCCCGAGGTCCGGTTCTTCCACATGACCGAATTCACCATTGCCGGACACCGGGTGCGCGCCCTCCGGCACGGCATGGCCGGCCAGCCCGGGTTTGAGCTGTTCGGCCCCTGGGCCGAAGGCCGGGACGTCCTGGACGCGATCCTGGCGGCGGGCGAAGAGTTCGGGCTCGTCCGGGCCGGAGCCAAGGCCTACTCCACCGCGAACCTGGAGTCCGGCTGGATCCCGTCGCCGGTTCCGGCCATTTTCGGCGAAGCCGAGAAGGCCTACCGGGAGTGGCTGGGCGCCGAGTCGCTGGGCTCGCTCGGAGGCAGCATGGATTCGCCCGACATCACCGACTACTACGTCACCCCCTATGACCTCGGCTATGGCATGGTGGTGAAGTTCGACCACGACTTCCTCGGCCGCGCGGCGCTCGAAAAGATCGCGGGGACGCCGCGCCGGAAGAAGGTCACCCTGGTCTGGAACACCGACGACGTCACCCGCGCCATCCGCTCGCTGTACGAGCCGGGCACCCCGGCCAAGTTCATCGACATGCCCAAGGCCCGCTACGCCCTGTTCCAGATGGACAAGGTGCTGCACGAGGGCCGGTGGGCCGGCATTTCGATGGATGCCGGCTACATCTCCAACGAGCACGTGATGGTGTCCCTGGCCACCGTGGACCTCGACGCCGGCGAGCCCGGCACCGAGGTGACCGTGCTGTGGGGAGAACAGCCGAACTCCGCCAAGCCGGCCGTGGAAACCCACCGGCAGGTGGAAATCCGCGCCACCGTGGCTCCGGTGCCCTTTGTCCAGGCGGTGCGCGACTCCTACCGCAACGCGTGATGGCCCGGAGACCGGGCCGCAATATCGGGAGGTACTGATTTGGAACTTTCTCAGACCGCTTCTTCTCCACAGAGCCGGCAGGCGCTGGCCGGGCTGGTCGCCAACATCGGCTACGAGGTCATGCCGTTCAAGGGAACGGAGGACAAGGTACTCGAGCATGTACCCACCTCCGTCCCCCTGACGGTGACCGCCACCGGCGGCAAGGGCATCGACGTGACCCTTGACCTGGTCCTCCGGCTGCGTGCCCGCGGATATTCGGTAGCCCCCCACCTGCCGGCCCGCCTGGTCAGGGACGACGCCGAACTGTCCGGCGTCGTCGACCAGTTGCGGGAGGCGGACGTCCGGCGGGTATTCATCGTCGCCGGAGATGCCCCACAGCCCGCGGGACAGTTCCCGGACGCCTATTCCCTGCTCAAGTCGCTGGATTCCATGGGGCACCATTTCGAGGACGTCGGCATCGGGGGCTACCCCGAGGGCCACGCCACGATCGGCGACCGGGCCCTCGAGCTGGCGCTGGAACAGAAGGCTCCGCTCGCCACGCGGATCCTGACCCAAATCTGCTTCGATGCCCAAACGACCACCGCCTGGGCGGCGGGGATCAAGCAGCGCGGCGTCGGCCTGCCCATCTTCGTGGGCATGCCCGGACCGGTGAGCCGCCAGAAGCTGGTGCGGGTATCCGCGGGGCTCGGACTGGGACAGTCCGCCCGGTTCCTGCAGAAGCAGCAGAACATGCTGTGGCGCTTCTTCATGCCCGGCGGCTACCGCCCCGACAGGCTCATCCGCGGCCTGGCGGCGGCGGTGCCGAAGGCGGACACCAACATCCGCGGATTCCACATCTTCACCTTCAACGACCTGGCCGAAACGGAAGCCTGGCGGCGCCGCCTGGTGCAGTCGGTCACGGAACGGGAGGAACGGTGAGCATGGCCGTGACCGGGGAAAGGACACGCCAGCCGCTGCAGGAATCCCTGGCGGCCGCTTCCGGAGCGGACTCCGGAAGCGATGACATCGGCCGGCTGATCGTCCAGGGAACCGACCGGCACGGCATCGTCGCCAGCATCTCGGCGCTGCTGTCCGAGGCCGGGGCGAACATCGTCTCCCTGGACCAGCACTCCAGCGGCCCGGAGGGCGGCCAGTTCTTCCAGCGGACCGTCTTCCGCCTTCCCCACCTGCCGGCCCGCCTGGAGGAACTGCGGGGGAAGCTGGAGGCCCGGCTCACCGGTGACCTGGGACTGTCCTGGCAGCTCGTAGAGGCCCGGCAGCGCAAGCGGGTGGCGGTCTTCGTCTCCAAGTCGGACCACTGCCTGCTGGACCTGCTGTGGCGGCAGCGGCGCGGCGAACTGCCCATGGACATCGTCATGGTGGTCTCCAACCATACCGACCTCGCCCAGGACGTCCGCCCGTTCGGCATCCCCTACTTCCACGTCCCCGTGTCCGGGGACAAAAAAGAGGCCGAGCGCCGGCACCTGGAACTGCTGGCCGGCAACGTGGACCTGGTGGTGCTGGCCCGCTACATGCAGATCATCTCCGAGGACTTCCTCGACCGGGTGGGGGTGCCCGTCATCAACATCCACCATTCCTTCCTGCCCGCCTTCATCGGAGCCGGCCCCTACCAGAAGGCCAAGGACCGCGGCGTGAAGCTGATCGGCGCCACCGCCCACTACGTCACCAAGGACCTGGACGAGGGGCCGATCATCGAGCAGGACGTCATCCGGGTTTCCCACCGGGACTCGGCGCAGGACCTGGCCCGCAGCGGGGCCGACGTCGAACGCCGGGTGCTCTCACGCGCCGTCGCCGCCCATTGCGAAGACCGGATCCTCAGGGAGGGCAAGACGACTGTTGTTTTCTAGCCGAGCAGGACATTTGTCTCGGTCGCGGGGCGGCATCCGACGGATGCCGCCCCCGGGAACGGTTCCTAAAGTCAGAATGTGAGGTGTGCAACACCGCCGCCACGGCGCGGGAGTCGCCACCCTCATCCCACCAGGCCAGCAAGCCACGCTGCCCAGAAACGGAGTACCGATGCCATCGTCAACGCCGGAGGTGCCAGGGACGTACGTCTTCGACGTTGCCCAGAGCAACCGGGGATATGCACTGAACCGCCTGTGCGGTTCGTTGAAGGACGCGGCCAACCGCGAGCGTTTCAGCGCGGACGAGGCCGCCTACTGCGATGCGTACGGCCTGTCCCCGGAGCAGCGGGAGGCCATCCTTCAGCGCGACTGGACGCGCATGCTGGATCTGGGTGGATCCATCTTCTACGTCTTCAAGCTGGCCGTGCTGGACAGGAAGTCCATGCAGGACCTCGGAGGAATATTTACCGGCATGACGACCGAGGAATTCGTCAAGGCCCTGAACGCAGGAGGACGCAGCTTTGGCTGAATTGATCTGGGGTCTGGCGACCTCCCACGTGCCGTCCATCGGCGCCGCCATGGACAACCGAAAGACGGAGGATCCGTACTGGAAGCCGCTGTTCGACGGCTACGGCCCGGCCCGGGAATGGATGGCCGAGCACACGCCGGATGTGGCGATCATCGTCTACAACGACCACGCCAACGCCATCGAGCTGAACATGACCCCGATGTTCGCCATCGGGACGGCGGACGCGTACAAGGTGGCCGATGAAGGCTGGGGCAGCCGCAACGTTCCGCCGGTGGTGGGCGCCCCCGAACTGTCCGAACACATCCTGGTCAGCCTGGTGGACGAGGGCTTCGACATGACGGTCTGCCAGGAACTGGAGGTCGACCACGGGCTCACCGTTCCACTGTCGGTCTACTGCCCGGAGCCCGGCGACGCCTGGCCGTGCGCGGTGGTGCCGATCCTGGTCAACGTGATCCAGTACCCCCAGCCCACGGCGGCACGGTGCCTGGCCCTGGGCGAGGCGCTGGGACGGGCCATCCGGTCGTTCCCGAAGGACCTCAAGGTGGCCGTCTTCGGCACCGGGGGCATGTCCCACCAGCTGGCCGGTGCCCGCGCGGGCCTGATCAACGAGAAGTTCGACCGGATGTTCCTGGAAACCATCGAGACCGACCCCGCGGCCCTGGCGGCCCTGTCCCGGGAGGACTACATCCGGGAGGCCGGGTCCGAGGGCATCGAACTCATCATGTGGCTGGTCATGCGCGGGGCCCTGGGGCCGGAAATCCGCCGGATCCACGAGACATACCACGTGCCGGCGTCGAACACGGCCGCCGCCCTGGCCCTGTTCCAGAACCTGCCCGGCGAGGCCGGCCAGCCGTCCGGCGCATCCCGGTAGGAACCGGCCCATGGAACGTGCCGGACACGCCGGCCGCCCAGCCGCCGACCCCGCGGCGACGGCCGTCGCGGGGCGGCTGGCCGGCACCGTGGCGGTGGTGACGGGAGCCGCCGGCGGGCTGGGCCGCGCCATCGCCGAGCGCCTTGCGGCCGAAGGCAGCGCCGTCGCCGCCCTCGACATCAAGGAGCCGTGGTGGTCCGGGACGGCCGCGCCGGAGGGGATCACGGCCTGGCACTGCGACGTGACCAGGCCGGAGCAGATCCGCGACGTCGTGGGCAGGATCGCCGAAGCCTCCGGCAGAATCGACATCCTGGTCAACTCCGCCGGCCTGCTGAGCGGACGGACGAGCCTGCTCGAGGCCACGCCCGAGGACCTCCACCGCTACTTCGCCGTCAATGCCGCAGGCCCCCTGTCCATGGTGCAGGCCTGCCACCCATACCTGAAGGCCAGCCCGTACCGCGGCCGGATCATCAACGTGGCCTCCAGGACCTTCTTCACCGGCAGCCCGGGCCAGCTGGCCTATGTCGCCAGCAAGGGCGCACTGATCGGCATGACCAGGGTGATGGCCCGCGAACTGGGGCCCGACCGCATCACCGCCAACGCGGTCATGCCCGCCCAGGTCGCCACCCCGGGCACCCTTGCCCACTCCTCCGACGACGTCTTTGCCGACACCATGTCACAGCAGGCCATCCAGGAATTCGTCACCCCCGGACATTTCGCCGGCCTGGTGGCGTACCTGGCCTCGCCGGACGGGGCCTTGGTCACGGGCCAATCCATGGTGTGCGACGGCGGCGGGCTCCTGCACTGACGGTGCGGCCCCGTGCGGGTGCTGCAGGGCGCGTAATGTCTGAGTGGACGCCGGATCTGCCCGGGCGTGTAGTGGCCGGCCCGGAAGGAGGAGCGACGATGGGCGCAGCAGGCTCTCCGGAAGCCGAGTGGTGGGACCTGGCCCCGGTGGGGCTCGCGCGCGTCGATACCACCGGGCGGGTCGCGCGGATCAACCGGGCGGGGGCGGCCCTGCTGGACCTGGCCGGGAACGCCCCGGCCACCCTGGATGGGCTCTTCGACGTCGACGAGGCTCCGCAGGCCGGCGCCGGACTCGAGGCGGAACGGCTGGCGTCCTGGACGGCGGGCCGCTCCGAACCCCGCGAATTGGCGTACCGCGTGCACTGCTGCCGGCACGGCTACGTGGTGGCCTTCCGGGACGTGACCATGCGCCGCCAGCAGGAACGCCGGGCGGCCGCCGTGGCCCGCACGGCGGCCCGGGTGGCCTCGGAACGCTCGCTGGCCACCACCCTGAACGCCATGGCCAGCGAAGTGCTGCGCGCCAACGGCCTGGCGGGGGTCCAGATCCTGGCCACCGACCAGCCCGACGGGCCGCTGCACGTGATCGGCTCGGCGGGGTTCCCCTCCTCCGACAGCTTCTTTGCCCTGCTGATGGAGTGCCAGCGGCGCGGCGCGTCCCTGCGGATGCTCGATGCCCTGCGGACCGGAAGGCCCGTGGTGATCCACCACCGCTACGAGGCCGTGATGGCCGATCCGGCGTGGGAGCCGCTCCACGAGCTCCTGCGCTCGCCCCGCTGGGACGCGTTCGCCTCGGTGCCGATCCTGGTGCGGGAACGGGCGGCAGGCATCCTCAACGTGTTCTTCGCCCCCGAGCAGAAGGTCGACCACGGGACCATCGAATTCCTGGCCACCATGGCCGACCAGGCGGCCCTGGCCATCGACTATGCCGACCTGCTGGAACGCGAGCGGCATGGTGCGCGCCGGGCCGAGCGGCAGCGGCTCGCCCGGGACCTGCACGACTCGGTGGTGCAGCAGGTCTTTTCGATCGGCATGCAGACGCAGGCCCTCAAGGTGCTCGCCGAACGCGGAGCGGGCCCGCAGGCGGAGTCCGTCGCGGCCATCGCGGCCGAACTCGAGGAAATCACGCAGTCGACGCTGCAGGACCTGCGCGGCCTGGTGAACCAGCTCCAGCCGTCGCCGGTCGCGGACCAGGGGCTCGGTGCGGCCCTGCGGACGCTGGCGGAGAACACCCGGCGCCGGACCGGAATCGACGTCGGGCTCGCCATCGCGGACGACGCGGAGGAATTGCGTCCCCATCTTCTCGAGGACGTCTACTTCATCGTCGCCGAAGCGGTGCACAACGCGGTCAAGCACTCGGGGGCCGGCTCGATCCGGGTCGCCGTCGACGGCGGCGCCTCCGTCCTGGAAGTCTCGGTCCGCGACGACGGCTCCGGCGGCCCGCCGGTGCCGCCGGACACGGCGCCGGGCAGATCCAGCGGGCACGGACTGGCGTCGATGCGCGAGCGCGCCGAGCAATGGGGCGGACGGCTGTCGGTCGACTGGGAAACGGGTGCCGGCACCACTGTGCGCGCCCGCTTTCCGCTGCCGGCCACCAGCCTGGACCCGGCAAACAGTCTGGAGGAGAAACGATGACCGATCCGGTGCCGACCCTGAAGGTGCTGATTGTCGACGACCACGCGGTGGTCCGCCGGGGCATCAAGGCGTATTTCGAGGTCCTGGAGGACATCGAGGCCGTGGGCGAAGCCGGCGACGGGCAGGAGGCGCTGGAGAAGCTGGCGGCAATGTCCGCCTACGGCGAGCTGCCCGACGTCGTCCTCATGGACCTGATGATGCCCCGGCTCGACGGCATCTCCGCGACGGCGGAAATCACCGGCCGCTACCCCGAGGTCAAGGTGGTGGTGCTGACCAGCTTCGGGGAAACCGAGCGCCTGCACACGGTGCTCGAGCACGGGGCCTCCGGCTACCTGCTCAAGGACGCCGGCCCCACGGAGGTGGCCAGCGCCATTCGTGCCGCCTCGCGCGACGAGGTCTTCATCGATACGGCGGTGGCCAAGCACCTGACCCGGACCAGGCTGTCCCCGCCGACCGGCGTCTCCTCCCTGACCCAGCGCGAACGCACCGTGCTGGCGCTGGTGGGCCAGGGCAGGTCCAACCAGGAGATCGCCGGCGAACTGCGGATCAGCGAACGCACCGCCCGCACGCACGTGAGCAACGTGCTGGGCAAACTCAACCTGCGCTCCCGCACCCAGGCTGCCCTGGTCGCCGTCCGTGAGGGACTGCTTCCCCCGGGCAGCTGAACCGGCTCGGGCCAGGTCCGCAGCCCGGCTGGTTCGATGCCGCGACGAAGTCGGAGAC
>Ga0182739_1002356_pt1 | contig 17822 bp, 15 predicted proteins | sample eDN5th30CBELigBY_FD_128873 | JGI IMG/M metagenome (GOLD analysis project Ga0182739, IMG submission 128873) | Enriched backyard soil microbial communities from Emeryville, California, USA - eDNA 5th pass 30_C BE-Lig BY (version 2) (version 2) | ecosystem: Environmental > Terrestrial > Soil >...
GCGCGCCGGCCCATGACGTACATGCGCAGCGCCGAGTGGCCGATATACATGCCGTAGTTGATCGCCTTCGGCAGGCGTTCGACGGTCGCGAGATACTCGGGGAAGGTTTCCCAGGTCCAGTCGATGCCGGCCGCCATCGCCTCGGTCGGGATGTCCTCGACCGCCGAGAGGCAGCGCGCATAGAGGTCGCGATCCTCGGGCTTGCACGGCGCCAGGGCGAACCCGCAATTGCTCATCACCACCGACGTGACGCCGTGCCAGCACGAGCAGCTGCCGAGAGGATCCCAGGCGACCTGCGCATCCATGTGCGTGTGGCCGTCGATGAAACCCGGCGAGACGATCAAGCCGTCGGCGTCGATCGTGCGCGCAGCGGTGGCCTTGATGTGCCCGACCTCGGCGATCATCCCGTCCCGGATGCCGACATCCGCCGTGAAACGCCTGGCCCCGGAACCGTCGACGACCGTGCCGCCGCGAATGACGAGATCGTAAGCCATCACCAACCCTCCCCGGATCGATTGAGTTTGGCGAAGGCGGAATTCGCGGCTGAAACGTTCGGCATACGAAACCGCCTTCGATGCTTTCGCCAACGATTGCAGGCCCGCTCGCTTCCGGCAAGCGGACGGACACACCGTCCTGGCCGTGCTAGCGTGGCCGCAATAAACGGGGAAACGCCAAGTGTACGACTACATCATCGTCGGCGGCGGGTCGGCAGGCTCGGTCATGGCTCATCGGCTGTCCGCCCGCAGCGCCAACAAGGTGCTGCTGTGCGAAGCCGGTCCGGACACGCCGCCCGGCCGTGAGCCGAAGGAAATCGCCGACAGCTATTCCGGCACCGCCTACTTTGATCCGCGTTTCCACTGGACCGACCTCAAGGTCCACACGCAGGTCGTCAGCCACAACAATCCGCAGGAAAATCGCCCGCCGTTGCGCAAGTATGAGCAGGCGCGCGTTCTGGGCGGCGGCTCCTCGATCAACGGCCAGATGGCCAATCGCGGCGCGCCGACCGACTACGCTGAATGGGAAAGCCGCGGCGCCGCTGGCTGGGCCTGGAACGACGTGCTGCCCTATTTCAAGAAGGTCGAGCGCGACCTCGATTTCGACGGGCCGCTGCACGGCAAGGACGGCCGCATCCCCGTACGCCGCATTCCGCGCGAGAAATGGGCCGGCCACGCCCAGGCCGTCGGCCGGGCCTTCGAGGAGAAGGGCTTCAAGTACCTGCCTGACCAGAACGGCGAATTCGTCGACGGCTATTTCCCGGTGACCCATTCCAATGCCGAAGAACGGCGCGTGTCGGCGGCGATGGGCTATCTCGACGCCGAGACCCGCAAGCGCGCCAACCTCACCCTCTCGACCGACACGCAGGTCATGTCGCTGCTGTTCGAGGGTACGCGCTGCGTCGGCGTCACCGCCCGGGTCGGCGGTAAGGAGCAGGAATTCCGCGCCCGCGAGGTGATCCTGTCGAGCGGCGCCATTCATTCGCCGGCACACCTGATGCGCGCCGGCATCGGCCCCGTCGGGCAACTCGCCGACCTCGGCATTCCGGTCGTGTCCGCCCTGCCCGGCGTCGGCCAGCGGTTGATGGACCATCCCTCGATCGCGCTGTCGTCGTTCATCAAGCGCGGCGCCCGCCTGCGCGAGCACACGCGGCGGCATATCCATGTCGGCCTGCGCTACTCGTCGGGTCTGCCCGGCATTCCCAAGGGCGACATGTTCGTGGCCGTGGTCAGCAAGTCGGCCTGGCACGCGGTGGGTGAACAGATCGCCTCGCTGCTCACCTTCATCAACAAGACCTATTCCGAAACGGGGCAGGTCAAGCTCACCTCGCGTGACTGGCGCAGCGAGCCTCTCGTCGAGTTCAACCTGCTGTCCGACACGCGCGACCTCGACCGGTTGATGAGCGGCTTCAAGCTGATGGCCGCGGTGCAGATGACCGACGCGCTGCGTGCGGTGACCGACGTTCCCTTCCCGGCCTCCTATAGCGACCGGGTGCGCCAGATCGGCGTGGTCAATAACAAGAACAAGTGGCTGACCCGGCTGGTTGCCACGATGCTCGACGGGCCGGCGGCGCTGCGCCGCTACATGATCGACAACTACGTGGTCGAGGGTTTCACCTTCGACCAGGTGCTGAATGACGACGATGCGCTCGAGGCGTTCGTGCGCAAGGCCGCAATCGGTGTGTGGCATGCCTCTTGTACCTGCCGCATGGGCCGCGACGACGATCCAATGGCCGTGGTCGACACCCAGGGACGGGTGCGCGGCGTACAGGGGCTGCGCGTGGTCGACGCCTCGATCTTCCCGGTGGTGCCCTGCGCCAACACCAACTTCCCCACCCTGATGACGGCCGAGAAGATCTCGGACACCGTCCTCGCCGGACACTGAGGAGCCGCTCCATGTCAGTCGTGCTGGGCAGCGGCGAGCACCGCTATCGCGTCGTCGAGAACTGGGCGAAGCTGCCCGACGGCTGGGAGTTCCGCGACGTCGCCGCCGTCGCCTGCGACAGCAAGGACCGCGTCTACGTGTTCAACCGCGGCGATCATCCGATGCTGGTGTTCGACCGGGACGGAAACTTCCTGCGTTCCTGGGGCGAAGGCCTGTTCAGCCGAGCCCACGGACTCCACATCGACAGCGACGACAATCTCTTCTGCACCGACGACGGCGACCATACAGTCCGCAAGGTCTCGACCGACGGAAAGGTGCTGATGACCATCGGCGTGCCGGACCAACCCGCGCCCTTCCTGAGCGGCCGGCCCTTCAACCGCTGCACCCACACCGCCCTCTCGCCCAAGGGCGAGATCTACGTCTCCGACGGCTACGGCAACAGCCGGGTCCACAAATATTCGCCCGATGGCAAGCACCTGATGTGCTGGGGCACGACCGGCACCGATCCGGGCGAATTCAACATTCCGCACAACATCGCCACTGACGCCGACGGCTGGGTCTATGTCGCCGACCGTGAGAACCATCGCGTGCAGGTATTCGACGGCGACGGCAGGTACGAAGCGCAGTGGAACAACATGCACCGGCCTTGTGCGCTCTATTGCTGCGGCGGCGCGAAGAACCCGACCTTCATCATCGGTGAGCTGGGGCCCGGCATGCCAGTCAACAGCAAACACACCAATCTCGGCCCTCGCCTGTCGATCGTCGACGCCAAGGGCAAGACGCTGGCCCGGCTGGGCGGCCAGGACGGCCCCGGCGAACAGGCCGGCCGGTTCCTGTCGCCGCACGGGCTGGCCGTGGACTCGCGCGGCGACATCTATGTTGGCGAGGTAAGCTACACCAACTGGCCGAGCACCTTTCCCGGCACTCCGGTGCCGAAATACCTGCGCTCGTTGCAGAAACTCGAGAAAGTCGTCTGAGGAGAATGGTTATGGTTGAACGCGTACTCGTCGTGGGGCCCAAGGACACCCTGTCCATGGTCGACGACCTCGCCCCCAAGGGCTACGAGATCGTCAAGGCTCTGCACAATTCACCGGAGCAGAAGGCCGCCCTGCCCGGCACCCACTATTTCGTGGGCTTCATCCAGCAGTATGTGACGCCGCAGCTCTTCAAGGATGCGCCGAACCTCAAGCTGATCCAGATGCTGAGCGCCGGTTACGACCGCGCCGACCTCGAGGCGGCGCGCGGGAGCGGCGTTCCGCTGTGCGCCAATGGCGGTGCCAACTCGGTCGCCGTCTCGGAACACGCGATGCTCCTGATGCTGTCAGTATCGCGCCGGCTGATCACCCAGCACAACAACGTCACGGCCGGCCGCTGGCACGGCAACTCCCCGCCGACCGTCCACGAGGTTCGCAACCGCGTGCTGGGCATCATCGGCCTCGGCACGATCGGTAAGAAGGTTGCCAAGCTGGCGCTCGCCTTCGGCATGACCGTCCACTACTACGACATCGCCCGCCTCAAGGAGGAAGAGGAAGACGCGCTCGGCGTCCGCTTCCGCCTGCTGCCCGAGATCCTGAAGCACTCCGACATCGTCTCGCTGCACGTGCCGCTGAACGCCTCGACCCGCCACATGATCGGCAAGGACGAGCTCGCCGCCATGAAGAAGTCGGCGATCATCGTGAACACCTCGCGTGGCCCCGTGATCGACGAGAAGGCGATGATCGCCGCCCTCTCCGCCGGCAACCTGTTCGGCGCCGGTCTCGACGTGTTCGACGAGGAGCCGACCCCGCCGGACAATCCGCTCCTGAAGCTCGACAATGTCATCCTGACCGCGCATCTCGCCGGCCCCACCTTCGAGAGCAACATCACCCGCCTGCGCAACGGCTTCGACAACGTCCAGAGAGTTGCCCGCGGCGAGCCCGCGCTCTGGGTGGTGCCCGAACTGCTGGAATCCAAGACATGAGCCGAGTTTCAAGACGCAGCATCCTCGCGGGGGGCCTCGCGGCCCCCTTCATCGCCCGCGAGGGCTTCGCCCAGGGCGACTGGCCCAAGGGCCCCGTCCGCTGGGTCGTCGCCTTCGCGGCCGGCGGCGCGGCCGACACGGTGGCGCGCAACATCGGCGTACGCGTGGCCGAGATCATCGGCCAGCAGGTGATCATCGACAACCGCACCGGTGGCAATGCCGTCGTGGCGGCAAATGCCGTTCTTCAGGCGCCGCGGGACGGCCAGACCTTTCTGGTCGACGCCGCCAACCAGATCACCAACCCGCTGTTGATGAAGGACCTGCCCTTCGACTATGCGCAGACCTGGGTGCCGGTCACCCAGATGGCAAGCTTCCCGCAGGTCGTCGCCGTGAAGCAGGACTTCCCCTCGAAGACCATCCAGGAATTCATCGCCGCAGCCAAGGCCAAGCCCGGCACCATCAGCTACGGAACCCCGCCGGCGGCCGGCATGGCCCACATGGCCGGCGAGGAACTGCAGCGCCGGGCCGGCATCAAGCTGATCCACGTGCCCTATCGCGGCGGTGCCGACGCCGCGCGCGACATCGGGGCCGGCGCCATCGATTCAGTGATCATCACCACCAATTCGATCCGCCCGCCGGTCGCTGCGGGCCGCGCGCGTGTGTTGGCCGTCACCAGCCTCAAGCGCTCCGTCGCCTTCCCCGACGTGCCGACCCTCGCCGAGAGCGGCTATCCGGGCTTCGACCTCAACGACTGGAACGGCCTGTTCGCCGCCACCGGCACGCCGCCGGCCTTGGTCGATCGCATGCAGGCCGTCGTGGCCGAGGCGATCAAGGACCCGAAGGTCAAGGAACGGCTCGATCCGACCGGCGCCGATCTCGTCGCCAACACGCCGGCCCAGTTCAAGAGCTGGATCGCCGGCCAGCGCGAATTGCTCGGCAAGCTGATCGCCGAAGCCGGCATCAAGCTGCAGTAAGCCGGAGATGCGACCAGCCGCTCTTGCCTACTACAGTGCACAGAGTGCAACGACCGATGCGGGCGAGCGCACGCCACTCGATATCGACCTGCCGTCCGATATCGAGGCGCTTGCCGCGATCGTCCAGGGCCTCCTGATCGACAAGGATTTCATCGGGCTGTACGCGCTGGAACTCGACGGACGGATACGGCTCGGCGAGGTCGACACCCGCTATGCCTCCGACATCTACCGACGGCTGATCGAGAAGGATGATCGACCACTCGATACGTCGCGCGAACCGGGCGCGCGCTTCGTCGGCAGTTGCCGGGACTACGCACTCCTTCTCTGTTCGATGCTTCGCCACGGGGGCGTGCCGGCTCGATTGCGCTTCGGCTTCGCGACATACTTCTCCGGCAAGCCGGACACGTACAGCGACCATTGCGTCTGCGAATACTGGAACGAAGCGCAGAGACGTTGGGTGCTCGTCGATCCGAACGTCGATCCAGTCGTGAAAGGGAGGCTGGGCGTGACCGCCAATCCGCTGGACCTGGAGCGCGACCAGTTCGTCGTCGCTGCCGACGGCTGGCGCCTTGCCCGCGACGGGAAGGTCGCGCCCGACCGGTTCGGTGTTCCGAGCATCGATATCCAAGGCCTTTGGTTCATCCGCGGAAGCCTGATGCGGGACCTCGCCGCACTCAACAAGGTCGAGATGCTTCCCTGGGACTATTGGGGCCTGGCCGACCGAACACCGATCGACGCACTGCCGGAAGAGGAACTGCCCATGCTCGACGAGCTTGCGCAGGTCCTCGATTCGCCGAACGAACTCGTGCAGCTCCAGTCGACCTTCGCCCGACCGGAGCTTGTCGTGCCCGACGCGATCCGTAGCTTCTCCCCGCTTCACGGAGAGACGAAAGTGGTCCTTCGGTAGTCCTGTATTCCCGGGCCAACGCTGGAGTGTCATGATTTGAAAAGGATCGAAAGGAATCTCCCCTTGATGGGTTGATCGATTCCGTTGCGTGACTGGGCACCGCGGACAGCTTTCGCCTCCACATCGATCGGGGGCTCGTTGCAACGCTGCGCCCCGGCCACATCGTCAAGCAGTGAAAGCGAAATAATCGAAAACCAACGAAGCGAACACGCCCGGGTAGCCATTCTCGGGTATTCGGTGGCTGGATACCGCCGAGATCGGTGCAGGCACATCGCGGATGGCGTCGGCTCGGCCTGCACAAAGCCGCAACGCGCAGCGGGGACGGCATCGCCCTGCTTCCAGCCGTCAAATCAGATGGAAGCCAGAACGACGTCGCAAAAGCGGCAGACGCTCGAACTGGTGTCACCCTTCTCTAGGCCGTCTGAAGCTTCAGCCTGTAGGTCTCGTCGAACTTCAGGATGGCCGCGAACGAAACCGCAGCGGCCGCCATGATCATGAAGGCGGGGCTGTAGTCGTTCTCGGTCCGATGGACCAGCCAGGTGGCGACCAGCGGGCTGAAGCCACCGAGGATGCCGAGGGTCACGTTGTAGCCCAGCGCGATGGCGGTGCAACGGATCGCAGCCGGCACCGCCTCGACCATCAAGGCCGGCTGGCCGCCGATGAAGGCGCCGATGGCCACCACGAAGCCGAACTGTCCCAGCAGGACGAGTTCAGGTTGGCCCTGGTGCATCAGCCAGAAGAAGGGCAGCGCGCCCACGAAGCCCAGCGCCGCAGCACCCAGCATTACAGGGCGCCTGCCATATCGATCAGACAGCCAGCCCATCAGCACCATCACCGGCAGCATCAGGGCCATGCTGGTCGAGTTGATCCCCAGCGCCGTCGCCGGCGCGATGTCGTCGGCGAACTGCAGCCAGCTCACGATGTAGACGAACATCAGATAGAAGCCGACCGAGTTGAAGACCGAGAGCGCGGCCAGCCTGGCCAGCAACGGGCCATGGTTGCGTATCGTATCGAGGAGCGGCGACTTGGCCGTTGCCGTGCGTGGTGATTCATGGACGTGTCGGCGCAACACGACGCCGGCAATGCCCACCAGCAGCCCGAGCAGGAATGGCACCCGCCAACCCCAGCTTTCGAGTGCCTGTTCCGACATGACAGAAGCGAGCAGCGCGCCGGTGGCCGAGCCGAGCAGAATGCCGCCCACGGCACCGCAGCAGCCCAGCGCTCCGACGAATGCCCGCCGATTGGGCGGCGACTGCTCGATGATGAAGATAATGGAGGTCGTGTATTCGCCGCCGACCGACAGGCCCTGCACCATGCGCAGGAACGTGAGCAGGATCGGCGCCGCGATGCCCAGCGTCTGGTAGTCGGGCAATACGCCGACCAGGAAGGTCGGGACGGCCATGGCAGCTACGGAAAAGGTGAGCGCCGCGCGGCGGCCGAGCCGGTCGCCGATCGCCCCGATGACCGCCCCGCCGATCGGCCGCATGAGGAAGCCGACCGCGAAGATGCCGAAGGCCGACAGAACCTGCGCGACCGGATCCTCGCTGGGAAAGAAGGCGCGGCCGATCGCGGCGGCGAAGTAGCCGTAGACCGCGAAATCGTACCATTCCAGCACGTTGCCGATCGCGCCGGCCGCAATGACCCGGCGCGTGTTGCCCTGACTCATCCCGCTCCCCCGAGCCTCAGATCGATGCGAAGCGATCAGCCATAGACGAACGCGCGGTCGTCGAGATCGATGGCCGGGAAGACGTTCTTCTCGTTCCAGTAATCCTGGGTGTGCTGCCACTCGGGCTTGTCGCCGCGCTTGGGCAGCAGATGCATGCCGCGCATCATGTAGCCCGGATTGAAGTTCTCCGGATCGATCCAGGGCAACAAGGCCATGTCCTTGTCCTCCGGGCGCAAGGCGACCTCGACTTTGCGAGTCTGGTGCTTGTCCATGTGATCCAGCAGCCGGCAGACGAAGTCGCCGACCAGGTCGGCGCGCAAGGTCCAGCTCGCGCGGAAATAGCCGAACACCCAGATCATGTTGGGCACGCCGGTGAACATCATGCCGCGATAGGTCACCGTGTCGGCGAAGTCGACCGGCTTGCCGTCCACTGCGAAGGCGATATCGCCCATCACCGACAGGTCGAAGCCCGTCGCCGTCACGATGATGTCGGCCTCGAGCACCTTGCCAGACTTGAGCAGGATGCCCTCCGGCACGAAGCGGTCGATTTCGTCGGTCTCGACCGAGGCCTTGCCGGCGCGGATCGCCTTGAAGAGGTCGCCGTCGGGCACGAAGGCGATGCGCTGCTGCCAGGGCCGGTATCTCGGCGTGAAATGCGGTTCCAGCGGAAAGTCCGGCCCGACATGGGCGCGGACGCCGGCCAGCAGCTCGCTCCGCACCTTGTCCGACTCCTCGAACGCGCGCCGGGTGAACACCGATTGATCGTGCAGGATCTTGCGGCGCACGATCTCGTGGATCCATTCCTCGTCGACCTCGAGCTGGCGCAGCGTCTCGGCCAGTTCGATGGCGTTGCGGCCCGGGATGAAATAGGTCGGCGAGCGCTGGAGCATGGTGACGTGCTCCGCCTTGTCGGCCATCGCCGGGATGACCGTGGCGGCCGTCGCGCCCGAGCCGATCACGACGATCTTCTTGCCCGTGTAATCGAGGTCCTCCGGCCAAGTCTGCGGATGGACGATCCGGCCCTTGAAGGAGTCCATGCCCTGCCATTCCGGCGTGTAGCCCACGGAGTGGCGGTAGTAACCCTGGCACATCCACAGGAAGTTGGCGGTGAAGCGGACCGCCTCTCCGGTATCGGTTCGCACGCCGTCGATGGTCCAGCGATTGTCCTCGCTCGACCAGGTGGCGGATTCGATGCGATGCCGGTAGCGGATGTGCCGCGCGAGGTCGTTCTCCTCGATGACCTCGCCCATGTAGGTCTTGATCTCCTGGGAGGTCGCGATCGGCTTGCCCTTCCACGGCTTGAAGCGATAGCCGAACGTGTGGAGGTCGCTGTCGGAGCGAATGCCGGGATATTTGTGGGTGAGCCACGTGCCGCCGAAGCTCTCCTGCGTCTCCAGGATGACGAAGCTGCGGTCGGGCATCTGGTGGGTCAGATGATACGCGCCGCCGATGCCGGAGATGCCGGCGCCGACGATCAGGACGTCGAAATGCTCGGTCGTGGCGGCTGCAGGCCGTGCAAGGGTGGTATCCGGCATGGGAAGGCTCTTTCCTCGCTGATCAACTCACGCCAGTCTTGCGCGAACATGAGCGCCGAAGCCAGCCCCCAGAATCCACGATCCGAAACCGCCCGCCGGAGACGGCTCGCCCTTGGCGCCCTGCTGATCGCGGCCGGGCTCGTCGCCGGTCTCGGCCTCGCAGAGGGCTTCGTCCGCCTGTTCTTCCCGACCTTCGCCCCGTCCAGCCTGGTCGAATTCAGTTACTCTGCAGGACCGCTTCTGCTCGCCCAGCCGGAAACGCAGACCCGCCAGATTTCCGAGGCCGGCGACTACGACGTCGCCGTCCGGATCAATTCGCATGGGTTGCGCGACGTGAACGACGTGGCGACGGCCGGAGCCGACGATATCGTCGTCGTGGGCGACGCTTTCGCCTGGGGCTGGGGCGTCGAAGCCCAGGACCGCTTCTCCGACCAGCTCCAGGTCCTGAGCGGCCGGCGGACCTTCAATCTCGCGACGCCCACCGACATCGAGGGCTATGCCGCCCTGCTGGCCTACGCCAAACAGCTCGGCTCCAGAGCCGGCCGCGTCGTCGTCATCGTCGACATGGAAAAGGATCTTCAGGCCGCCGGGCGGGCCATGCCGTCCCCGGCCAGCGGCTCGCCCCTCGGAGCCTGGCTGACGCGGCATTCGGCGCTCTACCTGCTCGCATCGAGGGCCTTCGAGGGGGCATTTTCGCCCAGGGCCGGGCCCAGCGGCCTTGGCGTTACCCCCAACGAGTACGACCCCGCAAACATCGACCGAGCGGCCAACGAGCTCGAGAAGATCGCGGAGCAGTACCGCATGACCGTGGTGCTCATCCCGTCGCGCGCTCTCTGGATGGGTGACGATCGATCTGTCGAGGAACGGGTCAACACCGCTTTCACGGTCGCCCTGCAGAGGCGCGGCATCGATGTTCTGGACCTTCAGCCCGTCCTGGAGGCACAAGGGTCTCCCCTGTCCTACTATTTTGCCAACGATGGACACTGGACGGCGGGCGGTCACGCCTTGGTCGCCCATGCCATCAGCCAGCATCTCGCCCGCTAACGGAAGAACGCCATGCACGAAAAGGTCGACGTCCTGATCATCGGTTCCGGGGCTTCGGGGGCGGCGGTGGCCTGGAGCCTCGCCGAAACGAAGATGCGGATCCTCTGCCTCGAGCAGGGCGACTGGGTGAAGCCCACGGACTACCCGACCAATGGGCGCGACTGGGAGGCCCGCCTGTTCGGCGACTTTGCCATCAACCCCAACCGCCGGGCGCGCGAGACCGACTATCCGATCAATAACGGCACCTCGCCGATCCAGGTCGTGAACTTCAACGGCGTCGGCGGCAGCACCATCATGTACACGGCGCATTATCCGCGCCTGCATCCCTCGGATTTCCGGGTGAAAACGCTGGACGGCGTCGCCGACGATTGGCCGGTCGACTATGCCACCCTGGAACCGTACTTCACCGAGAACGACCGCATGACCGGCGTCGCCGGCCTCGAGGGTGACCCCGCCTATCCCCACCACGTGCCGCCGATGCCCCCCGTGGCGCTGGGGAAGACCGGCAAGCGCTTCGGCGAGACGCTGAACAAACTGGGCTGGCACTGGTGGCCATCGGATTCGGCCATCGCCACCGTCGAGTATGACGGTCGGGCGCCCTGCATCAATCTCGGCCATTGCACACCCGGTTGCGCCCAGGGCGCCAAGGCCAGTGCCGACGTCACCTATTGGCCGCATGCGATCCGGGCGGGGGTCGAGCTGCGCACGCGCGCGCGGGTCCGCGAGGTGACGCTCGGCCCCGACGGTCTAGCGAACGGCGCGATCTACTACGATGCCGACGGGAAGGAGCATTTCCAGCCGGCCGAGATGGTCATCGTCGCCTGCAACGGCATCGGCACGCCGCGCCTGCTGCTGAACTCGGTGTCCGGCCGCTTCCCCAACGGCATCGCCAATTCGAGCGGGCTGGTCGGCCGGAACCTGATGTTCCATCCTTTCGCCCACACCTACGGCTATGTCGACGAGCCGATCGACGGCAATACCGGCGCGCAGCTTCCGCTTTGGAGCAAGGAGTTCTACGAGACCGACCCGTCGCGCGGCTTCGTGCGCGGCTATACGCTGCAGCTTCACCGCGGCGCCGGCACGATCGTCGATGCGATCACCAATACCGCGCGCGGTTTCCTGCCCTGGGGCGAGGCGCATCACGACGTCTATCGCACCATCGTCAATCGCAAGCTCGGCCTCTCCGCGATCTGCGAGGACCTGCCCGAAGAGCACAACAGGGTGACGCTCGATCCGGTGCTGAAGGACAGCAACGGCATCCCCGCCCCCCGGATCGACTACACGCTGGGCGAAAACACGAAGAAGATGATCGACCACGGCGTCGCGCGCTCGAAGGAGATTCTCGAGGCAGCCGGCGCCAGGAACATCGGCGGCGAGGCGCCGATGCTCAATGCCGGCTGGCACCTCATGGGCACGGCGCGCATGGGCACCGATCCCGAGCGGTCGGTGGTCAACGAATGGGGCCGCAGCCACGATGTGAAGAACCTGTTCATTGTCGATGGCAGCATCTGGGTCACTTCGGGCGGCGTGAACCCGACATCGACCATCCAGGCGCTGGCGCTCTACATCGCCGACAACATCAAGCGGCGTCTCGCCGACGCCACGCTCTTCGACTGAGGCCATGGACATGACCTACGGAACCCTGACGGACGCCGAAGCCCACGACCTGCGCCTCCTGGCCGGCATTATGATCCCCGCGAGCAGGACCCATGGCGTGCCGGGGGCCGATGACGCGCTGATCTTCGCTGATATCCTGAAGAGCCTGGAACGGGATACCGCGGACGCGCAGATCGCGCTGAAGCAGTTGAGGGAACTGTCCGGCGGCGCGTTCGCCGAGCTCGCGCCCGAGCGCCGACCCGAGGTCGCGCTGCGTTTCAAGCAGGAGGGCGGTGCGCCGCTCTTCGCGCTCAATCGCGTGGTGCTGCTCTGCTACTACCGCGACGATCGAGTGATGCGCGCGCTCGGCCAGGAGCCGCGCTCGCCCTTCCCCAAGGGTCATGTCGTCGAACAGGGCGACTGGTCGCTGCTCGACCCGGTCAGGAAACGCGCGCCGATGTGGCGGCGGGTCTAGCCGCTCCTCAGCTCTCGCCGCGTGCCTTCAGCACGAAGCCCATCGCCCGGAAGCTCGAATCCTTCTGGATCGCCGCGGTGACCCGCGGATCGCCTTGGGGGTTGCTGAAGGAGATCAGGACGTCCGTCTGGGTCTGGCAGGAGGCTGCGGCCGTGGCGGCGAGCGACTGGGCGCTGCCGGCATAGACATCGGCCAGGTGGATGTTCGCGACCAGGCAGTTGTCGCGCGCCTCGAAAGCGTCGTTGATGCTCTTCATCCGCTGCGGATCGGAGAGACCCGCGGCCCGCAGGGAACTCGCGGCCTCGCAGCCACCCAGCAGAAGCGGCAGCAGTACGAGGGCCGTTCGCAGGGAAATCCGGGTCACCGTCATCGCTCTTCCAGTCTCTCCATCCGCCCGCAACAAAAGGGGCCGGGCCCGACCTGTCAAGGCCGGGCCCGCTCCGATCGTTCTAGTGACGGCTCATCTCGGCGCGACCCACCACCATGTGATGAACCTCGTCCGGACCGTCGGCGAACCTGAGGTGCCGCTGGTTCACGTACATCTCGCTGAGCGGCGACCACTGCGACAGGCCGGTGGCGCCGTGGATCTGCATCGCCTGGTCGATGATCACGCAGACCTTCTCCGGCACCATCGCCTTGACCATGCTGATCCAGACGCGGGCCTCGCGATGGCCCAGCACGTCCATCGCCTTGGCGGCCTTCAGCACCATGAGGCGCATCGCCTCGATCTCGATGCGCGCGCGGCTGACGAGTTCGAGGTTCTTGCCCAGCTGGATCAGCGGCTTGCCGAAGGCGGTGCGGGAGGAGCCGCGCTTGACCATCAGCTCAATGGCCTTCTCGGCTGCGCCGATCGAGCGCATGCAGTGATGGATGCGGCCCGGTCCGAGGCGGACCTGGCTGATCTCGAAGCCGCGGCCCTCGCCCAGCAGGATGTTCTCAGCCGGCACCCGGCAGTTGTTGAACTTGAGGTGCATGTGGCCGCGCGGCGCGTGGTCGTGGCCGAACACGGTCATCGGGCCCACGATCTCGAGGCCCGGCGTGCCCATCGGCACCAGGATCTGCGATTGCTGGAACTGCGGCGAGGCATCGGGGCTGGTCTTGACCATGACGATCATGATCTTGCAGCGCGGATCGCCGGCGCCGGAGATGTAATACTTCTCGCCGTTGATCACCCACTCGTTGCCCACCAGTTCGGCGCGCGTGGTGATGTTCTTGGCGTCCGAGGAGGCGACGCCCGGCTCCGTCATCGCATAGGCCGAGCGGATCTCGCCGTTCAGCAGCGGCTTCAGCCACTTCTCCTTCTGCTCGGGCGTACCCACCTTCTCCAGCACTTCCATGTTGCCGGTGTCCGGCGCGGAGCAGTTCAGCGACTCCGACGCCAACGGATACTTGCCCAGTTCGGCGGCAATATAGGCGTAGTCGAGGTTGGTGAGCCCGCGGCCGATCTCGGAATGGGGCAGGAAGAAATTCCACAGGCCCGACGCCTTGGCCTTGTTCTTGGCGCCCTCGAGCAGTTCCAGCTGGCCTGGCGCCCAGCTCCAGCGATCCTTGCGGCCCTCGCCCAGGCGATTGAACTCCTCGAGGATCGGCGCGACGTTCTCGGCGATATGCGCCTTGACCGCATCGAACAAGGGCTGGGCCTCCTTCGACATGGCGAGATTGTTCAGTTCGGCCTCGAGATCGGGACGGACCGGCTTCCGGGTCGCTGCCGCTGCCTTTTGTGTCATTGAGGTTTCGCTCCTGTCGGTCTGTTTTCTGTTTTCCAGTGCGGCCAATCCCTACAGACCTGATACTTTCGGTCAATCCCCTTAAAGTGAAGGGCCCACGCCTTGTGTCGCCTTGTCCATTGGTCGACCCGAGAATTCTTGCATAGTGTCTTTTAGGTGAGTTGCCGAATGATCGGGGGAAGTGATGGCTGACGAGTTGCGGCGTGAGTTGATGCAATCCAAGAATTATTGCACTGACAGGCTTGCCGAATTGAAGACGGAGTTGAACCGACTTCAGGAGGAAGGCACGTCGCTAAAAGCGGAGTTGGAGGGGAGCACCGACAGCAAGGCGGCCGGCCTCATCCGTCGTCGCCGCATGTACTTGAGCCGCAGAGTCGGCGAACTCAAGACCGAACGTTCCGCGAGAACCGAAGAACTGCAGAAGGCCAACGAACAGTTGAAGGCCCTTCCACGCTAGTTTTGGGCCCGAAGCGATCGGTATGGGGAAGAGCCTGCATTTCAGCCACTATGCCGCGCTCATGGACATTGCAAACTTGTGGGCGTAGGGGACGTCCGCAGAGTTTGCGATCCAGCCCAAACCAGCTCCTTCGCCGGCTATCATGTACCCGCCCGAGCGCATCGTCTGCCTGACCGAAGAAACCACCGAGACGCTTTACCTGCTGGGCGAGCAGGACCGGATCGTCGGCATTTCCGGCTACACGGTGCGGCCGCCGCAGGCGCGCCGCGAGAAGCCGCGCGTCTCGGCCTTCATCTCGGCCGACATGCCGAAGATCCTCGCCCTGCAGCCCGACCTGGTTCTCACCTTCTCCGACCTGCAGGCCGAGCTTGTGGCGTCGCTCGTCCGCGCCGGCGTCAGCGTCCACGCCTTCAATCAGCGCACGGTGGCGGAGATACTCGATATGATCCGCCTGCTGGGGGCGCTCGTCGGCACCCCGGATCGCGCGAAAACTCTGGCGGACGAACTCGCCGCCAACGTCGAGGCGACGCGGCGGCGAACCGGCCGCGCCGCCCCTCGCCCCAAGGTATATTTCGAGGAATGGGACGAGCCCATGATCTCCGGCATTGCCTGGGTCTCGGAACTGGTCCAGGCCGCGGGCGGCGACGACATCTTTCCGGAACTGGCTGCCTGCAAATCCGCTCGCGACCGCGTCGTCACCCCAGACGAGGTGATCCGCCGTGCCCCCGACATCGTCATCGGCTCGTGGTGCGGTAAGAAATTCAAGAGCGAGAAATTCATCGCGCGCCCGGGCTTCGAGTCGCTGCCGGCGGTGCGAAACGGCCGTCTTCACGAGATCAAATCGCCGCTGATCCTGCAGCCCGGCCCCGCCGCCCTCACCGACGGACTCGCCGCGCTGGAGGCGATCATCAGCGGCAGGCCACCGTGACGGAAAACTCCCGGCCGGCGGCGCCGGCACGACCAGCGGCACGCAGCACGCCCTCTTCGACCTTGCCCGACATGACTGCCGTAAAGCGCTGGTTGATGTGGGTCTGCTGCCCTTGACCGTCGTAGGTCAGAGCGACGCTCCCATTTGCGTCGACGCGGCCCGTGACGACATTGCGTTTGGTCGTATCCGATGACGATGCCCATCCGTCGGCGACAACGCCGTTCCTGATCGTCATCGTCGAGTTCCAGCAGTTGGCAGGGAAACCCTGATAGGCGGCCCTGCACCATTGCGAGCGGAAACTGCCCTCGCACTGCATCCGTGAGGTCCCTTGCGGGACTGACGGGGTCACTTGGACGCCCGGAGGCGACCCGGATCCGGAAGGCGGCAGGGGAGCCTGCGCAAGCCTCTTCTGTTCCTCATCGTAGCGGACCAGGGCTGGGGCGGCATCGCTCAGGAGGGCCGCCTGCTGATCCTGCGTCAGGTAGCCGGTCGCAGCCCTGCCCTTCTTCGTCTGCCATGCCGCGATCATCTCGCGCGAGCGCGCCCCGAGCACGCCGTCCACGCTGCCGGTTGGGAAACCCAGTGCCGTCAACGCCACTTGAACGCGCTGCCGGTCCGGCGCAGCAAGGCCCAACGCGACTTCGGTTTCCTCTGCGGCCTTCCGATTCGTCTGCACCGCGACCAGTCGCCGGGCGGCCTCATCCGTCGCCGCCTTCTCTCGCGCATCACTCTCGATGCGGGCTCGAAGTGCGGCGTCCTCCTCCATCTTCTGCCGCGCTTCGGCCGCGGCCCGCAATCGTGCAGTCTCCTCCTGCGCCTCCCGCTGTTCCTTGCGCGCCAGCTCGAGCTGCTGCTGGACGTCGTCCCCGGCTTTCGGGGGAGACGCGACCGCGGCCACAGGGGCCAGAGCCACGGGCTTTGTCGCCGGGCCCCAGGCAAACCAGCTCCCTGCCGCCGCCAGTAGAAGTGCGGCGCCGGCGGCAACCGCCATGCCGGTATGGATCGGCCGTCCGCCTCGTGGTGGATCCGGTCCTGCCGCCGGCAGCATCGGCGTCGCGGCCGAAGGCAAAGCCTCGGTCGGACGGGCAATCGGCATGATCACGGTCGCAGCAGAAGGTTTTGCGCCGGAAAGGATCTGCCGCCAGGCTGCGATCGACTGCGGACGATCGGCCGAACGGATCGCCAGGGCGGCGTCCACGCCGGACAGGAGTGCGGCCCGGAAAGGGCGAGCAGACGTCGCAAGCGCGACATAGGCGTCATCGAGCATGCGGTCGACGGCATTGGGCGGCGGCGCTCCTGCAATCGCGTGATAGAGCGTGGCAGCAAGACTGTAGATATCCGTCCAGGGCCCCTGGGGAGCGGATGTGAACTGCTCGACCGGTGCGTACCCCGGTGTGAACACGGCTGTCATCGCCTGCGACCTCCCTGCGACCGCGGCCCGAGATGCACCGAAGTCGATGAGGGTCGGCCGACCGCGAGCATCGATGAGAATGTTCGCCGGCTTGATATCCCGATGCAGGAAGCCCGCCGTGTGGACCTGCTCGAGCCCGTCCAGGAGCGGATGCAGCATCAGCTCGATCGCCGCCGCGTCGAGTGTTCCGTTTCGCTCGATGCGCTCCTGCAGCGTCTCGCCCTGGACCAGTTCCATGACGAGATAGGCGGTTCCGTTCGCCTGCAGGTAATCGTGCACCTTCACGATCCCGGGTGCGTGATGGAGAGCCGCGAGGGTGCGGCCTTCGGCAATGAAGCGTTCAAGTCCCCAGGCGAGGTCTTTGGCGGCACTCAGCGAGCGCGGCACCACGGTGACCCTGTCCTGCCGGATAGCGAGAGCCGCGGGGAGGTATTCCTTGATGGCGACCTGACGGTCGAGTTCGGCGTCGACCACCCGATAGGTGATTCCGAATCCGCCCTGCCCGAGCACGTCGACGATCCGATAGCGACCGACGAACTCACCGGGCTGGAGCGTCATCAGGTCCGCATGCTCGCCCCCGCTCGTCATCGGATGTGATCTCCCCCGGCAATGTCGAAAAACCTTGCATGGCGGTAACACTGGAACAACGAACATCGAGGGAAAGTCACTGAATCGCAGCGGCGATCTCCCCAAAATGTTTCCGTAAATAGCTTTTTGTCGTCGATGTCTCGATGGACCAGCCGACACCGCCTGGGCGCCTCAC
>Ga0182739_1002358_pt1 | contig 17807 bp, 15 predicted proteins | sample eDN5th30CBELigBY_FD_128873 | JGI IMG/M metagenome (GOLD analysis project Ga0182739, IMG submission 128873) | Enriched backyard soil microbial communities from Emeryville, California, USA - eDNA 5th pass 30_C BE-Lig BY (version 2) (version 2) | ecosystem: Environmental > Terrestrial > Soil >...
AACAGCAAGATTGCACCCATGTCCGGCGGCGAGAAAGCCCGGCTGGCCCTGTCCCTCATCGTTTGGCAAAAACCCAACCTGTTGCTGCTGGATGAGCCCAGCAACCACCTGGACGTCGACACACGCGAAGCGCTGGCCACCGCCCTGGCCGAATTCGCGGGTAGCGTTCTGCTGGTATCGCACGATCGCCACTTGCTGCGCACGACCGTCGACAGCTTCTGGATCGTGGCCGACGGCAAGGTCCAGGAGTTCGATGGCGACCTGGAAGACTATCGCGACTGGCTCGCCACCCGGAGTGCGACTCTGCGGGCCGAAGCACGCAACGAAAATCAAGCGAACAACATTGCGGAGTCGGGTGGCGTGGACCGCAAAGCCCAACGCCGGCAGGAAGCTGAGGATCGGCAGCGCCTGGCCGGGTTGCGCAAGCCGTTGGACGCCATACTCAAAAAAGTCGAAAAGCGCATGGACGAAACCGCCCGGCGGTTGAAGGTCCTGGACGGCCTCATTGCAGACCCGGACTTCTATTCGGATGCGCGCCGCGACGAACGCCTGAGCGTGCTGGAAGAACATGGCGCGCTCAGCAAGGAGCACGCCGAGCTTGAAGAGCAGTGGCTGGACCTCCAGGAACAGCTCGAGGCGCTGACGGCGGGTTGACGCGACGCGGCAGCAGCGTAGGGAATGCAGTGCACCAGCGACCGCCATGGCGAAGCCGCCGGAACAGGCTTAAAAAATAACGGCATCGCGCAGGCTGCTGCCGGAAGCGAGATGGTCGAAGCCCTCGTTGACCTGATCCAGGGTGAACGACTCGCCCAGCAGCTTGTCGACCGGCAGGCGCCCCGCCCGGTACAGGTCGATATACCGATTGATGTCGACTGCCGGCACCCCGGATCCAAGATAGCTGCCCCGGATTTCCCGTTCCTCGCCGACCATTTGCGAGAGGGACAGCGGGAAACTGAGCTTGGGATTGGGCAATCCCGACGTGATGGTCGTCCCGCCCCGCCGGGTCAGCTTGTACGCGGTCTCGAAGGCCGGCACCGCGCCGGCCATGTCGAAGCCAAAATCCACACGGCCCCCGGCGGCATCGATCAGGTCGTCATCCGATTTCAGTGTCTTGGGATTGATTACATGCGTGGCGCCCAACTCCTTGGCAAGAGCCAGCTTTTCGTCGCTGAGGTCGATGGCAACGACACGGCGGGCGCCGCCCGCCACGGCCGCCAGCAAAGCACTGAGGCCAACGCCACCCAGGCCGACCACCGCTGCGGTATCCCCCACCCTGAGCCGCGCCCGGTTCACGACGGCGCCTGCGCCGGTCAGGACAGCACAACCGAATAGCGCCGCTTCGCGATGGCTGATATCGACATTCACCTTGACGCACGAGCGGCGCGACACCACGGCGTAGTCGGCAAAGCACGACACGCCGATGTGATGGTTCAGATATTCATCGCCGATATGCAGGCGGCGCTCTCCGCTGAGCAGGGTGCCCTGTGTATTGGCCGCCGCGCCCGGCTCGCACAAGGCCGGCCGCCCTTCCATGCAAGGCGTGCAGCAGCCGCAACTGGGCACGAACACCATGACCACATGATCGCCGGGATGCAAATCGGATACGCCGGGCCCGACCTGGACGACCTCAGCCGATGATTCGTGGCCCAGCACCATCGGTACGCCCCGCGGACGGTCGCCGTTGATGACAGACAAATCGGAATGGCAGAAACCCGCCACCTTGATCTTGATGAGGACCTCGCCAAATCCAGGCGGATCCAGTTCGACCTCGGCAATCTCCAATGGTCGGGTTTGCGAATAGGGACCGGACACGCCGATCTGACGCAGCAACGCAGCTCTTGTTTTCATTTACATTCGTCCACAAGCAGTAAGGCCGGGCCCGAAAAGGCCTCGGGCACTAGTCGTAATAAAGAAGCACTCAGATCGTACGTCCACCATCCACCGGAAATTCGACACCAGTAATGAACGCAGCAGCGTCGCTGGCCAGGAAGACGGCTGCGGCAGCCACGTCGGCGGGCGTACTGAAGCGGCCCAGCGGGATCGTCGACATGAACTTGGCGCGATTCTCGGGTGTATCGGGCAAGCCCATGAACAGCTCGAACATGCCCGTGACACCCATGACCGGACAGATGGCATTGACCCGGATGTTGTCCGGCGCGAGTTCCACGGCCATGGACTTCGATAGAACATTGACGGCGCCCTTCGTGGCGTTGTACCAACTAAGCCCCGGCCTTGGCCGTATGCCCGCGGTCGAGCCGATATTCAGGATGACACCGCGCCCTTGGGTCCGCATGACGGGAATCACGGCCTGCGCCATGTGATAAAGGGACTTCACGTTGACGTCGAAAAGGCGATCGAACATCGCCTCGTCGACGTCGAGCATGGGCTGATTCTTGTGTGTGGTCGCTGCATTGTTCACTACGATGTCGACGGCCGAAAATTGATCGATGCAAGCCCGCACGAGCTCATCGATGTCGGACCGCTTCGCAACGTCGGCCCGGAATGGGCTGGCCGCAACGCCGATGTCCGCCGCCACGCGGTCTACCGCGTCCTTGTTGATGTCGGCCAGCACGACCTTGGCGCCTTCCTGTGCATAAAGCCGGGCGATCCCTTCCCCGAAACCGCTGCCCGCTCCGGTGACGATCGCCACCTTGTCCTGCAGTTGCCCCATCCTTATCTCCTTATTGTTGTCGATGGCACATCAGCCTTCATAGCTGACAATCACCACATCCGCGGCACGCTCGCGGATCGGAACGATAGCCTGATACGCAGCGGACTCATGCCAGGCATCGATCGCGGCGCGGTCGGGAAAGCGAATCACCACGGTGTCCGTATAGTCGTGCCTGCCGTCCAGCACCTTGGCGTCTGTTCCCCGAAAGACGAGGCTTGCGCCCCATGGCGCCACGGTGGACGGTACGCGTCGACAATACTCCGCCCAGCTTTCCTGGTCCTTCACGACGATGTGGCCGATGAGATAGGCCGCCTTGCCGTCATTGTCGGGCGCCGCTACCGACGGGTCATTGTCCTGGTGCTGATTCATCGTCTTCCTCCCTCGTTGTTCATTTGTCTCTATTTAACTCCAAATCGCCAACGATGGTGGCAGGCCGCTTCTGCCGGCCTCTCCGACAAAAAAGAAATATAGATATTTCTGCTAAAGGAATATGGATATTTCTTTATATTCTTTCTAAATGAAAACTGAAATCTATAGAATAAAAAGCCATATCAACACACCGCGAAGCCTAGACCATGAGCCGTATCACCATTCAAAGTATTGAATCCGCCCCGGAAGAAGCACGGGAACGTCTTGCGACGGCGCAGAAGGCCAATGGCTTTCTGCCCAACCTGCTCGGGGTGCTGGCCAATGCGCCCGCGGCACTCGAGACATACCAGGTTGTGAGCGCCATCAATGCTCGTACGGGTTTGACGGCCGCCGAGCGTGAGGTCGTCCAGATCACGGCAGCAACGCGCAACGGTTGCGGTTTTTGCGTCGCGGGGCATACCAAGCTGGCTCGCAAGAAACTCGCCATGCCGGAGGAAGTGATCCAGGCGTTGCGCAGCACCAACGCGCTCAGCGACCCCAAGCTCAATGCCCTGGCGCAATTTACGCTCGCCGTTATCGAACACAAGGGCCAAGTCCACGACGACGAACTGCAGGAGTTCTTGAACGCCGGCTACAACCAGGCCAATGCCCTGGAAGTGGTGCTGGGTGTCAGCCTGGCCACGCTGTGCAACTACGCCAACAATCTTGCCAAGACCCCTATCAATCCGGAACTTCAAGCCTACGCCTAGACCCGCAGGACAATCGACATGAGTGCAATCAGCAGTGATCTTTCGCTGCTTGACGCCGTGGCTGCACAGGCCCGGCTCGAGCTGGCGCCGCTGGCCGACGCCATAGACAGGCAGGGCCTTTATCCCCGGGAGTACTTGCGCAAGCTGGGAGCGCTGGGTGGCTTTGCCGCGGCCATACCCGTCGAACACGGGGGCCTCGGCCAGGATCTGGGACCCCAGATCGACATCACATCCATTGTCGCCAGTCATTGTGGTTCCACTGCCTTCCTGGTGTGGTGTCAGTCGAGTTGCGCCTGGTACCTCTGGCATTCGCCCAATGCGGACGTCCGTGCGCGTTATCTGAAGCCGGTGGCCAAGGGTGAACTGCTGGCTGGCACGGGCATGTCCAACGCGGTCAAGCATCTGGCAGGCATAGAACGGATACACCTCACCGCAAAGCGGGGTCCGGACGGCTATATCGTCAACGGGTCGCTGCCATGGGTTTCCAACGTCGGCGAAGATCACCTCGTCATCGTGGCTGCCTCGATCGAGAACGAAGGCTACGTCATGTTTGCGGTACATGGCCGCGCCGCTGGACTGGCGCTTCATGACTGCCCGGATTTTTCGGGGCTCGAGGGCACCCAGACATTGAATCTTCGGTTCAAGGACGTCACCGTGCCGAACGGCGACGTGCTGGCGCACCCGGACCAATTCGAGGCCTACATACGAAGGATCAAGCCGGGATTCGTCCTGGGCCAGGTCGGCATGGGTTTCGGCATCACTGAAAACAGCCTGAAGACGATACGCGAGAGCAATGTCAGCCACGCACACGTCAACGTGTTCCTCGATGACCAGGGCGGCGATCTGGCGGCAAGGCTTGCCATCTTGCGCCGGCGCGCGGCTGCATTGGCGAACCAGATCCAGCGCGGTGAAGCGGCGGTGCTCGATGTGTTGAAGGTACGGGCCGAAACGTCGGAATTGACGCTGGCCGCAGCGAACTCGGCCGTCCTGCATGCGGGCGCAAAAGGCTACCTGATGCGCCATCCGGCACAACGCCGCCTGCGCGAAGCTGTCTTTGTTGCCATCGTGACGCCGGCCCTCAAGCATCTGCGCAAGGAAATCAGTGACCTGGAATCGCGCCAGGCGGAAGCGGAGGCCGAGGCAGCGTGATGGCTCAGTGGATGTGCGGGCCTTGCGGCTATATCTATGACGAGGCCGCAGGCATGCCCGAGGACGGCATCGCCCCGGGCACGCGTTTTGAAGACATACCGGACGACTGGCTGTGCCCGGATTGCGGAGTCGGCAAAGCCGACTTTTTCCTGATCCCCGATTAGAGAGAGCAACATGACCCATCAGGCGTCGCCTGATCGCCCCATCGTTCTGGACGCCCATGATATTGCCTTGAGCTATCAGCGTCCGAACCAGCCCCGCAACACCGTCCTGCGGGATTTTTACCTGCACTTGGCCGAAGGCGAAACCGTTGCGGTGCTGGGCCCGAGTGGTGTCGGAAAATCCTCCTTGTTACGCGTGCTCGCCGGATTGCAGGCGCCCGACGAAGGGTCCGTTCACGTGAAGGGCGAGCGTCTGCGCGGACCGCATCCGCGTCTGGGGTTCGTCTTCCAGGATCCCAGCCTGCTGCCTTGGCTCAATCTCGAACAGAACGTCGGCTTTGGTCTGAATTTCAAGCATCAACCCCATATCAGCAAATCGGAACAGGCGGATCGGGTTGCGTCGGCGATCGCGGAAGTGGATCTGGTTTCGGCCAAGGAAAGGTATCCCAGCGAGCTGTCCGGCGGCATGGCCCAGCGGACCGCGTTGGCACGTAGCCTGGCGCGTCAGCCCGAGATCCTGCTGCTCGACGAGCCCTTCAGTGCACTTGACGAAATCACACGCAGCGAAATGCAGACGTTGCTCCAGCAGATCACGACCCGTCGGCGGACTGCTGCCGTGCTGGTGACCCACGACATCGATGAAGCACTGCTGCTGGCCGACCGGATTCTACTGCTGGGACACTACCCTGGCCGCCTGATCGGCGAGTGGTCCATCGCCGAGCCGCATCCGCGCGACGAAACTTCCCCGGTACTGGCCCAGGCCAGGCTTGAAATCATTCAGGCGCTACGCGACGCACGCCGCGCGGTGTCATCTCCCGCCCATCTGGATTCATAAACAATCATGACAACAAAGCCAACGCCGACGCCCGAGCTGGAAGCCCGCCGCCAATTCCTCAAGCTGTCCACACTGTTCACCGCCATGGGTGCCCTGCCGCTGTTGCAGATGCACCGGACCGCGAGGGCCGCGGAGCCCAATGCGCCACTGCGCATCGGTTACCTGCCGATCACCGACGCCACGGCACTCCTTGTCGCGCATCACAACAAACTGTTCGAGGCGCAAGGCGTGGAGGTTGAAAAGCCCCGTCTGTTCCGCAGCTGGGCGCAGCTGGTGGAAGCCTTCCTGGCCGGCCAAGTCAACGCCGTACACTTGCTTTCCCCCATGACAGTCTGGGCGCGCTACGGCAGCCAGTCCAAAGCCAAGGTCGTCGCCTGGAACCACATGTCCGGCTCCGGCCTGACCGTTCTGCATGACATCAACGACCTTGACGATCTGGGCGGCAAGACCGTCGCCATTCCCTTCTGGTATTCGATTCATAACATCGTGCTCCAGCATCTGTTGAAGAGCAAAGGACTGGAATCCATCGGCGAGGGCAATCCTGGCCCACGCCAGGTCAAGCTCGTCGTGATGGCGCCTTCGGACATGCTGCCCGCCCTCGCCAACAAACGAATTGCCGGCTACATCGTGGCCGAACCGTTCAACGCGTCGGCGGAGCTGCTGAAAGTCGGCAAGATCTTGCGATTCACGGGCGATGTCTGGCGGGACCACGCGTGCTGCGTCGTGCTCATGCACGAAGAAGACCTGGACCAACGACCCGAGTGGACACAGAAGGTGGTAAACGGCATCGTCCAGGCCCAGGCATGGATTCAGGACCATCGGGAGGAGACGGCACACATCCTGTCCAAGGACAATGCACAGCGCTACACGCCCCATACCTTCGAATCCTTGGCAGAAGTGCTTATCCCCGGACGCCTGGATGCGGCGAAGTATGAGGCCTCCGGCGCCATCGTCAACAAGGACTGGAAGGAAAAACGCATCGATTTTCAGCCCTATCCTTTCCCCAGCTATACCGAGGAACTCATCCGCAAGCTGAAGACCACGCTCGTCTCGGGCAAGAATGAGTTTCTGCAGACGCTAGATCCCGCCTTCGTGGCACGGGACCTCGTCGATGACCGCTATGCGAAGAAGGCGATCGCCGACCTCGGGGGCATGTCGGTGTTCGGGTTGCCAGACGTCTACACCCGACAGGAAAGCATCACCCTCTGACGAGGACTCCAGCCGCGCCGATACCAACGAGGATCTTCATGAATACAGCCGTCCAGCAATACCGACCCAGCATCCGATTGGCCATGAGCCTGGGCGGCTTATTTGCGCTGCTCATGCTCTGGTCGGGCGCGACGCATCTGCTCGAGCAGGATATTTCCCTCGCGACGCTGCTCAGCCCCGGCCCCACCTTCCAGAGTCTGTATGAACTGCTGGTCGAAAATCAGCTGACCGTCCATACCCTGACGAGCATGAAGCGCGTGCTCGTCGGCCTTGCCCTGGCCATGGTCCTGGGTGTGCCCATTGGCCTGGCCATTGGCAGTTCACGCGCGCTCGAAAGCGGCACGAGCAGCGCCTTCCAGTTCCTGCGCATGATATCGCCTCTTTCGTGGATGCCGATTGCCGTCATGGTCTTCGGGATTGGCGATGCGCCCATTTATTTTCTGTTGACCTTCGCCGCGGTATGGCCCGTCATCCTCAACACGGCATCGGGCGTGAAGAACCTGAATCCAAAGTGGCTGCTGCTGTCGAAGAGCCTCAGCGCCACGCGCACCGAGGTGCTCTTCAAGATCATCATGCCCGGCATTCTCGGCAACATCCTGACCGGCGCACGCGTGGCCATAGGCATCATCTGGATCGTTCTGGTGCCTTGCGAAATGCTGGGCGTCAGTTCAGGACTGGGCTACTTCATCCTGGACACGCGCGACCGGCTGGCCTACTCGGAACTCATGGCCGTGATCGTACTGATCGGAGCGCTGGGCTTCATGCTCGACGCCTGCGCACTCAAGCTGTATCAACGCTGGACTCACGCCCGGTAGGCTCAGCCTGCCACGATATCGAGTTTGGCGACGCCCAAAGCCAGCGTTTTGGTGCCGGCGTCCCGGAACTGAATCTGCGCCTGCGCGTCCTGGCCCAGGCCGCTCAATCCGATGACCGTACCCTCGCCAAATTTGGCATGGCGCACGCCCTGACCGATGCGGAAGTGCTTGTCGCCGACGGTCACGCCCGTCGTCAGGCTGCGTGGCATGCGGGGCGCCACGCCACTGCCGCTATCCGGCCGGTTGTAGGCGTCGCCACGTCGAAAAGCCCCGCTCCAGGTATTTTCGCGTACGGCGGCCCTGCCCTCCTTGGGTGTCAGCCACTTCAAATGCTCATCGGGAATCTCGGCCAGGAAGCGGGACCGAAGCGCATAACGCGTCTGTCCGTGCAACATCCGGCTTTGCGCCAGCGTCAGATAGAGCCGTTCGCGCGCCCGCGTGATCGCCACATACATCAGTCGCCGCTCTTCCTCGAGGCCGGCTGCTTCGAGCAAGCTGTTCTCATGCGGAAAGAGCCCTTCTTCGAGGCCCGTAATGAAGACCGAATCGAACTCGAGCCCCTTGGCGGCGTGCACCGTCATGAGTTGTACTGCATCTTGGCCGGCCTGGGCCTGATTGTCGCCGGCCTCCAACGAGGCATAGGTCAGGAATGCTGCCAGCGGCGACATGGGTGTGGCGCCCGGCGGCAAGGCTTCGTCGGCGACCGTCCCGGCGGCTGCTGAACTCCCGCCCGCCGCGGCCAATGCGGCGGCGTCCGGGGCTGCCGCATCCATACCTTCGATGCGGCCTGCCGGCCAGCCGTCATAGTTTTCTTCCGCCGTGAACACGGTGGCAGCATTGACGAGCTCCTGCAGGTTCTCCAGACGGTCGGCCCCTTCCCGGTCATTGGCATAAAACTCGCGCAGTCCGCTGTGATGGACCACGTGGTCGATGAGCTCGGGCAATGTCAGTACCTGGGCCTCGTGGGCCATTTGCTGGATCAGTTCGGCGAAACGCGCCAGATTGCTGCCGCCCTTGCCGCTCATGTACGGCACGGCGCGGAACAGGCTGGTGTTGTTCTGCCTCGCCATATCGGACAACTGTTCAAGCGTTCGGGCGCCGATGCCGCGCGTCGGAAAATTGACGACACGCAGCCACGAGGTGTCGTCGTGCGGATTATCCAGCAGGCGCAGGTACGCGAGCGCATGCTTGACTTCCTGGCGCTCGAAGAACCGCAACCCCCCGTAGACCTTGTAGGGAATCGCCGCCGAGAACAGCGCGTGCTCGATGATGCGGGACTGTGCATTACTGCGGTACAGAATCGCGATTTCGCGGCGCAGGCGTCCATCGTTGATCAGCGCCTTGACCTCGTCAATGATCCACTGGGCCTCGAGCATATCGGAAGCCTGCTCGACCACCCGTACGGGCTCGCCCTCGCCGTGGTCCGTCCACAAATTCTTGCCCAGCCTGACCGTGTTGTGTGCGATCAGGGCGTTGGCCGAATCCAGGATATGTCCGTAGGAGCGGTAGTTCTGCTCGAGACGAATGACATTGCCATGGGCATAGTCACGCTCGAAATCCGCCATATTGCCCACGTTCGCGCCGCGGAAGGCATAAATGGACTGGTCGTCATCGCCGACCGCAAAAATGCTTGCGCCGCCCCCGGCAAGCAGCTTCAACCAGCGGTACTGCAGCGTATTCGTATCCTGAAACTCGTCGACCAATATGTGCTGGAAACGACGCTGATAGTGCTCGCGTATCGGGGCGTTGTTCTGCAGCAGCTCGTAGGCACGCAGCAGCAACTCAGCAAAATCCACCACCCCTTCGCGCTGGCACTGATCCTGGTACAACTGATAAATTTCCACCAGCCGGCGCCTGTGCGCGTCATAGACCTCGACGTCCTTGGGGCGCTGGCCCTCTTCCTTGGCGCCATTGATGAAGCGCTGTACGTCGCGGGGCGGATACTTCTCGTCGTCGATGCCTGCACCCTTGATCAGCCGCTTGATGGCCGCCAGTTGATCTGCGCTGTCGAGGATCTGAAAGGTTTGCACCAGGCCGGCGTCGCGGTGATGCGCGCGCAGCAGCCGATTACAAAGTCCGTGAAACGTGCCCACCCACATGCCGCGTGTATTGATCGGCAACAACGCGGAAAGGCGCGTAAGCATTTCGCGCGCCGATTTATTGGTGAACGTGACGGCCATGAGTCCAAAAGGACTGGCCTGGCTGGTTTGAATCAGCCAGGCCATGCGTGTCGTGAGGACTCTGGTTTTTCCGCTCCCCGCACCGGCGAGTACCAGTGCGTGGGTAGGAGGGAGCGTTACGGCGGCTTGCTGTTCAGGATTGAGGCTTTCTATCATGCCGCGTAGCGGCGCAACCGGTAAGCAAACTGCTCAAGACCTTCGATGCCGCTTTGTTGTGCCCGCTGGCACCAGGCTTGCAAGTCGGCGAGCAGTTGCTCGCTGCTGGCACTGGAACTTTCCCACAGGCGAACCAGTTCGCGCCGCATCTGCACCAACGTGGAGAGCGATTCGTTCTGGGCCAGGATCGTATCGAGTTCGGCGCGTTGCGCGGGCTCGAGCGCGTCGTCGCTGCGACTGATCCAGTCCTTGCAACGGCTTAGCACCGTCCAGTTGCAGTCGGGGCTGCCTTCCTTGCGAGTGGGCTTCAACTTGGCGAGTTCTTCGCCGGCCGCCTTCTTGACCAGATCAGTGTAGCGGGCCAGGATCTCGTAGCGGTGCGTAATCACGCCCTGAAGCGTGCTGGCGTCGACCGAGGTCTTGGCCGGCGCCAGCTTGAGCTTGGGTGCCAGCTTCTTGACCTTGGCCAGGCCCAGGAAGCTGAGGACGCTGATGTAGCACCAGCCCAGATCAAATTCGTACCACTTCGTCGAAAACTTGGCGGAAGTGCCGTAGGCGTGGTGATTGTTGTGCAGCTCTTCGCCGCCAATGATGATGCCCCAGGGCGACACATTGGTGCTGGTGTCGGGGCTGGCGTAGTTGCGATAGCCCCAAGCGTGGCCGATGCCATTGACGACACCCGCCGCCCAGAAGGGAATCCAGGCCATTTGTATGGCCCACACGGTAAGGCCCAACACCCCAAAGAGGGCCAGGTCGATAGTGAGCATGATGAGCACGCCCATCAGGCTATGAGGTTTGTACAGATTGCGCTCGAGCCAGTCGTCGGGCGTGCCGTGCCCAAAGCGCTTGAGCGTTTCGGGGTTGGTCGCTTCCTGGCGATAGAGTTCCGCCCCGCGGAAAAAGACCATGCCCAAGCCGAAGACCACGGGGGAATGGGGATCGCCCTCGCGTTCGCACTTGGCGTGGTGCTTGCGGTGGATGGCTACCCACTCTTTCGTGACCATGCCCGTGGTGAGCCACAGCCAGAATCTGAAAAAGTGCATGACCGCAGGATGCAGATCGAGCCCGCGGTGGGCTTGGCTACGGTGCAGAAACACCGTAACACCGACGATGGTGATGTGCGTGAGCACCAAGGTAACCAGGGCAACCTGCCACCAGGAAAACTGAAGCAGACCGCCTGCCAGAAAATTGAGTATGTGGTCCATAAACCTGTTAAAGGCCTCGTGTTAAGACAATGAAAAGTGTAGCCCAGTTGACGCCGATATGACAGCAGAAATTGTGCCAGCTGTTACGTAAGTCCCTTTCGTGGCAAGCATTTCCGCTTATGGGCGGCGCCGAGGTGTGCCGGTCGACACGCGCCTCAGCGAGGGGCAAGCCCCGAAGAGCCTCCAGGCGGGGCGCGTGGCCCAGGCCTGTGGCAAGCAACGTGCCCTAGTCGTTCGAGCCGTCACTGCCCTCCTCGGGCTTTTGGGCGGATTTTACGGGGGCGGAGGGCTTTGCACGCTCGAGCACGGCGGCAAAGAAGCCGTCGGTGCCGTGCTGATCGGGACGCATGTTCAGATACGGCCCGTGCAGTGTTAGATTTTTGCAACGATCTGTCGCGATTTTGCTCGCATCGAGAAGCGTAAAGTCGGGATTTTCCGCCAAAAAGGCTTCAACTTGCTGCTCGTTTTCTTCGGGAAGGATGCTGCACGTGCCATAGACCAAACGGCCGCCGGGCGCGACACAGCGCGCCGCCTGCCGGAGTATGCTGGCTTGGGTCGCCAGGAGTGACTGCAACGACTCGGCATGCTGGCGCCACTTCAAGTCGGGATTTCGACGCAACGTACCCAACCCGCTACACGGCGCATCGACCAGCACCCTATGCGCCTTCCCGCGCAACCGTTTCACCCGTTGGTCGTTCTCGGCGGCAATCGCCACCGGGACGATATTCGACAGGCCACTGCGCGCAAAACGCGGTTTGGCCTTCGCAAGGCGCGCCGCCGACACGTCAAAGGCATAGAGCCGGCCGGTGGAGCGCATCAGCGCCCCCAGCAACAACGTCTTGCCGCCTGCGCCGGCGCAATAATCGATGATCATCTCGCCGCGTTTCGGGCCCACGAGCGCCGCCAGAATCTGGCTGCCTTCGTCTTGCACCTCGATCTCGCCCTTCTCGAACATGGGCCAGCGATTGACGGGAGGCCGGCCCTGCAGGCGTATGCCCCACGGGGAGTAAGGCGTGGGCGCGGGGTCGTAGCGCAGTCCCGGGCCCTGCCGCATTTGCTCGAGCACGGCGTCGCGCTCGGTCTTGAGCGGGTTCACCCTCACATCGAGCGGTGCCGGCCGGTTCAACGCCCGTATCAGCGCGTCGGAATCCGGGAGTCGGGACAGCCGCTCGTCCAGCCAGTCGGGCAGGCTGTCCCTGACGGCTCTGCTCAAACTGTCTAGGTCGATCTTCTGCACGTGGTTCAACCACTGCACTTCGTGCTCGGACAGGCCAGTATCCAGTACGGATCGCTCGAATACGGAGGCGAGTCCCAAAACGGCCAGGCGCCGGGTTGCCGTTCCCGTGCCGCTTTCTGCAAACTGCCGGTAGCGCCGCAAATGGCGCAAGACGTCGAAGACGGCTTCGGCAAGCTCGCTGCGGTCGCGAGCGCCCAGCTTGGGATGCGCACGCAGCCAATGGGACAACACCGCGTCGGCCGGGTACTCCCACTGCAGGATCTCGCCCAGGACGCTACGTACCTGCTCGATGCGCACGGCCGCCATCACGTATGGGCGGTCGGACGTTTCCGGACGCCGGGGCCTGCCCGGTTTGCGATCGGACGGCGCCCGGCGCGGCCTGTCTGTACTATTCATGACTGCCTTTCTGATTCTGATGATGCAACGCCCTCTGGCGTCAGGACGAAGGATCGGCTGCGGACGTCCCGCACCAGCACGCGCTGCATGGCGTCCAATTCGACGCGCCCCTCGGCCAGCCAGCGTACCACGTCGGCATACAGGCGATGCTCGACCTGGAGTAGGCGTCCCGCCAGGCTGTCCGGGCTGTCATCCGCCATCACCGGCACGACACCCTGCGCAATGATGGGTCCATGGTCGAGGACCGGCGTCACGAAATGCACCGTGCAGCCATGCCACTGCACGCCTGTCGCCAGCGCCTGCTGATGGGTATGCAGCCCCGGAAAGGCGGGCAACAGCGACGGATGTATATTGATCAAGCGTCCGTTGAAGCGTTCGACAAAGTCGGGCGTCAGCACGCGCATGAAGCCTGCGAGCAGGACATAGTGGGGATCCCAGGCATCGATCTCCGCCGCCAGCGCCGCATCGAAGGCTTCCCGCGTGGGATAGTCGCGGTGCGGTACGACGCGCGTCTGTATGCCTTGTTCGCGCGCCCACTCGATGCCAGCCGCGTCCGCCTTGTTGGCAATGACGGCGCACACCCGCGCCGCAAGGCCCTGATCGCGCACGGTTTTGACGATGGTCTGCATGTTGGACCCCCGGCCGGAGATCAGTACGACAAGGCGACAGTCTGGGTTGGAAGAAGAGCCCGGCACAATGATTCCTGAGATGAAGAACACAAAATTGTAAACTCTCGGGTGTGAAAATCGCTTCTCTTATCTATCGCACGCTCCCCCGATACGACAGCCAGCGCCCCAGTGCGCTGACTATTGGCAACTTCGACGGCGTCCATCGCGGCCATCAGGCCATCCTCGCCCGGGTGCACGAGGCCGCCCTCGACCGTGGCCTGGCGTCTTCGGTCATGACCTTCGAACCGCACCCGCGGGCCTATTTCGCCCGCAGGGGCCATCGCCCCGAGCTGATCCCTACCCAGATAAGCAGCCTGCGGGACAAAGTCTCCGCGCTCGTACAGCACGGCGTCACCCAGATCGTCCTGCAGCGATTCAACCAGGCGCTTGCCGATATGTCGGCCGAAGCCTTCATCGAACGATTCCTGGTTCAGGGCCTGCAGACACGATGGCTCCTGGTGGGAGAAGACTTCCGCTATGGTCACCAACGCAGCGGGGACATTGACTTACTCAGGCGAGCCGGCCGGCAGTACGGGTTCGACGTAGAGACGATTGCCGACGTGGCGGACCAGCATGGGCACCGCATCTCCAGTTCGGAACTGCGTACGGCGCTTGCCGTGGGTAACCTGCGGAATGCGGAGCACCTGCTGGGGCATCGCTATTGCCTCAGCGGCCACATCGTCCATGGGCAGAAGCTGGGCCGCAGTATCGGCTACCCGACCCTTAATTTACGGGTCTCGCCCCAATGCGCACTGCGTTCGGGCGTGTACACCGTGCGCGTCCACGGACTGGCCGAAAAGCCCATCAACGGCGTTGCCAGTTTGGGCGTGCGGCCGACCGTGTCGAAGGGCGGGCGGCTGATGCTCGAGGTACACCTCCTGGACTGCCGCATAGACGCATACGGTAAACTGGCGCGTGTCGAATTCCTCGAATACCAACGGGACGAAGAAAAATTTCCCGACCTTCCCACAATGATCGCCGCCATCGACAACGATGCACAACGCGCTCGCGACTATTTCGCCTTCCATGGACTATAGAAACACTTTAAATTTGCCCGACACTCCCTTCCCTATGCGGGGAGATCTTGCCAAGCGAGAACCCGGCTGGATTGCCGAGTGGGAAGAAAAGAAAGTCTATGCCGCGATTCGGGAAGCGAGCAAAGGTCGCCCGAAATTCATTCTTCACGATGGCCCGCCCTACGCCAACGGCGACATCCATATCGGGCACGCCGTCAACAAGATCCTGAAGGACATCATTGTCAAGAGCCGCGGCATGGCAGGCTTCGACGCGGTCTATGTGCCGGGCTGGGACTGCCACGGCATGCCCATCGAGATCCAGATCGAGAAAAAATATGGCAAGCACTTGCCGGTTGAAGAGGTGCAGGCCAAGGCCCGCGCCTACGCCCTGGAACAGATAGACCGCCAGCGCAAGGACTTCAAGCGCCTTGGCGTGCTGGGCGACTGGGAACACCCGTATCTGACCATGAACTTCAGCAACGAAGCCGACGAGCTTCGTGCGCTGGCGCGCATCATGGAAAAGGGCTATGTCTTTCGCGGCCTGAAGCCGGTGAACTGGTGCTTCGATTGCGGATCGGCATTGGCCGAAGCTGAAGTCGAGTACGCCGATCGCACCGATCCGTCGGTGCACGTGGCCTTCCGCTTTCACGACCGTGAAAAGCTGGCGCAAGCCTTTGGGGTGCCCTCGGTCGACGACGGTGCCATCGTCATCTGGACGACGACGCCATGGACGCTGCCGGCCAACCAGGCGCTTAACGTGCATCCCGACATCGACTATGCCTTGGTAAAACTCGATACGCCGCGCAGCACCGGTCCGATGCTGCTGCTGGCCAAGGATCTCGTCGAATCGTGCCTGGCGCTGTGGGGCCTTTCGGGCCAGGTCGTCGCCACCGCCAAGGGCGCGGCACTGACGAACATCGAATTCCGGCATCCCCTGTACGAAGTGCATCCCGGCTATCGCCGCCTTTCGCCCGTTTACCTGGGCGACTACGTCACGCTCGATTCGGGCACCGGCGTCGTGCACTCGGCCCCCGCCTACGGTATCGAAGATTTTGTCTCGTGCAAAGAGCACGGACTGCCCGACGACCAGATCATCAGCCCCGTCATGGGCGACGGCCACTACGTAGAGAGCCTTCCGTTGTTCGGCGGGTTGATGATCTGGAAGGCCAACCCGATCATCGTCGAGGCACTTCAAGAGGCCGGCAGCCTGCTGCACACGGAAAAATACCCGCACAGCTATATGCATTGCTGGCGTCACAAGACACCCATCATCTATCGCGCGACCAGCCAGTGGTTTGCGGGCATGGACCGCCAGCCCAAGTCGGGCCCGACCCTGCGGGAAGCCGCCCTTGAAGGCATCGACAACACCGAGTTCTATCCGGCCTGGGGCCGGGCGCGCCTGCACGCGATGATTGCGAATCGGCCGGACTGGACGCTGTCACGCCAAAGACAGTGGGGCGTGCCCATGGCGTTCTTCGTGCATAAAGAGACGGGTGAACTGCATCCACGCACCCCCGAACTGATGGAACAGGTTGCACAACGGATCGAACAACACGGTATCGAAGCCTGGCAGGCGCTGGACCCCGCTGAACTTCTGGGCGACGACGCACAATCGTATGAAAAGAATCGCGATACGCTGGACGTCTGGTTCGACTCGGGAACGACCCACGCGACCGTGCTGGGCGGCCAGGACCATTGCGTCAACGGCTCGCACTCCGGCGAACTGGCTTGGCCGGCCGATTTGTACCTGGAAGGATCCGACCAGCACCGCGGATGGTTCCACTCGTCCCTACTGACCGGCTGCATGCTCTACGGACGGCCTCCTTATAAGGCGCTGCTGACTCACGGCTTCGTGGTGGACGGCAACGGCCGCAAGATGAGCAAGTCCGTGGGCAACGTGATTGCGCCGCAAAAGGTGTCGGATTCGCTCGGCGCCGAGATCTTGCGGCTATGGACCGCGGCCACGGACTACTCGGGCGAACTGTCCATATCGGACGAGATCCTGAAGCGAGTGGTCGAAGGATACCGCCGTGTGCGCAATACGCTGAAGTTCCTGCTGGGCAACCTGAGCGATTTTTCCGTGGACAAGGATGCCGTGCCGCTAGCCCGGATGTTCGAGATCGATCGCTATGCCCTGTCCATGACGGCGGCGATGCAGTCCGAGATCACTGCCTACTTCGAGCGTTATGAGTTCCATCAGGCCGTCTCGCGCCTGCAGATCTTCTGCTCCGAGGACATGGGCGCCTTTTACCTCGACGTCCTCAAGGACCGGCTCTACACAGCCGGCCAGGACAGCGTGGCGCGCCGGTCCGCCCAGACCGCCCTGTACCACATCACTCACGCCCTATTGAAGATGCTGGCGCCCATCCTCTCGTTTACCGCGGAAGAGGCATGGAAGGACCTGCATCGGGGCGACAGCGACGTGGCCAGCATTTTCACCGAGGTCTTTCACGCCATCCCTCAGCCCGACGACGCCTTGGTGCTGCTCCAGAAATGGACCCGGTTGCGCGAGATCCGTGCGGATGTCATGCGCCACATCGAAACCGTCCGTGCGACCGGAGAGGTGGGCTCGTCGCTTGCCGCCGAACTCGATGTGTACGCCACAGCCCAAGACCACCAGATGCTGGCGAGCCTCGGAGATGATTTACGCTTCGTCTTCATCGTCTCACGAGCAACCCTGCACGAAGGGGAAGATGGCCTGCGGATAGAAGTGCACCCGACCAAGGCGCCGAAATGCGAGCGTTGCTGGCACCATCGGACGGACGTTGGCCAGGATCCGGACCATCCGGGGCTGTGCGGCCGATGCGTCAGCAACTTGTTCGGCACGGGCGAACCGCGTGAACATGCGTGAATCGGGCGGCGCCCCGGCCGCGGGTCACCCGCCAGCGCGCCGCGGAGCGCCGCCGCATAGGACGCGGCGCTTCTGGTGGTGGATGGTGGGCGCCCTGCTCATCATCGTGCTGGATCAGATCACGAAAGTATATTTCGACA
>Ga0182739_1002359_pt1 | contig 17798 bp, 14 predicted proteins | sample eDN5th30CBELigBY_FD_128873 | JGI IMG/M metagenome (GOLD analysis project Ga0182739, IMG submission 128873) | Enriched backyard soil microbial communities from Emeryville, California, USA - eDNA 5th pass 30_C BE-Lig BY (version 2) (version 2) | ecosystem: Environmental > Terrestrial > Soil >...
CTAAGTTTTAGAATGGACGAAGCACGAGTATAATTCATCCTGATTCAATCATCGAACCTGTGAGTTACCTCTTGTCTGCAGACGCTTCCCACTCCCCTCTCACATCCGTTTCTACTTCAAAGCAGTGGTGCGTCTATGTTGCCGTATTGGGGTTGGCGATTGTCTGTGAAGGTCTCCGCTGGGCGAATCCGCAAAGTCGTATCGAATCATTAACAGGCTGGCTGGCGGGACCGAATGCTGACTGGCTGCCATTTTTGCCATGGCTGCTGCTGGCTCCGCTGTTTCTGAAAATCGGCCGACGCCGGGGTGCCCATTCTGCGAAGCCTGCTCGAAAGACATGGCTCGATCAATCCGCAAAGAGTTCTCCGGGGGGAATAGGCACATGGATTGCAGCTGGTCTGCTGTTTCTGCTGGCATTTCTGGCGAGCCGCTGGGCAGGATGGGATCTGCATGGTGATCCCCCGGCTTATCATGATGAATATAGCTATCTGTTTCAGGCACAAACTTATTTACAGGGACGCTGGTGGCTGCCGAGCCACCCCACGCATCCCGAATGGTTTGACCAGATGCACGTACTCAACGAAGGGCGTTTCGCCAGCCGGTACTTCCCGGGGGTCGGTTTCTGGCTGGCACCGTTTGTCGCACTGGGCGTTCCCTGGCTGGGATATCAACTGGCACAAGGGCTCTCGGCAATGCTGGTGTTTTGTATTGGTCGCGAGCTTTCGACAAACCGTGTTGGAATTCTGGCAGGAGTTCTCTTTTCACTCTCGCCCGGACCGCTGCTGTTCAGCAATCTCCTGCTGGCTCATCATCCCACTCTGCTGGGGGTATTACTGTTTGCATGGACGTTTTTCAGATGGATGCGTTGCGGGGGGAAGCTGCTGCTGTTTGTTTCTGGGTGCGGACTTTCCTTCGCCATGCTCTGCCGGCCCATGACCGCGGCCGGCTTCGGTCTGCCGTTCGGAATTCTGTTTACCATCTGGTGGCTGATCGGGAAATCTCATCTCTTCTGGGAACGTGATCGGGATCAATCACTCACATTCCGGTCACGCACATTTTTTGCAATTGTGCTGGCTGCTCCTTTATTGTTCGGACTGCTGATCTCAGCCATTTCGAATCAGGCGATCACTGGTTCCTGGTGGAAATCTCCTTATCAACTCTATACGGATATTTATACACCGCGGCATCGTTACGGATTTAATAATGTGATTGAAGGCGAACAGCATCTGGGACCGAAAGTTCTTGACCATTATGATCGCTGGGCAGAGAACTTAACTCCCGGTCTGGCTGTTCGAAACGTAAAAACACGGCTGGAATCCAGCCTGCGCTGGTCGATGGGAATTGTTCCACTCCTGCTGGGAGGGATCGCCTGCCTGTTGACACCGAAATCGGGAGATCCCCGCTGGAAGCTGGCCTGGTGCTCCATACTCAGCCTGCACGTGGTGCATCTCCCTTACTGGTTTGCGGGGATCATGGGCTGGCATTATGTCTTTGAAAGTGCTCCCTTGTGGATTCTGCTCTTTGCGGAAGGGACGCGTCGGCTTGTTCACACCTGGCAGCAGACCGGACGCCAGGGACTTTCCTGGTGGTGGAACGGATTGATCATCTTGTCCCTGGCAGTCAACCTGGTCACTCTGTCTCCCATCTGGCCGGGACGTCTCGAACAGGGCATGGCAGAACTGGCGTTTCCCCGGTCAAGGTATCACCATTTTCGGGAACAGGTGGACAGATTGCGACAGGGAGCAAATGCGATTGTACTGGTACTGCCGGATACCGCGGACCGTCATATGGATTACGTCACAAACCCACCCACGCTTGATGGACCAGTGATTGTGGCCAGGATTCAGAATCGAAATCAGTTACAGCAGGCAGCAGCGGCGTTCCCGGACCGCGTTCCCATTGTGTTCGATGCCACTCGGCAGGAGATGTCCCGCCTGAACGTCCCGGGAAAGCATTAGAGCGTTTTTGTAAATCCCGTTGCAGACCTTTGCCTCGCGGCATTCAGTCTTTCATCAAGTGAAACTCTCTCGACGCGGGCACATGAAAGGCCAAACTGGTCTGGAGAATGCACGCTGCCTTGATAAAGAGAGTGAACGACATGCGAGTTGGAATTTTTTCAGACACTCATGATCATCTGGATAACATTCGTCGGCTGGTCGACATGTTCAACGATCGCGAATGTGAATGCGTTCTATTCGCGGGAGACCTGGTTTCGACATTCGCGATTCCTCCGCTCAGAAAACTGCGTTGTCCGTTGTACGGATGCCATGGGGACAATGAAGGGAACAAGGTTGGCATCCGGGGCGGGCTACGAGTCATTGGGGAAATTCAGGATGCGCCGGCCGCCTATTCGCTGGCAGATGGAACCCGCATCGTGATTGTGCATATGGAACGTCAGCTCAATGGATATCCTGATGTTTTTAATATCGCCATCTTCGGGCATACGCACCGTCCCCGCGTTAAACGTGATCAGCAGGGCCGACTCATGATCAATCCCGGAGAAGCCTCCGGTTGGACGTATGGGCAGCCCACGGTGGCAATTTTAGAGACCACTACCCAGCAGGTGGAGTTTCTTCCCATCGATATGACGACCCCGCTCTCCTCCTGGGACGAAGCACGACGAGAGAGAGAATGAGGAGTAATAGAGCGTTTTCGTAAATCTTGTCGCGGACTTGCCTCGCGGCATTCAGCTTTTCATCATGTGAAACTCTTTCGACGCGGGCACATGAGAGACCAAACTGGCCTAGGAAGAAGGTGGTTTGTTGCAAGTGCTGCTGCTTTGTTAATTTTAAAAATTTGGAGCGCCCTTAGCAGCCTGTTGAAAAACAAATGATCTCGGCCAGACAGAACTGTCCGGCCCACTTTTCTCAATGATCCAGAAGCTTCCGGTGGCACAGACATTTCTGTCTATGTGTTTTTCAATCGGATCTTCAACGCAAAATCTGACAAAAGCCTGATAACGGAGGACGTTTCTCCGTCACGTCCCCGTCAAGCCAAGCCCCGGCAGGGCGTTATCCGATTTTGATGGTCTGTTCCGGCTCGCGGAAGCTCCACCATAAATGTTTGGGAAGCAGCCCCAACGCGACAACCAGCAGTTGCGAGACGACGAAGAACATCAACATTCGCAGGCGTCCTTCAGTGAAGCCGTAGGTATGCAGACCAACTCCCAATTCGTTCACACCGAACCAGGACCAACTGGTCACCACATTCCCGAGAATGGCCAGCACCGCCATTCCCCGCTCACGAACCATCCCACCCCAGCGAGCATGCAGGAGGACCGCGTTCCACAACACGATAATGAGGGCTCCGTTTTCTTTCGGATCCCAGCCCCAGAAGCGTCCCCAGGAATCGTCCGCCCAGAGTCCTCCCAGGACGGTTCCCCAGAAACTGAAGAAGATGGCAAAACAGATCACTCCATAGATCATGCGAGTCAGTTCCCGAGCCATCTTCGGCGTTAAATTCGGTGTACAGACTCCTAATAAAACATAAAGCAGTCCAAAGAAACCGGCCATATATGTTGTTGCATACCCCAGAGTGATGCAGACGACATGGGTGGCCAGCCAGAACTGGGTATCCAGGACCGCTTCCAGCACGACAAAGGTATCTCCATCTGCCGCCAGGCCATTGGCGATGCGTAATGTTAAAAAGCCGGCCGTGGCAGCGACAACATTCCCGACGCCCAGCTTCGTCATCGATTCCAGAATCAGACTTCCCAGCACGACGGCCCAGCCGATAAACACGGCAGAAGAATATAAATTTGTCACGGGTGGCCGACCGGAGATGTAAATACGACCGATCAGCGCAAAGGTGTGTACTGCAAAGATCAGCGCCAAAAGCCAAAAAGCAGATCGTTCAAAAATCTGTGGCAGCATCAACCAGCCCAGTACCGCCAGGGTGAAGGCGAAGACATAGAGCCAGGAACAGAGATTGAATGCCCCCACGCGATTGTACCAGGCTTCGAAATCGACCTTGGTGACAGGCAGATCGTCCGCGGAAGCATATTTAGTCAGAAGTGCACTATACTTTTCCAGATCCGAGTTGAACTCGCTGACGTTCCCTGCTTTATAATCATCCAGTAGCTTGATAAAATTCTGCACGGCGGGCGGTGTGGGAGCGCTGAATTCGCCATAGAACTGATGATAAATATGGGCCAGCGTGACCGGTTCCCATCTCGAATTTAAAGCTTCGATCTTAGGGATTTTTTCCTGATCGACACCCAGATGCGTGGGGACGACCAACGGTAAAGGCCCCATTCCGTATTGTTCTGCAAAGCCGGTCATGGACTGTTTGCCGCTTTTGATATATTCCACATAGTCTTGAGCGCGAGCCGCGATCTGCTGCATCTTATCGGCCCCTTCCCCGGATTCGGCGGCGGGCGGCATCTGAGGAGCGCGGCCCATCGTCCGTTCCAGAAAAGCATAGAACACCACCCGGTTGGCGAGCTCCACCATCTTCCGCTGCACAATGGTCCGTTCCTTGGGAGAAACCTGATGGGCGGTTGTCGCTTCGGTGATGATATTCTGAATCTTTGCGTTCAGTTCGTTGATGGAATACGAAAACCCTTTGCGAGTCTCCAGTCCGATGGCTTTCCGAACATCCTCGTTCTCAATACGAATGATATGATAATCACGAGCTTTATCTTCATCGGCCATCAGATCGATCAGCCAGCGGATGGCGGGCTGCGATTTCTTATCACTTTCATGAAGCTTGAAGGTTTGATAATCAGACAGCTGCATCAGTGAGTTACGGGCGAACGTATCCAACGGTTGAGAGCGTCCCTTGTACCACATCGGTAGTTCGCCAAAAGCATACAAGTTCATCTTCCCCGGCGCGGCAGCGGGTGGTTTTGCCACCATCGCAAATGCCGCTGCAACTCCTCCCACGATCACCGCGGTCACACCCCAGCTCATTCCCGTGAGAGGGCTGCGCGAGTGCGGAAGACGATTCACCGTCGACTCGTCACTGGAGTCGGTCAGCAGGCCTGTTCCATCGAGTTCGCGGCTGCGGCGATGCAGGAATCGCAGTAACGTCTGACCAAAATGAAAAACCAGTCCTACCACCACCATCATGCAGGCCACATAAGGAGTCATCCAGCCGGCATTATCAACAACTTGTAGAACCGTGGATTTCTGGTCCGGTCCGTAGCTGGACTGATAAAATGTTTTCCCCGCATACCGCATGGGATTATTCATCCAGATACGATTTTCAAATTTTGTCTGGCGGCCCGGATCATTCAGCGTGATATAGGATGAAAAATCCCGGACAGTATTTGTCCCTTTATAGTCATTTTTCTGGAAGTCGTTTAACGTAATGGTGAATGGATTATAGACACGCCGGAAGCGCAGTCCGATCTCATAGGTTTGATGATCGACGGTGACCGTTTCCACAGCGTTGTCGAGACTGACGTCCATGAGTGCACTGACCATATAAGTCCCCAGGTCTTTGCCTGCGGGATCAGTCAACTTGAGATAAGCACTGGGGGCATCAAAGGTACTTTTGACGTCCGTCCCGGTGGAACCTGCGATGGGAACGGCCCGGATCTGTAATCCCAGGCCAGTGGTGGCAGGGTTCTTTTCCGGAACCCCTTTTGGCAACGGTTGACGGGGACCAAGAATTGTGGAGTTGGGATAGTATTCCAGAACTTGAATCGTGAATGGCAGGCGTTTGTCCGTGATCTTGGCTCCGGGGGTGGAGAGACGAAACGCATCCAGAACGGTCACACGTTCCTGGTTCCCCTTCAGCGGCTGGGAGATTGCAAATTCGGCATCGCGCATGTCGCGGCTGAAATTGACGGTTTCCCCTTCCATGATCTGCATCTGGCTTTCGACATGCTTCATCCCCACCAGCACGTCATAGCACATCATCAGGCCGATCCCGGCATGCAGCAAAACAATTCCGGCCCGTTTCTTGAAGACTGCGATACAGCCTCCCAGTAAAACCACGCCCGCAAAGGTGGCCTGCAGGACCTGATAAAGAATCCGCATCGTCGATTCATTGGAAGCGTCCATCCGAAAGGCAATGGCGGCGGAAGTTCCCAAGACAACCGCCAGTGATCCGAACAGCCAGCGCAATTCCTTGCGTTCTGTCCCCGATGTGACGGCAATGTACAGGGAAAGCAGGCTCAGTCCGAACACGGAAATCTGCATCAACCACCATAACGTGGCATAGTCGATCATCGGTTTTGCCTGCAGACCCTCGGCATTCGAACCGCTCTGAATGACAAAAAACGTGATGAAAGCTCCCAGAACCAGGACGCCGGTTCCCAGCCAGAGTCTCTTGCCACGGGCCTGAATCTTGAAGCGAATCAGATGCGCAGAAAACAGATTGGCCATCATCAATGTTCCCACGACCCAGCCTTTAGGAAACCAGAATCCCAGCCACCTGGGAAACGCTGGCGGTCCTTCCGGAGCGAAAGCGGGTGGAAAGAACAACGTGGGATCGACCCAGAAAAACAGTTCTCGACCGTTCAACCAGGGAAAACCTCTCACCAGGGCCCGGCGAAAATCGACGCGGAAGTAATCCCGGACGACTTGCCAGATTTCGTCGTTCACCTGCGCCAATGTTCCAATCAGCACGACGAAAATGGCAGCCAGAAAGAGTGCCACCGTCAATCTCAGTGACGCGAGCGGCTTCAAGATGCGCACCAGCATCCCCCAGGCGTCTGGGCGGGGGGACGGACGTCTCTGGGGAACGTGTTCCTGAATCTGTTCGTTGAGTACAGTCGCCATATCCGCCTCCGGCCATGTTGATGGGCCGCGACAAAGAGATCCGACAAGAATCGAACCAGGATCATGCCGTTGATCCGGAAACCGGTCTTGCCAGACTGATAAAAATCTGATTGCGATGTCGAAATCGTTTCGACCCGATCGAGAACTGAAAATTCAGTCCTCCTATGTTGTGAGCGCAGTCGTCAACTGCAACGACTGCTACTGGTCTTCAAACTTGACAGACTTCAGGAAGGCTTCGAAGTTTTCTGTTTCCTGGGCGACGACATCCTTCGGCCCCTGCATCTTAAAGAACCATTTATTTTTGCCATCGGGGACGATGGCTGCCAGGATTGTTTGCTCCGGTCCGACCGCCTTGACATAGATCGCCTCCTGCCCGCCAATTTTCAGCTTCGCAGAGTCTGCGTTCAAGTCTTCTTCGCTGAGTTCATCCAGTTTGACTTGTTCTCGCCAGCGATTCACGTTGGCCAAAGTCTCTCCGCCGCCCGACAATCGCGAAACGCTCACATCTGCGGTCCCTCCTTCATGCTTCGCCTCGAACGAAGCCAATCGCATCGTATTTCCCGTGGTGGGGCTCCAGTTTTCCGGTTTTTGATAATCCAATCCCGGTTTGACCTCCGGAGTGATGGCAGAGCGCGGAGTGACTGAAGGGCCCGGAGTGACTGAAGGGCTTTGTGTGGTTTCGGCAGAATTATCAGCAGGAGGCAATAGAACGACGGCCCCCAGAATGCGACCGGGCCCTTTCTCTTCCGGCAATTCTCCGGTCAGATTCACCATGGCGACAATCTGAGAATCCGTAGGAATCACCACCAGTTCGCCATTGCTGCGGGATTGTTCCAGCCAGTCACTACTGTCGTAAGGTTCTTTCCCCAATTGCTCCCGCCACCGATTGAGATTGGATAACAGATATCCTCCGAAGTCGGATTCCGGGCCGGGCAATGCTGAGACCGTAACTTCCAGGGGGGGCTCTGTCCCGTTGATCTTCAGGGTCTGATAGCGTGGCGCAGGTCCAGAAGTCACGCTCCAGCCTTCAGGAACGTCGTAATGCGGCGTCCCGTCTCGATCGAATTGCAGAGATTTCACGATCCGTGAAAATGCCACAACCTGCTCCAGCACATCATCAGCAGGACCCGTCAATTTGAAAAACCAGGCGGATTGCAAACTGGCTGATTGCAGCTGGGGTTTCGCCGTCGAAGGAATCTTCTCCACAGTATACTCGCGGATTCCATCATCCTGCGAACATCCCTGCTGAAGGCAGCACAAAAGCACAGCCGCCACGATACCCGTAGACATCTGCCAAAGTGGAGAAACCATAATGCTCGCTGTGACTGGAAGGCGGGAAGCCAGACTTTCTGAGAAATCCGGGCATTCAACCGAGGGTGGGAAGTCTCTCAAGAGGAAGGATCTACACATCAAGGTGCAGTATAGATCCCGTCAATGTCAAAGTATATCAATTTCTTGGGCAAATTCCCATCAGACAGAATGATTTCGTCTGCACCAGCCGCATGAAGTATCATCAAGGGAAAAGAAGAGGAGGCGCCACCAATGATTCGGCTCAATAGGAATCTCATGTTTTGATATTAATTCGAATTGATTTCCCTGGTCGGCATAATCGTTGCAATCGGAAAAACTAGTCTCTTCGGAAAGTTGAGCGGGCTCAATCGTCGATCATACATCGCATAGGGATGAGTCACGGGCATCATCGACCACGATTTTTCCCAGCAGCAGTGATGATCAGAAGAGGGAGTCAGAAGATGAACATTGTAGAAGGTCTTAATCGTCGTACTTTTTTAACCAATTCTCTGGCAGCTTGCTCTGCGATCGGAACTGGTGCTTTGGTCAGCGGAAACATCTTTGCCGACCGAACCCGCCTGGCTTCTCAGGTGACTGAAAACACCACAAACGACGCACTTAGCCCAGCTTTGAAGATGGCGTCAGAAAGCCTGGCGGCACTCGATCTGCTGGAGGATTACAGTGCCACGTTCATTAAGAGCGAGCTGATCGGGCGAAATTTGAACAATTCCCGTATGGAACTGAAATTGCGAGAAGAACCTTTCAGCGTCTATTTGAAATTTCTCCAGCCGAGCTCCGGCCGGGAAGTGATCTATGTCAAAGGGAAGAATAAAGGTCAGCTACAGGTTCACGAGGTTGGTTTTGCGTCATTGGCGGGCACCCTGTCGCTGGACCCGGAAGGGAGTCTGGCGATGGATGGAAATCGTTATCCCGTCAGTAAGATTGGGATGCGAAATATGTTGATCAAGCTGGTGGACACCTGGGTGGCGGAACGGCAACTCTCCGGGATGACAGTCAATATTTTTCCGAATGCCCGTATTGGAGACTTGTCCTGCAAGGCAATTGAGATTTCACACCAGACGCATCATGCGACAGCCCGTTTTCAGTTGACTCGCCTGTTCCTCGACGCCGAGAAAGGTTGGCCGGTTCGTGTGCAGGCATATAACTTCCCCGGAAAACGGGACAAGGGGTCCCCGTTGGCAGAAGACTATATGTACGCCGACATCAAACCGAATAACGGGTTTCTGGACATCGATTTCAGTATCAAGAATCCGAAATATCAGTTTTAATGAGAGCCCATGACACTCCTGAGAACAAGTTGCGTTTGTCTGTGCTCGCAGTCAGAACGATTCAATTGATGAATTGACGAATGCGGGGGAGGCAAAACCGGACAGTGTGGGAGAAGGTGCTCTCGAGAACCGATTCTTTGACTGCCTGTGATCAAAGACCTGTTGCCGGATGCATTTTAGCCGATCTGCTTCATGGTTCACTGCTTCATGGCTCGCTGCGAGGATAGGAGCCGAGGATTTCCATCCGCACAGCTTTTTTCTCCAGCACTTGCAAGGCTTTCTTGATCCGGGCTTCTTTAACGTGTCCTTCAAAATCCAGAAAGAACAGATAGCCTGTCTCCGGGCCGCGTAATGGAAAGGATTCAATCCAGGTCAGGTTAATTTTGCTGTTCTTAAACGCCGTTAATGCTTCTGAAAGCGAACCCGGTGTGTGTGGAATCTGCAGCAATAAAGCGGTTCGATCACTGCCGGTGGGTTGTGTATCCAGATCTCCGATAATGGCAAACCGGGTGATATTGTGGGCATTGTCCTCGATGTTCTCTGCAATGATGTTCAGGCTGTACTGGACTGCCGCTTCACGACTGGCAATCGCACCCACGCCGGGCTTGGTTTCTGCCAGCTTAGCGGCCGTGGACGTGCTGGTGACATCGTAGATTTTGGCTTGTGGCATATTTCGTGACAGCCATTCCCGGCACTGCGATAAAGCCTGTGGCTTGCTGTAGATCTCGGTAATTTCGCTACGAGGTGAACGGGAAAGCAGGTTGTGGTGAACGGAAATCTGTACTTCGCCACAGATTCGTAACGGCAGACGGGTGAACATGTCGAGCGTATCGACAATGCGTCCATCGGTGCTGTTTTCGATGGGCACAATTCCAAACTCAGCATGCCCCTTATTCACTTCTTCGAAGACCGCGGCAATGGAACTGACCGGCACCAGATCGGCCGTCTTTCCAAAACGCTCCAGGGCCGCCAGGTGCGTGAAGCTGAACGGGGGCCCCAGGTATGCCACACGAATGGTTTTCACCTGCGAACGGGCAGCACACAGCATCTCACGGAAGATACTCTGCAAAATCTCACGGGAGAGCGGTCCATGATTCGCTTGATCCAATGCCTGCCAGAGTTCCTGTTCTGCGGTCTGGTCAAACCAGAGACTCTGTCGATCCGCGGTTTCCTGCAGATGGGCGATCGTGTATTGAACGCGTTGATTGAGCAATTGAACCAATTGCTGATCAATTGTTTTCAAGCGTTGTGCAGGCAGGATCCCTGGCTTTTTTCGGGCGACCGCTTTGGGCGGCACCACGGGACTGGATTTTCGCTCTGCGCGTGATTGAGCCCGAGCGACTTGAGTGGGCTTCTTTTTGGCCATGACTCGGTGTCTTTCGCGAAAAGAGCGGTCATCAGAGAAGTTGTTGCCGGTTTTGAGACCGAAAAAATTGGACGGTCGCGGCGGTTCAGTGCGTTTTCCGACAGGAGCGCACTTTCGTTAAATCATGTCCCCACAATGCTTTGGAATGGCGTTTTACCCGTGGGCCGGGCAATTGTCAAGGAGACGAAAAAACGAGAATTGATGAGAGTCATCACAGCACAATCAATTTCTACAAAAAGCTTTGCGTTATTTCATGGGAGGTGGAACACCTTTCTTCTGAGGTGGAAAGTGGGGCCAGAAAACTCCGATTTTTGTCTCCCGCGTTTGGAAAAGGTTTTCCACTTCTCCAGATTGCTGAGAGATCGCCCGGAAAATCAGGTTTTTTATTCTTTTGAAATTATTGATTGACGACGCTGACGCCTGTCGAATAAACTACGGCGAGAGAGATTGAGTCTCAAGTGCATTGCCCCGCCTGTTACGTCAGTTTCTTGATCCCTGCCTAGTGCCCTGTCAGGGCTTGGATTTTGGGTACGTGATCGCGAAACGTCCTCCGTTGTCGGACTTTGCGTTAAGGCCGACCCGAATTTTTAAAATTGACGAAGCACTAGGTCCGCCCCCCATGGCTCCCCCAATCCTCCAAGCCGATCCGGTCCTCTGTCACTGCTTCAAAGTTGCGGAGTCGACCGTCGATCAATGTATTACTTCTGGTGCGACCAATGTTCGCGAAGTTCGCGAAGCATGCGGTGCGGGAGGAGGCTGCATGGGCTGCCGTCGCCGCATTCAGTGTTATATTGAACAACGCTGCCAGAGCCAGCAGACGGAACCTTCTGCATAAACGAGGATGCCCCTGGCGTCTTGGAGTCGCCCGGAAAGATGCTTTGTCAGGCGAGATCGAGCGATTTGTGTTCTCGTGCCCTGTCAGGTCTTGGATTTCGGGTACGTGATCGCGAAACGTCCTCCGTTGTCGGACTTTGTGTGAAGCCCTACCCGAATTTTTTAAATTGACAAAGCACTAATTAGGCCAGTTTGACCTCTCCTGTGCCCGCGTCGAACAGGTTTCACTTGATGAAAGACTGAATGCCGCGAGGCAAGTTCGCCACAAGATTGACAAAACACTCCAAGAAGGAAGCCGATGCAGGCGAATCCCCAGGATTCGTCGATGCAGGCTGACGAAGTTCAGAACGCAAAGAAGCCGATCGCAGCACAAGTTGACCTGTCTGGGCAGACTCTCTGTGAACAGCACCATAAGGGCATGGTTATGTGGCACAAAAAAACGGAAAGCTCATGATGTGGTGAGCTTTCCGTTTCGTTTTTACTGGTGGCCCGACTTGGGATTCCTGAGAGAACCGGACTTTCGCGAGGAGACTGTATTCCCCTGCTTTTCCAAATTCTTTCAGTGACCCGCAGCGTCATCGTTGCCGATCTGCGAAAGCATATAATTTTCAATGCCGATTTTCTCGATCAGATCCAGTTGAGCTTCCAGCCAGTCGATGCTTTCTTCTGACTCACGAACGATCTGCTCCATGACCTCACGGCTGGCAGAATCCTTTTCTTCGCGGCAGATTTCTGCACCGGCGTTGTAGACCTTGCTGGCGTTGAGTTCGAGTGCCAGGGCATTCTCTAACTGCTCTTTAACCGTCTCTCCCACGCGGATGACATCGTAACGGGCGATTTCCGGAACACCGTCCAGGAAGATAATCCGATCGATCAGCAGTTCTGCATGCTTCATTTCATCGATCGATTCGACGTAATGGTGCTTGCCCAGGCGCATCAATCCCCAGTTCTGGCACATCTTGGCCTGGACGAAATATTGATTAATCGCCGTCAGCTCGATGGTCAACCCGGCATTCAATGCGTCAATTACGCGTTGGCTTCCCTTCATGATCTGCTTCTCCACAAGCGTCTATGAGTGCCGCGAACAATATCTCCGGGACAACGGATCTCCGGGACAAAGGAAATCTCCTGTCCACGAGCAAGTTCGCTGCATGTTTTGTGAGGGGTGCTAAATCTCGTATGTTGCGATTCTAGATAAGAAGTCTTCCGGGGAGCTACTGGGGAGTCCATCAATCGGTTCAAATAGTCTGAATTGACACCCGGTCTTGACCTGCCACCCCGCCAACATCGTGTTGGGAAAGATTGAAACTCGGTGTCGATGGTGAAGATTGAATTCCAGACGCAGGCTCTTCCGAGCGGCACAAACGAAAGAACTGGCATGTGGGAACGTGTGAGAATTGCCGGTCATTCGGCAGACATATTGACCCCCGGCCCTGGGCCTTATCCAGGTGCCATCCTGTATCTGCATGGCCATGGCGGCGAAACGCTTGCTGAGAATCAGGTCTTTACTGAATGCTTTGAAAAATACCATCTGCCGGTTGTCAGTCCAGTTGGGGGAACCTGCTGGTGGCTCGACACACCATGTCATGAGTTTGATGTGCAGCAGACCCCCATGCAGTTTCTTCGGCAAGATCTCACAGCCTGGATCGAAGACCGATGGAACATGGCTGCCCCATACATCGCCTTGCTGGGCGTGAGCATGGGAGGTCAGGGAGCTTTGAATCTGGCCTATCGTCACGCGCGGCAGTTTCCAATCGTGGCAGCACTGTCTCCCGCCATCGACTTCGATCAGATTTATGGGAAGGGATTTGGAGTGGAAGAACTTTTTCCCGATGCGGAAGCAGCACGACAGGAAACGGTCGTCCTGCATTTGCATCCACTGAACTGGCCCAGGCATCAATTCTTCTGCAGCGACCCTCAAGACTTCCTCTGGCATACAGGCAGCGAGCGGCTGGCCAGTAAGTTGATGTCATCGGGAGTTCCCTTTCAACGAGATCTGACGACATCTCATGGAGGGCACGGCTGGCGGTACTTCAACGCCATGGCAGACCGCGTTGTCCACTTTCTGGCGGAAGCATTGCAGAAGGAGCGAGAATCGGCCTGATGATTCGGCAGAGAACCGATTACCCTGGTCCATGCCCGCGGAGAAAGCACTTCATCAAGTGAATTCTGGTCGAGCGCCTCGAGCAAGACAGGCAGCAAACTTGCCTGGGGACAGGACCCCCCTGTCCGATCCGAGAGGTTTTGTTCGCGGTACAGAGAACGCCAACACTGCTTCCCATCGTGAAGATTCAACGCGATCCCAGACCATAGTGAACCGTCAGTGTCAGTGCACAGTCTGCCTGTGTTCGCATCAGAACCAGGAAATGGTTCGGATCTGCCCCCCAGATGCTCTCAGGCAGAGGGATTCGTCCCGCCTGGCCGGTGCTGGTGGCGACAAAACCGTGTGGCGGTTTACCCGCTTCCAGTTCATCCGAAGCCTTGATGATCATGGCCACCTGTTGTCCATCATCGGTGGAGTCGAACGGTAACAGATAGATTTCAGCCTTCCCTGCCGAGGTCTCAAACTCCAGTTCTAATGGAATCGAGGACATCTGCCTGTTTGTTGCATTCTGTTCCGGCCTGGAGATGATAGACCGCCCGACTTGCCCGCTGCGCAGCTGGTGCGTGAAAGAATGCGAATCAGGAGGTGCGGGCCGGTTTCGCATCTGCACCAGAAAGACAATGAGCACCAGGACAACTGCAACCGCCCGAAAGAGGTATGATTTCCGTTTCCGGGGTTGCAGAGTCATGTCGGGAAGCCCGGTCAGTTGTTTGAAACGAATCACCGAGGCGGATCGAGCATGATCGATCGAATTTCACGCCCGGTGTTGAGAATGTGCGGATCGTTCTCAATCTTGCAACTGGGGGCCGAATATTTGACTTCCCCTCCCACGATGGTGCATTCCACCCGTCCCTGGACATCCCGGCCATGAAATGGAGTGTTGCGGCTCCGCGAACGAAATTGGGTGGAGTTGATTTGCCACTGGGCCAGCGGGTCAATCAATGTCACATCTCCGGGCATGCCAGGCTGCAACGAACCGGCCGGCAAAGAGAGTAGTTGAGCGGGCCCCACGGTCAACTTGGAAAGGAGCTGCGGCCAGTCGAGATGACCCGGAGTGATCAGGGCTTCCACGCACAGCGGCAACAGCGTTTCCAGTCCGACGATCCCAAAAGGGGCGTGATCGATCTCCAGAGTCTTCTTCTCCTCCGCGTGCGGTTGATGGTCCGATGCGATGATTCCGATGGTGTTGTCTTTCAGGCCTTCGATGAGTGCTGCCCGATGATCCGCGGTGCGAACGGGAGGATCGACTTTATAGTTGGTGCTATATCCTTCTAAAGACTCGTCCGTCAGCAACAGGTGGTGCGGAGTGACATCGGCGGTAACCGGCAGCCCGCGGCTGATGGCCTGTCGCACTTCTTCGACGCTTCGGCGGGAAGAAAGACACATTAAATGCACGCGCCCGCCGGTGGTTTCCACCAGCGCAATATCCCGCCGCACCATAATTTCTTCTGCGGCGGCCGGCATCCCCTGCAGCCCCAGCACGGTCGATTGGAATCCTTCGTGCATAATGCCTCCCTGCACGAGTTCCGGCACTTGGGCATGATGCAGAATCGGCCTGTTCCACATCCGCGTATACTGAAGAGCCCGCCGCATAATTTCCGCATTTCCCAGCGGCTGCTTGCCATCGGAAAATCCGATTGCTCCCCCGTCGATTAATTGTCCGATTTCGGAGAGTTTTTTTCCTGCCCGGTTTTGGGTGACTGCTCCCAGCGGCAGAACCCGGCAACGCCCGGCACGTTCCCCCTGTCGCACAATGAATTCTGCGGAAGCTCGGGTGTCGATCACCGGAACGGTTTCCGGCAGACAGGCCACTGTGGTGAATCCCCCGGCCAGAGCGGCATCGGCACCGGAAGCAATGGTCTCATCTTCATCGGAACCGGGCTCGCGGAACGAGACATGGCAGTCGATGAATCCGGGAGCCACGATCAGCCCGGTGGCATCAATTGTCTGGTTGATTTCCCCAATGCCCTGCCCCGGTTCGGCAAAAATTCCATCAACGATCAGCAGATCACCAACCCGGTCGATCTGCCGGGCAGGATCAATGAGACGACCATTTTGAATCAGCAGCGTTCCCATCAGCCAGCGCGCTCCTGAAGTTGTCGTTGGGCCAGCAGATGCAGGCAGGCCATCCGGACGAACAGGCCATTTGTCACTTGACGCAGAATCTGCGAATGCGGTCCGTCAGCCACATCGGAGCTGATTTCCACCCCACGATTGATGGGGCCGGGGGCCAGAATGAGCACCTCCTGTTTCGCCCGGCGAACCCGATCACGATTCATGCCGAACAGATGGGCATACTCCGCGATCGAAGGAAAGAAGGTTCCCCGTTGACGTTCAAACTGGACTCTCAGCAGATTGATCACGTCCGATTCCGGCAAGACATCATCGAAGCGATGCGCCACCCGTACCCCCAGTTGTTCAATCCCCGGGGGAATCAAAGTAGGAGGGCCGCAGACGATCACCTTGGCCCCCAGTTTCGTCAACCCCCAGATATTGGAACGGGCCACGCGGGAATGTTTGATATCCCCGACCAGAGTGACGGTCTTTCCTTCCAGGCTGCCAAGTTGTTCCCGAATGGTAAAGATGTCCAGCAGTCCCTGCGTGGGGTGTTCGTGAGTTCCATCTCCAGCATTGAGAATGCCACATCTCAGGTCGCGGGAGAGCATTTCCGGAACCCCGGAAGAACTGTGCCGGACCACCATCAGGTCGACTCCCATCGATTCAATCGTCAGGGCGGTGTCGATGAATGTTTCACCCTTGGAAATGCTGCTGCCGGAGGCTGTGAAATCGACTGTGTCCGCACTCAGGCGTTTGGCGGCCAGGCTGAAACTGGTGCGGGTGCGGGTGCTCGGTTCAAAAAAGAGATTGGCAACCACTCTGCCACGCAGATGGTCCAGTTTGGCCTTGGACTGTTGAAGTGCTTTGAACTTTGCAGCATGATCCAGGATCAGCTCAATTTCCTGCCGTTCAAGCCCTTGCAGTCCCAACAAATGGCGACGTTTCCAGGGGTCAGGTGCAACCGGGTCCGGGAGATTCGGAGACATGCGAAACAAGTGTCCAGCAACGGGCAGAGATCAGTTCTCCGCATCGTACCTTCCTTGCCTGCCAGCGACAATGAGACAAAAAACTTTGAAAAGACAGGACATCGGCCTGGGGAATCTCAACAGGTTACTTGAAGTTCCTTGCGGAAGGACGGAACATCAATCAATGGGTTTCGAAATAGTTTGCTCAATTTTTCCCAGCATGTGCCCAGCATGTGCCCAGTATGTGCCCTGCATGGGCGCTGGGAAGAACGAAACACCAGAAAGCAAATGGTTCGTGCCTGTGCCCGTGCAGCCTGTGTTTCGATTGATGGAACGCTGCATTCCGCGTTGTACAAACGTGGTTCATTCGGGGTGAATCCTCTAAATCTGAATTTAAAATCATCATGAATTATGCTGCCGCATTCGAAACGGGTCTTCCCTATCACGACTTTCTGAAGAAATATGGGACACCCGAGCAACAAAGGCGCTGGGCGGATTTTCTGGCTTCCATTGCACTCACCGCTCCGCAGACAGAATTACTGAGTCGGTTTACCCGGGAAATGAAAGTGCTGGTGATGGCAGGGGCCTGGTGCGGAGACTGTGTCAATCAGTGTCCGATGTTTGAGCTCTTTGCCTCAGCCAGCTCCAAAATCCAAGTCCGCTACGTAGACCGGGATGAGTCTCCTGAACTCTCTGCTGCCCTGACGACTTGTGGCGGTGCCCGGGTTCCTGCGGTCGTATTTTTGAGCGAAGATGGACAGTTTTGCGGTCGTTATGGCGATAAAACCCTTTCGAAATATCGGGCGGCCATGAGTAAGCTGGAAGGGGCTTCCTGCCCGACTGGCCTGGGTGTCGATCACGATCTCACCGCTGCCGTTCAACAGGACTGGCTGAATGAATTCGAGCGCATTCAGTGGATGCTGCGAACATCCACACGACTACGCCAACTGCACGGGGATTGACGGAGGAGCTGCCGGGGGGACTGGACATTATTCAATCTGCAGTGCGGCGCGTGCTCTTGTGGGGCATTCCTGGTGTGAGAGAAAACGATCTGGGTTTCCGTCAGCTTCCCCCAGCGGAAAGGTTCATGCGACGCACTTCGAAGAAGACACGCTCTGCTAGTGCCCTGTCAGGGCTTGGTTTTGGGGTACGTGATCGCGAAAC
>Ga0182739_1002360_pt1 | contig 17796 bp, 14 predicted proteins | sample eDN5th30CBELigBY_FD_128873 | JGI IMG/M metagenome (GOLD analysis project Ga0182739, IMG submission 128873) | Enriched backyard soil microbial communities from Emeryville, California, USA - eDNA 5th pass 30_C BE-Lig BY (version 2) (version 2) | ecosystem: Environmental > Terrestrial > Soil >...
ATCGCCGAGCGGCTGGTGCAGATCAACAAGACGCACCGCATCGCACGGCTCGCCCTCGGCGTCCGCGCGATCCGCCACAAGCAGAACCAGAGCGCGCGCCAGCATTTCGCACAGGCGGTGCGCGATCCGATCACCGATCTGACCGGCACGCTGCTGACTGCCTGGACGCAGGTCGCGTCGGGCGATGCGCGCGCCGGCATCGACGCCATCGACAAGCTGTCCGGCCCCGAGTGGTACAACATCTTCAAGGACCTGCATGCCGGCCTGATCTACGACGTCATCGGCAACCGGCGCGAGGCCGGCAAGCGCCTGGAGAAGGCGTATGAACTGGACGGCAATGCGCTGCGCACGGTCGAGGCCGTCGGCCGCTGGTCGTCGCGCAATCGCAACCGCGAGGAATCGCTGAAGATCTTCGAGGAGTTCAGCAAGGTCCTGCCCCGTCACCCGCTTGTGCTCGACGCCATCGCGCAGATCAATGCCGGCAAGAAGCTCGGCCCGCTGGTCGACAATGTGCAGGCCGGTGCTGCCGAAGTGCTGTACGGCCTCGGCGCTTCGCTCGGCCGTCAGGGCGGCGAGGACCTCGGCCTCGTGTTCCTCCAGCTCGCGACCTACCTGCAGCCGAAGCACGCGCTGGCATTGCTCTCGCTCGCGGATCTCTACGAGAACCTCAAGAACCCGCGCATGGCGATCAGCTTCTACGAGCGCGTGCCGGAAGACTCGCCGCTGTATCGCAACGCGCTGATCCAGCTCGGCGTCAATTACGATGCGATCGACCGGACCGACGAGGCCAAGGCGCATCTGAACAAGATCATCGGCACCAATCCGGAAGACATCGAAGCCATCATGGCGCTCGGCAACGTGCAGCGCGGGCGCAAGGAATTCAACGCGTGCGCCGACGTCTACGGCAAAGGCATCGCCACGATCGAGAAGCCGGAGCGTCCGCACTGGCTGATCTATTATTTCCGCGGCATCTGCCACGAGCGTTCGAAGCAATGGCCGAAGGCGGAAGCCGATCTCAAGAAGGCGCTCGAACTCTATCCCGACCAGCCGCATGTGCTGAACTATCTCGGCTATTCCTGGGTCGATCAGGGTGTGCATCTCGACGAAGGCACGCGGATGATCCGGCGCGCCGTCGAGCAGCGGCCGGACGACGGCTACATCGTCGACTCGCTCGGCTGGGCCTATTACCGGGTCGGCAAGTACGAAGACGCGGTGAAGCACCTGGAGCGCGCCGTCGAATTGCGCCCCGAGGATCCGACCATCAACGATCATCTCGGCGACGCCTACTGGAAGGTCGGCCGCAACCTCGAAGCACGCTTCCAGTGGTCGCATGCCCGCGACCTCAAGCCGGAGCCTGACGATCTCAAGAAGATCGAAGACAAGCTCAAGAACGGCCTGACCGGCGAAGGCCCTCCGGCTGCCGAAGTGCAGAAGGAAAACGGGAACGGCGGCTGATAATTATCGCGGTTGTCATCCCGGCCGAGCGCAGCGAGAGCCGGGATCCACGGCGCCGCACACGCGAAGCATGCGGAAAGTTGGGTCCCGGATTGCGCTTGAGAGCGCGTCCGGGATGACAGCCTGAGAACTGGGCTGTTCAGCCTCAACTCCTTGCTGCGTGCGCGCGATTGACGGCGCCGGGCCGCACCGCTATCTGCCGGCACTCCCATGCAACCAGACACACTCACCGACTTCGCGCCGGCCAAGGTCAACCTGACCCTGCGCGTGCTTGGCCGCCGGCCGGACGGCTACCATGAACTCGAAAGCCTCGTCGTTTTCGCCGAGGCGGGCGACCGGCTGACGCTGTCGCCGGACGAGGAGCTTTCGCTGGCGGTGGACGGGCCGACGGCCGCGGCGGCGGGCAGCGATGAGTCCAATCTGGTGCTGCGCGCCGCGCGTGCGCTGGCCGCGCGCGTGCCGGGCCTGCGGGTCGGACGCTTCACGCTCGACAAACTCCTGCCGGTGGCGGCCGGTCTCGGCGGCGGATCGTCGGATGCGGCGGCGGCGCTGCGGCTGCTCGCGCGCGCCAATGCGCTGGCGCCGGACGATCCGCGGGTCATCGACGCCGCGCGCGTCGTCGGCGCAGATGTGCCGGTGTGTCTCGATCCGCGCGCGCGCATCATGCGCGGGATCGGCGAAAGGCTCTCGCCGCCGCTCGCGCTCGATCCGCTTGCCGCGGTGCTGGTCAATCCCGGCGTGGCTGTTGCGACGCGCGACGTGTTCGTTGCTCTCAATGCCGGGCCGGCGGCGGCAGATGGCGGCGTTGCAGAAGACGTTTCGCTATCGGCGGTGGACGCGCTGATCGTTCACGGCGTCAACGATCTTCAGGCGCCCGCCATCGCCTTGCAGCCGGTCATCGCGGATGTGCTCGCGGCGCTGTCGGCGTGCGGCGGCTGCCGGCTCGCGCGGATGTCGGGGTCGGGTGCAACGTGCTTTGCGCTCTATGAGTCGCAGGATGCCGCATCGGCCGCGGCCGCGGCGCTCAAGGCCGAACATCCATCCTGGTGGGTCGCCGCCGGCCTTTTGCGATAGAAACTATTGCCGGATTCGGTATAGACCCTCCGTAGCCCCGGACAGAAAGGGCGCGGCCTTGGCCGCGCCCCGACGCGTCCTGCTGGTCGGTTCAATGCACCGTCTTGCGCGCCAGCACGACGTTGTCGAACACGAGGCTGATGGTCCAGATCCAGCGTGCTTTCAGGAACGCTTCCGGGTAGCGCCAATAGCCGGTGAGCGACCGCACGCCGACATCATCGTCGGTGTACTCGTAGGCGCGCGGCCAGTTCGAGTCGTCGAAGTTCGCAGCCGTCCAATTGGCGGGAATCGGATAGTGGACGGCGAAGCAGTATTCCTTGCAGGTCGGCAATTTGGCGATCGGATGCACACGGCCGAGCTTCGAAGTGTCGTGAATGTATCCTTTCTCCACCACGTCGTCCGGATGTGCGAGCGGAGCGATGTAGAAGGACTGCGCCTTCCATGAGCTGTCGGTCACGGTTCCGTCCGAGAATGCGGCGATGATGCCGCCGTCGCCGGAGTGCCAGTCGCTCCACGGCATCTTCTCCATGCCGACGCCGAGCTTTTCCTCCCAGTCCACGAGCTTCAGCGCATAGGTGTAGGGCTTCTTGGCGCGAAAGCGCACGATCTGGGAATTGAACGGCGTGAACGGAATCGGATCGACTCCGATCAGTTTTCCATTGACGTACAGTTCGTAATAGTTGTCGGCCATGACAAAGCCGGTGACCACCTCGCCGTCCTTGTCGACCTCGACGATCGGCACGTCCTCGATCTTCACGTCCGCGAGCTTCTGCGGCGTGACCTTGTTGCACTCGTTGAACAGATCAGGAAGTTTCTGCCCTGTCTGGTAAACCGTTTCAGCGGGGACGGTCAGCACTGTGCCGTCTTTGGCGGTGATGGTGCCTACCGCGCTGATGCGGTGGTTGCTGACCTTCACCTCGCATTTGAACAGATTATCGATGACCGTCTTGGCGAGACCCTGCGTAACCATGCGCTTTGCCGGAGGATCGGCCGGCGGAACGGGCATCTCTTGTGCGTGAGCGCTCGTGGCCAACAAGCCAACGCCAAATGTCGCGAGCACGATGTTTCGCAAATCGGTCAAACGGGATCGTCGTGAGATTCTCATGCGTCTCTCTCCCTCCTGCGTCCTGCATCATTGTCGCGAAAGACCAGGCTACGCAGCGCAACAACCATAGGTCTTCGCCGCGACGACTGACAAGCCGTCGTCGGCGCGGCGCGCGACGATGGCAGTCGCAGCGGATGAGGGTCGAAAACGATCCGCTCTCAGGAACGACAGGAAGAGATCGGCAGGAAGCGATCGCGTCGTCAGCGTCGGCCGAACAGCGTGTCGACCAGCCATTGATCGAGCCCCGCCGGTTCGCGCGTTGGCGCCTGCCGAACGCCGCCGGTCGTCGAGGGGATCGACCCCGGGGGAACCGGCCCCCGCGGCATGCCGCTCGCCGGGATCGGCGCCGGCGGCATCGGGCTGCCGGCCACCACCGGCGGCGGGCTGCCATGGCCTTGACCCTGACCGTGCGCCATCGGCACCGGGAAGGGCGGCGGCAGGCGATTGACGCCGGGCAGGTCGGTGGGCGTTACGCCCTGATGTCCCGCCTTCATGACGCGGCTCCAGATCTCGACCGGCAGGCCGCTGCCGCTGCTTTTGCGGGTCGCGGAGGCATCGTCATTGCCGAGCCATACCGCCGTCACGAGATGCGGCGTGTAGCCGATGAACCAGGCGTCGCGGAAATCCTGGCTGGTGCCGGTCTTGCCGGCCGCGCGCCAGTTCGGCAGATCGGCGCTGCGCGCGGTGCCGCTCACCAGAGTCTCGCGCAGCATGCCGTTCATCATCCCGACATAGCGCGGGTCGATGACACGGCCCAGCGAGCGGATCGTGGAACGATACTTCACCCGGCCGCTTGCCGTGCGTACGCGGGTGACGACCTGGGGTATGACCGCCGTGCCGCCATTGGCGAAGGGCGCGAAGGCCGAGACCATCTCCAGCACCGACACTTCCGAGGTGCCGAGTGCGAGCGAGGCATTGGTTTCGAGTTTCGACGCGATGCCGAGCCGGTGCGCGGTCTGCGCCACCGCCTTCGGCGTGACTTCCAGCGTCAGCCGCACGGCGACGGTGTTGAGCGACTGCGCCAGTGCGCGTGACAGCGGCACCTGGCCGGCATAGTTGCGCGTGAAGTTTTCGGGCTTCCAGCCGCGCACATTGACCGGGCGGTCGTCGCGCAGCGTTTCGGGCGTGAGCCCGCGTTCCAGCGCGGCGAGATAGACGAACGGCTTGAAGGCCGAGCCCGGCTGCCGCTTGGCGGCGATCGCGCGGTTGAACTGCGATTCCGAATAGTTGCGGCCGCCGACCAGCGCGCGCACTGCGCCGGCAGGCGTCATCGCGATCAGCGCGCCCTGTTCGACTTCGAGCTTGCCGCCCTTCTCCGCCAGGCCGTCCACCAGCGCGCGTTCGGCTGCCGCCTGCAGTCTGGTGTCGATGGTGGTTTCCACCACGAGGTCTTCCTCGTAGCGGCCCACGAGATCGTCGAGGACGTCCATCACCCAGTCGGCGACGTAATTGGCGGAACCCGCGCCGCCGATGCGCGCGACCTGCGCCGGCTTGGTAATCGCGGTTTGCGCCGTCGCCGGCGTGATGAAGCCGGCCTCGCTCATCGCGTGGAGCACGACGGCGGCGCGTCGGCGTGCGCCTTCCGGGTTGCGGGTCGGCGCGAGCCGCGAAGGCGAGCGCACGAGGCCCGCCAGCAATGCTGCCTCGGCGAGCGTGACTGCGCGCGCGGATTTTCCGAAATAGCGCTGCGAGGCGGCCTCGACGCCATAGGCGCCGGCGCCGAAATAGACCCGGTTGACGTAGAGTTCGAGGATCTGCGCCTTTGAGAACTTGTGCTCCAGCCAGAACGCCAGCAGCAGTTCCTGGATCTTGCGCTCGAAGGTGCGTTCCTGCGTCAGGAACAGGTTCTTGGCGAGTTGCTGCGTCAGCGTCGAGCCGCCCTGCGCGACGCCGCCACGGGTGACATTCGTGAATATCGCGCGGGCGACGCCGACCACGTCGATGCCGAAATGGCCGTAGAACCGGCGGTCCTCGATCGCGAGAAACGCTTCGGGCAGGAATTTAGGCAGTTCGCGCAACGGCACCGCCGCGCCGCCCATCTCGCCCCGGGTCGCCAGCGGCGCGCCGTCGAGCCCCACGATATGCACGCTCGGCGGCCGTTTCGGCACTTCCAGCGACTGGATCGGCGGCAGATGCGCGCCGACCCACAGGATCAGCCCGAGCACGCCGATGCCGCCCCACAGCCCCAGCACCACCATCCAGTAGGCGCTTCGCCGCAGCAGGGAACCGCCGCCGCCGCGCTTGCCGCCGCCACCGCCCTTCCTGGCCTTTGCGCTGCTGCGCGGGCTGGCCGTCTTTCGGGTACCGCTGCCGTTGCCGTCGCTCTTGCGGCTGCGCGGGGCCGCCTTGCCCTCGCGCCGCGTCGCGGGCGCGCCGCCGGGCCGGTCGCCGGCCTTGAGCCGCACATCGAGTTGCGCGGCCGGGCTGGCATCGAACACCGGTTCGCGACGTTCGCCCGCTCCCGCCTTGCGTTTTGCCGCCATCCCGAACCGCTCGTCTCTGGACGCCGCGCCCCCCGCGTCCGCCTGTCGGGCACGCTAGGCTTTCCGGGTTTCGAGGGAGTTAAGTGGGGGTAGTGGAGCGGATTTGACATTTGCTACCCACCCGGCCGCGGGCTCGCAAAGCGAAGGTCAAATCCAAAGCTCCACTAGAATCCGATACTTGCTAGTGGTCCGTTGATTCTGACATTCGCAAAACGGCCTACCGGGAAGGGAGGCGAATGTCAGAATCGGACCACTAGTTTCCCACAGGCCGGGCAGGGTAGGTTCCCGCAGGCGTGAACCAAGGGAGCTAACCAAAAATGAGCACCGCACAACCTGTCGGCCTGATCGGCCTCGGCCTGATGGGCACGATGTTCGCCGAGCGGCTGCTCGCGGCGGGCCACAAGGTCCTCGGCTACGACATCGTGCCGGAGAAGAACGAGCGGCTAAAAACCCTCGGCGGCGAGGCGGCGTCTTCCGGCGCCGATGTCGCCCGGCGCTGTAGCACCATCATCATCATGGTGTTCAGCATTGATCAGGTCGAGCAGGTGGTCGAAAGCGACATCCTGCAGACGCTCGGCCCCGGCTCGGGGCGGATCGTGCTCTGCTCGTCGACCTGCGACCCCGACCGCGTGGCCGTGCTGGGCGAGGCGGCGACCGCGCGCGGGTTGCGCTTCCTCGAGACCCCGGTCTCCGGCACCAGCCAGCAATGCCGCGAGGGCCTCGGCGTCGGCCTGATCGGCGGCGACCCCGCGCTGATGGAGGAGGTGCGTTCCGTCCTCACTGCGCTCTATCCGCGCATTTACCATATCGGCGGTTATGGCGATGGCGGCCGGGCCAAGCTCGCCATCAATCTCATCCTCGGCATTAACCGTACCGCGCTGGCGGAAGGGCTCGTGTTCGCGGAGCGGACGGGGCTCGATCCGGCGACCTTCCTGGAAGTCGCCAAGACCTCGGCTGCCTATTCGCGGGTGATGGACGGCAAGGGCCCGAAGATGGTGCAGGGCGATTTCAGTCCCGAAGGCCACATGCAGATTTCGCTCAAGGACGCGAAGCTGATGGTCGAGCAGTCGCGCAACAAGGGACAGGAACTGCCGCTGCTGGAGACTTACAAGAGCGTGCTGCAGGCCTGCATCGACGAGGGGCAGGGCCATCTCGACAACAGTTCGGTGATCCTGGAGATCCGCCGCCGCCAAAGCTCCTGACGGCGCTGCCGCAACCGCCGGCGTGCGGCATGCGGTCGCGCGCATGGTGATGCGCTTCGACCCGCGGCAATGTGATCGCGGGTCTCGCGGCGCGCGGCCTCCGGCTGCTTGACCGCGGCATGGCCAACGCTTCTTAATGCACGCAAGAACCGCCGGGCGTGAACGCACCGGCGGCAATGACACGAACTCTGTCCAAGGGAGGACACCATGAACTTCAGGCAAGCCCGCAGGGCGTGTCTCGCCCTCGCGGCTGCAATGACGGTGGCGCTTGCCGCCGTGCCCGGCCAAGCGCAGCAGATGCGCGACGTGACCTATATGGTCGTCAACAACCTGTTCAGCACGCCGGCCTATGTCGCGGCCGAGAATGGTTACTGGGCCAAGCACGGTCTCAACGTCACCGTGCGGCTGACCGGCAGCGGACGCGCGGTCACGCAAGCGGTGCGCGCCGGCGATGCGCAGTTCGGCCACGCCGCGCTGAGCACCACCATCGCCTCGGCGCGTGCGAGCGGCAACATGCTGACCGGCGTCGTCGCCTACTACAACGCGGCGGATTACATCGCGAAGGCCGGCGGGCGCGCCTTCATCGGCCGCAAGGATCGCGGTATCGACCCAAAGAACCCGAAGTCGCTGGAAGGCAAGCGCGTCGCGATCCTCACCGGCACGACAAACGACGTCTATGTCCGCGCGTGGTTCAGGAAAAATAACGTCGACGTCACCAAGGTGACGCTGGTGAGCGTGCCGGTCGAGAACATGCCGATCACGCTGCAGCAAGGTCTCGTCGACGCGGTGGCCCCGTGGGAGCCCTACACCGCGCAGGTGATCCGCCTGCTCGGCGACAATGCGGTGGTGATCAGCCGCGGCGAGGAAAGCCTTGTCACCGACGTCATCGGCGCGGTCGCGCATGAGGACTGGGTGAAGAAGAACTACGACTTCGTGGAACTGTTCGCGACCGGCATTGCCGAAGCCACGCAATTCGTGCGCAACAATCCGAAGGCGGCCGCAGAGATCGCGACCCGCTATCTCGACGGCCTCAATATCGACGACGCGACCGAAGGGCTCAAATTCCTGTCGTGGGATCCGCGCGTATCGGTCTGCACGCTGGAGGGGCTGGTGCGCACCGGCAACGACATGATCAAGTCGGGTCTGCTCAAGCGCGACAAGCCGTTCACGGCGTCGGAGTTCTACGACGACACCGTCTACAAGCGCATCGTCGAGAAGCATCCGGCGTTCTTCAAGGACCTGCCGCCGCTGCCGAAGACGGTCGCAGAGTGCAAGGGTCCGCTGGGCTGACCAGCCAACATCGGCTGGCCGTGATGACTGGCCGTGTCCTGAGCGCTGTGCATTATCTCGCGCTGTCGCGCGGATGCTGCGCCGCGTCCGGGACGCGCCGAAGAACCGTTGATTGACTGAGCGAGGCACGATGGCCGCGGCGTCTGGCAGTAACGAGAAGATCGTGGTCTCCGGCTTCCGTCATTTCTTCGATACGGCGGACGGGCCGGTGCAGGCGACCGGCTATGTCGACCTGACGATCCGTGCCGGCGAATTCGTCACGCTGGTCGGTCCGTCGGGCTGCGGCAAGACCACGCTGCTCAAGGCGATCGCCGGCTTCATCAAGCCGACCGAAGGCACGATCGTGTGCGACGGCAAGCCGGTGCGCGGTCCCGGCCGCGACCGCGGCGTCGTGTTTCAGGAACTCGCGATCCTGCCGTGGCGCACGGTGCGCCGGAACATCGGCCACGGCCTCGAGATCGCCGGCGTGCCGCGCGACGAGCGCGAGGAAACGGTGCGGCGGCTGATCGAACTCACCAGCCTCACCGGCTTCGAGGACCGCTATCCGCACGAGCTTTCCGGCGGCATGAAGCAGCGCGTCGCCGTCGCCCGCACATGGGCCGCCGACCCTGATGTGATCCTGATGGACGAGCCGTTTGCGGCGGTCGATGCCATGACGCGGCTCACGCTGCAGGAGGAACTCGCGCGGCTTTGCGCGGCGACCGACAAGACCGTGTTCTTCATTACTCACAGCGTCGACGAGGCGGTGTTCCTCGGCGACCGCGTGCTGGTGATGACGCGCCGTCCGGGCCACATCAAGCAGCAGTTGACGGTGCCGCGCCGCCGCAAGGGCGGCCGCGACTGGGAATCCTTCACCGCCGACCCGGAGATGCAGGGCATCGCCGAACAGGTGCTCAAGCTGGTGCGCGCCGAGCGCGGCGCAGCGCCGCTCGCTGAGGAAAAGGCGGCGGAGACCGCCGGAGCGCCGGCATGAGCATGTTCGACGTGACCAGCGCCATATGTTTAGCCGCTCGTCGCCGAGCGAATGCTTGGTCTCTAGGTTACCGTTGGGACGACCTCGCTGCGCAACTCTCAGCGGTCATTCCGGGGCGGCGCGTCAGCGCCGAACCCGGAATCCATAACCCCTGTCTTTCTTCAAAAATTCGGCAGGGGCTATGGATTCCGGCTCTCGCTTCGCTCGGCCGGAATGACGGCCGTGGGGTTCCGCAGCAGCCTTGCGTGCGCGGGAATGAGCGGCGTATCGGCGCAACCTTGTGCGAGGTTTTCGCATGAGCACCGGCGCTGCCTCCGTCGGCGTGTCGCCGCGGCTGCAGCGGCCGGAACCGGCGCTCGCCGCGCTGCGGCGCATGTTCGGCGGCTTCAAGATCCTGCTGCCGTTCGCGGTGCTGATCGCGATCTGGTGGATCATCCAGGCGGTCGGAAACTTTCCGCCCAACGTATTGGTATCACCGGCCGCGGTGTGGCGCGCCTTCGTCTATCTCGTCACCCACGGCGTGATGGCCGAATACGCCTCCACCAGCCTGTGGATGATCGGCATCGCCACCGTGCTCTCGATGTTGATCGGCGTGCCGATCGGCTTTGCGGTCGGCGTCAACCGCTACGCTGCGCATGCGCTGGAAGGTTTTCTGCGCTTCCTGCAGGGCATTTCCGGCATCGCTTGGCTGCCGCTCGCGATCATCTGGTTCGGCTTTAGCCACACCACGACGCTCATCGTCGTGATGTACACGCTGATCGTACCGATCATCTTCAACACCATGATCGGCGTGCGCGCGATTCCCGAAAACTATGCGCTCGCGCTGCGCTCGCTCGGCGCCAGCCGCTTGCGGCTGGTCAAGGACGTCTACCTTCCCGGCGCCATGCCCTCGATCGTGGTCGGCATGCGGCTCGGCATGGGTTATGGCTGGCGCGCGCTGATCGCCGCCGAAATGCTGGTGCGCAAGGGCGGCCTCGGCGACCTCATCTTCGGCGCGCGCACCTTCGGGCAGATCGATCGCATCATCGTCGGCATGATCATGATCGGCTGCCTCTACATCATCGTCGACAGGCTGATCGTGCAGCCGATCGAGAACCTCACCGTCGCGCGCTGGGGGATGCTGCGGAAATGAGCGTCCCGAGCGCCACCCTCAAACCGCGCAGCGCCGCCCATCATGCCGCAGGCTGGCTTGCCTGGCGTCTGTTGCCGGCGACGCCGTTCGTCCTGGTGCTGCTGCTCTGGATGATCGGCTGGTACATCTTTCAGCCGATCCCCTCGACCCTGCCGTCGGTCGCGGCCGTGATCGAAGCGATCTGGGAACGCGCGGTCAGCGGCGAATTGTGGACGCATATCGCCGCCAGCCTCAGCCGGCTGTTCGTCGGCGCGGCGGTGGGCATCGTCACCGGCATCGTGTTCGGCTTCATCGCGGGGCTCTACCGCAACGTCTCTGAGTTCCTCAATCCGCTGGTGATCTTCTTCAACGCGATCTCCGGCATCGTCTGGCTGCCGCTGATGATCAGCTGGCTCGGCATCGGCCATGCGCTCGCGATCTTCGTGATCTGGAACACGGTGTTCTTCATCGTGTTCCAGAACACCGTGCTCGGCGTGCAACTCGTGCCGCAGGTGTTCGAGCAGGGCATCCAGTCACTGGGCGGCGGCCGCTGGGAAACGATCCGCAGCGTGACCTTTCCGGGCGCCTTGCCCTATGTGCTGACCGGCATCCGTTCCGGCCTCGGCTTTGGCTGGCGTGCGCTCATCGCGGCTGAACTTGTCGGGGCGCCGGAAGGGCTGGGGCAGATGATCTTCGCCGCGGCCGAGTTCCACCGTTCCGATGTCATCATCGCCGGTTGTCTCATCATTGGAGTCATCGCGATCGCGATGGATCGCTGGCTGCTGGCGCCGATCGAGCAGCGCACGATCCAGCGCTGGGGCCTCGTGATCGACACCGCGAAGGAGAGCTAGCGCATGATCCCGAAGAGTGGATGCCGGTCTTCGGATCAGATCATGCGTGGGGAGAACGCATGACCTTCATCGCGGAAACCGCCGGCGATCTGCGGCCGAGGCGCAGCATCCTTCTAAGCCCGGAAGTCGCCAAGATCGCGCTCGGCGTCGTGCTGATCCTGCTGACGCTGTACGGCCAGCAACTCTATGGCATGGCAACCGCGTCATGGCGGCTCGATCCTTCCCTGCGCGGGGCGACAGGGCCGAGCAATGTGATCGTGGTGCTTGATTTCCAGCCGGAGCGATTCCATAGCGAACGCATCCAGCAGTACGGCGCGTTTGCAGGCCGTGACGGCGGCCTCAACCGCATCAGGCTGCGCAATGTGCGTCCCGCCCGGTTGCGGGAACTCGCCGCGATCCCCTGGGTCGCGCGCATCGAACCGATGAAATAATCCAAATCAGGAACGATCAGGAAAGCGAGGCGAAAAATGAGCGACGGGGAAGTCCGCCTGGAACGCGATGGCGCGGTGGCGCGCGTTACCTTCGACCGGCCGCAGGCGCGTAACGCCATGACCTGGAAAATGTACCAGGAACTGGCCGACATCTGCGGGCAGCTGCGCGAAGACAAGACCGTCCGCGCCGCGGTGTTCCGCGGCACCGGCGGCAAGGCGTTCATCGCCGGCACCGACATCTCGCAGTTCCAGAAATTCACCTCCGGCGAGGACGGCATCGGCTACGAGCGCAAAATGGAGGCCTTCCTCGAGGGCCTCGAGACCCTGCCGATCCCGACGCTGGCGGTGATCGAGGGCTATGCCGTCGGGGGCGGGCTGGCGATCGCCGCCTGCTGCGACCTCCGCATCGCCATTCCCGGCTCGCGCTTCGGCGTGCCGATCGCCCGCACGCTCGGCAACTGCATGTCGATGAAGAACTGCGCCCGGCTGGTCGCGGCCCTCGGCCCGGCGGTCGCCAAGCGCATGCTGCTGCTCGGCGACATGCTGAGCGTGGACGAGGCCCGCGGGCTCGGCTTCGTCATGGATGTGGTGGCCCCGGAGGCGCTCGACGCCCGCGTCGGCGAGATCACCGAACGGCTGACCCACAACGCGCCGATCACCATGCGGGTGAGCAAGGAGGCGATCCGCCGCTCGCTCAAGGCGCTCGCCATCGAGGGCGAGGATCTGGTGCGCGAAACCTATGGTAGCGAGGATTTCAGGGAGGGCGTCAGCGCCTTCGTCAACAAGCGTACGCCGGAGTGGAAGAACCGGTAACACCCGCTGCCGAAAAGATCGCCACACTGGGCGATTGAACAGACCCGCGTGGTCATTGTAGTCGGGACGTGATACGAGGGCGGCGTTCCACCCTCGGCTGTCATTCCGGGACGTGAGCGTTAGCTCGCGGGCCCGGAATCCATACGCCGCAGCAGGGGTTATGGATTCCGGGTTCGCCGCTGAAGCGGCGCCCCGGAGTGACGGGATCGGCCATGCCCGCGATGGGTGTCTGGCCGGCCATCCAGCAACTCCTATCGTCCTCGCAGTCAGTCCCGCGGAAAACTCAGACAATGGCCACCAAGACCATCGGCATCATCCTCAACGGCGCGACCGGGCGCATCTGCTCGACCCAGCACCTGCAGAACAGCCTTGCGCCGATCTGCGCGGAGGGGGGGCTCGCAAGCGGCGACGACCGCATCGTGCCGCGCATCCTGCTTGTCGGCCGCAACAACGAAAAGCTCGAGGAAGTCGCCAAGGCGCACAACGTCACCGAATGGACGACCGATCTCGACGCCGCGCTCGCCGACCCGGATTTCAGCATCTTCTTTGACGCCGCGGCGACCCACTTGCGGCTCAAGACGCTGCATCGTGCGATCGAGGCCGGCAAGCACATCTATACCGAGAAGCCGGTCGCGCCCTCGATCGAGGAGGGGCGTGCGCTGATCCGCGCCGCCGAGGCGCGCGGGCTCAAGCACGGCGCGGTCGAGGACAAGGTCTATTTGCCGGGCATGCAGAAGCTCGCGCATCTCAACAAGATCGGATTTTTCGGCCGCGTCACCGGCTTCCGGCTGGAATTCGGCTGGTGGGTGTTCGACGGCACCGACACCGTGCCGCAGCGGCCGAGCTGGAATTACAAGAAGGCCGGCGGCGGCGGGCTCGCGCTCGATATGTTCCCGCACTGGCGCTATGTCGTCGAGGGCCTCGTCGGCCGCATCGACAGCATCGTGGCGGGCGCCTGGACGGCGATCCCGGAGCGCATCGACGAGAGCGGCGAGCGCTACAAGGTCGATGTCGACGACAGCGTGGCGACGCTGGTGCGGCTGGAGAACGGCGCCTTCGGCACCATCGTGAGTTCCTGGGCGGCGCGGGCGCGCAACGACGACCTGCTTATCCTGCACATCGATGGCACCCACGGTTCGGCGCGCGCCGGGCTGCACCGCTGCCATATCCAGTCGACCGCGCAGACGCCGCGCATCACCGGCTGGAACGTCAACACCGATCTCAACAACGATTATGCCGGGCAGTGGAGCCTCGCTCCCGACTTCGGGCCGTACAAGAATCCGTACCGCTACGGCTGGGAAGGCTTCCTGCGCCATGTGGTGGACGGCGCGCCGTTCAACTCGTCGCTCGCCGCCGGCGTGCGCGACGTGCAACTGGCGGAGGCGTGTTACCTCAGCAACGCCGAGCGGCGCTGGGTGACGCTGGACTGATACGGTTTTCGATAGCGGAATGATGTGAAATCCGGGTTCCTGCAGCAACGGGAGCCCGGATTTTCAGTTTCTGAAGCTTTACGCCTGAAGCTCCGCCGCCACTGCGCGGCTGAGGAGTTTCGTTTCCCGTTCGACGATCGGCCTCACGGCTTCCTTGAAGGCGGCGAGGTCGATGTCCTTCGGATGCGCGATCGCCGCGCCTTCGCCATTGAGCACTTCGAGGCAGCGCGTGTCCTCGGCCTGCGCAAAGCCGCGCTGCGCCGCCGTCGCCGCGCGCACCGCCGCCAGCAGCGCCTCCCGGACATCGGACGGCAGCGCATCGAAGCGCGCGCGGTTCACCAGCAGCGGCGCGCAGCCGAAGAAATGCGTCGTCAGGCTGACATGCTTGTGGTGGCGGTTGATGCCGAACTGCAGCAGGTTGGTGAGCGGGTTCTCCTGCGCATCGACCTTGCCCGTCGCCACCGCCTGCGCAAGCTCGGACGGATCGATCGACATCGGTACGAAGCCGAAGGCGGCGAAGATCTCCTGATGCAGCGGGCTTGAAGTGGTGCGGATCGTCAGGTCCTTGCAGTCGGCCGGGCTGCGGATCGGCCGCAGCCTGTTCGACAGATGGCGGAACCCGTTGTCCCACCAGGCCAGCACGCGGAACGGCGTGCCGCCGGCGACCTCGGCGGCGAGGTGGGCGCCGAACGCACCGTCGAGCTGGCTGTAGATGCGGGCGCGGTCGGTGAAGATGAAGGGCAGGTCGAGCACCCGCATCGAGGGCGCGCCCGAGGCATCGACATAGCTCGACTGGATGTAGCAGATGTCGAGTTCGTCGCCGGCCGTCATCGGCACCACGTCGGCGGCCTTGCGGCCCTTCTCGGCGACATTGGCGGTCAGCGCGAGGTCGACTTTGTCGCCAAGCCGCTGCTGGATGTCCGCAATCAGGACTCGCAGCGCGCGCGTATGGACAGAGGCTTCGGTCTGGTAGCCGCCGAAGCGGAGTGCAGGGCGTGTCATCGCGCGTTGTCCCGTTGTCGTTTTTGCGGCGGGCACCTGATGGCCCGGATGAATCAAACAGTATAGTAACAAGCGTGACACGGAGCCGTCGATCTGCAGCGGTCCGGGCGAGCAAAACAGCCGCTTGGACGTCGCCCGGATCGCCGGCCGGATCAAACGGTCGCCCAGATCAAAAAGAGGAAGCCTCCAGTGAGCCAGTCAGCATCGCCGCGGAAACGCACCGCCCTCATCACCGGCGCTTCGGTCGGTCTCGGCCAGGCCATCGCCGTCGCCCTTGCGCGCGACGGGTATGACCTTGCGCTCGCCGATCTCGATGCCGGCATGATGAGCGAGACGCTGGCCAAGCCAGAAGTCGCCAAGGTCAAGACCGTGGCGCTGACGCTCGACGTGCGCTCGCAGCAGGCGATCGAAAAGGGCATGCAGCAGGCGGTGGATGCGCTCGGCGGCATCGACGTCTTGGTCAACAATGCCGGCCGCCAACTCCGCAAGCCTGCGCTCGAAGTCGGCTGGGAGGAATGGGACGACGCCATGGCGGTTAACGTCAAGGGCGCGTTCTTTCTCTCGGCAGCCTTTGCGCGCCACCGTTTCGGCAGCGGTCAGCAGGGCGCGATCGTCAACATCGCATCGACGCACGGCCTCACCGGGTTTGCGCTGCAGTCGGTGTACGGAACAACCAAGGCCGCGATCGCGCACATCACCCGCATGCTGGCGATCGAGTGGGCGGGGCAGGGCATCCGCGTCAATGCGGTGGCGCCGGGCACGGTCGAAACGCCGTCGCGCGCGGCGACCCTGAGTGACCCCGAGCGGCGCGCGCAGATGCTCAGCCGCATCCCGATCGGCCGTTTCCCGAAGGCGGAAGAGATCGCCGCGGCGGTGCGCTACCTCGCCAGCCCCGAGGCCGGCGCGGTCAACGGGCACATCCTGGTCGTCGACGGTGGCACGACGGTGGCGTGAGCCGATAGGCGTCTAAGCGTTTTCGAGCGAAGCTCTGCCCCTCGTCGGTCATTCCGGCCGAGCCGCATTAGCGGCGAGAGCCGGAATCCATGAACACAGACAGGGGTTATGGATTCCGGGTTCGCGAGCCAAAGCTCGCGCCCCGGAATGACGCCGGCGATGGGATCAACCGGAAACCTGCTAAGACGCCTCCTCCGGCTCGACCGTGATCTGCCGGCCGCCGAAGCTGCCGAAGGCGCGGCCGCGGCAGGTCAGCACGATCACCTGGTGTTTCTCGGCGGCCTGCGTCAGCACATCGAACATGCATTCGATGCGCTCGTCGTCCGAGAACACCAGCGCATCGTCGAGCACCACCGGCGCCGGCTGGCCGCGTGCGGCCAAAAGCCCGCCGAAGGCGAGCCGCACCATGACCGCGATCTGCTCGCGCGTGCCGTGCGAGAGGTAGCTGAACGGCTCGGCCTCGGGCGCGCCGCGCCGCAAGCTCTCGATCGCCAGCGTCTCGTCGAACTGCGCTTCCGCACCGGGAAACAGCGCGTGGAGGAAGGGCTGCATGCCGCGCTTGATGGGCGCGAGATAGGCTTCGCGCGCTTCGTCGCGGCAGGCGTCGATGGTCTCGCGCAGCAGCCGCAATGCGTCGAGCCGGGCTTCGATGCGCTCGCGCTCGCGCTCCGCGATGGCGAGCGTCTCCTCAAGCTGCGCCGCGCGCTCGCCAAGCCCCTGACCGCCATTGGCGGCGATCCTTGCACGCGAGGCCGCGATGTCCTCGCGCAGCCGCTGCTGTTCGCTTTCGCGGTTGCGGATCGCTTCGCCGAGCCGTTTTACGCGCGCCGACAATGAAGCACGCTGCTCGTCCGACGGTACTGCAGCGCGCAGAACTGCGGCCTTCTCGCGCGCCGTTGCCAGATTGCGCGCGGCGGCGTCCGCTGCTCCGGCCAGCGCTTCGAGCCGGGCCGCGCGATCGGCATCGGGGGCCGTCCTGATGTCTGCTTCGAGCGATGCTTCGAGCCGGGCGAGTTCGTTGCGGCAGGTGGCGAGCTTCATGTCGGCGGCGGTCAGCGCCGTCCGGGCATTGAGAAGCGCCGTCTGCGCCCGCGCCTGCGCCTCGCGGCATTGCACGCGACGTTGTTCTGCGAGTTCCCGTTCGGCCGCAAATTTATCCGGTTGCTCTGCAGCCGCGCGCACCTCGTCTTCCGAGAGGCCGGCGAGCGGCGCTGATGCTTTTGCGAGACGCTGCTCAAGCGCGGCAATGCCGTCCTCGCGGTCCGCAGCCGGCGCGAGGATGCGCAGCGTCGCGTCGAGTTGGCCCCGTTCGGCTTCCATGGTCTCGGTAGTGGTGCGGCGCGCACGCGCCTCCGCAAGCGAGGCGATGCCAGCTTTCCGCAGCGCGCCATCCAGCGCCTTCTGCGCCTGCTCGATCTGGCGCGCATCGTCGGCGGCGGCCGCAGGCACGATGTCGAGCGAGGCGATCCCTTCGATCGCAATCTGCACCGCGTTGGTGACGGCGAGCGAACGGTCGCCGTCGATCGCCTCGCCCTGAACGCGCACGCGCTGCGCGGCACCCGCTTCGAGGCGTATCATCACCTGCGGCGCGGTGGCCGCCTGTTGCTGGCGGCGCAGTTCCA
>Ga0182739_1002364_pt1 | contig 17778 bp, 12 predicted proteins | sample eDN5th30CBELigBY_FD_128873 | JGI IMG/M metagenome (GOLD analysis project Ga0182739, IMG submission 128873) | Enriched backyard soil microbial communities from Emeryville, California, USA - eDNA 5th pass 30_C BE-Lig BY (version 2) (version 2) | ecosystem: Environmental > Terrestrial > Soil >...
ATGGCAATCAGTGTGTTATTTCTCACTTGGGGGATCGCACACGGTTTGCTCGATACACTTGACAAAAACTTCCAGGAGTTGCTGCATTTGAAGAAGTGGCAATCGAGTTTCATACAAGTCTCACTTTATGGTGCCTATTTCTGCATGGCAATACCTGCCGGCTTATACACCAAAAAATATGGCTATAAGCGGGGCATTATATTCGGTTTGATCCTTTTTGGCGCCGGGGCATTGCTCGCGGCCGGTACCGCCCCGTTCCAATCGTTTCTACTTTTTCTGTTCTGCCTGTTGGTGATCGGCGCGGGGCTGGCGACACTAGAAACCGGTGCCAACCCCTACACCACTAAACTAGGTCCGCCCGAATCAGCCGAAAGACGTATCAATATTGCCCAATCGTTCAATGGTTTTGCGTGGGTAATTGGCCCGCTGATTGCGTTATCCATTTATGGAAACCGCAGTCACGTGGAAGGGGAGAAAATGATCTCTATTATCCTCCCTTTCGCCGTTATCGGCCTGGCCGTGCTGGGTATTGCCTTTGTTTTCTCGCGGTTAAAGCTGCCTAAAATTGATGAGGAGGATTTGATGCAGGCGCACGGCGCCGCGCCAAACGGAGGTGGTGACCTGGCAATCCCCGACCATTCACACCCTGCCTATATCTCAAAGAAGCCACTATGGAAGAACAGACATTTTAAGCTGGGTGTTGCTTCGCAGGCGTGCTACGTGGCAGCCCAAACCGGCGTATTCAGTTACCTCATCAATTTCGTAACGGATCATGACATGCATCCGAATTTTGATGTGCAATACGGACCATATTTTTTGTCGTTGGGCTTCTTTCTTTTCATGATGGGACGCTTTTCCGGCAGCGCGCTGATGAAATATATCAAACCTGCACGTTTATTGGCGTGCTATGCCTTATTAGTATGCATGTTATTGCCTATCGTTTCGTTGAAACTTGGATGGGTTTCGTTCGTGGCGCTTTACGGTGTTTTCTTTTTCATGTCTATCATGTTCCCAACCATATTTGCGTTATCCATAAGGAGTTTAGGGGCCCACACGAAGCAAGGTGCTTCTTTCCTGGTCATGGCTGTGGGCGGCGGTGCGGTGTTCCCACCAATCATGGGCTATGTCGCTGATGTGTATGGCATGGCCGCGGGCTTTTTCGTTCCGATCCCGTTATTTGCATTCATTGCTTACTACGCGATGGAGGGATATAAGATGAGGCCCTAGCCCTGATAAGCTGATTTTTTTCTGTACTTTTGCCGCCGTAGTTGAATTGAAATCATGAGCGACCGTACCAAAAGGATTTTCCTTGCTGTTTGTATTATTTTCCCCTTTTTGCTGTATTGTTTTTATTATTACAGCCAGATGTTCAAAAATGCACCATTCCGGTTTGCGGATTTCGAATCGATTGTGCTCAAATATGGTGACGGCGATGACCTTATTAATCAATTTGACTCGGAGACAGGGCTTTACCGGTTCGTGAACACGCAAGACTCCCTGGTGGTAGACACCGTGCGACTACGCAAAGACGATGTACAATACCTACACGGAAAAGCCACCCAATTGGGTTTTTGGAACCTGCCGGACGATATGACCAGCGGTGAACCGGATGAAACGAAACCGGTAGCTCGATTCTACCTTCAATTTAATTACAAGGAAAAAAGCAAAGAGGTAACACTCGACGCCGATTTTAACGGCAATACGAAAATGCGCGACGCCGCCAAAACCATGATCGATGAGGCCATGCGCGTGGTCAACGATGCCCGGATTCGCTAAGAGAGCCAGCCAGCGTTACCCTGCGCTCTGCCGTACTGGCACCGATGTGTCATTACCAACCCGAGGCGATGATAACCCGAGGCTACGCACATCGTCGGCAGCAGGCGCCTCGAAAACTTCCAGTCCGAAAAACTTAACGGAAGCAAGCAGGTGGTCGAAGATATCGGCCATTGCATTCTCGTAGACCCCCCACCTAACATCCGACGTGTACATGTAAAGCTCTATCGGCAACCCGGTTTCTTTGGGTTGCAATTGGCGGACAAGCATCGTATAGCCCTTGTGGATTAATGGGTGCTGGGCGGTGTACTGGGTAATATATTGGCGATATAACCCCACATTCGTCATCTTCCGACCGTTCACCGGCATGGTCGGGTCGGCACCACTCTCTGTGTTGTATTTCTCGATCTCTTGCTGGCGCTCCTCGATAAATGGTTTCAACAATTGTATCTTCTTAAGGTGTTCGATTTCTTCTTTTTCCAGGTAACGTATGGTGGATATCTTGATGCTAACCGAACGCTTGATTTGGCGCCCCCCGCTCTCCTGCATGCCGCGCCAGTTCTTGAACGAGTCCGTAACCAGGTAATGGGTAGGCACGGTGGTGATGGTCTTATCCCAATTCCTCACCTTGACCGTATTGAGGTTGATTTCAATCACATCGCCATCCGCATTGTACTTGGGCATCTCTATCCAGTCGCCTACCCGTACCATATCATTGGTAGACACCTGTATACTGGCCACAAAGCCCATAATGGTGTCTTTGAAAACCAACAGAAGGATAGCAGATGCGGCGCCCAACGCACCAAGAAATGCCCATGGCGACTGGCCGGTCAGCATAGAGAATATAATGATACCGGCCACGAAAAACATGAAGATATTAATCACTTGGAGGTAGCTATCAAGCGGCTTATCTTCAAAACCCTTCTTGGTGCGCAGGTAATCGCGGATTGATCGGAATACCGCCCTAAACAACATTACCCATATGATGACTAAGATCATATCGAAAAACTTCCGAACCGGGGAAACCCAATCGGGAAAAGCCGAAAAAACAATGGGAATGAATTGGATGGAGATTAGAAGCGGAACCAATCGGGCCAACTGCGCCATCACCCGGTTACGCACGAGGTGGTCGTCGAATTTCGTCTTCGACTGCTTTGCTATCACACCTAACGCGTTAATAAGGAATTTACGAAGCACGTAATAGACCAAGCCCAATGTAAGGAAAAGCAGCCCCAACAATACAAAAAGATTGACGATGTCTGCCTGCTCAACAGGCACACCCCAGCCGACAAGTGTATCGTAGGTCCACTGATAAATAATATTTGACGAGTTTGCAATCGTAGGTATTTCCATAAATTAACGGATTGAACGGTAAAAAAAGAAGACGTAACGGACAACAAAGTTAAGGTTTCTCGACGAATAACAAAACCGTATGGTGGGCACCAAAAAACATTATAGAATGACCTAAAAATTTCTTAATTTCGCATGCTCAACAAGCATGTTTATGCATGGTCTTGCTGTGCCTTTTGATTTAAGATTGGTAAACATATAATGGCTGAAGAAACAGAAAACGGCGACAACCTCGTTCCGGCGAACGACCGGATCATCCCCATCAACATCGAAGACCAAATGAAATCGGCATACATCGACTACTCGATGTCTGTTATTGTATCGCGTGCGTTGCCCGATGTGCGGGACGGTTTGAAGCCGGTACACCGCCGCGTATTGTATGGTATGCTCGATTTGGGCGTGACAAGTGGCAAGCCCTATAAAAAATCCGCCCGTATTGTAGGTGACGTGCTCGGTAAATACCACCCCCACGGCGACTCATCGGTTTACGACACCATGGTTCGTATGGCCCAAGAATGGAGCCTGCGGTACCCGTTGGTAGACGGCCAGGGCAACTACGGTTCGGTAGACGGGGACCCGCCAGCGGCCATGCGGTACACCGAGGCACGATTGAAGAAGATTGCCGAAGAACTGCTCTCAGATATCAATAAAGACACCATCGATTACCAGCTCAATTTCGATGATTCGCTCGAAGAGCCGACGGTACTTCCTACACGCATTCCCAACCTGCTGGTTAACGGAGCCTCGGGGATTGCCGTAGGCATGGCCACCAATATGGCTCCCCACAACCTGTCTGAAGTGGTCGATGGAATCATCGCTTACATCGACAACCGCGATATTGAAATCAGCGAATTGATGCAGCATGTGAAGGCACCCGATTTCCCCACCGGGGGTATCATTTATGGGTATGCCGGCGTACAGGATGCCTTTCAGACGGGGCGCGGCCGTATCGTTATGCGCGCCAAAGCAGAAATCGAAACCACCAAGACCGGCCGCGAACAGATCATCGTCACCGAAATCCCTTACCAGGTGAATAAATCGGACATGATAAAGCGTACCGCTGATTTGGTCAACGAGAAGAAGCTGGAAGGAATTTCTGAAATCCGCGATGAATCCGACCGGCATGGGATGCGGATTGTATACGACATCAAGCGCGATGGGAATGCATCTATCGTATTGAATAATCTATACAAGCATACCGCCCTACAAACCTCATTTAGTGTAAACAATATCGCATTGGTTCAGGGTCGGCCCATGATGCTGAACCTGAAGGATATGATCTTACATTTTGTCGACCATCGGCACGAAGTGGTGGTGCGACGCACGAAATTCGAGTTGGCGGAAGCCGAGAAGCGTGCACATATCCTGGAAGGGTTGCTCATCGCACTTGACCACCTCGACGAAGTGATTAAGCTTATCCGTGCTTCGGCGACACCAGATGACGCCCGGGTAGGCCTGATGGAGAAATTCGGCTTGTCCGACATTCAGGCACGGGCCATCCTCGATATGACCCTGCGCCGGCTTACCGGACTGGAACGCGATAAGATTAAGGACGAGTATGCCGAACTGATGAAAACCATCGAGTACTTGAAATCCATACTGGAAGATGAGGGGCTCCGCATGAGTATCATCAAAGACGAGTTGCGGGAAGTGAAAGAGAAATACGGCGACGAGCGCCGTTCCACCATCGTACACTCAGCCGAGGATATGCGCATGGAAGATTTCATCGACGATGAGGAAGTCGTTATTACCATTTCGCACGAAAGTTATGTAAAGCGGACGCCGCTAACCGAATACAGACGACAGGGCCGTGGCGGAAAAGGTGCAAAAGGCAGCAATACCCGCGAGGAAGACTTTACAGAACATATCATTACGGCGTCAGCCCATAACTATATGTTGTTCTTTACCGAAGCCGGACGCTGCTTCTGGTTACGGGCTTTCGAAATCCCAGAGGGCACCCGTACCTCACGTGGCCGGGCTTTACAGAACATCATCAATATCCCAAAAGAAGAGAAAATCAAAGCGTACATTAAGGTGAAAAACCTCAAGGACCAAGAGTACCTTGAGAACAATTTCATCATCATGTGTACGAAGCGCGGCACGATCAAAAAAACCTCGCTGGAAGCGTATTCCCGGCCGCGGTCCAATGGCATCAATGCCATTAATATCAATGAAGGGGACCAATTGCTTGAAGCATGTCTCACCGATGGCCACAGTGAGATCGTAATGGCGTTGAAGTCTGGAAGGGCTATCCGGTTCAATGAGGCAACCGTGCGTCCGATGGGACGTACCGCTACGGGTGTACGGGGGATTTCCCTTGCCGGCCCGGATGACGAGGTAGTTGGCATGATTAGTGTTAACAACTACGATACAACCGTATTGGTCGTTTCTGAAAAAGGTTACGGCAAACGAACGGACATTGAAGATTACCGCGTAACTAACCGCGGCGGGAAAGGTGTAAAAACCATCAACGTGACCGACAAAACAGGCAGGTTGGTGGCTATCAAAGATGTGACCGACAACGATGATTTGATGATTATCAACAAATCTGGCATCGTTATCCGGATTGCCGCCAGCGAGTTGCGAGTAATGGGTAGAGCCACCCAGGGAGTTCGACTGATCAGCCTCAAAGGCGACGACGAGATTGCATCGATTACCAAGGTGGAGCACGAAGAAGAGGATGAGTTTATTGAAGAAGGTGAAAACCAGGAAAACAGTGAAAGCACCAGTGAAAACGACCATGCAACGACAGATGAAGCGTCTCCTTCTGACGACGAATAGGAGGAGTATGCAGGTGATAACGGCATTAGTTATCCTACTGGTGGTTAGCATGTCGCCTGCGCTTGCCCAATCGAATCTTAAGGAGGGCAACAATAGCTTTGCGCGATTTATGCAGTCCCGGGACTTCAAACACCTGGAAGCTGCCCGAAAGTTTGCCGATGAGGCCTTTAAGACGAAAAGGGACTCGACAAATTTCAGGAATATCCTATTACATGGCCTCGTATATAGTACGCTGGCGGTAGTCGATTCAAACCGTACGCAGAAGTATAAGTCGGATCCCAATGATATTGCGTTGTGGTCACTGAAGCGGCTCACCAATAAATCGGTGGAGTTCGAGTACGAGTCGCAGGTTGATTACATAAAACGATCATTGGCCAAAGCATACCTCATCAAAGCCAACCGCGCCATAGTTAACGCGAACTACGAAGAAGCGTTCCGTCAATACAGCATGGTTGACTCCATTAGCGGAAAAACCATCGATGTGAAACATAACCTCGCCGTATTGAGTTCTAAATTGGGAAATGACGATGATGCTATCAATAGGTATAAGGCATTCACAACGCAGACAGAAACCTCCTCACCTACCTACATCCTTGAGTTGGCCGGGTTATATCAACAAAAAGGAGACAACCGGGAAATGCTGAATACCTTGCTTACCGGACGGCAGCAATTTCCGGAAAGCAAGGAGATACTCTTTACGCTGATTAACGCCTACATGGCAAACGATGCCTATTCGGCGGTCGTTCCGTTGGTTGATGAAGCGATTGCCCACGAACCGGAAAACGTGAGCTTGAACTATATCGCTGGCTTTTCCAATGAAATGGAAGGTAATAATAAGGCGGCAAAAAAATATTACGAAAAGGTAATCAGCCTAGACGCTAATAACTTTGAAGGGAATCTGGAATTGGGATTATTATATCTGAAGGAATACATCGCCGATACGAACAATCAGGAAGGGCAACGCAGAGCCGAGGAACATCTCCTGAAAGCCAATCAAATCCAACCTTCTGAAGTAAACACATTGAAGTCGCTCGCGGTACTCTATGAGCAATCGGGCGACGTTATCCAACAAGAACGAGTAAATAACATATTGAATCAACTCACAATAAATTAGAATCATGAACGTGAAATCGATTTTATTGGGCGTGCTGGTACTCTCCTCATCGGCTGCCTTCTCCCAAAACAGCAACTTACGAAAAGCGAAAACGAGTTACGACAAATTTAATGAGGTGAAATCCATCGGGAGTGCCTCATTGGGTTCTGCCGACCTGGCCACCGCAAAAGAGGCCCTGGAAAAAGCTATTGAGCATGAGAAAACGAAAGATTTGGCCGAGACATGGACATATTACGCATTGGTAAACGCTGATCTCGCCCTGTTGGATTCTACGGATACCGGAGAACAATACATCCAAACAGCTGCTGAAGCGAGAGAAAAGGCCATTGCCCTTGACAAAGAGAATGAAAACGAGCAAAACCTAAATATCCTCAATTCCATTCTTGCACAATATGATTTGAATAAAGGTGTGAAAGCATGGGATAGCCAGGATTTCGAAACCGCTTACACCGCTTTTGACCAAGGCTTGAAGTACCTACCTCAGGATACCACCCTGCTGTATTACTCGGGCTTGGCTGCCATCAATTCACAAGATTATGAAAAGGCATTGTCAAAATACGTGGAACTCGTTCCCATAGACAGCTTCTCAAATAACAAGCAAATCATATTGGATGTGTCGCGCCTATACCTGATGCAGGGTGATACGACCAACGCCATCAAATATGCGGAAATAGGTGCCAACAAGTACCCGGACGACAGTGAATTGGCTACGCAGAACATCGAATTGAACCTCATGTCTGGTAATGAGGAGAAAATCATCAATACCATCACCGCGCAGGTGGAAAAGGATCCCGAAAACGAGAACCTTCATTACTATCTGGGTATCGCTTACAGCGAAATGGGCGACCTTGAAAAAGCCGAGGCAGCTTACCGGAAAGCACTGGACGTCAATCCGGATTACCTCGACGCCAATATCAATCTGGGTGGCTTGATTTTGAATAAAGGAATAGACCACTTCAATAAGACCAATAATGCAAGTCTTCAACAGGCTGAATACGATGCAGAAATTAAAAAGGCGTATGATATCTTTGACAGTGCATTGCCCTACTTGGAAAAAGCGGTCGAATTGGATGGTTCGTCCTATCTTGCCTTGACCAACCTCAAGAAATACTACGAAATCAAAGAAAACGACGATAAAATTGCAGAGCTACAAGCCCGTATCGATGCGTTGCAATAGGTGATTGCAGGCAGTCGCATTTTATAAAACACAGCCCTCCGGTCTTACTGACTTGGAGGGCTTTTTGTTTTAATCAACTTTGCTATCCGTTACCGACCAGCTTTTTGCAAATCCGTTTTACCAAACCGGGCCCCTCATAGATAAAACCCGTATAAAGCTGAATCAATGTTGCGCCTGCCTCAAGCTTCCGGATGGCATCTTCCGCCGTGTGTATCCCACCCACTCCGATAATGGGAAATGCTCCATCGGATTTCGTCGCCAGGTAACGAATTACCTCTGTGGCCCGTTCCGTCAGTGGCCTGCCGCTCACGCCTCCGGCCTCGGATATAAGACTTTCGCCACTCCGCAGCCCTTCACGAGCAATCGTAGTATTTGTAGCAATTACACCTGCGATGCCCGTTTCTCGGACAATTTCGACGATATCATCGAGTTGGTCATCGGTAAGATCCGGTGCAATTTTCAGTAGAATCGGTCGAGACACATCGTTCTTACGGTTACGTTGCTGCAAGGTATTTAAGATATGTGTAAGTGGTTCTTTCTCCTGCAACGCACGGAGACCAGGCGTATTGGGCGAACTCACATTGACTACAAAATAATCCACCACATCAAATAACACGTCGAAACAGGTGATATAGTCATTTACGGCTTCTTCATTGGGTGTCAGCTTATTTTTACCGATATTACCGCCTACGATGAGATTTTGCCTGTTTTTTAGCTGGATCAGTCGCATCGCCGCAACATCGACCCCCTGGTTATTGAAACCCATCCGGTTAATCAATGCCCCGTCGTCGACCAAGCGAAATAATCGCGGCCGTTCATTCCCTGGCTGAGGACGCGGCGTTACCGTGCCGATCTCTATAAACCCGAACCCCAGTGCAGCCATTTCTTCCACATACTCGGCATTTTTGTCGAACCCCGCAGCCAAGCCGATCGGGTTCCTGAACTTAAGGCCAAAAACCTCGCGCTCAAGGCTTGGGTGCTCATAGTTGTAAGCAGCACGCAGCAACTGCCTGCCCCCCCACAACTTGCAGAACGATCGCAGCCCCCCCGACACCGTATAGTGGGCGGTTTCAGGATTCATCGAAAACAACAATGGCTTAACCAGTTTATACATGGCCACAAAGGTAGGGATTGATTTACGATTGCGTGAAAAAAACGTACTTTTGCACCTGGAATGATTGCAATAAATAACCTCACGTTTGAAATAGGTGCGCGTGCACTGTACGACGATGCCAACTGGCACATCAAGCCGGGCGACAAGACCGGTCTTATCGGCGCCAATGGAACTGGAAAAACCACACTACTGAAGTTGATTGTGGGCGATTATGCGCCCACCGCCGGTACCATATCGATGGCCAAGGATATTAAAATCGGCTACCTGAACCAGGATCTGCTCTCCTACCAATCTGACAAAAACATCTTGCACGTGGCTATGGAGGCCTTTGAACGGCAAAACCAGCTGCTCATTGAAATTGAGGTACTGCTCAAAAAACTGGAAACGGATTATTCGGACGACACTATCCTGAAACTGAGCGACAAACAGACCGAGCTTGAAGCACTGGACGGCTACAACATCGAGTACCGTGCCCATGAAATACTCGCCGGACTTGGGTTCAGCGATAGCGACCAAAAACGCACCCTATCCGAATTTTCAGGCGGTTGGCGGATGCGCGTGATGCTCGCCCGCATATTGCTGCAAGCGCCCGATATTCTGCTGCTCGACGAGCCAACCAACCACCTCGACCTCCCTTCCATCAAATGGCTGGAAGGCTATTTGCAGGCTTTCGATGGCGCTATTGTCATCGTTTCGCACGACCGGTATTTCCTCGACCGGGTAGTGAATACCATTGTGGAATCCCAGCGTGGAAAGCTCATTTATTACGCTGGCAACTATTCGTTTTACCTGGAGGAGAAATCCCTACGCGAAGAAATACAAGGCAACCAATACAAAAATCAGCAGGCAAAGATTAAACAGGAAGAACGGCTTATTGAGCGGTTCCGTGCAAAAGCAAGCAAGGCAAAGATGGTCCAATCGCGCATCAAGGCATTGGAGCGTATGGAAAAAGTTGCTGATGTGGATGACTACAACCCCAGTGTCAACTTCCGCTTTAAATTCAGCAAACAATCGGGCAGGCACGTTGTACGGCTAGAAGATATCAACAAGTCGTACCCGGGCATTCCTATCCTTGAAGGCGCGGATGCTATTATTGAAAAAGGCGATAAAATAGCGCTCATCGGCGCCAACGGAAAGGGAAAGTCCACCCTGCTGCGTATTGTAGCCAATGCTGACCGGGATTTTACCGGAAAATCGGAATCTGGCCACAACGTAACCCAGACATTTTTTGCTCAGCACCAGTTAGAGGCGCTGCATCTGGACAACGAAATCCTGCAGGAACTGCAACTTTTCGCGCCCAAACATACCGAGACGGAACTTCGGGCCATACTGGGCTGTTTTCTCTTCACCGGCGACGACGCCTTCAAAAAAATACGGGTGCTATCCGGCGGTGAAAAATCACGGGTTGCCCTGGCAAAAGCACTGACTGCAGATGCCAACTTCCTCGTGCTGGATGAACCTACAAACCACTTGGATATCCAATCGGTCAATATCCTTATCCAGGCACTCAAGCAATTTGAAGGCACCTTCATCGTCGTATCGCACGACCGCTACCTCTTGGACAATGTGGCCAATAAAATCTGGTTTATCGAAGACCGGAAAATAAAAGAGTATCCAGGCACCTATCAGGAATACGAGGAATGGCAGGCTAAACGGATGGTGACCGGCTCATCGAAAACAAACGATGCCAAACCAGTGAAACCTGCAGCAAAGCAGGTCGTCGCTAAAAAGGCCGCGCCAAAGGAACAGGAGACCAAAAAACTTCATAAGGAGCTGGAAACAATCGAGCAACGCATCGAAAAACTGGAAGACGCTGTCAAGACTGCCGAATTATCAATGGCAGACGAAGCGACGTACGCAGACCCATCGAAGTTGGAAGAAGCTTCGCGACGCTACGATGCCCTGAAACTAGAATTAACAGAAAGCCAAACCCAATGGGAAAAATTGGCCGACGAAATCATGACCATGGAGGGGTGAGTATGAAGAAGCTGCCAATAATAGTTGTATTACTCCTTTTCTGCACAGGATCGATGGCGCAAAAGCAGAAAAAGAAACGGGCCGGTCGCGAGCGAACTCCGCAACAGGAGTTGGTTTACGACAACCTCAACTACCTGGCAGCGATTAAATCGGTCCAGTTCTATCCGGTAGAGCGGGAAAACGCATTGCCGGTGATCGAACTGCACAGCGATGAACAATTGACGCTTGCTTTTGATGACCTCCGCGGTGACGTTCGTAATTTTTACTTCAGCATGGAACATTGTGATGCCGACTGGAAACCCAGTCGACTCTCACCGTTGGAGTATGCCGAAGGGTTTAACGAGGAGCGTATTGTCGACTATGCACCATCGGCAACTACCCTACAACCTTATACGCATTACCGTATAGACTTCCCTACCCGAAACATTAAACCCAAATTAGCCGGCAATTACCTATTGAAGGTGTATGAAGATGCCGATAAAAGCCGTTTGATTATCACCAGGCGTTTCTACGTACTCGCACCATTGATGATGGTTTCTCATCAGCTTGTCCCAACGGTCAACGTAGCCAAGCGAAACAGCAACCAGAAGATAAATCTTGAAGTCAATACGGGCGGACTCACTGTGAACAATCCCTACCAGGACATCCGTATCCTGGTGATGCAAAACCAGCGCCCCGACGTTGGGGAGTGGCTGACGACACCACACTTCGTGAGCGACAACAAGTTGACCTACAACGATAACAAAACGCTTGATTTCGGTGGCGGCAATGAATTTCGGTATTTCGATCTGCGCAGCCTGCGTTTGGCTTCCGAAAGAGTGGCCGGCATCCGGCTGGACAGTGCCGTTCACGTAGACCTCGTTGCCGATGAGAATTATCGAGATGCATCCTATGCGTCCACGTTTGATGAAAACGGGAACTTTTTCATACGAAACCAGGACAAGGCCAATGCAGACACGGAATCGGATTACGTATGGGTTACGTTTTCACTGGTAGATGGGGCAACCACCGATGGTGCCGTATATGTGGTGGGCGCTTTCAATAACTACATCCGCGCCGACGCTAACAGGATGACATACGACGGCGCAACGAAAACATGGCAATGCTCCCTATTACTTAAACAAGGCTTGTACGACTATGCATATGTACATGTCGATGCGTCTGGTGAGGTGGACACGTCGTTTTCCAGCGGTAACCACTTTGAAACGGACAATACCTATCAGATCCTGGTTTATAACCGACGGCCGGGAACCACGTGGGACGAATTGGTGGGCTTTGCGGAAATCAGTAACTAACCAGTGCTAACCGTTCCTGCAGCATCCGTGAGATACGGTTAAAATAGCGCTTCTGTTTGTACCCCATTACCCATTGGACCCCATGTATGGCATTGGTATGAAAAATTTCGTCAGCCTCTCTTAAAATATGAGGGTTTATCTGCGCCTCAATGACTTCCATCCCACTATCCACTGCCAAATCGATGACTACCTTACGCATTACCCCATCGATGCAGCCCTCGCTGATGGCTGGCGTATATAATTTATTGTCGTACCAGATAAACACATTGGAGCTAAGTGACTCGCAAAGGAATCCCTCCTGGTTCAGCAACAGCACATCGTCCAGCCCGTTCCGGGTACGATACAGCCCGGCCATGACGTAAACCAATGCATTGGACGACTTTAATTTTGAGAGCTCACTATACGGTTTCTTAAATTCGTCATATACATCAACGATTAGTCCGATTTTCCGGTGTTTCACATCGTCCGGGTCAAGTTTCGACACTTCCATGATGTAACACGCGTTGTTCTGCTGCGGGCTGTACAAGCCCCCCCCGCTGCGGTAAACCTGCAGCCGGACGCGCACGTGCTGGTTTTCCAGTCCGTTGCGTTTGATAAGTTCAGCGGCGCGGGAGCGGATGAAGCCTGCGTCGAATCGCTCCGCTTTCTCAAGCTTAAGCATACGCATACCCTCCTGGAGCCGAGCTATATGGAGATCCAAAAAACGGAGATCGCCATCCATCCAACGCATCGTCTCAAACAGGCCATCGCCGTAGCGGAACGCCCTGTTGTCGCCTGTTAGGATTGTTTCCTGTTCGGGAATAAAATTCGTATTAAAATCTATAAAATGTACCGGCATTCACTCAACTTATATTACGTTATAACAATAGTGTGGCTTCCCACAGAGCAACTCTTGTGCCGTTTATTGTGGTTCCTGGTGAGTGACATACGCACGCCATTTATCCAGGCATAAACGGAAATCATCCGGCAATGGCGTTTGGAACGCCATGGTTTCCCGCGTAGTGGGGTGTACGAATCCAAGACTCTGGGCATGAAGTGCCTGCCGTGGCAACAAGGCAAAACAATTTTCTACGAACTGTTTGTATTTGCTGAATACCGTACCTTTCAGTATCCGATCTCCGCCGTATGTCGCATCATTGAAGAGCGGGTGCCCGATGGATTGCAGGTGGGCCCGAATCTGATGGGTGCGTCCGGTTTCCAACTGGCATTCGATGAGCGTAACATACCCCATCCGCTCCAATACGCGGTAATGAGTCACCGACCACTTTCCTTTTTCCTCATCGTCATATACGGCCATCACTTTCCGATCTTTCGCACTCCGGCCGATATAACCCGTGATGGTCCCCCCATCGGCAATATCGCCCCAGACCAACGCGATGTATTTGCGCGATATGCTATGGTCGAAAAACTGCTTGGCCAGGTAGGTCAACGCCCATTCATTCTTGCCGATAACCAATAATCCACTCGTATCCTTGTCAATGCGGTGCACCAGCCCAGGCCGGCCATCGTTGCCCGGCAGTTCCGGCAGACTGGCGAAATGGTAAGCCAGCGCATTGACCAGCGTACCGGTATAGTTGTTGTATCCCGGATGGACCACCATGCCTGCCGGTTTATTAACGATGAGCAAATCATCATCTTCATACGGAATGTCCAACGGGATGTTTTCAGGGTAGATTTCCGTATCGCGCGGCGGATGTGGCAAAACCACTGAAATGGTATCCAGGGGTTTTACTTTATAACTGGCCTTGATAGGCTGTCCATTGACCAATACCGTGCCCGCGGTAATGGCATGCTGGATACGGTTGCGCGAGGCGTTCTCCACCCGGTTCATCAGGAACTTGTCGATGCGCAGCAGCGCCTGCCCTTTGTCTACCACAATGCGCAGATGTTCATATAAATCCTGCTCGTCCGACTCTTCCAATGCTACGTGGTCTGCCATGGCGCAAACATAAAAAAAAAAGCAACCTGTACCTGAAGCTTTTTTGCCTAAATTTACAGCGCCCCGATGATGCAGTTTGATATCCATAGCCCTACAGAACCACTTGATTTTCCGCTGTTCAACGAAAAATCACTCACCGTCCATATGAAACGCGACGATAAAATACATCCCTTCATTTCGGGTAATAAATGGCGCAAACTTAAATACATACTCCAATCGGCGCGCCATGCCGGAAAGACACACCTTGTCACGTTTGGCGGCGCTTGGTCAAACCATCTGCTGGCAACCGCATGCGCCGGGGCAACTTTTGGATTCAAAACAACGGGATTTGTGCGTGGTGAGGCCGTATCCAACCCTAACCTGTCATTGTGCAAGATATATGGGATGGAGCTGCAATTCGTAGACCGGACATCCTATCGGAATAAGCCTTTGCTATATGAGCAATATGTCACCTCGAACCCCGGGGCGTATTTCATAGACGAAGGCGGTTACAGTACTGATGGCGCTCAGGGATGTACGGAAATTATTGACGAGCTGTCGCTCACTTACGACCATATCTTCTGCGCCTGTGGTACCGGCACCACGATTGCAGGATTGCACCGGGGATGTGCACGCAAGGAGCTACATACGCGGCTGCACGGCGTCGTCGTGTTGGCTGGCGGTGATTTCATCCCAGCTGCCGTTCGTGGGCTGTATCCAGACACCGAGGTCGACGGACTGACAATCCATACAGACTACCACTTTGGTGGGTATGCCAAAACAACGCCTGCACTTAATAGCTTCATCAGGCAGTTTACAGCACAAACGGGCATTCTTATCGAGCCGGTATATACAGGCAAGCTGCTTTACAGTGTATTTGACCTTGCCAAACGCGATTATTTCAACGTCGGAGCACGTATTTTGGTCGTTCACACCGGCGGATTAACCGGAATCCTCGGTCTCCACGAACAACTGGTTTAAAAAGCAGGTTTAACACGTTTAAACCGACAAAAGCCGCAAAAACACGCAAATAGCCCCGAAAAAGTTTGCATCCTTCCTGCCTAGCGCTTATATTTGGGCATAACCAACCCACTTTATGATGTATCAAATCGCTGTAACACCAGAGGAAGTACACAATACCTTAGCCAACCATATTCTTGCCGATGGATATGATATGACCTTCGATATGGAACGCAGTCATGGAGTAACTATTTACGATTCAAAACATGAGCGTCAACTCCTCGATTTTTTCACGTGTTTTGCCTCCATTCCGCTGGGGTACAACCATCCGAAAATGGTCAATGACACGGCATTTACCAACAGCCTCCTTCGCGCAGCGTTAACTAATCCCTCCAATTCGGATGTGTACACGGTAGAATATGCCCAGTTTGTCAAGACCTTCGGAAGAATCGCCATACCTGATTACCTACCCCATGCATTTTTCGTTTCTGGCGGTGCATTGGCCGTCGAAAATGCATTAAAGGTAGCAATGGACTGGAAGGTGCAGAAGAACTTCCGGAAAGGGTATACCGTAGAAAAAGGCACTAAAGTACTTCACTTTGAACGCGCATTTCACGGGCGATCCGGCTATACATTAAGCCTTACCAACACCCAACCCGACAAGACAAAGTGGTTTGCTAAATTCGACTGGCCCCGCATCAGCAGTCCGATGCGGGCTTTCCCCGAAACAGCCGATAACCTCGCTGCCACGCTCGAACGCGAACAGCGGACTATCCGGCAAATAAAGCAGGCATTCGCCGACAACAAGGACGAGATATGTGCTATCATTATAGAGCCTATCCAGGCCGAGGGCGGTGACAATCATTTCCGCCGGGAATTCATGGAGCAATTACGTGTTTTAGCCGACGAAAACGAAGCATTGCTCGTGTATGACGAGGTACAAACCGGCGTAGGCCTCACAGGCAGGTTCTGGTGTCACGAACACTTCGGAGAACGTGCACGGCCCGACATCATCGCTTTCGGAAAGAAAATGCAGGTTTGCGGCATCCTGGCAGGTCAGCGAGTAGATGAAATCGACACCAACGCTTTCCGCGTACCATCACGGATTAATTCCACGTGGGGCGGCAGTTTGGTGGATATGGTACGGGCGACCAAAATTCTTGAAATTATCGAGGAAGACCAATTACTTGCACAGGTGGCGAAGACGGGCGTATATTTACAAACGCGTTTAAACGAACTAGCGGCCACTTACCCTGCGATATCCAATGTGCGGGGCAGCGGTTTACTATGCGCCTTCGATCTGCCTGATACTACCTCCCGTAACAGATTCCTGGAAAAGGGGCTGGCAAAATGCGCCCTTTTTCTAGGATGCGGCGATCGTTCCATACGGTTCCGTCCGGCATTGATTATTGGATCATCGGCTATCGACGAAGGGATGGAGATTATCCACCGGATTATGGGCGAATTTCATTAGCAGGCGTTATGGCCTACTGTGGTAATTCGGAGCCTCCTTGGTAATCGCGATATTATGTGGATGGCTCTCACGCAATCCGGCGCCGGTAATTTTGACGAAACGGGCACCTTGCAGCGCTTTGATGGTCGGCGCACCGCAATAACCCATGCTGGCGCGGAGACCGCCTACATACTGATAAACCACTTCTGCCAGTGTGCCCTTAAACGCTACACGTCCTACAATACCTTCAGGAACCAATTTCTTGATATCGTCTTCGACGTCCTGAAAATAGCGGTCCTTAGATCCTTTCTCCATCGCCTCTACCGACCCCATGCCGCGATACGATTTGAATTTCCGTCCTTCATAGATGATGGTTTCACCGGGAGCCTCTTCCACCCCTGCAAAGAGTGACCCGGCCATCACCGTATCAGCGCCCGCAGCAATCGCTTTGGCGATGTCGCCAGTTTGCTTAATGCCACCATCGGCGATAACTGGCACTCCTCGGTCGCGAAGGGCGCGTGCCACTTCATATACCGCGTAAAGCTGTGGAACCCCTACCCCTGCGATGATACGCGTAGTACAAATGGATCCCGGCCCGATACCCACTTTCACGGCGTCAGCTCCAGCATCTGCCAGTGCAATAGCCGCCTCGGCGGTAGCAATATTCCCCACAATAACCTCCAGGTCGGGAAATGCGGCTTTTACTTCTTTCAGCTTTTCAATGACTCCCTTTGAATGCCCGTGAGCCGTATCGATGGTCACCACATCCACCCCTGCTTTGACCAATGCCGCCACGCGCTCCATGGTATCAGCGGTGACGCCGACGGCCGCTCCAACGAGCAACCTACCATGGCTGTCTTTGGCCG
>Ga0182739_1002366_pt1 | contig 17774 bp, 16 predicted proteins | sample eDN5th30CBELigBY_FD_128873 | JGI IMG/M metagenome (GOLD analysis project Ga0182739, IMG submission 128873) | Enriched backyard soil microbial communities from Emeryville, California, USA - eDNA 5th pass 30_C BE-Lig BY (version 2) (version 2) | ecosystem: Environmental > Terrestrial > Soil >...
ATCCGCCGTCGCCTCGCTGGCCATCACGCTCAACCGCTCCGGCAGCCACCGGTCGTCCGAATCGAGGAGCGCGATGTACCGCCCTCGGCAGAGCTCGAAGCCCGCTTCGAAGGCGGCCGACTGCCCCGCATTCTCTTGCCGAAGGACCTGGACACACCCTCGCATCCCTTCGTCCAGGCTCTCGAGCCAATCGGCAATCACGCGCGGCGTATCGTCCGTGGAACCGTCATCGACCACGACGAGCTCCCAATCCGTGAACGTCTGCCGCCGAACGGAGTCGAGCGTCTCACGCAGGTACTTCGCTTGGTTGAACGTAGCGATCAATATGGAAAAGACCGGCGCATCCATTTCACACCACGAGCACGACATGTAATCCGTCTTCGATGCGGGCAGCCGACCGCCACTACTTGGTGAGAGCACCCGAAGGTGTGTCGAATCATTTTTTCCGCACCGAATCCCAAACGGCCTTGGCGAACGGGGCAATGGCAACGACGCCGACACCGAGCACCGACTTGACGTTTGCCCCGCTACGAAACGAACATTTGAGCGCTGTCACGTACCCTTCGATCATCTTCCGAGCGTATGCCCTGCGGTTCGTACTCAGCGGAACTCCCTTGATCGCCTCGCCTACTTTCTTGTTCAACGTCCACGACGCGTAGATTGCAAGGCGTGCGTCGACATCTCTTGCAATCGCCATCGAGCTGTCGATTTTCGCCAAATATCGCCGAACCTCGTTCGCAGACGACCATATGCCGCCGGCATGATGGCGGTACGATCCCATCACCTCGTCGATATACCTCGCGTTCCCATATTTGCTGAGCCTCGCGATGAGGTAGATGTCCCCGTTCACGATTCCGCTCCACCCAGGTCCGAGAAGATCCGACTTGTTTCGAAAGACCATCGAGAGCGTCGGAATCATCGGACGGCAGATCATGTCTCTAGGCGTCAACACTTCCTTCGACCGGCGCCCTCGGATTCGCCTGATCTTCGATTGCCCGATGGTGTTGCCCGCGGCATCGACCTCATCGACATCGTGAAAGGTCAGGACCGTCTCTGGGTGGGCTCGCAGAACGCCAACCTGGGTCTCTAGCTTTCTCGAATTCGTCCAGAAGTCATCACCTTCGCAGATCGCGACGAACTCGCCTCGCGCCGCCCGAAGACATCGGGCCATGTTCGCTGGGGCCCCAATGTTTCGATCGCCCGCCAAGACCCGCAGAACATTCGGATGACGTCGCTGATATTTCTCCACAATCCCCAAGGTGCCGTCCGACGAACAGTCGTCCGCCACGATCACCTCAATGGGAAACGCAACGTCTTGCTGAAGCACACCATCGAGGGCTCGCGCGATGAACGCCTCGTGGTTGTACGTAATCATGCACACACTGACGATAGGCCTCGCGTCGACCTCGCTCCCATCCGACGGCGTCGCCTGTTCGTTCGTATGGTCCATGTCGTCAGTCGGCTCCACCGCGCGCTACGCCGCGTCCGTCGACGGTCGAGGCTTTTCGAAAAGAAAGAACGGCTCCGCAGGATTCACGCCAGCCTTCATCGCGTCGACACCCGACAATAGCTCCTGATGGGTGCGGACGCGCGATTCCAAACCGGCCGACGCGAATCGATCGAAAATGTCACGACCGTAGAGGCGCATGTGCTCCTCGTGGCCGTACGCAGCGAATCGGGTACGCGGATCGGCAATTCCCGGATCTTCCCAGGTAGTTCGAAGCTTGTTGCTGTAAGGGGTCTGCAAAATCGCATACCCGCCCGGCTTGAGGACGCGCGCGATCTCGGCAACCGCCTTTCTGTCATCGTACACATGCTCGAGCACGTGATTGGCCATCACCACATCGAAGCTGGACGCCTCGAACGGCATGGCCATGATATCAACCGCCTGAACGTCCGGCGCTTGCGGACGCAAATCGCACTTGACGTATTGCACGGGGCCGGCTGCACGGATCAGACGCGGCAAGCACTTCTCGGGAGCAAAGTGCAGCATGCTCCGTCCTCGAAGATGATCGAACAGGCCACTCGCGCGAAGATACATCGTCAAGTGGCGCTCTCGATCGTGAGCACCGCATCGAGGACAGGCGAAGCGATCGACATCGCTTCCCACGATGTCCAATGCCCACATGAGCTTGGGCACCGTCTTGCGACCGCCGCGATACGGCATGAAGTGCCAGATCGCGTGACCGCAAAGAACACATTCGTACCCGCCACCAGGAACCCAGCCACTCAGCGCTCTCTTTGCAAGATTGAACGGCCACTTAGGAATGCTCATATACCTTCTCCCGCGCGCCTCGAACGGTGGTTGCCAAACGGAGCACATCTTGCACAGGCATCGGACGCACCATCACGGCGGAGCCGAGGTAGACGACGATACCAGAGACGAGCGCCAACGCCGTATTGAACGGAGTGATGCCGATGCCGGCGAGAATGAGCCACGCCACCGAAGCGCTCATGCCGGTCAATAAAAACGTCGCTCCCTGATCCACACATTGGGACACCGCACCGAAGTCCAAGAGCTTCTTCGTATAATACGCGTTCACGACGTGAGCCGTGATGCTCGCAGCGAGCAACGCCGAGGCGAGACCGACGCCGCCCCACGGACTGCCAACGACGATATATAGCAACGACATGCCGTCTTTAACTAGCTCGATGCGAAGCGTAAGATCGGAACGCCCCTGTGCATTGAGCGCTGCGATATTCAGTACGTGCAAAGGCCATAACGCGGTGGCGATGGCCATGATGCTCAGCACGGGCGCCGCCGGAAGCCATCGATCACCATAGACCATGGTGATCAAGGGTTCGGCAAGGACGGCGATCATTACCATGCACGGCACGAAGATGAACATCGATACGCGCAGCGCGACCCGTAAGGCTTCCCGAAGTGCCGTACGGTCGTGGGCGAGAGCCGAAAACGAGGGCAACCCGACGCGGCCCAAGACACCGGTCACGAAATTTGCCGGTGCTTGGCGCGTCGTGTCGGCCAACGCGTAATACCCGAGCGCATTCGTGTCGAAAAGCTTTCCAAGAACGAGCGATTGAAGGCGCGTAAATACGGCGTTCAGCAGGCTCGCCGAAAGCATGAATGCCCCGAACCTGCCTAGAGTCTTTAGGGAGCCTCTCCGAAATCGGCCGCGCGGCCTCCAACGCGAGCTTACCCACACCATCGCGGTGCGTGCCGCGCTAGCGACGACGAGCTGGGCCACCAAGGCCCAGACCCCCCAACCGATCCACGCCAGGGACACGGCCAGTGCGCCGGAGATCAGCGACGCCACGAACTGCGCCTTCGTCCGTGCTTTGAAGTCGAGGCGCATCGTGAGCAGTGCGTCCGGGACCGTGCCGAGCGCCGCTAGCGGAAACATGACCGAGGCAGCACGAAGTAGCGGCGTGAGCCTCGGCTCGTCGAAAAAGCTCGCGACGCCGGGCGCGGCGATCAGGAGCGTGGTGGCGAGCACCATGCTGGTCATGACCGCAAAGCTGAAGACGGTGGTCTCATCGTCGTCAGTGCACCGCTGACGCTGGATGAGCGCCATGCCGAGACCAGACTCTACGAGCACCGTACCGATGCTCGTAAAGACGAGGAGAATCGCCATCAAACCAAGGTCACTCGGCGTGAGCAGCCGCGCGACCACCACCATGATGAGAACCTGCACGCCGTGCCGCGACGCGATCTCGAGCGCGCTCCACCACGTCGCTCGCGCGGCCTTTCTCGTTAGGCCTTCCTTGGCTCCGGCGACGCTCACGATTCGCACGTCACGAAGGTGTCGCGGCCCCTTCGATGCACCCTCGCCCTCATCGCTTCCGAATGGCGGGAACCCCCGCCACCATCGAGCCGGGCTCGACCGGCTTGGTCACGCACGCCCCCGCCGCGACGACCGCGCCATCGCCGATGACCAAGGGTGCGTTGGCCTTGCCGTTGATGATCGCGGCGCCGGTTCCGATCATCACGCCGCGGCCGATGTGGACATTGCCCGAGACGTGGACGCCGGGAGACAAGGTCGCAAAATCGCCAATCGTCACATCGTGGCCAATCGTGCAATCCAGATTGACGTGAACGTGCGCGCCGATGGTGACGTTCACGGTGATGATGTTCCCCGCGCAGACGATGGTGCCCTCGCCCAGGCTCACCCACGACGAAGCCTCCGCCCGCGGGTGGACCAGCGTGGCCGGCAGATGCCCGGCCTCCGCGAAGGACGCCGCCACCTTTTCCCGAATCTCCGGCTCGCCCACGCCAATCAGATAACGAGAGCGCTCGCTCGGCCGGACGTGGTCGAGTAGCCGGACGGGGATGCCGTTCACCGGATCCGAGAGGTATTCGGGCTTGTTGACGAGAAAGACGATCTCGACCGCGTCGCCCCATGCCTGCTGGGCGAGCCACGCCACCTCGCGCCCGAAGCCTCCGGCCCCGAATACGTAGAGCGTGTCGAATCCGGGGACGGTGTTCGAAAAGGGATTCGGCCTCATGCCATCGCGATCCTGTTTCGAATCACGTCCGCGATGACCTGGATCTCGTCGGGCGAGATGGCCGTGCCGCTCGGCAGGACGACGACGGACGCCGCGACGCGCGTCGTATTCGGCAAGAGCAGCCCCGCATGGGGGAAGAGGTCGCGATACGGCTTCATCCGGTGGCAGCCGGGCCAGAAGTACTTTCGCGCGAGCACGTTCTCGGCGTGGAGCGCGGCGACGATCTCGTCACGGCTCACCGGGCACTCTTCGCCGACCTCGATGACCACGTATTGGTAATTGTTCCGCTCGGCCTCGTCGTAGCGAAGCAGCTCGATGCCCGGCAGATCGCTCAATGCCTCCCTATAGAGGCCATGGTTTCGACGATTGGCCTCGATGAACTCGCCGAGGTGGTCGAGGTTGACGAGGCCCATCGCCGCGCACGGCTCGACCATCTTCCCGTTCGTGCCGGGGTGGATGACGTTGTCGTAGCCGGCGAAGCCGAAATTGCGCATCAGGCGCATCGTCTCGGCGAGCTCGTCGTCATTGGTGACGACCGCGCCGCCTTCGAAGGTGTTGAAGAACTTGGTCGCGTGGAAGCTCAGGACCTCGCACGCGCCGAAGCGACCAATCGACTCGCCCCGATGGCTGCACGCAAAGGCGTGGGCCGCGTCGAACATGAGCTTCAACCCGTGCTCGTCGGCGATGGCCTGGAGCGCCTCGACGGGCGCCGCCCGACCCCAGACGTGGACGCCGATGATGCCGTTCGTCCGAGGCGTGATCATGCGCCGGACGGCGTCGGGATCGAGGTTGTGCGTGGCCGGATCGATGTCGGCAAAGACGGGCGTGATGCCTTGCCAATAGAGCGAGTGCGCCGTCGCGATGAAGGTCCAGGACGGAACGATGACCTCGCCTTCGAGGCCGAGCGCGCGAATGGCGATTTCGAGCGCGATGGTCCCGTTGCACATCGCGACGCAGTGCTTGACGCCGAGCTCCGCGGCGACCCGCTGCTCGAAGCGCTGCACGAGCGGCCCGTTGTTGCTCAGCCATCGCCGGTCGAACATCTCGCTGGCCATCGCCAGGAAGGCCTCGGCGCTGCCGATGTTGGGGCGACCGACGTGCAGCGGCTCGGAGAAGGCCGGGGGGGCACCGTTGATCGCCAGGTCGCGCGGGCTCGAAATGCGTTTCATGGGGGTGTCGGACCTTTGGCCGCTACGTTCGTGAGAAGCCAGGGCCCTGTCAACTACGCCGATACGCCTGCCACTCACGGAGAATGGCCACGGCGAAACGGGAAATGCCCTCCGCGCCGACGGAAATGGCTTTCGCGTCGGAAAAAGTGGCCTCGCGCCACGGACAACTGCCCACGAGCCCAAAAAAAGTGCCCCTTCGCTCCCGAAAAATGCCCTCGGGCTCGTGAAAAGTGCCTTCGCGCTCGCGGAAAGTGGGGTTGGGCCCGTCGAAATTGCCCTCGCGGCCAAAAAAGATGCGTTTCGAGGTTTCGGCGATGGCCTCCGGCCGTGGAAAGTGCCCTCTCGCCACGAAAACTGCCTTCCGGCCGCCGAAAATGGCCTCCCGCCACGGGAAATGCCTTCTGGCCGCGGAAGGTGCCCTCCGGCCACGGGAAGTGCCCTCCCGCGAGCACGGCGAGGAGGGCGGGGCGACCGCGTGACGAGGCGCAGGTGCGTTGGGTCGATCGCTTGACAAGCGATCCGCCCACAGCCGAACATTCCAGGCGTTTTTTCAGCAACGTGGGGGGAGGCCCCGTTGGCTGCCCCCCCGAGGAAGGATCAGCCATGGATCAGTGGACGCCTAGAACGACTGCACGTGCGGAGCTCGCCGAGATGCTCCTCGGCCCGCACGCCGCTCGTGCTCGAGCCGCTGGCCTCGTCGAGGCCGACCTCGAGGCTCTCCGCACGCACGGGCGCAAGGCCGAACGGGCCGACCGACTGCAACGGGAACAGCTCGCGCAAATCAACGCGGAACGGACCCTCCGGAAGGAGCTGAACCAGGAGATCGGCGCGCGAGAGGATGCGCTGCGCGATCGTCTTCCCGCCGTCATCGGAGAGCTCTCGGACGCGAGCGATCCTTCGACCCGCGAGCTCGGCTTGTGGCTCGGCAACCTCTCCTTCGCACGCTACCGCTTTCGCGAGATCACCCCTTCGCCAGCGGCCCGGCAGGTAGTGGAGGAGGAGACCCCGTGCGCGAAGGCCGACTCCACCGTCGAGGAGCTGCGCTCCGTGAAGCGCGTCGAGCGGGCCGACACCGTGACGCGCATGAGGGGCCTCGAGGCCTTCTGCGAAGCCCTGCTCCGTCCCGGCCGCGAACCCATCGTCAAGGTGCTCGCCCAGCGCGGCTTGTCGCCCGACGATCTCCGCACGCTCGCCGACGACGCTCGGCACCTCGCCGAGCTCGGACGCAACGTGACCCGCGCCGCCGAGGCGACGAGCATCGAGGCCGAAGCGGCCCGAGCGCAGAACATCGTCTGGCGCCGCATCCGCCGCATGCTCCGCAAAGCCGTGCAGGGCGTACCGGAGCTCGAGAAGAAGTGGGCGGAGTGCTGATCGCCCGAAAAAAGCGACACGAAGGGAGCCCCTCTCGCAGCGATGCGGGAGGGGCTTTTCCCTTCCCGCATTGGGCGTCCGGTTCTATCGTCGCGCGACTCTCCCCCCACCCTCTCGGGCCTCCACGCGCCCGCGAGGTCGTCACGGAATTTCCGATGCGAATGCCCCTCCCCCGATTGGCTTCCGATCTCATCTATCTGGCGAAAATCGCTCGCTCTCTGCGTGGAAAGACCAAGCGGCAATGTCCGTGCTGCGGGCAGAGCGGATACTTCACCGCGTTCGGATCCCCGCCCCGTTTCGAAGCCCGCTGCCCGAGCTGCGGGGCCCTCGAGCGGCACCGCCTTTTGATGCTCCTCGATCAGCGACACGGCCTTTTCCGACGGGACGCGGAGATTCTGCACTTCGCCCCCGAGCCCATCGTCCGGGATCACCTTCGCCGCATTTCGAAGAACTACCGCTCCGCCGACCTCCAGCCCGGGCGAGCCGATTGCCAGGAGAACATCGAAGCCCTCTCGTTCCCGGACGCCACCTTCGACCACATCGTTTGCATCCACGTCCTCGAGCACGTCGATGATGCCCGCGCCTTGTCGGAGTTGCGGCGCGTGTTGAAGCCCGGCGGCTCGCTCATCGCGATGGTGCCGATCATCGAGGGCTGGGAGCGCACCTACGAGGATCCCAGCATCGTCCGCCCCGAGGGCCGCGACCTCCACTTCGGACAGCACGATCACGTGCGGATGTACGGCCGCGACTTCCGCGATCGCGTCCAGCGCGCCGGCTTCGTCGTCGAGGACCTGACCGGCAGCGGCGACGACGCGGTTCGCTACGGGCTCTTGCGCGGCGAGACGGTCTTCGTCTGCAAGCCGGCGTGATGTGCGTGATGCAGATACGTCCACCGCTGCCGCTCCACGCGCTCGTGACAGGGGAAGTCGTGCGGTGGTATGAGCTACTCGGCAGAATGGACTTACCGCACAGCGGCGGCACCTTTCACCACAACGCTGCCCGTCTCGAATCGCGAGCAGCCATCCAAGCCCGATTTCCGAGCGAAACGGCGGCTCGGAGAGGAAGCTGGCTCTAAACGAGCGATTTGATTATGTCCAAACTTGTCTACATCGGCATGAGCGCCGACCTCATTCACCCCGGCCACCTCAACATCATCAACGAGGGCCGCAAGCTGGGTGAGGTCGTCGTCGGTCTGCTCACGGACGAGGCCATCGCGAGCTACAAGCGCCTCCCCTTCCTGAGCTTCGAGCAGCGACGGACGATCGTCGAAAACATCAAGGGCGTCAGCCGTGTCGTCCCGCAGCGCACGCTGGACTACGTGCCGAACCTCCGCGACCTCAAGCCGGACTACGTCGTCCACGGCGACGATTGGCGAACGGGCGTGCAGCAGCAGACGCGCGCCCGCGTCATCGAGGCGCTGAGGGAGTGGGGCGGCGAGCTGGTCGAGATTCCCTACACGCCGGGCATCTCCTCCACGCAGCTCAACCGCGGTCTGAAGGAGATTGGCACCACGCCGGAGATCCGGATGAAGCGCTTCGGGCGGCTCCTGCGAGCCAAGCCCCTCGTGCGGCTCATCGAGGTCCATTCCGGCCTGACGGGGCTCATCGCCGAGCACGTCTTCGTCGACAAGGACGGCGTTCGCCACGAGTTCGACGGCATGTGGGCCAGCAGCCTCACCGACTCGACCGCAAAGGGGAAGCCGGACATCGAGGCGGTCGACGTGAGCTCGCGCCTCACGACGCTCCAAGACGTCCTCGAGGTGACGACCAAGCCGATCGTCTACGACGGCGACACCGGCGGGCGCCCCGAGCACTTCGTATTCACCGTCCGCACGCTCGAACGAAGCGGCATCTCGGCCGTCATCATCGAAGACAAGGTCGGCCTGAAGAAGAACTCGCTCTTCGGAACCGAGGTCGCCCAGACGCAAGACACCATCGAAAACTTTTGCCACAAGATTTCGATGGGCAAAAAAGCCCGCGTCACCGACGACTTCATGATCATCGCGCGCATCGAGAGCCTGATCCTCAAGCAAGGGCAGGACGACGCGATGCGCCGCGCGGAGGCCTACATCGAGGCCGGCGCCGACGGCATCATGATCCACAGCAATGCCAAGACGCCGGACGAGATCCTCGAGTTCTGCGGGCGGTTCCGCCGTCTCGACACGCGCGTTCCGCTCGTCGTCGTTCCCTCCACCTACAACACGGTGACCGAGGCCGAGCTCGCCGACGCCGGCGCGAACGTCGTCATCTACGCGAACCACCTGCTCCGCAGCGCCTATCCCGCGATGGTGAGGACCGCGGAATCCATCCTGCGGCACGGGCGCTCGAAGGAGGCGGACGGCGACCTGATGCCCATCAAGGAGATCCTCGAGCTCATCCCGGGTGGAAAATAAATGTCATCCGAAGGGCAAAACCGACTGGATGCTGGCAGCGTCGTCGATCTGCTCCGCGCGCAGGGCGTCTCCTTTTTCACGGGCGTCCCGGACTCGCTTCTCAAGGACCTCTGCGCCTACGTCACGGACCACGTCGAGGGCAATCGCCACATCATCGCGGCGAACGAAGGAGCGGCGGTCGCGCTGGCCGCGGGGCACTACCTCTCGACCTCGGAGCTCTCGGTCGTCTATCTGCAGAACTCGGGGCTGGGCAATGTGGTCAATCCCCTGCTCTCGCTCGCCGATCCCGACGTCTACAGCATCCCGATGGTGCTGCTCGTCGGATGGCGCGGCGAGCCCGGCGTGAAGGACGAGCCGCAGCACAAGAAGCAAGGCCGCGTGATGTTGCCCATGCTCGACGCCATGGGCTTGCCCTATGCGGTGTTGAGTCATCGGTGGGACGAGGCCAGCGCGCAGATCGAAGAGGCCTGCAAGACGGCCCTCGCGCGGCAGACGCCTTATACGCTCGTCGTCCGCAATGGGGCCTTCGCTTCCTACAAGCTCAAGAGGAAGGTCGCGAACGAGTACCCGCTCACGCGCGAGCAGGCGATCAAGCAGATCCTCGACCGCTTGCCGAAGGATGCGGTCGTCGTCTCGACGACGGGGAAGGCATCCCGCGAGGTCTTCGAGCATCGGGTCGCAACGGGCGAGGGTCACGCTCGCGACTTCTTGACCGTGGGCTCGATGGGGCATTGCTCGCAAATCGCGCTGGGCATCTCGCTGCGGCGCCCCGAGCGAACCGTCTATTGCTTGGATGGCGACGGCGCCGTCCTCATGCACATGGGCTCGCTCGCCATCATCGGGGCGAACGCGGGCTCGAACTACAAGCACCTCGTCATCAACAATGGCGCGCATGAGTCGGTGGGCGGCCAGCCGACGGTGGCCTTCGGCATCGACATCCCGGCCGTCGCCCGCGCTTGCGGATATCGACACATCGATCGGGCCAGCACCGCCGAGGAGATCGACACTGCCATGACGCGCCTCGCCGAGGTCGAGGGCCCCGCCCTGCTCGAGATTCGCGTCAACACCGGCGCCCGCGCCGACCTCGGGCGGCCGACGAAGACGCCGCTCGAAAACCGGAACGATCTGATGCGATGGCTCGCGAGCCGATGACGAATCCGCTCCCGTCGTGGGCTTTCCACAATCCCGTACGAATCCGCTTCGGCGCGGGACGCTTGGACGATCTCGCGCAACTGCGGGACGTCGAACGCGTTCTCCTCGTCACGACCCGAGGCTTCACGCGACGAGGCATCACGGCCCGGGTGGCCGAGCTGGTGGGCTCGCAGCGTCTCGTCGTGCACGACGCGGTTGAGCCCAATCCCGACCTGCGTGACGTCGAGGCGATCGCCACGGAGCTCGAGGGTTCCGAGGTCTCGGCCATCATCGCGCTGGGCGGTGGGAGCGCGATGGATACGGCAAAGGCCCTCTCCGTTTCACTGGGAGAGAGCGGCCGCGGCTTTTCGCTTCGCGCGCATTTCGAAAAGAAGACTCCTTTGCCGACGAGCGGCGCGTTGCCGATCTACGCGGTGCCGACGACGGCCGGAACGGGCGCCGAGGTCACGCCCTTCGCGACGATCTGGGAGCGCGCGACCGAGACGAAGCATTCGCTGAGCGGCCCTAGCCTCTTTCCGCATACCGCGATTCTTGATCCCGAGCTGACACTCGGGCTTCCGGAGGCAGAGACCGTCGCGAGCGGCCTCGACGCTCTTTCGCAGGGCCTCGAGTCGATTTGGAACCACAATGCGAATCCGATCACGATCGCGCTCGCAACCAAGACGGTGCGCCTCGCATTGGACGCCCTTCCGCGCCTCCTCCACGAGCCTCGGGACATCGGATTGCGCACCCGGATGATGGAGGCGAGCCTGCTCTCGGGCCTCGCGATCAGCGTGACGAGGACGGCGCTCGCCCACTCGATGTCCTATCCGTTGACGGCGCGTTACGGCCTCCCCCACGGCGTCGCGTGCAGCTTCATGCTGCCGGCCCTGCTCGCATACAACGCGAGCGCCGACGACGGCCGGCTCGCGCGGCTCGCGACCGAGCTCGGGATGGAGGATTGGCGAGAGCTGCGCGATGCGTTGCGGAAGCTCTTGCTTCGCGTGGACATGCCGAAACGGCTTCTCGCCCATCTGCCCAACCCGGCGGACTCGTTCGAGCTCGTCCCGCAGATGCTCACGCCCGGCCGAGCGGACAACAACCTCCGCGCCGCCGATCACGGCAACGTCCGCGAGATCCTCGACGGCGCATGGCGTGACTTGGACTTGCTCGGCAATCGATGGCACGAGCACCCTTGATCCCGAGCTTCAATCGATTCCATCGCAACCCCCCAGGCGATCCGCATGAGCACCCCCAACGAGCGTAACCTTCGCGATGTCGCGCGACTTCTCACGGAGAAGGGCATTTTCTTCTGGGCCGACCAAGGAACGCTGCTCGGCATCGTGCGCGACGATTGCCTCTTGCCCTGGGACAAGGACATCGACCTGTCCACCTGGCCGGAGGAGTTCGACAAAATCGTTCGCCTCGAGGAGGACTTCAAACGCCTCGGATTCTACTTCGAGGTGCATGAGTACAAGGATTGCCTCTTCCTCACGCGCGAGGTCGGCTATGCCGTCGAGATTGCGCGTTACACGAAGGAGGGGGACGTGGCCGTTCGCAAGAACAACGGCCCGCGCAACAGCCGCGTGGAGAGGCTGATCAAGCGAGGCCTGGCCCTCCTGCCGCACGCCATCCACTGCAAGCTGCGCGACCTCGGACGTCGCTGGCACGTGAAGGAGACGATCCACTTCCGGACGCCGGCCCACCACTTCGCCTCGTTCCGCAGGATCCGCTTCCGCGATCTCGAGCTGAACGTCCCCGCCGAGACGGAGTCCTATCTCGAGTTCAAGTACGGACCGAACTGGCGCACGCCGATTCAGGACTGGAACTACGAGCTCCAGGACGGCTCGATGAAGGCCAGCCGCGGCCAGCGCTGACGCCCGAGTCTTCGCGGCGGCGTCTTCACATTCCGTTTGGGACGCACGAAACCGAGCGTTATAAGGCGCCCCATGATGGAGGTACCTACGGCCACGACCGTCCGAAAGCTCAAGCTCGTTTTCGCGCACACGTTTCGGCCCAAGCGCATGCGCGCCTTCTTCGACCGGTTCGGCGTCACGGAGCAGACGCGAATCATCGACATCGGTGGGACGGCCCTCAACTGGTCGCTCTTGCCGATAAAGCCGCGGGTCACGGTGGTGAACGTCTTGCCGAAGCCCGACGAGCTGCCCGACTACATCGTCGAGTGGATTCAGGGCGACGGCCGCGCGCTGCCCTTCGAGGATTAGGTCCTTCGACATTGCGTTCAGCAACTCGGTGATCGAGCACGTCGGCTCCTGGGAGAGCCAGGTCGCGTTCGCCAAGGAGGTCCACCGCGTGGCGCCTCGCCATTGGGTACAGACGCCGAACTTCTGGTTCCCGCTCGAGCCGCACTACGTCGGGCCGTTCACGCACTGGCTGCCGCGAGAAGCGCAGGAGAGTTTCGCGATTCGCTACGCCTCGTTCTGGGGCCTCGCCACGCGACCGACCGACGCCGACGTCCGCCGCATGGTCTCGGAGCTGCGCCTCTTGCGCGAGGAGGAGCTGCGACGCCTCTTTCCGAACAGCGAAATCGTCAAGGAGAGGGTGGGCGGCCTCGTGAAGTCGTTCACGGCGGTCGGTGGCGGCTAGTTCCTAGGCTACCGATCCCGTCATTTCGCGCCGCGTGCGAAGAGCACGGCCGGCACGGTCTTCAGCAGAATCTTCAGGTCCATCATCAGCGACCAGCCGTCGATGTAGCGGAGGTCCAGCTTCATCCACTGGTCGAAGTCGACGTCGCTCCGCCCGCTGACCTGCCAGAGACCGGTGATCCCCGGCCGCATCGAGAGGCGCCTGCGGTGCCAGCCGGAGATTCCCTGCTGCTCGTTCGTCAACAAGGGGCGCGGGCCGACGAGGCTCATCTCGCCGAGCAGGACGTTGAAGAGCTGGGGCAGCTCGTCGAGGCTGCTGCGGCGCAAGAACCTGCCGAGCGGCGTGATGCGCGGATCGTTGGTGATCTTGAACACCGGACCCGACATCTCGTTCTGCGTCATGAGCTCATCGCGCTTCTTGTCCGCATCGACGACCATCGTGCGGAACTTGATCATCTTGAAGCGGCGCCCATAGAGGCCGGCCCGCTCTTGGAAGAAGAGCACCGGCCGCCCCATCGTCACGAGGATCGCCAATGCGATGACGAGGAAGACGGGCCACAGGATGAGAATGCCCAGAAACGCCGCGACGAAGTCGAAGGCGTGCTTGATGGCGAGCGAATCCGGCGGCTTCGGGGCGACGTCGATGGCGACGAAGGGGTGCCCTGCGCGCTGCACGATCTGCGGCATGGCTTGGGTCCTCGTCGGCAAATCGACGGCGAGCTCGGCCGTGACACCGACGGTCTCGCAGGCCTGAATCGCCCGCTCCAACTCGTCGGGGCGGTTGTGCGGGGGGAGGAAGAGGACCCTGTCGATGAGCCCCTCGTGGAGGATCTCGTCGAGTAGCTCGATGCCGCCGAGGTGCTTCGGCGCGCCTTCGACCTCGCCCGCCTCGCCGAGGTACCCGACGATCTGCGGCGGGAAGGGGTCGGTCATGCAGAGGTGCGCGAAGTCGGCCATCTCCTTGTCGCCACGCCCGACGAGCAGGATGCGCTCCCTGCTGTTGCCAATGGCGTGCTGATACCGCTGCCATCGCCCCAGGAGGGTGCGGCTCGCGTACATGACCGCGAAGGAGACGGCGAAGAAGGCGATGACGAGGCTTCGGTTGATGACCGTCTGCGTGAGGAAGATGACGAGGGTCAGCGCGATGAAGCCGAGCAGGTGAAGCTTGAAGAGGTCCCAGGCGAGGCGCCCCTTCGTCCAGCTCCGCTCGAAGACGCGATGCAGACCCAGGGCGGCGATGAGCACGAGCCAGACCGGCAGCGTCAGATAGATGAGGCGGATGTACTCCTCGAGGGGCGGGCGCTGTTTGAAGATGGCGCCGAACTGCTCGCGCAGGGCCGAGTGGACCGCACGAGCGCCGAACATGGAGACGACGACGAGGAGCGTGTCGCCCAGGAGGACCAATCTGCGAAGCGGCTCACGAGCTGCGGAGAGCATGGGGGGTCACTCTCGATCGAACGCCGCGATGGTGCGGCGCAAACCTTGGTGGAGGCCAATTCGTGGCTCCCAACCGAGGAGCTGCCTGGCCTTGGTGATGTCGGGCCTTCGCCGTCGCGGATCGTCCTTGGGCAGAGGCCGGTGGACGATTTCGGACCGGCTTCCCACGAGCTCGCGGACGATGGTGGCGAGCTGGAGGACGGTGAGCTCGTCGGGATTGCCGAGATTGATGGGCTCGGCGTGCTCGACGCGCATCAACGCGACGATGCCGTCGAGGAGGTCGTCGATGAACTGGAAGCTGCGCGTCTGGAGGCCGTCGCCGTGAACGGTGAGCGGCTCGCCTCGCCTCGCTTGGTGGATGAAGCTGGTGACGACGCGCCCATCCGACGGGTCGGTTCGCGGGCCGTACGTATTGAAGATGCGGGCGATGCGAACGGAGACGCCGCGGTGTTGCCCATAGGCGGTCGTGAACGCCTCGGCGTAGCGCTTCGCCTCGTCGTAGACGCTGCGCGGCCCCGTCGGGCTCACCTTTCCGCAATAGGACTCGGCTTGGGGTTGAACCTCGGGATCGCCGTACACCTCGCTCGTGCTCGCCAGGAAGAACTTCGCCCGGCACTTCTCCGAGAGCGCGAGCAGGTGACGAGTGCCGTCCGCGTTGGCGCGCAAGGTCTCGATGGGGTGCGCCAGGAACTTCTGCGGCGAGGCAGGGCTCGCGAAGTGGAAGACCCAATCGAATCGGTCGTTCGAAAACGACGGAAGCTCGGCGACGTCCGCCTCGATGAAGGTGAAGTGGGGGTTTGCCGATAGATGCGCGAGGTTTTCCCTGCGACCCGTGAGGAGGCTGTCGAGCCCCACGACCTCGTAGCCGAGCGCGAGCAGCCGATCGACGAGATGGCTTCCGATGAAGCCCGCTGCTCCGGCCACGAGAGCGCGTTCGGTCATCGACCAATCCCCTGGTAGAGCAAGCCGTTGGCGCGGACGCCCTCGCGGTCGAGGAAGTTGCGCGCATCGAGGACGAAGCGGCCCCGCATGGCGGAGGCGATGGCGGCCCAATCGAGGGCGCGATACTGCGGCCACTCGGTGACGAGGACGACGGCGTCGTCCCCGTCGAAGGTGTCCTCGACCTTTTCGCAATAGGTAATCGCGAGGTCGGGATGTTCGGCCTTGGCGCGCGGCATGGCGACCGGATCGTGCGCGCGCACGCGGACACCGCGCTCGACGAGGCGCCGGGCGATGTCGATGGAGGGCGCGTCGCGGAGGTCGTCGGTGTGGGGTTTGAAGGAGAGGCCGAGCAGCGCGACCGTGCGGCCGTTGAAGATCTTGAGCTCGGCTTGGAGCTTCTCGACGATCCGCGCCCGTCGTTCGTAATTCGCCTCGCGGGCCGCCTCGACGATGCGCATCGCGAGCCCGTAGTCCCGCGCCGTCGATGCCAAGGCGGCGGTGTCCTTGCCGAAGCAGGAGCCGCCCCAACCGATGCCGGGTTCGAGGAAGCGCTTGCCGATGCGTTCGTCGAGGCCGATGGCCTTCGCGATCATCAAGGCGTCGGCGCCAATCTTCTCGGCGAGCTCGGCGATCTCGTTGATGAAGCTGATCTTGGTCGCGAGGAAGGCGTTGGCCGCGTACTTGATGAGCTCGGCGGAGGCGAGGTCCGTCTCGATGAGCGGCACCACCTCCCGGCCCGGGGGGCGGGAGAGGAAGGCGGGCACCTCGAAGCTCTGCTCGAGGATCGGCCGGTAGAGGTCGGCGAGGAGGGCGAGGGCCTTGGCATCGTCGGCGCCGACGACGACGCGGTCGGGGAAGAAGGTGTCGGAAAGGGCGGCGCCTTGGCGGAGGAATTCGGGATTGGAGGCGACGGAGAAGGAGGCGTTCGCCCCCTGCGGCAAGGCTTCGCGGATGAGGGCATCGACCCAGTTGCCGCTGCCGATCGGCACCGTCGACTTGTTGACGATGACGGTGAAGCGCGGGCCGAGGTTCGCGCCGATGGCGCGGGCGGCCGCCTGGACTTGGCTGAGGTCGGGGCGACCATCGGGCCGCGAGGGGGTGCCGACGGTGATGAAGACGATGTCAGCCTCGCGCACGCCGTCGGCGGGATCGGTGGTGAAGCGAAGGCGCGGGCGGGCGAGTCGCAAGAGCTCGGGGAGGCCCGGCTCGTGGATGGGGCAATCACCGGCCGAGAGCGTCGCGATCTTGTTGGCGTCGACGTCCACCGAGGTGACGTCGTGCCCGAGGTACGCGAACGCGGCGGCCGTGGTCAGCCCGACATAGCCGGTGCCGAGAATGGTGACGTTCATCGATGCGGTCCGAGCCTTGGGGGGATGGGGGGCGAGGATCGCACGAATCGCGACGGATGGGTCAACTCGTCTCGCCGGAGGGCGGGTGTTCGCGACGCCAGCCGTCCGCGTCGAACGAGCGCGAGTCGGCGACGGATGAAACGGCTGGGGTCCGCAGCCGCGACGTTTCCTGGCGGGTCCGTCGCCGCCTCGCCCTACGCACTTCCGCAAAGCGAGCGTTCGGTGGTACGGGCTCGGGAGTGACCTCAGCGAGCGATCCGGAGGTCACGCCCCCGCCGCCAACCCCACGAGCTCGCCCATGACGCGCGTCCTCCTCGTCATCGCCACGCTTCTCGCGCTGCTCCCCGCATGCGACGCCCGCCGCCCGGAACCCAGCGTGCCCGCGTCGGCCGAGGCCGCGCCCGTGGCACAACCCATCGTCGTCGACGTCTACACGGACCTCGTCTGCCCCTGGTGCTTCATCGGCACCGAGGTCCTCGACCGCGCCATCGCGTCGAGCAGCGTCGGTCCGCGCGTCGTCCTTCGCCACCGCTCCTTCCTCCTGAACCCGGACACCCCCGCCGAGGGCGTCGACGTGGTGGCCTATCTCCGCGCGAAGACCGGGCGCGAGCCCACCGAGATGTTCGGCCGCGTCGAGTCGGTCGCGCGCGCGAACGGCATCGCGCTGAACCTCTCGAAGCAGCCGCGCATCTACCCGACCATCGGCGCGCACGCCCTGCTCCGGCGGGCGGGTGAGCGAGGGACGCAGCGGGCGCTCGAGCGCGCGCTCTTCCGCGCCTACTTCGTCGAGGGCAAGGACTTCACCGACGTGAACGCGCTCGCCGCCGTCGCCGCGCAACACGGCTTCACCGAGGAGGAAGCGCGTCGCATCGCCACCGACCCCGCCGAGCTCGCGGCCGTGCGTGAGGAGACG
>Ga0182739_1002367_pt1 | contig 17766 bp, 20 predicted proteins | sample eDN5th30CBELigBY_FD_128873 | JGI IMG/M metagenome (GOLD analysis project Ga0182739, IMG submission 128873) | Enriched backyard soil microbial communities from Emeryville, California, USA - eDNA 5th pass 30_C BE-Lig BY (version 2) (version 2) | ecosystem: Environmental > Terrestrial > Soil >...
GAGGGCGATCCCGAGGCGTCGCGGCAGACACTGCGCGAGAGCCTGGGCGGGATCGTGCTGGCGGCGCGCACGCCCTGGGTCATGCGTCTCTTCCTGATGCAGCTCACCAGCCATGCTGGTTTCGTGATGGTGGTCGGGCTCTGGGGCGGGCCGTACCTGACGCATGTCTATGGCTACGGCCTCGCGGAGCGCGGCGAACTCCTGTTCCTGACCGCGACCGGGCAGACCGCCGGACTGTTCCTGGCAGGTCCGCTCGAACGGCTGATGGGCAGCGTCAAACTGCCGGTGATTCTGGGAGCCGGCCTGACCGCCGGGATGCTGCTCCTGCTGGCCGCCGCCGGCACGCTGCCTCTGGCTGCGCTCATGCTGTGGCTGGTGATGTTCGGCGTTGTCAGCGCCTATACGCCGATACTCATCACGCATGGCACGGCGCTGTTCCCCCGCAAATTGCTCGGGCGCGGCATCACCCTGCTGAATATCGGCGCCATGGCGGGAATATTCGCATCTCAGGCAATAACGGGCGCAATCATCCAATTATTTCCGATTTCGGCCGATGGGGCCTATCCGCTGCTCGCCTACCGAGTCGTTTTCGCGCTTCAGGCCGCGGTCATGCTGTTGGCCCTGCTGCCTTATTTCCGGGCACCGGACCCCCTCTGGGGCGAAAAATAACGCGATAACAAGGCGTTGGATCAGCTTAAATTTTGTCCGGAAATTAGGTCAGTAGCACTTGCTTTTTGTGCGGCGCGGCGGCATATTGTTGCGGTGCAGCGGCGTTGACTTTCTCCGTCGTTGTACTGCCCTCCTTGGGCGTTTCCTCCCTAGACTTGGGCCGCTCGAAAGAGCGGCCCCTTTTTTTGCCCAGCGCCTTTGGCGGCCGTCGCGGCCGGGCCTCGCAGGCCGAATCCGGGCGCGCGCGAACCCAGTCAGTTCCGGACGGAAAACCGAATCACTCGGCGGCGGCGCGGTAAGGGCGCAGTTCCTCGATCGGGATTTCCGCCAGGCGGTCGGCGACCGCCATCATATGGGCGGCGAGCTGGCTGAAGGACGGGGTGCGCTCATAGCGCCGCTCGTCCATGTAGAGCGCCCGGTTGACCTCGATCTGCACCGCATGCAGCCCGGCGGCCGGGTTGCCGTAATGTTCGGTGATGAAGCCGCCAGCATAGGGCTTGTTGCGGCTCACATTGTAGCCGAAGCCCCGAAAGACCTGCTCGACCGTCTCGGACAGGATGCCGATGCAACTCGTGCCGTAGCGATCGCCGACCACCACGTCGGCGCGCGGCCGCTCGTCGCGCCCGGAAACCGTCGACGGCATCGAATGGCAGTCGACCAGCACCGCGGCGCCGAACTGCCGGTGAATGCGGGTCATCAGCCGGCGCAGCGCGCGGTGGTAAGGCTTGTAGAGAACCTCGATCCGGCGCAGCGCCTCCGCCACCGGCAGGCGGTCCTGATAGATCTCCTGGGCGTCGCCGACGACGCGCGCGATCGTCCCGAGCCCGCCCGCAACCCGCATCGAGCGCGTATTGGCGAAGGAGGGCAGGCGCCCGTCGAACATCCGCGGGTCGAGTTCATACGGCTCGCGGTTCACGTCCACGAAGCAGCGCGGAAAATGCGCCCGCATCAGCGGATGCCCGCGCCGCACCACGCCCGCGGCAAGCTCGTCGACGAAGCTGTCCTCCGAGCGGCGCAGGACCGGAAGCTCCAGGCGCGAGGCGTTCAGGAACGAGACCGGATAGACGCGGCCCGAATGGGGCGAGTTGAACACCACGGGCCCGCGGCACTGCGCAGGCTCGAGAATCTCGAACGGGGGATCGAGTTCAGCTTCGCTGCTGTCGCTCATGGCAGACTGTCGTGTGCGTACATGCAGCGAAGAAAAAAACGGGACACATGCCGAATCGTAGCGCCTTTTCCAGAGGTTTGTCCATTGTCCGGGCGGCGGTGCCCGCGCGACCTTCACGCCATATTTACCAAGACAGAGCCTTATGGGATGAACAGATTCGCTGTCCGTCCACTGCCTTCCGCAATTTGAGCAATGCAGAAAATACTCCTCGCTGAAGACGACAACGACATGCGCCGGTTTCTGGTCAAGGCGCTGGAGCAGGCCGGCTATTCGGTCTCGTCCTACGATAACGGCCTTTCGGCCTATCACCGGCTGCGGGAAGAGCCGTTCGAACTGCTCCTGACCGACATCGTGATGCCGGAGATGGACGGAATAGAACTGGCGCGGCGCGCGTCCGAACTCGATCCCGACATCAAGATCATGTTCATCACAGGCTTCGCGGCAGTGGCGCTCAACCCCGACTCGCGGGCGCCGAAGGACGCGAAAGTGCTGTCGAAGCCGTTCCACCTGCGCGATCTGGTGAACGAGGTCCACAAGGCGCTGGCGGCATAAGGCTTGCCGGCCACAAGGCCGCTTGCCCGGCTCGATGTTAGCCGATATAGGGTTGCGCCGGCCGCGCAAAGCGGACGGTCTAGGGCGCGTAGCTCAGCGGGAGAGCACTACGTTGACATCGTAGGGGTCACAGGTTCGATCCCTGTCGCGCCCACCATTCAACCCCCTGATATTCCGCGATTTTACACTTTTTCAGGGGTTGGTGTGTTTTGCCGGTTTGGCTGAAAGCCGGCCGTGAGCGGCCCGTAGCTTGCCCATGGTCGGTGGAGCTACGCATCTGAACAAGCACGCATTTGCGGGACGTCCTGTGTCCGTGGACTGGTCGTGCTGTCTCATTCTGGATTACCGATGGCTTGGGTCTTGCTGTTTGTCGCCGGTGTGCTGGAAATCGCCTGGGCGATCGGTCTCAAATACACCGAAGGCTTCACCCGCCTGTGGCCGACCGTCGCGACCGGGGCCGCGATGGCGGCGAGCATTGTCCTCCTGGGCATCGCCTTGCGGAGCATCCCCGTCGGCACCGGTTATGCCGTGTGGGTGGGGATCGGCGCCACGGGAACCGCCATCATGGGCATGTACCTGTTCGGCGAATCGCGCGAGCCCCTGCGCCTCGTATGTCTCGGGCTCATCGTCGCGGGCGTCGTCGGGTTGCGGCTCGTCTCGCAGGACCCGACATAAGGTTGCCGGATGTTGCCGGCGTCATTGACACGCCGCTGAGCCGTCATTTAAGAACCCCGCACGTTTTTCTCTGGCGGTGCGCCTTCTCAGGCGATGCGCCGCCGGCCACCGGAACAGACCGATGAAAATCCGCAATTCGCTCAAGTCCCTGCGCAGCCGCCATCGCGCCAACCGCCTGGTGCGGCGCAAGGGTCGCGTCTACATCATCAACAAGACGCAGAAGCGCTTCAAGGCCCGCCAGGGCTGATCTTTTCCCGACGCCGCTTTGATGGCACGCATCCTGCTCCGCAAGGGGCGGGAGCGCGTGCACGCGCGTATGCTGCTTCCGCGGCGGTCCGTTCGGGGTTAAGATCATCTCCATGAGCAGCAACGATCCAATCCGCCTTCTGCGCTTCCTCACGATCGTCCTCGTGTCGGCGGTGCTCGTCGGCACGTGGCTTGCGGCGGACGTCGCGTCGGCATGGGCTCAAGACCGGCAGCCGGCGAATCCGCGCGGGACCGAATCGCGCGGTGCGGAAGGGGCGAGGGCGAAAGCGCCGCGTCCCAACCGGCCTGACCGCAGCAACAATATCGAGTTTCTGTTCGGCGCGCTGAAGGCCGCGCCCGACGCGACCAGCGCCAAAGTGGTCGAGAATCGCATTCTGGCGCTCTGGCAGATTTCCGGCAGCGATACCGCCGATCTCCTGATGACGCGCGTGCGCGACGCGGTGGATGCGAAGGATGTCGACCTCGGCATCGAACTCCTCGACGCCATCATCGATCTGCGGCCCGAATTTGTGGAGGCGTGGAACCGTCGCGCTACCCTTCATTTCATGAAGAAGGAATTCGGCGCTTCGATCATGGACCTGCGCCAGGTCCTGGCGCGCGAACCCCGCCATTTCGGCGCGATGGTCGGTCTCGGGATGATTCTGCAGGAGATCGACGAGGAAAAGATGGCCCTGCAGGTGTTCCGTCGCGCACTCGAGGTGCATCCGCACCTGCCGCGCGTCGAGGAACTCATCCGCTCTCTGGAAGAGAAGGTCGAGGGGCGCGACACCTGACCGGCAAGGCCGGCCGAGTCACCTGCCAGATGCGATCTCAGTCGTCCGACGCGCTGTCCTGACCGACATAGGCGATGCGCACCATGTTGGTCGCGCCCGGCGTTCCGAACGGCACGCCCGCGGCGACGAGCAGGCGCTGGCCGGCTTTGGCAAAGCCATCCCGGAAGGCGAGGCGGCAGGCGCGGTCGACCATGTCGTCCTGGTCGCGTGCGTCCTGCGCCACCACACAATGTACGCCCCACACCAGCGAGAGCCGGCGCCCGGTGGCGACATTCGGCGAGATCGCCACGATCGGCGGCTTGGGCCGCTCGCGCGCGACACGCAGGCCGGTTGCCCCTGAACTCGTCCAGCAGACGATGGTGGCGAGGTCGAGCGTCTCGGCGATCTGGCGCGCGGCCGCGGCGATGGCGTCGGCCCCGGTTGCTTCCGGTTCTGCGCGCTGCGCGGTGATGATGGTGCGATAGGTCGGATCGTGTTCGACCTCCTCGGCGATGCGGTTCATCATTGAGACCGCTTCCATCGGGAACTGGCCGGCGGCAGATTCGGCCGACAGCATCACCGCGTCGGCGCCTTCGTAGATCGCCGTCGCGACATCGGACACCTCCGCGCGCGTCGGCACCGGATTGCTGATCATCGATTCCAGCATCTGGGTCGCGACGATGACCGGCTTGCCGGCACGCCGGCAGGCGCGCGTGAGTTGCTTTTGAATCGCCGGCACTTTCTCGAGCGGCATTTCGACGCCGAGATCGCCGCGCGCGACCATGATCGCGTCGGCAAGCTCGAGGATGTCGGCCATGTGGTAGACGGCCTGCGGCTTCTCGATCTTCGCCATGATGCCCGCGCGCCCGCGCGTGATCTTCTTGGCTTCCGCAATATCCTCGGCGCGCTGGATGAAGGAGAGCGCGATCCAGTCCACGCCGACATTGAGAGCGGCTTCAAGGTCCGAGCGGTCCTTCGGCATCAGCGCGGTGAAAGGCACCGTGGTGTCCGGCAGGCTGACGCCCTTGCGGTTGGAAAGGCGGCCGCCGACTTCGACGCGCGTGACCGCGCGCGTCTCGCTCGCCTCGAGCGTGGTGAGGCGCACCTTGCCGTCGTCGAGCAGCATCGTGTCGCCGGGCGTCAGTGCTGCGAGGATTTCCGGGTGGGGGAGGTGGACGCGGGTCGTATCGCCGGGGGCCGGGTCGTCGTCGAGCGTGAAGATGGCGTCCTTGTCGAGCGTGACCGCGTCGCCGTTGAAGGTGCCGATGCGCAGCTTGGGGCCCTGCAGGTCGACGAGGATGCCGATCGGCCGGCCGTATTCTTCCTCGACCGCGCGTATGGCGCCAATGAGTTCCCGCATCCGCTCATGCGAGGTGTGGCTCATGTTGATGCGGAACACGTCCGCGCCGGCCTCGAACAGTCGGCCGATCATGGCCTGATTGCCGGAAGCGGGGCCGAGCGTCGCCACGACCTTGGATCGGCGTTGCCGTCTCATCGAACCGATCCTGCGGAGAGTGATGGTGGGAGGGAAATGCTCCCTGAATTCTGCGGCGCCGCCGAACCGGTAGAGGGCCCTTGCGGCTGCAGCGGTTTCGCTGGCGCCTGCTCGGTCGATTCGGTCAGTTGCACGGTCCAGGACTGCTGCTGGATGGTATCGACTTCGAAGAAGCCGGTGCGCTCGAATCCGCGCGCCAGACAGTCTGCGATTCCCCGGATCGTGAATTCCTTATCGCGTGTGCACATGAATGCCTTGCCGGACCATTCGCCGCCGCGGTCATAATCAACTGCGTAAATGTAATAGTAGCGCGACGCCAGCGGGCCCCGGAGAATGGTCTCGCAACTGCGGGAGGACAGGTTCCACCAGCCCTCGGTCATCCAGTTCTCGCCTTCCATATAGCCGATGGCGACCCCGACACGGCTGCCGGTGTTGTTGCACAGCCGGAAGTCGGCATGGGCCTGTCCCGCCGCGCCACAGATCGTGAACGCGACCGCCGCGGCGGCGATCCCGCCGCGAAGGAAACGCCAGTTCTGCAAGGTGGTGTCGACAGGAACCGCCATGCTGCGTCGGATACCTCCCGGCTGCATCGAATTGCAATCGACCCGCCGGTCATTAGGCCGATTCGATAAGAATAGCGCGAAAATCGTTGACGTTTGTATAGGTCGGTCCGGGCGTCAGCAGTCCGCCGACGGCGGCAAAGAATGCAGTAGAATCGTTTTCGGCAAGAAAATGGGCTGGAACGAGGCCGAGAGCGCGCGCGCGGGCGGCGCTTTCGCCATCGGCGACCGCGCCGGCCGGACTGTCCGCGTCGCCGCCGCCACCGTCGGTGCCATCGGTATCGGCCGCCAGCACCGTGATGCCGGCGATGCCGTCCAGCGCGAGTGCGGCGCCGAGCGCGTATTCCTGGTTGGGGCCGCCGTGTCCGCCACCCTTGATGGTGACGGTCAGTTCGCCACCGGAGAGCAGGATCGCGCGTCGCCCCGCCGTCCTGATCTCGCGGGCCAGCGCCACATGACGCGCGGCGACGTCGCGCGCCTCGCCCTCGATCCGGTCCCCGAGAAAGACGCATTCATAATCGGCGGCGGCAACGGCGGCCTGTGCGGCGCGGAAAGCGTCGGCAGGACGCACTGCGAGCCGATAGGTTGCGCCAGCGAATGCCGGATTGCCGGGCTTCGGACTTTCGTTGGACGGATTGTCGAGCGCCGCAGCGATGGAATCGGGCGGCGTAATGCCATGGCGCACGAGAATCGCGCGCGCCTCCGTGAGTGTGGTCGGATCGGGTACGGTCGGACCGGAGCCGATCACGGCGGCATCGTCGCCGGGTACGTCGGAGACCGCGAGCGTCAGCACCGATGCGGGCTGCGCGAGAACCGCCAGCCGGCCCCCCTTGATGCGCGAGAGGTGTTTTCGGACCGTGTTGATCTCGTCGATGGTCGCGCCACAGCGCAGCAGCGCGCGGGTGAGCGCCTGCTTGTCGGCCAGCGAGACGCCCTGCGCGGGCGCGATCCAGTTCGCCGACGCGCCGCCCGACAGCAGTACCAGCACCTGATCCGTTGCGCCGGCATCGCGCGCCAGTTGCAGCACCGCTTCGGTCGCTTCGACCCCGGCCTGGTCGGGGACGGGATGCCCGGCCTCGACCATGCGCAGGTGCTGGAGCGGGCGCCCATAGCCGTGACGGGCGACGGCGATGCCGCTCAGGCGGTCTGCGCCGCTACCGAGTTTCTCCAGGTAGTGGCGTTCGGCGACCTCGGCCATCGAGCCGCCGGCCTTGCCTGCGGCGAGGATGATCAGGCGGCCATCGCCGGGCGGCGGATCGGGCAACAGCGGCGGCAGAAACGATGCGGGATGCGCGGCCGCGACCGCGGTATTGAAGAGGCCTTCGAGCAAGGCGCGCGCAGGTGTCTTCACGTATTCGCTTGTCGTCACGATTTCGCTCCCAGGGCGTCGGCATGGCGGGGGCGCGCCATCCAGATCCCGGCCAGAATCAAGGCGCCGCCGCCCGCTTGCAAGAGGCTGAGGCGCTCGCCAAGCAGCGCCCAGGCGAATCCCGCGGCCGCAATGGCCTCCAGGAAGATGACCATCGAGGAGAAGGTCGCCGGCAGCGTGCCGAGCGCAACCGCCAGCAGCCCCTGGCCGCCGACCTGCGAAACCAGCGCAAGCCCGAGCAGCGCCCCGATGCCGGCGAGCGAGCGCGGCAGCATCGCATCTTCCAGCGCCAGGGCAACGATGAACAGGCAGCCGGCCGTCACGGCTGTGGACAGGAAGCTGACGCGCGCGGCGTCGAAGCTGCGCCGCGCCGCCCGTAGCGCGAGGATGTAGAGGCCGAAGAATACCGCGGTGATCAGGCCGTAAATGTCGCCGCGGATATTTTCCGGCGCGTGGCCATAGCTCTGGCCGATCAGGACGAAGCCTCCCGCGATGCACAGCGCCAGCCCGGCAAGGGTCCGCAGCCCGATCCGCTCGGCATAGAGGCCCCAGGCGACCAGCGCGACCCAGATCGGCGCGGTGGTTGCAAAGAAGGTCGCATTGGCGACGGTGGTTGCGAGGATCGAGAGGTGCCAGAAGAACAGGTCGCCTGCGAAGAACAGGCCGGTCAGGACGATGGCGGGCGCAAACAGCGCGGGCGTCGTCCGCGTTTCCGTTTGGGCCGCGCGCCGTGCCGCCAACTGCGCCCATGCCCACAGGAAGGGAAGCGCGAGGAAGGTCCGCCAGAACGCGCTCGCATAGGGGCCGACATCGGCGATGCGCACGAAGATGGGCGACGCCCCCATCGCGCAGGCCCCGAGCACGAGGGCGGCGAACGCAAGGGCGAGGCGGCGCTGATCCGGCGCTCCTTCGCTCGCCACGGCCATGCCCAAGCTCTCCCCGCTGCGCCGAGCGCTACCCTGCCTTCCTATGGCAAGCGACGGCGGCGGTCACTATTCTTGAGGTCTGTCGCTCGCTCCACCGTTTCGCTTAGAGCGTTTTCGAGCGGAAAAGCTCCAAGGAGATTTCTGGCATGGCAATGGATGACCACACACGCACCGAACTCGAAGCCGCGGCTTTCCGGCGGCTCCTCGCGCATCTCGGCGAACGGACGGATGTGCAGAACATCGATCTGATGAATCTTGCCGGATTCTGCCGCAACTGCCTCTCCAACTGGATGAAGGAAGCGGCGGATTCGCGCGGCGTACCGATGAGCAAGGACGAGAGCCGCGAACTCGTCTACGGCATGCCTTACGAGGAATGGCGCGCCAAGCATCAGAAGGAAGCGACGCCCGAGCAGAAGGCGGCGTTCGCAAAATCGGCCCACCAGCACTGAATTCCAGGTTGTGGCCGCTGCTGTGGATGATGGGGACGGCGCCTTGACCTGAGGGCGCTCGCCCCGGACAACGGGCGTTCGATTCGAGGAGTGCCCCATGGACACCGCTGCTGCTGCCGCAACCAACGAAGAGCCGACCACCCGCTTCGCCAGGGACCAGTTGAAGGCGTTCATCGAACGCATTGAGCGGCTGGAAGAAGAGAAGAAGACCATCGCCGACGACATCAAGGACGTCTACGCCGAAGCCAAGGGCAACGGCTTCGACGTCAAGGCGCTGCGGGTCATCGTGCGGATGCGCAAACAGGACGTCGACGAGCGCAAGGAGCACGAGGCGATCCTGGATACCTACCTGGTCGCACTCGGCATGGTCGAATGACCGGCCGATCGGCGCGCCGGTCGGGCGTGCCGACCGCGCGACGATATCCACATGCGTGTTTCCCCTGACTTGTGACTGCGGACGAAACTCCTAAATGGAGCGCGCCCTCTTGGGCGTTTCCTCCCTAGACTTGGGCCGCCCCCTTACCGGGGCGGCCCCTTTTTTTGTCTCAGCCGATCAGGCGGTTGCGGCCATATGCTCGCGTCCTATCGCCGGGGCCCGGAGGAAGGTGGCGCGAACATCTCCCGATTTATTTCTGAAACTTCTCCAGCACTCGTCCGTTGTCGCCATAGCCCGTTTTTCGAGGAGGGCTAGGTCATGTCGAGAGAGGAGGAGTATTTGATGCGGACAACAGCCGCGCGGACAGCCGCCGGCGCATTGGTGCTGGCGGTCGCGATTGGCGGGATGGCGCAGGGTGCGCATGCACAAGCGGGGCCTGCATCGCGTCCTGGAATGTCATTTTTCATGCTTGCCCAGGCGAGCCCGGGCGTGGAGCCGGCGCCCGTGACGCCAATTCCCGGTCAATTGCAGCTCAATAACGGGCAGCGCGATCAGCTTCGCCGCAGCGTCGATGAGACAAGCCCCAAGCCGCAACCGGTACCGCGGGCTTTCGCGCCTGCCGTCGGCATGACGAGCCCGCCCGAACTCAAACTCGAGCCGCTGCCCGAGGCAGCGCGCGCAGTGCCCGGCGTCACCGAGGCGCATCGGTTCGCCTTGCTGGACAACGGCATGCTGCTTGTCGTGGGCGACAACCGGCTCGTCGTGGCCTTGATCGGCCCGGCCCGTGACGGCACCACCGGCTCGACGGACGTTCAACCCGGCCGTTGATGAGCGGCCGCTATTAGACGCTCGGCGGGGGCGGTTGGGCCGGAGCATCCGGGGCGAGCGCCTTGGCTTCGGCCTGCCGCCCGTCCGCGGTCTCGTCGAGGTCGGCGCCGGTCACTCCGGTGATGAGGCGGGCGCCGCGTGCATAGGTGAAATAACTCCAGATCCAGTTCAGCGCGACCGCCAGGCGGTGCCGGAATTCGATCAGGAAGTAGATGTGCGCCACCGTCCAGACCAGCCAGGCAAGCCTGCCTGACAGTTTCCAGCCCGCAATCTCCGCGACGGCCCGTGCGCGCCCGATGGTGGCGAGCGAACCGTAGTCGCGGTAGCGGAAGGGGGGCACCGCCTCGCCCCGCGCCCGCGCGGCGATGGCTTTGGCGAGATACTGGCCCTCCTGCTTGGCGACGGCGGCAATGCCCGGCAACGGCTTGCCGTCTTCTCCGTACACGAGAGCGGCATCCCCCAGCACGAAGACATCCAGATGGCCGGGCACCGAAAGGTCCGCGCCGACCGCGATGCGCCCGGCCTTGTCGGTCTCGACGCCCAGCCAGCGGCCCACCGGCGACGCCTCGACGCCCGCCGCCCATATGATGGTGCGGGTGTCGATCCTGTCATCGCCGAGCATCACATGATCCTCGGCGCATTCGCTTGCCGCCGCGCCGAGGCGGACCTCCACCCCGAGTTGCTCCAGATCATGTTTCGCCCGGTCCGACAGCGATTTGTCGAACGAGGGCAGGAGGCGTGGCCCGGCCTCTGCCAGCACGATGTGCGTCTGCCGGGTATCGATGTGGCGGAAGTCCCTCGCGAGCGCGCGCTTGGCGAGTTCCGCGATGGCGCCCGCCATCTCGACACCGGTCGCCCCGCCGCCAACGATGACGAAAGTAAGCTGCCGTTTGCGCTCGGCCGGATCGGTCGCGATCTCGGCGCGCTCGAAGGCAAGGAGGATGCGCCGCCGGATGGCGGTCGCGTCATCGATGGTCTTCAGACCCGGCGCGTCCCGTTCCCATTCGTCGTGGCCGAAATAGGCGTGCTGCGCCCCGGTCGCGAGCACCAGCGTGTCGTAGGGGATGCGCCGCCCTTCGGCATGCACCTCCTGCTGCGCGGTATCGATTTCCGTCGCCTCGGCAAGGATGACCGTCACGTTCTTCTGGTCACGCAGGATCGAGCGGATCGGCGAGGCGATCTCCGCGGGCGAAAGGCCGGCGGTGGCGACCTGGTAAAGCAGCGGCTGGAACAGGTGGTAGTTGTGGCGGTCGATCACGACGACGTCGACGGGCGCAGCCGCGAGCCCTTTCGCGGCGGCCAATCCGCCGAAGCCGGCGCCGAGGATCACGACGCGGGGGCGATCGGGGCGATCACTGCGCTGCAAAGTGCGGTCGTGCATACGTGTTCCTGCCGACACACGCGACAAATGACTCTTGCGGTCGGCGTCCGGGCGTGGTGTTCAGGGGCCACATATCGCCCATAACGATATTTGGAGATTAGGGATGAGCACAGCAAGCGCCACGAAGAATGTCGGCGCCGTCAAGGGCGGCGCGGAGGGTTACCTGTTCGACCTGCCGCAGATGAAGAGCATCGACACCGGCACCGGCTACGCCACCACCCACGGGCCGGTGGTCGAAGGCGAGCGCATGCAGGTCGGCCTCATGTATAAGCCGCGCGGCACCGGCGCCCGGCCGCACAGCCACCCGAACGAGCAGTGGAACTACGTGGTGAAGGGCCGCCTGCGGGTTTCGATCGAGGGCCAGGAGGACCGCATCGTCGGCCCCGGCACGCTGATCTATTTCCCGGCCAACAAGGTGCACGCGACCGTCGCGCTGCCGGAAGAGGACGTGATCTTCCTGGTCGCGAAGGACCTCTCGCACGGCATCATCGGCAATCCCGCCGACGGCATCCGCTCCGGCCCGCATTACGATCCGGGCTTCGAGCCGAAGGCGTAAGGCACGCCTCGGCGCCATTCGCGCTAAGAGCGCGCGTCACATAAACGAAAGGCCGTGGTTCTGATCATGCCAGAACCACGGCCTTTCAATTTCTAGGATGGCCGCCGGCTCACTCCTTGGCGGGCACGGCGATGTCCGGCGCGTCGGGGTTCTTCATGCCGACGATGTGGTAGCCGGCGTCCACATGATGGATTTCGCCGGTCACCGCGCGTCCCATGTCGGAGAGGAGGTACACGGCCGTATCGCCGACCTCGTCGATGGTGACGGTCCGGCGCAGCGGCGCGTTGAGTTCGTTCCAGCGCAGGATATAGCGGAAGTCGCCGATGCCCGAGGCGGCGAGCGTCTTGATCGGGCCGGCCGAAATCGCATTGACGCGGATGTTCTGGGAGCCGAGGTCCGCGGCGAGATAACGCACCGACGCTTCCAGCGCGGCCTTGGCGACGCCCATGACGTTGTAGTGCGGCATCCACTTCTCGGCGCCGTAATAGGTGAGCGTGAGCAGCGATCCGCCGTTAGGCATCAGCTTTTCGGCCCGCTGCGCGATCGCCGTGAACGAATAGCAGCTGATCTGCATCGTCCGGGTAAAATTGTCGGCCGAGGTGTCGACATAGCGCCCGTCAAGCTCGTCCTTGTCGGAGAAGGCGATCGCGTGCACGACGAAGTCGATGGAACTCCAGCGCTCTGCGACAGCGGCGAACACGGCGTCGACGGTAGCCGGATCGGTCACGTCGCAGTGCCCCGCGACGAACCCGCCCAACTCGGCGGCCAGCGGCTCGACCCGCCGGCGCAGCGCGTCGCCCTGATAGGTGAAGGCCAGTTCGGCGCCCTGGGCAGCGCATGCGCGTGCGATTCCCCAGGCGATCGACCTGTTGTTGGCGACCCCGAGAATGAGGCCACGTTTACCCCGCATCAGTCCGGCGGTTTCCGGCATGGTAGCACCTCGTCGCGACCATTTTGGCCGGTCATTTCGTATGGCATAGGGGTTGTCCGGGATTCAAGGCCGCCACCGCGATGCGGTGCGGGAAGCAGGCGGGAATATCGTGCCCGGGCGGTGGTTATAATGAGTAGCAGCCTTTATGGGCGGGCGTGAGTGCCCTTGAATGGCCGATAAGGCTCCCGATGCAGGGGCGGGCGGGCGCAGACGGATGAGAGCACGGGGGCGGGAGAGCGCGTGAACGGGTTTCGCGACAGTGTCGAAGCCGCGATCCCCGCGCTGCGGCGTTACGCCCGCGCGCTCACGCGCGACCGCGACCTGGCGGACGATCTGGTGCAGGACACGCTGGTGCGTGCCCTGCGTTCGGAGCGGCTGTTCCACGGCGGGGATATACGCAAGTGGTTGTACACCATTCTCACGAACCTCAACCGCAACCGCCTGCGCTCGCTTGCGCGCCGTCCGGCTTCGGTTCCGATCGAGGACTTCGACGCGGTCCAGCAGGCCGGGCCGGAAGCCGGTGGCCGCGATATTGACCGCGCCCTGGGCACGCTTACCGACGATCAACGGGCGGCGCTGCTGCTCGTGGTGCTGGAGGGATTGAGCTATCGCGAAGTGGCGGAGATTCAAGGCGTGCCCATCGGCACGGTGATGTCGCGGCTGGCGCGTGCGCGCGCCCAGGTCAAATCGTTCCTGGACCGCGAGCGTCCCAGCTTGCGGCGGATCAAATGAGCCGAGACGCAGATGACTGAGCGCACGGTTCCGGTCACAGAGGACGAGTTGCACGCCTTCGTCGACGGCGAACTGCCGGCTGACCGCCGCCAGGAGGTGGAGGCGTGGCTGGCTGCGCGTCCGGACGATGCCGCGCGGCTCGCCGCATGGCGGAGCCAGGAAGATGCCATCCGTGCGCAATATGCGTCCGTCGTCGACGAGCCCATCCCGGAGCGGCTCGACCTCGACCGTCTGACGCGCAGGAGCCGTTCGCGCCGCATGCTCGCGGCGGCGGCGGTGCTGGTCGCGTTTCTCGCCGGCAGTGCGTCCGGATGGCTTGGCCGAGGTGTGTGGGAGGGCGGCAACGTTCCGGCGTCGCGCGCCGTCGTTGTCGAGGCTCTGGAGGCGCACCGGCTCTACATCGCGGAAGTGCGGCATCCGGTCGAAGTCGCGGCCGATGCCAAGCATCTGCTGCCGTGGCTCTCGCGCAAGGTGGGCAGCCCGCTGCGTGCCCCGAACCTAAAATCATTCGGGCTCAAGCTGATCGGCGGAAGGTTGCTGCCGGGCACGAAGGGGCCTGCGGCGCTGCTGATGTATGAAGGCCCGTCAGGCGAGCGCTTCACGCTCTATTTCGCCCGCGCGACCGCGCCCGATTCGGCCTTGCGGTACCGGGAGTCCGGTCAGGTTGCGGCGTTCTACTGGGTCGACGGCGAGGTCAGCTATGTGATCAGCGGGCCGGCCGAGCGCAATCGCCTGCAGAAGGTCGCCGAGGCGGCCTATGATCAACTCGACGGCGGCCGCCGGCCGCAGCGCAGTACGCTGCTGCAGTAACCTCGCCCCGCGAGGGTGTGACAGCCGCTGCTACGAGTCCATCCCGCCGCGCGCGAGATACTGCTCGAGCCAGTGGATGTGATAGCGGCCGTCGATGACATCCGCGTCGCGCACAAGGGCGCGGAACAGCGGTAATGTCGTCTCGACGCCATCGACGACGAATTCGTCGAGCGCGCGGCGCAGGCGCATCAGGCATTCCTGCCGCGACTTGCCGTGCACAATGAGCTTGCCGACGAGCGAGTCGTAATAAGGCGGGATCGCGTAGCCCTGATACACCGCCGAATCGACCCGCACGCCGAGCCCTCCCGGCGGATGATACTGCAGGATGCGGCCCGGCGAGGGCCGGAACGAGACCGGGTTTTCCGCATTGATGCGGCACTCGATGGCGTGGCCCTGAAACCGCACATCCTCCTGCTTGAGCGACAGCGGCGCGCCGTCGGCGACGCGAATCTGCTCCAGGATCAGGTCGATGTCGGTGATCATCTCCGTCACCGGATGTTCGACCTGGATGCGGGTATTCATCTCGATGAAGTAGAAGTTCCCCTCCTCGTAGAGGAACTCAACGGTGCCGACGCCGAGGTAGTTCAACTCGCGCATCGCGCGCGCGACCGTCTCGCCGATCTGGTCGCGTGCCGCGGCATTGAGGGCCGGGGAGGGGCTCTCCTCCCACACTTTCTGGTGCCGGCGCTGGAGCGAGCAGTCGCGCTCGCCGAGATGGATCGCGCCGCCACGCCCGTCGCCGAGCACCTGGATTTCGATGTGCCGGGGAAGCTGCAGGTACTTTTCGAGATAGACCGCATCGTCGCCGAACGCGGCCTTGGCTTCCGAACGCGCGGTGGCGAGCGCCGTCGGCAGTTCGGCGGCCGACATCGCGACCTTCATGCCGCGGCCGCCGCCGCCGGCGGAGGCCTTCACCAGAACGGGGTAGCCGATCTCGTCCGCGACCGCGAGCGCCTGCGCGTCCGAGGTCACGCCGCCGTCCGAACCGGGCACGACCGGAATACCGAGGCGCTGGGCGGTGCGCTTGGCCTCGATCTTGTCGCCCATCACCCGGATATGCTCGGCCTTGGGGCCGATGAAGGCGATCTCGTGCTCGTCGAGAATCTCCGCGAAGCGGGCATTCTCCGACAGGAAGCCGTAGCCCGGATGCACGGCATCGGCGCCGGTGATCTCGCAGGCCGCGAGCAGGGAATAGATGTTGAGGTAGCTGTCCCGCGCCGGCGGCGGGCCGATGCAGACGCTCTCGTCCGCCAGCCGCACATGCATCGCGTCGGCATCGGCCGTCGAATGCACCGCGACGGTCGCGATCCCGAGTTCCTTGCAGGCGCGCAAGACCCGCAGTGCGATCTCGCCCCGATTGGCGATCAGGATCTTTTCGAACACCGGGCGCTCACTCGATAATCATCAGCGGCTCACCGTACTCGACCGGGTGGCCATCATCGACGAAGATCTGGGTGACGGTGCCGGCGCGCGGCGCCGGAATCTGGTTCATGGTCTTCATGGCCTCGATGATGAGGACAGTGTCACCCGCGGCCACCTTGCTGCCGACATCGACGAACGGCATGCCGCCGGGCGCCGAGGCCCGGTAGGCGGTGCCGACCATCGGCGAGACCACCACGCCCGGATGCAGGCTCGGATCGGCAGCCGGGGCAACGCCCGGAGTGGCCGCCGCCGCTGCGCCGGGCTGGGCCATGACCGGAACCGCGGCCGTGACGTGGCTCACCGCCACCTGGCGCGCGACGCGGAGCCGCACACCCTGCTGCTCGACTTCGATTTCGGTCAGTCCGGTTTCTTCGAGCAGCTTCGCCAACTCGCGAATGAGGTCCTGGTCGATTGCGTCCCTGGCTGAAGCCATTCCTGTCCTCGTTATCCGCCGCTTGCCGGGCCGGCGCTTTTAGGGGGTAGCGCCGAGCAGCGCGGCTGCGCCGTCGATCGCAAGCCCGTAGCCTTCGATCCCGAACCCGCACAGCACCCCGCGCGCGGCCGGAGAGACGAAGGAGTGGTGGCGGAAGCTCTCGCGGGCGTGGATGTTGGTGATATGCACCTCGAACACCGGCACGCCGCTGGCGAGCACGGCATCGAGCAGCGCGACCGATGTGTGGGTATAGGCGGCCGGGTTCATGACGATGGCGAGCGCGCCTTCGCGCCCGGCTTCCTGGATCGAGTCGATCAGGGCGCCCTCGTGGTTCGACTGACGAAACACGATCTCGAGCCCGTGGCGGGCGGCGCGCTCGCGGCACAGGCGCTCGACGTCGGCGAGAGTCGCGCGGCCGTACTTCTCCGGCTCGCGTGTGCCGAGCAGGTTGAGGTTGGGCCCGTTGAGGACATAGATCGTCCGTGCCATGCGCATCCCGCCGGAGATAGGATCGAATCCAGTCAAATTCCCGGCAGCGAGACCGGGCTGTTTACGATCCGGCACCTTATAGGTGCCGGATAAGGTAAGGGGAAGCCTTCGCACCGCCGCGGACGGGCGAAGAGTGCTTCAAGTTGTGGGTTAGGGGTCGGCACAGCCGCGCACCGTCTCCTCTGCCGCCCAATCCACGACCGCCTGAAGGGCTGTCGCGGCGTTGCCGTGCTCGGAGAGCGCGGCGTGATAGACCGCCATCTGCACGTCGGCGCTCGCGCCCCTGCTGACGATCTCCGGCAGCCGGGCAAGCGGCGCCGCACAGGCGAGCGCGTCGATGTCGTCGCGCAGCAGGGCCAGAATCTCTTCAAGCCATGCGCCGAGGCCGATGGCGTTGTGGCGATCGGGATCGACGAAGTCCGCATGCACGCCGTGGCGCTGTGCCCGCCATTTGTTCTCCGCCGTGATCGCTCGCCCGATGCGGTTGAGGCGCAGGGTGTCGCTCCGGTCGCGGTCGAAGGCCCGCACCAGGCAGCGATAGAGCGCGGCGATGGCGATGGAGTCGTCGATCCGCGTGCAGACATCGGTGATGCGCAGTTCCAGCGTCGGGTGCCGGGACGAGGGCCGCAGCGACCACCAGATGTGGCTGGCATCGGGGATGATGCCGGTCGAAACCAGTGCGCCGACGAGTTCGTCATACTCCTCCTGCGTTCGCAGCAATTCCGGCAGTCCCGTTCGCGGCAATTCGTCATAGGCGGCCGGCCGGTATCCGTGCAGCCCCGTCAGGTGCCCTTCCCAGAACGGCGAGGAGGTGCTGAGCGCGAGCAGGACCGGCAGGTAGGGCACCAGCCGCTGCATCACCAGGACGCGGCGCGCCGGGTCTTCGAGCGCCACATGCACATGCATACCGCACAGCATGTTGCGCA
>Ga0182739_1002368_pt1 | contig 17762 bp, 13 predicted proteins | sample eDN5th30CBELigBY_FD_128873 | JGI IMG/M metagenome (GOLD analysis project Ga0182739, IMG submission 128873) | Enriched backyard soil microbial communities from Emeryville, California, USA - eDNA 5th pass 30_C BE-Lig BY (version 2) (version 2) | ecosystem: Environmental > Terrestrial > Soil >...
GGCAGCGGACTTCTACCTGAAGGCCGTCAAGGCCACCGGCACTGACGATGCAGACACCGTCATGAAGTGGATGAAGTCCAACAAGATCGACGATTTCTTCGCTCACGGCGCTGTCGTGCGTGAGGACGGCCGCGTGGTCAACGACATGTATCTCATGCAAGTCAAGAAGCCGTCCGAATCGCAGAAGCCTTGGGACTACTACCGCGTGGTCAAGAAGTTGCCGGGCAACGAGGTCTATGCGTCTCTTGAAGAGTCCACCTGCAAGCTCATAAAAAAATAATACTCACCTCTAAGAGGCTCTTCCGCGTCGCGGAGAGCCTCTTGCTTCATCTCGAGGCTCGCCGCAGTCTCGCCACGGACTCCTTATCGTTATGACTGCAATTTTCGGCATACCTATCCAGGCGCTATTCGGACAATTGCTCCTGGGCCTGGTAAATGGCTCGTTCTATGCTGTGCTCTCGCTGGGCCTGGCCGTCATATTCGGCCTGCTCAACGTCATCAATTTCGCTCACGGCGCCCTGTACATGCTGGGCGCCTTCATCGCCTGGATGGGCTTGCAGTACCTCGGGCTCAACTACTGGTTGATGCTGCTGATCGCCCCCGTCCTCGTTGGCGCGTTCGGCATCCTTACGGAACGCTTGCTGATCAGGCACCTGTACAAGCTCGATCACCTTTACGGACTGTTGCTGACCTTCGGTCTGACCTTGTTGATCGAAGGCGTGTTCCGCAGCATCTACGGCGTCTCCGGGCAGCCCTACCCCACTCCCGATCTGCTCAAGGGAGGTGTCAACCTCGGGTTCATGTACCTGCCCATCTACCGTGCATGGGTTGTGGTCGCTTCGGTGATCATGTGCCTGGCCACCTGGTTCGTCATCGAAAAAACAAGGTTGGGCGCGGTGTTGCGCGCCGGGACTGAAAACTCGAAGCTCGTCGAAGCCTTCGGCGTCAACGTGCCTTTGGTCGTCACGCTCACTTACGGTTTCGGCGTTGCACTGGCGGGCTTTGCCGGCGTACTGGCTGCGCCCATCATGCAGGTTTCGCCGCTGATGGGCTCCAACCTCATCATCGTGGTGTTCGCCGTCGTGGTCATCGGTGGCATGGGCTCCATCATGGGCTCCATCGTCACAGGCCTGGGCCTGGGTGTCATCGAAGGCTTCACCAAGGTCTTCTGGCCCGAAGCCTCCAATACCGTCGTCTTCATCATCATGGTCATCGTCTTGCTGTTGCGTCCCGCCGGCTTATTCGGAAAAGAGAAATGAATCGTCAATTAATAAGCTACATACTGGTTGCGATCGTTCTTGCGCTCTTGCCAGCCATCGGGGCCTATCCCATATTCGTCATGAAGGTCATGTGCTATGCGCTGTTCGCATGCGCCTTCAATCTGTTGCTGGGCTACACCGGACTGCTGTCGTTCGGCCATGCCGCCTTTCTTGGCGGCGCAGCCTACGCCACCGGGCACTGCCTGGCTGTATGGGGCATGCCCACCATCGTGGGCTTGCTGTTCGGGACGGGCGTGGCCGCCCTGATGGGCCTGGTCATGGGCGCGCTGGCCATCCGGCGCAGCGGCATCTACTTTGCCATGATCACCCTTGCCATGGCGCAGATGGTGTTCTTCTTCTTCCTGCAGGCGCCTTTCACGCACGGCGAGGACGGCTTGCAAGGCATACCGCGCGGCAACCTCTTCGGCCTCGATCTGTCGAACGACTTGAATCTCTACTACGTCGTCATGGCGATCTTCGTTGCCGGCTACGCCATCTGCTGGCGCACCGTTAACTCACCGTTCGGACAAGTCCTGAAGGCCATCCGCGAAAACGAACCACGCGCCATCTCGCTCGGCTACAACGTCGATAACTTCAAGCTGCTGGTGTTCGTGCTGTCGGCCGCTTTGGCAGGGCTGGCCGGCGCCACGAAGGCCCTGGTCTTCGTCTCGGCGACCTTGTCGGATGCAACGTGGCAAATGTCGGGCATGGTCATCCTCATGACCCTGATCGGCGGCATGGGCACGTTCACCGGCCCGGTCCTGGGTGCCTTCATCGTCGTCATGCTCGAGAACAAGGTCGGCGAATTTGGCCGCTTCTTGGCCAATGCGACAGGCGTGCAGTGGTTCCAGGTGCTGGGCGAATCGGTAACCATCGTCATCGGCCTCATCTTCATCGTGTGCGTCATGGCCTTCCGGCGCGGCATCGTCGGCGAATTGGTCCAGTGGCGCAAGACGCGCGGGGCCTAGTCTGTTGCGTCCAGAAGGGTACGCCCATGCTGTGGGCGTACCAACAAAAAAGGGTGTCCCGCGGGACACCCTTTTTTTACCGCCTTGCGGGCCAGGCCCTAGGTATCGGCAGTCACCTCTTTCCTGGCATTGCCCAGGCCAAGATAGCTTTCGATCACGCGAGGATTGCCACTGAGCTCCTTGGCGCGGCCTTCCAGGACGATCTCGCCGGTCTCCAGCACATAGCCATAGTCGGCGACCTGCAAGGCAGCGCGTGCGTTCTGCTCGACGAGCAGTATCGCGACGCCCGTGCTGCGCAGGCGCGAGATGATCTGGAAGATTTCACGCACGATAAGGGGCGCCAGGCCCAGACTGGGCTCGTCCAGCATCAGCAACTGCGGCTGTGCCATCAGCGCGCGGCCCACGGCCAGCATCTGACGCTCGCCGCCGGACAAGGTGCCCGCCTGCTGTGTCCTGCGCTCGCGCAAGCGAGGGAACAGATCATAGATCTCGTTCATCGTTTCCTTCCAGCCATGCTTGCCTGACCGGTAAAGCCTGAAGCCGCCCAGCAGCAGGTTGTCCTCGACCGACATGCTCGCAAAGAGCTCGCGACGCTCGGGCACCAGGGAAATGCCATCCGACACCCGTCGCTCGACCTGCCAGGCGCCGATCTCGGCGCCCAGGTACTGGATCGAGCCGGAACAATTTCCCGTGGAGGGCAAAGAGCCCATGATGGAGTTCAACAGGGTCGATTTGCCGGCCCCGTTGCCGCCGATGACCGTGACGATGCTGCCGCGGGTGACTGCAATGTTGGCCCCCGTGACGGCATGGACCTTGCCGTAGCGGGCAGACAGGTCGGTGACGCGAAGGATGGGATGTTGTGGTTGACGGGTGCTCATGCTGTACCCCCGGTAGCAGCCGGCGCGGAAGTCGGCGCCGCATGCGGTCCGTCCGTCCCCGGCTCGTTGAAATCAAAATCGTCGTCGACGCCGCCCAGGTAGGCTTCCAGGACGGCCGGATTGCGCTGCACGTCGGCCGGAAGGCCTTCGGCCAGCTTGGTACCGAAATCCATGACGACCAGATGGTCGGTCAGGTTCATGACGAAGTCCATGTCGTGCTCCACCAGCAGGATGCTCATGCCTTCCTGACGCAGTTGGTCGAGCACCTTGGCCAGCTCCTGCTTCTCTTTGTAGCGCAGACCCGCAGCCGGCTCGTCCAGCAGCAGGAGGACCGGGTCCGCAGCGAGCGCGCGGGCGATCTCGAGGATGCGCTGCTGACCGAGGGCAAGGTTGCCCGCCTGTTCGTACAGATAGTCGCCCAGGCCCACCCGTTCGAGCTGCTTGGCAGCTTCGTGTAGAAGTTCGGCCTCGTCACGGCGTTCGATATGAAGCGCCGCGGCCAGGACGCCCACCTTGCTGCGCAAATGCGCACCGAGGGCCACGTTCTCGAGCACGGTCATGGTCGGCAGCAGTTGGACATGCTGGAAGGTACGGCCGACACCCAGCTTGGCGATTTCCCGCGCGGGCAGCACGTCGAGTCTTTCGCCCATGAATCGCACGGTGCCCCGCGTCGCGGGCAGCACACCGGTGATGAGGTTGAACGTAGTGCTCTTGCCGGCGCCGTTGGGGCCGATCAATCCCATGATCTCGCCGGCCTTCAGGGTAAAGCTGATGTCGTTGACCGCGACCAGGCCGCCGAACTCTTTCCGGATGGCATCCACTTCCAGGACTAGAGAACCGTGCTCAGGCCGCTTGCGCTGCAGCATGGGCGCTGCCTGCGGCGGCGGCGCGATGCGGCGCCGTCCGGCGGTATCGGTCAATGCCGACCACCACGATGACAGGATCGGCCACACGCCATCTCGCGCGTATTGCAGCACGAGGATCATCAGTACGCCGAACACGATCAGTTCGAAGTTGGCATTCGTGGACAATATGCGGGGAAGCACGTTCTGCAACTGATCCTTGAGAGTGAGGATCAGTCCCGAGCCGATTACCGCTCCCCAGACGCTGCCGGCGCCGCCGACGACCGCCATGAACAGGTACTCGATCCCGTAGTTCAGGCCGAAGGGGCTGGGGCTGACCGCGCGCTGCATGTGAGCGTAAAGCCATCCGGAAACGCTGGCCAGCAAGGCGGCATAAACGAAGATGATGACCTTGTAGTTGGCCATGTGGATGCCGAAGGACTCGGCCATGCCGCCGCCATACTTCAGCGCACGGATGGCGCGGCCGGGGCGCGAATCGAGCAAGTTGCGCGTGGCCCACATGGACAACAGAAGTATGGCCCAGATCAGGTAATAGATGTGCCGGCCCTGGCCCAGCGACACACCGAAGATCGTAATGGGCGCGATGCCCGCGATACCGTCGTACTGGCCCAGGAAGTCCAGGTTGCCGAACAGGTAATACAAGGACAGGCACCAGGCAATCGTGCCCAAAGGAAGGTAATGCCCGGACAGGCGCAGGGTAATCGCCCCCAGGATATAAGCCACGACAAAGGTGATCAGCAGGCCCATCAGGAGGCCCAGCCACGGCGACCACGCCATGGCCGTGGTGAGCCATGCGGTGGCGTAGGCCCCTATGCCCACGAAGGCCGCCTGGCCGAAGGAAGTGAGGCCGCCGATACCGGTCAGCAACACGAGGCCGAGCACCACGAGACTGGCCAGGCCAATGTAATTGAGATGCGTGATCCAGAACTCGGGCGTGCCCGGAAACAGGGGCAGGCCGGCCAGCACGAGGACGACGACAGCAAGCAGTATGCGATTCATGGGTTTACTCCTCGTCCTCGACAGGGTGCGCGCCGAATGAGCGCCACAGCAACACCGGAATGATCAGCGTAAATACGATGACTTCCTTGTAGGCGCTGGCCCAGAACGAAGAAAAGGCTTCGAGGATGCCGACGAACAGCGCGCCGCCGGCTGCAACGGGATAACTGATCATGCCGCCGAAGATCGCCGCCACGAAGCCCTTCAGGCCGATCAGGAAGCCCGTGTCGTAATACACGGTCGTGACCGGAGCGATGAGCATGCCGGACAGTGCGCCAATGGCAGCCGCGAGTGTGAAAGTGAGGTTTCCGGACATATTGGTGCTGATGCCCACCAGGCGGGCCCCGCGGCGATTGACCGCCGTGGCCCGCAGCGCGCGCCCGTACAGCGTCTTGCCAAAGAAGATCCACAGCGCGACGATCAACGCCACGCAGGTCCCCAATACAAAGAACGTTTGAGCCGACCAGCTGACGACGCCCATCTGGACCTCGCCTTCCATGAAGGGCGGCGTGCGCCAGCCCTCGGCGCCGAAAAACACCAGGGCCAGGCCGGTGAGGGCAAAGTGCACCGCCACCGAAATGATGAGCAGAACCAGTACGCTGGCTTCAGCGACCGGTTGGTAAACAAGACGATACAGCATGGGACCCAGCGGGATGACCAGCGCCAGGGAGAAGAGCACATTGACCCAGAGCGGCGTGTCCTTGCTGACGATATATGGCGCGATGAAATACAGCGCCGCCGGCAGCACGACCGACCATGCGAACGTCCGGCCTATGCCGGTCCAGTTGCCGTTGCGCATCGATGAGACGATCTCGACCAGCATGACCAGCGCACCGACGATCAGGAGCAGCCCGGCTGTTCCCGGTATGCGGCCATTCACCATGAAGGCCAGCGTCAGGGCCCCGAAAGCGACGAACTCGCCTTGGGGAATGAAGATGACACGCGTCACCACAAAGACAAGTACCAGCGCAAGGCCGAGCAATGCATAGATCGCGCCGTTCATGACGCCGTCCTGCAGCAGTATCAGTACTATTGTTGTATCCATCGAGGACAACACCATAACAAAAGGGAATCGGAAAGCGCCTCGATGCCCTGCAAGAAACAAACATGAGAAATACCGGCCCGCAGGCCGGTATTTCGGTCATGACACATCGCGCTGGCGGTTCAGCGGCGATACACGGATCGGCCCGGCCCGCCGGCCGGCCCTGCTCCGACACAATGCCATTACAGATCAGGCATGTACGTCCATTTGCCATCCACCACCTTGACGATGACGCGGGCACGCTTGTCGAAGCCGGCATGATCGGTCGGGCTCATGGTGAATACGCCCTGCGAAGCCGGCAGGTCCTTCACTTGCTCGAGCGCATCGCGCAAGGCCTTGCGGAACTCCGGGGTGCCGGGTTTGGCGCCGGTCTTCAGTGCATTCGGTACGGCCGTGGCCACCAGCAAGCCGGCATCCCACATATGGCCGCCGAAGGTGTTGATGGTGCCGGCGCCATACTTGGCTTCGTACTTCGTCTTGTATTCCAACGCGCTTTTCTTGACCGGATTGCTGTCGGGCAATTGATCGGCCACCAGCAAGGGGCCGGCCGGCAGGATCATGTCGTTGCAATCCTTGGCGCATACGCGCAGCACGTCGTTATTGGCGGCGCCGTGCGTCTGGTACATGATGCCCTTGTACCCGCGGCTTTTCAGTTCGCGCTGCGGCAGCGCCACAGGCGTGCCCGAACCGGCGACCAGAATGCCGTCCGGCTTGGCGGCGACGAGTTTCAGGGCCTGGCCCGTGACACTGGTGTCAGTCCGGCCGTAGCGCTCGACGGCAACCATCTTGATGCCCTTCGCCTTGGCGGCTTCGGTCATCACATTGAGCCAGCCCTCGCCGTAGGCATCGGTGTAGCCGATGAAGCCCAGCGTCTTGACACCTTGCTTGGCCATCGCGTCAGCCAGTGCACCGGCCATCAGCTGGTCGTTCTGAGGCGTCTTGAAGACCCATTTGCGCGCGCCTTCGACGGGCTCGACGATCTTGGCATTGGCCGCCACACTGATCATCGGGGTTTGCGTTTCGCCCGCGACGTCGACCATGGCCAGTGACCCCGGCGTTACGGACGTCCCGACGACCACGTCGACCTTGTCATCGGTGATGAGCTTGCGCATGTTCTTGACGGCGACCGTGGTATCCGTACCATCGTCGAGCACGATGTATTCGATTTTCTGGCCGGCGATTTCGGTGGGCAACAACGCGACGGTATTGCGCTCGGGGATGCCCAGCGAGGCCGCGGGGCCCGTGCTGGCCACCGTTATGCCGACCTTGATCTGCGCTGAGGCGATCATCGGCAAGGCCAGGGCCACGGCGCCTGCCAGGACCGAGAGTCGAATCGACTGAGTGATGTTCATTGTTGTCTCCATGGAAAACACGGTGCCCGCCGTTGAAAGGCGGGTGAAAGTTATACAATATCCGGCCCGTTCATTAAATTTGCGTATCACATTAAACCGGCAAAACACATTGGTCCTGTCGCGTGATGATTTAAGGTTCTAGCAATTGTTGGCGGATGACAGGAAATTATGGACAAAAAGAGATACAAAGTCTTTTAGGGGATTCCCTGCATAGACAGCCTGGAAAAAAAGTAACATTGCAACGGAACCTCTTGGCACAAAACAAAGTCGATTAACATGAGGCGTCAGGCACACCTCTTTTTCTTACAGGCAAGCATGTGAACAAGGTCACCAAGACGGATGCCCAATGGCGCGAGGAACTCACTCCCGAGGAGTACGCCGTTGCGCGCAAGAAAGGCACTGAGCGCCCCTTCACGGGCCGCTACTGGAACACACGCGACCACGGCATCTACCGCTGCGTCGGCTGCGGCACTGCCCTTTTTGCGTCCGATACCAAATTCGAGGCCGGTTGCGGCTGGCCCAGTTACTTCCAGCCCCTCAATCCCGAAAACGTCCGCGAGGAAACCGATACAAGTCATGGCATGGTCCGCACCGAGGTTCTGTGCAATGTCTGCGATTCGCATCTGGGCCATGTATTCCCGGACGGCCCCCCGCCCACCGGCCTGCGCTACTGCATCAATTCGCTATCGCTCAAATTCGAGCCCGCCTAAATGAAGAAATTCCTGTTCGACCTTTTTCCGCTGATCCTTTTTTTCCTGGCGTTCAAGTTCTACGACATTTTCACGGCGACTGCCGTCGCCATTGCCGCCGGTATCGGCCAGTTCGCGTGGCTGAAGCTGCGCGGCAAGGCCATTGAAGCCATGCATTGGATCAACCTCTCGGTCATCGTCATTTTCGGGGGCGCGACGCTGTTCTTCCACAACGATGTATTCATCAAGTGGAAACCCACCGTTTTGTATTGGCTCTTCGCCGCCATCCTTGTGGGCGGCAAGATCTTTTTCGGCCGCAATCTCATGCAAAAGCTGATGGGCGCGCAAGTCAACATTCCGGCAGCCATCTGGGACAAGCTCAATTACAGTTGGGCGGCCTTTTTCGTGCTGTCCGGCGCGCTGAATCTGTATGTGGCCTTTTCAGGCACCTTCACCGAAGCGCAATGGGTCAACTTCAAGGTGTTCGGATTGATGGTGCTCCTGCTCTTGTTTGTCATCCTCCAGTCGCTGTGGCTGGGCAAGTACATCAAGGAAGATTTGCCCGCAGCACGGGCGCTCCCCGGCGCCGAAACCAAGGAGCGCTCGTCATGACGACAGAACTCAAGGACCTGCTCGAAGCGCGCCTCGCAGAGCTATCGCCGGCGCAGCTCCAGATCATCGACGAATCGCACTTGCACGCGGGCCACGAAGGCAGCAAGAACGGTGCGCGTCACTTTCGCGTGCACATCTGGTGCGAACAATTCGCCGGAATTTCCACCCTTTCGCGCCACAGGCTTGTGTATGATCGCGTTCAGGATTTGATGCCTTACCCCATTCATGCCCTGGCCATAGTCGCCAAGGCCAACCCGTAAAGGAATTACATGAAACGACTCGCCGTACTCGCAGCAGCCTGCGCCATTGCCCTGCCCGCCTATGCACAGACTGTTGCCACCGTCAATGGACAGGCCATTTCGCAACAAAGCCTGGACCAGTTTGTCACGTTGCTGGTCGGGCAAGGCGCACAGGACACGCCGGAATTGCGCGAACAGGTGAAGCAGGAAATGATCAATCGGCTCGTCGTCGTACAGGCCGCCGAGAAAGCCGGCATTGACAAGCAATCCGACGTCAAGCAAGAGCTCGAACTCGCACGCCAAGGCATCCTCGTTCGCGCCTTGGTCAGCGATTACCTGAAGAAAAACCCCATCACGGATGCGAAGCTCCAGGCCGAATACGACAAAATCAAGAAAGCCCAGAGCGGCAAGCAGGAATACAAGCTGCGCCACATCCTGGTGAAGGATCAGAAAGAGGCCGAAGACCTCACCGCGGCGATCAAGGCCAAGAAGGTCACGTTCGACGCAGCGGCCAAGAAAGACTCCCTGGATCCGGGCAGCGGCAAGAATGGCGGTGACCTGGGCTGGGGCCCCGCTTCCAACTATGTGCCCGAATTCGCCCAGGCCGTCGACGGCCTGAAAAAAGGCCAGATGACTGACAAGCCCGTGCAGACGCAGTTCGGCTGGCACATCATCCAGATGGACGATGCACGAGAGGTCAAGTTCCCCGAGCTGGCTGAAGTGAAGCCGCAACTCGAGGAAATGCTGCGTCAGCAACAAGTTGCTGAATTCCAGCAAGACCTGCTCAAGAAGGCCACGATCAAGTAACGGCGAACGTTACGGCCGCAGCACCATATCGGCCGGCCCGGCATTGCGCAGCACTCGCGGCTGCGTCATGCCGGGCCGGTTTTGTTTTAGCCGACGCCCAGCAAGGCTTTGAGGCCGTCCTCATCCAGGACAGCAACACCCAGTTCTTGGGCCTTGGCCAGTTTGCTGCCGGCCTCGTCTCCCGCGACGACATAGGCGGTCTTCCTGGACACCGAGCCGCTGACCTTGCCGCCCGCCGCCAGGATGTGCCGGGTTGCTTCATCGCGCGTCCAACTGGGCAGCGTGCCGGTCAGGACGAAGGTCTTCCCCGCCATGCGGTGATTGTTGCCGGCCGCAGCCGCTTCCTGCTGTGGCTGCACCCCCGCTGCCAGCAAGGCATCGACCACGTCGCGATTGTGCTGCTCGGCAAAGAAACGCGTGATGGAAGCCGCCACCACGGGGCCAACATCGGAAACCTCGAGCAAGCGGTCCGGGTCGGCGTCCATGACGGCCTGCAGCGATCCGAAATGGCGCGCCAGGTCGCGCGCTGTGCTTTCGCCGACATGGCGCATGCCCAGCGCGTACAACAGGCGGCCCAGGGGCGGCGTTCGTGCGCGGTCGATGGCATCCACCAGCTTCTCGGCAGATTTCTTCCCCATGCGTTCGTATGACGCCAGCTCGTCTGCGGTGAGCGTGAATAAATCGGCCAGCGAACGGGTGCGACCGCCATCCACGAGTTGCTCGACCAGTTTCTCGCCCAGACCCTCGATATCGAGTGCCTTGCGACTGACCGCGTGAATGATGCTTTGCTTGCGTTGTGCAGGGCAGAACAGCCCCCCGGTACACCGGGCGATGGCCTCGTCCTCCGGGCGCTCGATGGCCGAACCGCACACCGGACATTCGCGCGGCATCACGAACAGGGCTGCATCCGCCGGACGCAGATCGGGCACGGGGCCGACTACCTCGGGTATCACGTCGCCGGCACGCCGCACGATGACCGTATCACCGATACGCACGTCCTTGCGGCGGATTTCGTCTTCATTGTGCAGCGTGGCATTGGTCACCGTGACGCCGCCGACAAAAACGGGCTTCAGCCGTGCGACGGGGGTGATGGCCCCCGTGCGCCCGACCTGGACATCGATGCCCAGCAGCGTGGTGGTCTCTTCCTGCGCCGGAAACTTGTGCGCGATGGCAAAGCGCGGTGCGCGCGCGACATAACCCAGCACGTTCTGTGCCGCCAACGCATTGACCTTGTAGACCACGCCGTCGATGTCGAAGGGCAGCGTCGCTCGCGCAGTGCCCACTTCGGCATAGAACGCCAGCAGTCCATCGACGCCTTTGACGATACGGCGCGCCTCGTTGACCCTGAACCCCAACTCCTGGAACCAGTCGAGCATCTTTGCATGGCTGTCGCGCGGCATGGCCGGGCTTCCGGATTCCTGCCTGAAGGTGTCGACTTGCCCATCCCGCTCGATACGGATCTCGCCCCAGCCATAGGCAAAAAAGCGTAAGGGGCGCATGGCAGTGATACGTGGATCGAGCTGGCGAAGGCTGCCGGCCGCGGCATTGCGCGGATTGACGAACACCTTTTCGCCGCGCTCCTTCTGCTTTTCATTCAAGCGTTCGAAGTCGGCGCGATGCATCAGCACTTCGCCCCGCACTTCCAGGATTTCAGGAAAATCACCCGCGAGTTTCAGCGGAACCGAACGCAGCGTGCGGATGTTTCCGGTGATGTCCTCACCCGTCTGACCATCGCCGCGCGTGGCCGCCTGCACCAGCCGCCCCCGTTCGTAACGCAGGCTGACAGCCAGCCCATCGAACTTGAATTCAGCCACGTATTCGACGAAGGAGTCCTTGTCGACCATGCCCGCGTCGCGCAACGTATCGGCAACACGCTTGTCGAACGCCGCGATATCGTCGCCCGTAAACGCATTGCCCAGTGATAGCATGGGCACGGCATGCCGTACGCTCTTGAATGCGGCCAATGGCTGGTCGCCGACGCGTTGCGTGGGAGAGTCCGGCGTGATGAGGTCGGGATGGGCTTGTTCGATCGCCTGAAGCTCGACCATCAGTCGATCGAATTCAGCGTCCGATATGACAGGCGCGTCGAGCACGTGATAGCGATGACTGTGCTGCGCGATTTCGGCGCGCAAGGCGTCGAGCTTCTGGGCAACGGACTCGGCGGGCTCAGTCGGTGGAGACCGCGTCACGAAAACACCCTGACGGTACGCTCGGCCCCCGCTTCGAAGCCCGCCTCTTCCAGGCGGCCATACAGGCCCGACAGCTGCTTGTCGATGGCATTATCGGTGCCATCCGAGACGGGCCGCCCCTGATCATCGAGGAGCACCGCTTGCAGTCGACGGGCGAGGTCGCGACCCACGCTTGCCATGCGGCTGAATGCCTGACCGTCGGCGGGACTGTTGGGAAGGTCGAGCAGCAGATCGACCCGGTCGACGCCGGCCGACTGCACGTCCTGGACATTCACCCCATCGTAGAGCGCGGTAAAGCGCGGCGTTCCGGTGTCGGACATCCAGGCCAACTGGTGGCCATAGGGCAGGAATCCTACCTCTTTCAGGACGCGGGTCACCTCAGCCACGGGGCGCGTGCCCTCGAGGCGCAAGGCCAGTCCGACCTGGGCGTCCAGGCCGGCACACAATTCGTCGAGCGCCTTGGCGCGATCCATGACCGGACCCTGCTCAGGAGCTTCGATGACCCCGTCGAAACGTTCGGCAAGCGTTTGCGCTACGGTCCATAACTGCGACCATTCGATTTCCGTGAGCGGTCCGTTGCGGTTGGCCAGCAGCACGGCAAGCTGCATCGATGCATAGCTTTCATCGGGACGCAGGCGGGCCCTGTGGCCACCGCCTTCGCGTTCGGCAAAGATGCGCACCGGCTTGGATCCCACCTTATGGAGCGACTGGATGGCGGCCTGCAGTGACGCGGAATCGACCGGTTGGGCGAAAGCGATGTCGATGACGACTTCCGTCGTGGGATCGACTTCCGCGGGATCATCGGCGGCCGGCTCCTGTACCGGGTCGCGCAGCCCGAAGCCGGGTTCGCGCCGTACAGGCGGCCCCTGGGTGCCGCCCATGAGCGGATCCTGGTCCCGCTCCGGAAACTGCTCTTGCATGCGTTGACGGATGCGTCGGTCCTGCCACCAGTTGAAGATGACCACAATCAGGATCAGCACCACGCCCAGGAGAATCAAACCGATTTGCAAGTCACTCATTGTCAGCCCGCCGTATCACCAAACGTTTATGCTTAGACGCCATCAGACTTCAGCCAATTGCAAGGCGGAATCGATATCCACGGCAACAATGCGGGATACGCCTTGTTCCTGCATGGTAACGCCTACCAATTGCTTGGCCATCTGCATGGCGATTTTGTTATGGGAAATGAATAGAAACTGGGTCTGCTCGCTCATGTTGCTGACAAGGCTGGCATACCGTTCGGTATTGGCATCATCAAGCGGCGCATCCACTTCGTCAAGCAGGCAGAACGGCGCAGGATTGAGCTTGAACAACGCAAAGACGAGCGCAGTGGCCGTCAGCGCCTTCTCGCCTCCGGACAGCAGATGAATGGTGCTGTTGCGCTTGCCCGGCGGCTGGGCCATGACCTGCACCCCGGCATCGAGGATTTCGTCGCCGGTGATCGAGAGCCGGGCTTCGCCGCCACCGAACAAAAGCGGAAACAGTTCGCCGAAATGAGCATTGACGGTATCGAAGGTGCCCTGCAGAAGTTCGCGGGTCTCGCGATCGATCTTGCGTATGGCGTCCTCGAGCGTCTCGATCGCGGTCGTCAGGTCGGCGAACTGCGCATCCAGGAAACCCTTGCGCTCGCGAGCCGCGTTCAATTCATCGAGCGCCGCGAGATTGACGGATCCTAGGGCTTCGATCTGGCGGGATATGCGCTGAACCTCGTTCTGCAGCCATCCGGTACGCCGCCATTCTTCGGGGCGTTCATTGATGAGCGCGCGGAGACGGTCGCGGTCTACTTCGTGCGCATCAAGTTGCTCGGCAAACTGTTCGACAGCCAGGCGGGCGGCCTGCTCTTGCAACTGCAAATCCATGATCGCTGCGCGCCGCGGTTCCAGCGAGCGCTCCAGAACGACACGCTCTTCGTCGGCCGTACGCAGCGAGGCCGCCAGGTTGTCCAGTTCGATGCGCGCCAGGTTCAGCGCTTCTTCGCGTTCGGCGCGCAGTTCCAGCGCGTCCTGCAGTCCGGCCTGCGACGCCGAGGCGTCAAGTTCGAACAGCTCGCCCTGCAGGCCGTCCAGTTCTGCGCGGGCGCGCTGGGCCTGATCGCCTGCCAACTGCAAATTGCGTTGCAGATCGGCGATACGGGTTTTCAGTGCGCGCTCCGCGAACTCGAATTCGTGCACGGCCCGCTCACGATCGCGCAAATGCTGCCGCGCCGCCTCGGCTTCCCGCTGCAGGTCTTCCCCCGATATCTCGGCATCGGAATAGCGCATCTGATGCTCGCCGAGTTCGTTGTCGAGCGTCTCGAAACGGCCCTCGGCCTCTTCACGGCGGGCCCGTAGTTCTTCGGCCAGCAGTGCGAGTTCGGACAGGTCTTCCTTGATGCGGGCGGCACGTTCGCCGGATTGCCGGGCCTGCTGGTCCAGCTTTGAATGCTCGAGCTGGATATCGTGCAGTCGCCTGACGAGCTCGGCGACACGCTGACGCGCCGGCCCCAGCGCCTGGGAAACCTGCTGCCACGCAGCTTCGGCATGCGACACCGCCGCCAGCGCCTGGTCGGCATGCAATTGACGCGCCTTGATATCGCGACGCAGGTTCTCGATCTCCTGCTGTCGCGCCAGCATCCCCGACTGCTCCGAGTCGGCCGCATAGAAACGAACACTATGCTGGTCGATCAGATGCCCTTCCTGCACAACGAACGAAGCGCCCGGCGGCAGATCATTGCGCAGCGACAACGCCTTGGCGACGTCCGTGCAGACATAGGTATCCCGCAGCCAGTCTTCCAACAGCGTCCGAAGCTCGGGATCCGATATTCGCAGCAGTCCGGTCAATGGCTCCAGGCCATCGGGAGCCGTCCGTGCCGCAGCCGGCACGGGAAGCTGATAAAAAGCCAGACGAACCGGCGGGTGATCGGAAGCAAAGGCACGGGCATGCTCGAGCTGCCGGATTTCCAGACCGGCCATGCGCTCGCGCAGCACCGCTTCGAGCGCCGTCTCCCAACCCGCCTCGACATGCAGCTTTTGCCAAAGACGCCCCAGGCCCGTGAGCTCGTGTTTCGCCAGCCAGGGCTCAAGGGCCCCCTGCTTCTGCACGTCATCTTGCAGCTTGGTCAAGGCGGCCAGGCGGGCTTCGAGGCGAGCGACGCCCTGTGCCTCCTGCTGGGACTCCGCGTGCGCCGCACGGCGCTGGTCGTCGAGCGCGGGCAGGCGCTCTTCCAGTTCGGCCAGTTGGCCCTGTGCCTCTTCCACCTGCGCTTCGACCGCCGCCATGTCGCCAGCCAGCCTTTCCAGGTTCGCGGGATCCGGCGCATCGAGGTTGCGCAGTTCTTCGTCGAGGCGCTCACGCCGCAGCTCCAGCGACTGCAGCTGGCGATCGGCATCGCGCTGTGCTTGCGCAACGAGCGCGAGTTCTTGTTCGACACGCGCCAACGCGCTGCGCAGGCCCTCGCGCGATGCCGCCGCTGAACGAACCCGGCTTTCCACGTCGGGCAGGCGGGCCTGCGCCTCATCGACCTGCGCCCGCCCTTCTTCGGTGCGCGCCACAGCCGCTTCGAGGTCGGCTTCAGCCTGATGGATTTGTTCGGTGCAGTGCGCTTGCTGGTCGGCCCATTCCTGGAGCTGGCCTTCGAGCTGGCTTCGGCGGCTCTGGAGCCGGTTGCGCGCATCGACGACATGCCGGATTTCGGCCTCGAGCCGGCTGACTTGCGCGCCCGCTTCGAACAGTTGGCCTTGTGCGGCATGCACCGCGTCACCGGCAGCATAATGCGCCTGGCGTCGCGATTCGAGCGCGAGCTCGCCGGCACGCAGGCTGGCGGTGGCGGCTTCGAGTTCCGTATGGGCCTGCTCGATCGCGAGAAACTTGGCTTTTTGGTCTTCCTTCGCCTTGCTTTCCTTCAGCAGCCACAAGGCATGCTGTTTTTCTTCCCCTTCCTTTTGCAGATCGCGGTATTGCTGCGCCACTTCGGCTTGCGATTCCAGCTTGTCGAGCTGGCTGCCCAGTTCGCGCAGGATATCTTCGACGCGGGTCAGGTTCTCGCGGGTGTCGCCAAGGCGGTTCTCGGTTTCGCGGCGACGCTCCTTGTAGCGCGAGACCCCCGCTGCTTCCTCGAGGAACACGCGCAATTCCTCGGGGCGCGCCTCGATCAGGCGATTGATCATCCCCTGTCCGATGATGGCGTATCCCCGGGCGCCCAGGCCGGTACCCAGGAAAATGTCGTGTATGTCGCGCCTGCGGACCTGCTGACCGTTGACAAAATAACTGCTGGTGCCATCCCGCGTAAGGACACGCCGCACGGCGATCTCGGTGTAGGTGCTCCATTGGCCCACTGCGCGGCCTTCGGCATTGTCGAAGACGAGCTCGACCGATGCCCGGGCCGCGGGTTTGCGGTTTCCTGACCCGTTGAAGATCACGTCCTGCATTGACTCGCCGCGCAATTCGGAGGCCTTGCTTTCGCCCAATACCCATCGGACGGCATCAATGATGTTCGATTTTCCGCAGCCGTTCGGCCCGACTACGCCGACCAGTTGACTGGGCGTAGGGATGACTGTCGGTTCGACAAATGATTTGAAACCGGCAAGTTTTATCTGGGTCAGACGCACGATAATTGGCTGCTGGTGTGAGTGCCGTGCCGCGTCGCGCACAGCGAACATGAACAAGGAATAACGGGACTGAAAGACGGTACTGCAACGGCAAACTTGAAGCCGGTTCGTATGATAACGCACCCGCCCGGCGTTCCATAGCCACCTCCAAACTACGCTATCATTTTCGATTCGGGCGGCGCCGAGACGCTATACTCGTTAACATTTTTCTGCTGTTTGGTTGCATTTGGTTCCCGATTAACCCCAAACCCGAGATTTCACATTGAAAAAAGGCTTCTACCTGGTCATGATAGCCCAGGCGCTTTCGTCCGTGGCGGACAATGCGTTGCTGATTGCCGCCATTGCGCTGATTGCGGATTTGCAGGGGCCGGACTGGATGGCCCCAATGATGAAATGGTGGTTTGCGCTGGCATACGTGGTCCTTGCCGCTTTTGTGGGTGCTTTCGCCGACTCTTTCCCGAAGGGTCGGGTCATGTTCATCACCAATGCCATCAAGGTGGCCGGTTGCCTGACCATGTTCAGTTGTCAGAGCTTTGGTCTGGGCCACAACGAACAGCTCTTCCTTGTCTTTTGCGCGTATACCCTGGTGGGCGTGGGCGCTGCCGCCTACTCGCCCGCCAAGTATGGCATCGTCACCGAGATGTTGCCGCCCCAACTGCTGGTCAAGGGCAATAGCTGGATCGAAGGCCTGACAGTGCTGTCCATCATCGTCGGCACGGTGCTGGGCGGTGTGCTGATCAATCCGGCCGTCTCCGATGCCTTGCTCTCGCACGACTGGATCAGCCATCTGGTTCAAACCCGCACCGAAGCAGCAATACTCATCATTGGCGTCGTTTACTTTCTTGCTGCGGCGACCAATCTGCTCATCCCGCTCACGAACGTGCGCTACCCGAAGCAGCAGACCAATCCGATCAAACTGGTCGGGGCTTTCAAGGGCTATGTCCGCATCCTCTGGCATGACAAGCTCGGACAAATCTCGCTGGCCGTCACCACCCTGTTCTGGGGAGCCGGCGCCACCTTGCAGTTCATCGTCATCGAATGGGGCGCTCAGCATCTGGGCTATCGGCTGGATCAGGCATCGGTCCTCATGGGCATCGCGGCCGTTGGCACGGTGGTGGGCTCGATCTTTGCGGGTCGCGTCCCCCTTAAGCGCGCGCTGTCCGTCCTGCCCGTGGGCGTCGTCATGGGCTTCGCCGTCATGCTGATGCCTATTGTCCACGAACGCTGGGCCGTCTACGGCGTGCTCCTGCTGGTAGGCGGGCTATCGGGCTTTTTCGTCGTA
>Ga0182739_1002369_pt1 | contig 17760 bp, 12 predicted proteins | sample eDN5th30CBELigBY_FD_128873 | JGI IMG/M metagenome (GOLD analysis project Ga0182739, IMG submission 128873) | Enriched backyard soil microbial communities from Emeryville, California, USA - eDNA 5th pass 30_C BE-Lig BY (version 2) (version 2) | ecosystem: Environmental > Terrestrial > Soil >...
CAGCTCGGACTCGTCCGGATTCGTGCTGTCGCAATCGTGCAGTTTGCCGGGCAGGTTGAGCCGATTCATCGTCGGCGTCTTCCGGCGCACCTGGGAGGCCGCCGCGCGACTGGCCTCGCGAGCCTTGGCCGCCTGGACCACCCGGGCCGCGATCGCGTCCCCCACGCTCCGGTTCTTGATCAGGAAGTTTTCGAGCCGGCCACGAACCATCGACTCGACATTGGAGCGGACTTCCGGGTTATTCAACCGCCCCTTGGTCTGTCCTTGAAACTGCGGCTCGTGAATACAGATCGAGAGAACCGCAGTCATCCCTTCGAGAATATCCTCATTCTTGATCTCCATGCCCTTCTTGATCAGGTCATGGTCGGTCATGTACCGCCGCACCGCCGCGCGGACCGCTTCGCGAAGTCCCAGCTCGTGGGTACCGCCGTCGACCGTCGGGATCGTGTTGACGAACGACTTGACGCATTCGTCGGTCGCCTCGGTCCAGGCCAGGGCGACGTGGCAGCGGATCGCCCCCGCCTCGTCCTCGCGTTCGAGCACGAAGGGCAGGGGGGCCACGCGAGTGTCGGCCCGCGACTGGTTGAGCGCATCGAGGAAGTCGGCGACCCCGCCGTCATGGCGAAACTCGACGCTCTCCTTCTTCTTCTGGTCGACGAACTGGATAACCAAGCCCTTATTGAGATAGGTCTTGATCTCCAACCGTTCGGCGATCAGCTTCGAGTCGTAGGCCTGATCCTGGAAGATCTCGGGGTCGGGCGTGAAGGTGGTGGTCGTGCCGCTCCCGCGCACCGGGTCGCCCTTCTCCACCGGCCCGAGCGGCTTGCCGCGCCGGTACTTCTGGGTGTAGGTCACGCCGTCGCGACGGACCTGGGCAATCAGGCTCTTGCTCAAGGCGTTGACGACGCTGGCGCCGACGCCGTGCAACCCGCCGGCCACCTTATAAGCGTCGTTGTCGAACTTCCCTCCCGCATGCAGCGTGGTGAGGATCACCTCAAGGGCACTTTGACCGGTCTTGGGATGAATATCGACGGGAATGCCACGGCCATTATCAGCGACCGAGATGGTCTTTCCGTCGGCGTCGAGCGTCACCACAATTCGCGTGGCGTGGCCGTTCATGACCTCGTCCACCGAGTTGTCGACGATCTCCCAGAGCAGGTGGTGCAAACCCGCCGAGTCGACCCCCCCGATGTACATACCGGGCCGACGCCGGACCGCTTCCAACCCTTCCAGGACGGTGATCGAGTCGGCGTTATAGCTTCCCGACGCCATCGGCAGAAACCCTCATAACAAGCCATGAAAAAGAGGTGAGGCGGTCGCGGCCTGGCCGGTCCGGTCGGCACAGGCGGGCGACTTGCTGGGACAGCGCGAATGGCCGGTGCGACGGAGGCGACTTACTCTCCGACCTGTTCCGGGGGAGGTACCGGGACCACCTCGTCGTGGACGATCGCATCGAACGCCCCGCGCTGCAACACACCGTAACCGCGGCCACCCCGGCCGGTGACCGGATATTTGGTGGCCCTGATCACCTGGGTCGCCCCCCGATTGGTCCGAACCGTCAGGCCCTCGCGCATCTTGTTGGCCAGCGCAAAGCCGACGACGCGGTCGGTCGAGTCGAGCTTGATCGCCGTGACCCCCTTGGCCGGGCCGCCGACCACGTTGGCATCGGCCACTGGGAAGATCAGGACCCGAGCCGAACGGGTGGCGAGGCAGACGTTCTCGCTCCCATCGGTGACCTCGACCCCCACGACCAGGTCGTCCGGGAAGTTCGGGTCGAGGCGGACAATCGAACGTCCCTTCCGCGTCGAGACCGGGGCCAACGGGGCGAGGGCGAACCGAAGCACCTTGCCCCCGGCCGTCAGCGCGATCCCGTACGGGGGAGGGGGCAACGTCGGCTGCGCTCCGTCGCCGTTGACTCCGTGGAGCACCCCTTGCACCAAAGACGGGGTGGTCGGCGGCACGATCTGAGACTCGGGCAGGCAGCGCGGGTCATGACAGACGATGCCCACGATGTGCTCGTTGTCCTCGAACGCGAACGGCTTCTGGATCGGATCGCCGTGCCCGGTCGTCATCACGATATCGTTGACCCGAAGCGTGTACGCCATACCGCGATCGGTGAAGATCGTCAGAGTCTGTCGCGCCCGGGCCCGGTAGATCCAGCCCACCCGGTCGTCCTCGCGGACCCGGATGCTGGCCACGTCGGTGAACGACTTCTGCCGTTTCGTCCAACCATGACGGGTGACGATCACCCACGCGTCTTCATCAATGATGTAGTCTTCTTCGCGATACTCGACCAGCTCGGGCGGCCCCTCGATCGCCGTTCGTCGTCCGTCGCTATAGGCGCTCGAGATCTGCTTCAATTCGTCCTTGATGATGGCCCAGCGCGCCGGCTCGTTGTCCAAAAGCTGCTGGATCTCTTCCGCCCGGGCCTGCTTCTTGGCCAGCTCATCGAGGATATCCTGGATCTCGAGCTTGCCCAATCGGTAGAGCTTGGTCTCGAGAATCGCGTCGGCCTGCAAGTCAGAGAGCGCAAACCGAGCGATCAGTTTGGGCGCAGCGTCCGCCTTGCCATCGCTGTCGCGGATGATCCGGATCGCCTCGTCGAGGTTGTTGAAGACGATCGCGAACCCTTCCAGGATGTGGATCCGATGGAGCAGGTTCGCCAGCTCGTGGCGCAGGCGGCGAGTGACGACCTCGAGCCGGAAGTCGAGGAAGTGCTGGAGGATACTTCGCAGGTCGAGCCGGGCGGGAACGGCAACCTCCGCTCCCTCGGCCGGCAGCAAACACGTCATATTGACGTTGAAGTTGGTTTGAAGAGGCGTGTTCTTGAACAGATAAGCGAGCGCCGCCTCAGCGTTCGAACCGCTCCGCAGCTCCAGCGCGATCCGGACGTCGTTGGTGCTGAGGTCCTTGATATTGGTTAGCTGGGGAACCTGCCCCTTGCCGATCAACTCGCCGATCCTCAAGACCAGCGCGTCCTTCTCGATGCCATAGGGGATCGAGGTGATCAGCACCGTGTTCGGCTTCTCGGGGTCGGCCTCGTAGGTCCCTCGGAGCTTGATCGCCCCTTGGCCAGTCGCATAGATCTGGCGAATCTCGTCCGGCGTGTTCAGAATCACGCCCCCGGTCGGGAAGTCGGGGCCCTTGATGTAGCGGGTCAGCTTCTCGAGGGGGAGTTCGCGATTCTCCAGCAGAGCGATCAGCGCCGCGCAAACTTCCTTGAGGTTGTGCGGTGGGATGTTCGTCGCCATCCCGACCGCAATCCCCGCCGCTCCGTTGACCAGCAGGTTGGGGAACTGCGCCGGCAGGACGACCGGCTCGTTCGTCGTCGAGGCGTAGTTCGGCCGAAAGTCGACGGTCTGGTCCCGCAGCTCGCTGAGCAGCTCCTGCGCGATCGGCGTCAGGCGGCACTCGGTATAGCGCATCGCCGCCGGAGGGTCGCCGTCGATCGATCCAAAGTTGCCGTACCCTTCTACCAACGGCGCCCGCAGGCTGAACGGCTGGGCCATCCGGACCAGCGCCTCGTAGATCGAGGAATCGCCGTGCGGGTGATAACTCTTCATCACCTCGCCGACCACCGCCGCGCTCTTGATGAACCGGCTGTCGAAGGTGACGTGCAGATCGTGCCACATCGCGTACAAGATCCGACGCTGGACCGGCTTGAGCCCGTCCCGCACGTCGGGCAACGCCCGCGACGTGATCACGCTGAGTGCATAATTGAGGTAACGCGACCGCGTCGCCTCGGCCAACGGCACTTCCTCGACAACCGCCTTCGGGCGCGGTGCGTCCAGTCCCAGTCCGTTATTTGATCGGCGGTTGCGTTTCGCCATCGCTCCGCTATTCGCCTCGAAGTCCCTGAATCCGTTCCCCTCAGAGCAAACCCCATTCACTCCGACTCAACAATACCAGTTTCTCCGCCGGCCACGCAATCGGCCACTGTACAAATTTATCGTAGTGGTCAAATTACAAGGGGAAGGGCAGGCGATGGCGACACGACCAACGCCGAGAGGGGCGCGTCGGCTCCGGCTCGAGTCGGTCGATGTCGTCCTGGTTCACCTTGGACAGGTCTCTGGCAGCCTTATGATGCGTAGGCGGCGTCGAGGTGTCGACGGAGGCATTGGATGCTCTGTCGCGCGGTCTCTTCGGCTCCCGGCGAGTAGTCGAAGACCTCGACGGAGGCCCAGCCGTCATAGCCCGACTCGACCAGGGCCTTCATGATCGGCCCGAAGTCGACGTCCCCCATACCGGGCCCGCGGAGGTTAACGTCCTGGGTATGGAAGTGGCCGGCCTTGGCGCCATGCTTCCGGAGGAGGTCGGGAACGGTGGTGTCCGTCTCGCCGCTCTGCGCCTTCACGTCCATGTGGAGCTTGAAGTTCGGGTGTCCCACCCGTTCGATCATGACGTTCGCTTGCTCACAGGTGTTCAGGAAGTCGGTCTCACTCGGGGCCAGTGGCTCCACGCAGAGATTGACACCGCAGGCGCCGATTTTCGGCATCGCGTGATTGAGCACGTCCAGGGCGTATTCGAACGCCTCGTCGTACGAGATGCCCGGGATCAGGTCGCGCTGTTTGGGCGACCCCAGGACCATCAAGGTCCCTCCGAGATCACGGGTTGCCTCGGCCAGGGCGACGAGATAGTCGGCCGTCCGGTTGCGCACGGCAGCGTCGGGGGTGGTGAGGTAGAAGCCCTCGGTTTTAGCCAGGAGCCAGTGAAGACCAATCGTCGCTAAACCCGAATCCTCGATGATCGTCCGCAACTCGCGCCGGCGGTCCGCCGAAACGTCGGTGATGCGAGGAGCCAGGGTAAAGGGAGCGATCTCAAGGCCTTCGTAACCGAGCGCTTTGACCGTCCGGCAGACGTTGGCGAAGTCCCAGCCCTCGAACAGTTCGTTACAGATTCCGAGGCGGATCATGATGGGGGTTGCCTTCAGGTTCAGGGATTTAGGCGTGCGATAGCATCTCGACCGAGCCGCCCGAACGGAGCCAAGCCTTCCACGCGAGGGGCCGGCGGTCCGCAAGCGGAAAATCAGGCGGCGCCGACGTCGAGGCCCGAGGCGACCAACGACCGTCCCAAGAGCGACTCACCCAAGGTTACCACGTAGCAAACGAGACCCGGATTCGGGATCAATGGCCTCGGCGAAAGTTCTCCCCTCCGGATCGGGAGAACCGGTCCGAAGCGACCCGGTTCAAGCTGACGGGGGCGCTCGCACAGACATGGCCCCGGAGTGCGAACAGGCCGAACCGTTGATACCGTACGACCTGGGGCAGGGTCAAGATGCCCACCCCACGGCCGTGCGATCGAATCAACCGAAGACCTGGAGAAACCAGGGAAGACGGCACACAGCCCGATTGACATCAGGCCCGCTTGGCCTCCGCCGCGCGCAACGTACTACGCAGCAGCATCGCCACCGTCATCGGTCCCACTCCGCCGGGAACTGGCGTGATCAGCGATGCGACCTCGGCGGCGCTGGGATAGTGAACATCACCGCAGAGAGTGCCGTCACTCCGTCGGTTCATTCCGACGTCGATGACCACGGCGCCCGGCTTGATCCAGTCGGCCCGAACCTGCTCGGCCCGGCCGATGGCCGCGATCAGAATGTCAGCTCGACGCGCCTCGGCGGCGGGGTCGCGGGTCGCGGTATGACAGAGCGTCACCGTCGCATCGCCGCCGACCCCTTTCTGCGCCAGCAAAAGCGCCATCGGCTTGCCTACGATGTTCGACCGCCCCAGGATCACCGCGTGGGCCCCTCGGGTCTCAACGCCGGCATGGATCAGCATTTCCTTGATCCCAAGCGGAGTGCAAGGAACGAACCGAGGGTGGCCGATCGTCAGCAGGCCGACGTTGACTGGGTGAAAACCATCGACATCTTTCCAGGGGTCGATTCGTTCAAGCACGGCTCGTTCGTCGATCTGCGGTGGGAGAGGAAGCTGGACGAGAATGCCGTGGACGGTGGGATCGGCGTTGAGTCGGTCGATAGTCGCCAGGAGGGTGGCTTCGGAAACGTCGGCGGTCAGCCGTTCGATCGTCCCACGCATCCCGGCGGCTTCGCACGCCCTTTGTTTATTGCGGACATAGACCTGGCTGGCCGGGTTGTCGCCGACCAGCACGACGGTCAAACCGGGGACGATGCCGGAGCCGGCCTTCAGCCGGGCCACCTCGGACGCCACGTCCTTTCTCACCTGGAGCGCCAGGGCTTTTCCGTCAAGGATTCGAGCGGGCACGTGCGAACTCCTCTGATGCGCGGGTTGTCCGAAACGCTATCATAGCTCTCGAGGTCGAGCCTGGGAAAGTCAACCTACTGCCTCGCGACTGGCAGAACGCGTCGACCCGAGCTGTTTCACCCGACCAGGCACCCGCCGCGCCTCGACGTGGGAGGCCGCTGCCCCGGTCGCGAAGAGCCACGATAAATCGGGCCAGCCCGCAACGAACCGGCCCGGGGTGCTCGGTTCGACGTGGACCGCCTGCCCGTTCGCCAGTCGTCAGCTTAAGGATGGAGATGGACGACGCCCCGTCGATTCTGGTGCCTGGTTCGTCGATCGTTCGCCAGGTCCTCTGGCTGGCCACGCCGGTCCTCATCGAGCAGTCATTGCTCTACCTGGTCGGGCTGTCCGACACCCTGCTGACAGGGCGGAACCTGTCCGAGGATCACCTGGCAGCGGTGACCGTCGCCAGCTATCTGCTTTGGTTTCTCAGCAGCATCATGACGATCGTCTCCGTCGGCGGCACGGCGCTGGTGGCCCGGCTGATCGGCCAGGGGCAGCCGGCCGAGGCGGGCCAGATCTGTCAGCAGGCCGTCGGACTGGCCCTGATTGTCGGCACGGTCACGCTGGTGGCGGGCTGGGTGGCAGCCCCGAGCTTGATGACGGCCTTGAACCTCCAAGGCCTGGCGGCGACCAGTGCCGCACTCTTCATGCGGATCGTCCTGACCGTGACGCCGCTCTTGGCCTGCACGACGGTCGGCGTGGCCTGCCTCCGGGGGGCCGGGGACACCCAGACCGGCATGTGGGTCATGATCCTGGTCAACACGATCAACGTCTGCCTGAGCTGGAGTCTGCTCCACGGTTTCGGCCCTTGTCCCACACTCGGCTTTGCCGGCGTGGCCCTCGGAACTGCGATCGGCGAGGGGGTCGGCGGATTCGTCGTCCTGGGCCTCCTGGCCCGGGGCCGCTCCGGACTCCGGCTCCAATGGGCCGGACTGATCCCGGCCTGGTCCCAGACCCGCCGGATCTTGCGGATCAGCGTTCCGGCTGCCGGCGAAAGCCTGACGAATATCGGCTGCCAACTCTGGTTCCTCAGCCTGATCAATCGGCTGGGAGCGACCGCGACCGCGGCGCACGGCGTGGCGATCCGTTGCGAGGCAATCGCATTCCTGACCGTGACCGCCTTCGCGGTCGCGGCGAGCACCCTGACCGGCCAGTATTTGGGAGCGGGACGCCCCGACCTTGCCAGCCGGGCGGTTCGGACCGCCTGGACCCTGGGTGTCCTCGTCCTGAGTGCGCTGGGGTTCGTGATCTACGGCTTGGCGGGGCCAATGTTCCTGCTGTTCACCGGCGGCCAGAAGCCCGAAGTCGCCGCCCTCGGTGTACCCGTCCTCCAGGTGGTCGCGTTCGCCATGCCCGCGTTGGCGACGATCAACGTGCTCAACGGCGCGCTGCGAGGCGCGGGGGACACCCGATGGCCCTGGCTCTTCGTCGTGCTCGGCTACGTCGCGGTGCGCCTCCCTCTCACCTACCTGCTGGCCACCCCCGAGAATCAGGGCGGTCTGGGGTGGGGTCTCTACGGCGCCTGGGTCGCCATGCTCGCCGATCTCTGCGTGCGCGCAGGGCTGGTGGCGGCTCGGTTCCTCCAGGGCGGTTGGCGACTGACTCGGGTCTGAGCGCGGTCGATCCTCGCCCACGCAAGAGGGGGGCCAGGCGGCCATGGAATCGGTCCGGAGACGCGGGGGAAGGACTTCGACGAGTCCCCTTCTTCCGTTTGACGACGAGCGGGCGAGCGTTTGATCAGAACGCCGCGAGCGCCGTTCGCTGGTCGCGATCGATACTAAAGAGGCGATCGAGATTCGAGGTCCGGAAGACCTGCTGCAACACGGGCGAGAGCTCGCAGAGTCGGAGCTTGCCGCGGGTTCCGTCCACCCGGCGCTGGAACAGGATCAGCTTGCTCAGTAACGAGCTGGAGATCAACGCCACTTCCGAAAAGTCAAGCACCAGCTGGATCGGGCTGCCGTCGTTGGGCAGCACCGCCGAAATCTGGTCGGCGGCATCGCGGACGGTCCGCTCGTCGAAGAGCTGGCGGTCGAGCAGTCGAATCACCTTCACGCCGTCAACTTCGTGCACATCAATCCGAGACGTGGACGCCATCAGGAAAAGCTCCAAGCTGAACTGAAGAGGCCAGAAGCCACGTCGCCACCGCCCCTTGTGTCGGCGTGTCGAGTCTGCCAGAGCAGCGGCTGCCGCCAAGGCCAGCACGGTTCGCGATTGGTTCGGAGTCAGGTGAGTGGGATCGCTGAGGTCTCGTGTCCTTGTCTTCGTGTTCGAGACCCCAGCCGCCCGAACGCTCTCCCTCTCCAGAAGAACCGCGTCCAACACGCTTTAGGACAGCTTCCTCCGTCGGCTCGCGCTAATCAAGCCGTTACCGCCGCTCTTGCGGAGTGGCGGGGACGACGCCGGGGCGGCGGCCGATGGGATCGAAGTCGAAGCCGTGCCCTCGGACTCTGCGGGGGACGCCGCCGGCTGCCGGGCATGCGCAAGGGCCGCGTCGCGGTCAGCGACAAAGGTAAAGAGAGGATCAAGCTTACTGGCGCGAAAGACCTCAAAGACCGTGGGGTCGACGTTGCAGAAAATCAGCCGGCCACCACTCTGCTTGGCCAGGCGATGCATGGCCATGAAGTTCCCCAGCGCCGCCGATCCCGCATACCCAACACCGAGGAGGTCGATGACGACGACCGGCTTCCCCTTGGAGGCCAGATGTGCTTCGTACAACGTTCGCAACTCTTGGACCGGGGTCGGATCGAGTCGAAAACATTCCCAGAACTCGGCGACCAGGATCCCATCAACATTGTGAACTTCCACGGCCGGCTTAAGCATAGCAGAGTGTCCGCGGCGGTTTTCGTTCGAAAAGAATTCGGGGGATGTGAGAGAGTTGCCAAGGAACGACTGTTCCCTTTGAGACGAGATCGACACACCGATCATCACGGGGTCCAGCAAGCTTCAGTCGGATCCTTGACCCAATTGCCGACTGGAAAGCGATGACCAGCTCGGTCCGTGTCGTTCTCATCGTATCATGGAGCCAAGAGGCTCACCAGTCTCCGCGCCGGCAATCGTTCGGAAGGGATGAAGTGGAGATAGTGGTGGTATCGTACTCGGGCCCCAGAAAAACCGGTCCTCGAAGTGACGAGGGGGTCACAGGGGGATATGATATCTTTCGAGCGAGCGGAGGCGGATGGCGGCATCTTGACCGACCCAACCCTACCCCCGCCGGCGGCCGGCGATGAGGATAGGCTCGACACGGAAGTGCGAAGAGGCCGCTCAGAGTCATCGCCTTAACGAAGGGAATTGGCCCCATGCGTCGCGTTCCAATCCTAGTAGCGGCCTGCGCTCTGATGGCGACCCCGTCCGTGGTCGCCCAGAGCTGGGTCGATAGCGTGTTTCCCGAGCGAGCCTTCGACTTCGGAAACGTCGCACGAGGCTCCAAAGTCCACCACACCTTCCGCCTGGTCAATCGGACGGGTTCAGAGATCCATATCGCCGACTGGCGCACCAAGTGCGGCTGCACCGAGGTCAAGGTCGGGGCTCGGGTCATCCCTGATGGCACCCAGACTTCGATCGAAGCGGTGATCGACACCACCAAGTTCGTGGGCTACAAGGCCTCGGGCTTGACCCTGATTATCGATCAGCCCAACTTCGTCGAGGTCGACCTGAACCTGAGCTGCTTCATCCGGGGGGACATCACCCTGATCCCCGGCCAGGTCGATTTCGGCACCGTCCAGCGGACCGCCGCCCCGAAAGTGAGTCTCCAGTTGACCTACGCGGGGGGAATGCCCAACTGGCAGGTCACCGGAATGAAGACCCAGAGCAGCCACGTCAAGGCGGAGCTCAAACCACTGGGCACCACGGTCGACGGCCAGCAACAGTTCACCCTCACGGCCACCCTGGCCCCGACGGTCACTAACGGCTACTTCAAGGATGAGATCACCCTGGAAACCAACGACCCCAGCGGACCGACCATCCCGGTCTCCATCACGGCCAACGTGCAGACCGCCGTGGTTGTCTCCCCGTCGATCATCAACCTGGGACGGGTGAAACCGGGCACGACCGTCACAAAGAAGGTCGTCGTCCGCTCGGCCCAACCCTTCAACGTCACGACCCTGAAGGCGAATAAGGACGAGTTGTCGGGCAAGGCCGACCCCCAGGGCGCCCGCCCGCTGCACACCGTCGACATCATCTTCAAGGCCCCAAACCAGACCGGGCCCTACAACGCGGTCTTCGAGATCGCCACCGACCTGAAGGACGAACCCCCGGCCACGCTCCGAACCTTCGCCACGATCACCCCCTGAGGACGTGGCTTCCACAAGCGGCTCAAGCCGATCCCAAAGCGGTCGATCCTTCCAAAACGACGACCTGGGTTCGATCGACTCGAACCCAGGTCGTCGTCTTTTCTCCCGCGAGCGATCGCCAGCTTACCCGCTCCCAGGCCAAGACCCCCTTTCCGCGGTCAGAAGCAAAGCCAGCCCACTCTTATGGCGAGACGGCCAGAAATCCCATCGCCCGGCCGCAACTCCCAGCGCGACTGACCCACCGTTGCCCAGCGGCCCCTATGCAGAGTCTGTCTCCGAAGGGCCCGTTCTGGTAGGCCTCGACCCCGGCCACCCGAAGTCCATTGACGGCTCGGCAAAGGCTCCCGGGACAAATCCTCAGGCGAGCAAGCATCCCCCCAGTCATCCCTTCGGCACAAGGGAAGGCCAGGTGTTCGCTCTCGGCGGCTGTTCGCGTGCAAGACTCCTGCCGTGCGATTTCGAAAATGCAAGACGGAGTCTCGGCGATCAGCGCAGAGACTCCGTCGCGGGATGGATGGGTCAAGCACAAAGTGCGTCCGCCCCTCGCTCCAGACCGGAGCGAGGGGATCGGCATGGAACCTCAATCAACGGCGGGCGCAGTTCCCGGTCGCGCAGCCAGCGGCGGCGGGATAATAGGCGGAGGGGTAGGCCGCGACCGGAGCATACTGAGCCTGGGGAGCGGCGTAGACCGGCTGAGCGAACGAGGCGCCGCAGGAGGTTCCGGTCTGGCAACCGGAGTAGACCTGAGGAGCGCACGACTGCTGCGGGGCGCACGCCTGGCGAGGAGCACAGGCCGAGAAACCAAGCGTCGGGCGGCCACAGCGAGCCGTTCCGCACTGACGACCGCCACCGAAGAGTCCGCTGGTCGCCGTCAGAGCCGTCAAAAGAATGAGCTGATGCATTCGGTTGAACCCTTTCACGAAGGTGCAAAAATCGATTGGTGAATGCGGAGTGGCTCCGCATCGGGCGCCTCGGATCCCGCCATGGGATCCAGGCAACAGGCGTTTTGGTTTGGCCGTCAACAAGCTCGGGAAACCCGAGATCCCCAACGGCGCGACCCTCGTCCATCCCAGACGCAGGTTGCCGCTCGGCGACACTCAACCCCCCTCATCCTTCCGGGTTCAGGCCGCTGCCACCAAGTCGGCAAGATTGTAGGGAGCGTGCGAACACGCGCCAACAACAAATTCGGAGGTCTAGAAAAAATATTCTGGATCCGAAGTTTATTCGGATTATCTAAAATAGACAATCAGATCAAATCCGGAAGGACGCGATCGGTGCGCACGAGCAAAAGGGGAGAGGCTCGTGCAAGTCCGGTCATATCACCACGTGAAGCGGTCCAACAAAGGACTCAATCATCGTGGCCCATTTGTTTGTTCATTCCATTGATTCGCGTTTCGTCGGACGTCGTCAATGGTGCGACGTCCCGCGTGACCGGGTGCTCCCGGAAGCCCGCTGGGCCTCCAGGCCACCTCCCGCGTCTGAATCACCGTCTTGAGGTTACGGATCTTATCTTTCGAGATCGTGATGTTCAATCCCAAATTGATCGCCATTCATCCCGAATGCTGGATTCTCTCACCATCCCGTGGGAAGTCGCGGGAAGCTTCCGACGAGGCGATCGCAGGGCAAAAGCGGCGGAGGCAGGGGAATCGAAATCACGGGCGCGGTGATGCCGCCCTGTCTTGACCGGGCCGGCAAGACACCCGCCAGGTATGGGATTGGGCGAGGCTGACCGCAGCAGACCAACCGAAGAAATACCCCCGTTGGCGGGCGCCCGACGGGCCCGGTTGACAAGGGTGGCGCGGATTCCCTACGCTCTTCCCAACTGAGGCACGGCCGAATTGGAGCGAACCCAACCGTCCTTGGGAGAGGAACCTGCAAGGACGCGCCGGCCGGTTGCGGGGTAGGGCGAGTCCACGACGGCGACGACCTCAGACGGCGAGACCTTCGATGGCCATCACCGACGACCGACCGACCACCGGCCTGGCGGCCTCTCCGATCCAGCTCGCTCTGGCCGTGGCCGATGCCAACTGGTTCTCCACCGCCAACCTGTTCCGGGAAGTCGATCGCGAAGGCGTGGCCGCACTTCTCTTGAAGTGCCAGGACGTGCGCAATGCGTGGAACCAAGGCCGGCGACGCCCCTGGCAATGGTACTCGCCCGTCGTGGAGCGAGGGCCGCGGCTCTGGGAGCGGGAGCTCACGCTCCCCAGCGGCTGGATGAAGCAGTTTCCTCGGCTCGGCATGAGGCCGATCGCCCGGGCGATCCGGCGCTGGCGGGGCCACCACGCCCCCGACGCTCGGCTGGCCCTGGTGATGACCTATCCCCACTACCTCTATTTGAGCCGCCTCGCCCGGCCCGAGCTCAAGGTCTACTTCAACCTTGATGATTACACGCTGTACTGGCCCGGGCACGCCGACGAGATCAGGCGGCTGGAGCGGCAAGCGGCGATCGAGTCGGACTTGACGGTTTGCGTCTCCCGCGTGCAGACCGAGGCCCTACAGAACGCGATCCCCGAGGCGGCCCACAAGATCCGCCACTTGCCCCACGGCGCTCCCTCATCGTCGCTGGCCGAGCACGCGTGGACCCGGCCCGCCCCGCCCCCGGAGGATCTCGCCGCGCTGCCCCGGCCGTACCTCGGTTTCATCGGGTCGATGGAGGATCGACTCGATTGGCCACTCCTCACCCGGCTGAGCGAGGCCCTCCCGGAGGCGTCGATCGTCCTGATCGGCCGGCCCCCCGTGCTGGGTCCGACACCGACTCCCTGGCAGACCGAGTATCAGCGCTGCGTGGCCCGGCCCAACGTCCACGCCCTCGGCTGGCGTGGACAGGAGACCATCCATCACTACAACCGGGCGTTCGACGTCTGCCTGATCCCTTATCGCGTTGATCACCCGTTCAACCTGGCCTGCTGTCCGACCAAGATCATGGACTCGATGGTGACCGGCCGCCCCGTCGTCTCGACCGGCCTCCCCGAATGCCGGCTCTATGATCATCTGTTCGAGGTGGCCGACAGCCCCGCCGAGTTCATCGCCGCGGTTCGCTCGATCGTCGCGGCCGAATCCGACGACGGCCGGGCCGCCTCGCGCTTTGAATGGGCTCAGGCCCACACCTGTCGCCATGTTGTCGACCGCTTGATTGACTGGCTTCCCACCTGAAGGTTCACGCCGAATTGTCGCTGATCCCATCGCCTTGCGGCAACCGAACTGCTAATCTGAAAGACCTCGATCGTTCGCAAAGGCCCATGCGGCCCTTGCCACCCCAGTCCTCAGGATGTGTCTCTCGAGAACCTCCACGATGAATAAGGCGATCCGCATCAGACTCTCAGTCATGATGTTCCTCCAGTACGTGATCTGGGGAGCATGGCTTCCGCTGCTCGGTCTCTATCTCAGCAAATACCTTCATTTCGAAGGGCTTCAGATCGCCTGGATCTTCAACGCGTTCGCCATCGCCTCGCTGACGGGCATGTTCTTCGGTAGCCAGCTCGCCGACCGCTACTTCGCCCAGGAGCGGTTCCTCGCCTTCAGCCACCTGGTCGGCGGCGTGTCGATGCTGGGGCTGGCGTACACCACGAAGTTCTGGCCGTTCTTCAGCCTGATGCTGATCCACTGCTTCTTCTATGTGCCGACGCTTTCGCTAACCAACGCGATCTCGTTCGCCAACCTGAAGGACGCCCAGAAGGACTTCGGGCCGATCCGGGTGTGGGGGACCATCGGGTGGATCGCGGCGAGCTGGCCCTTCGTCTTCATCCCGATCGACTGGAGCAAGGTGCCGAGCATGGCCGAGGCGGGGGGGTTCGTGGCCTGGCTGGGCAAAGCGCTTTCCACGCCGAAGACCGGTCAAGCGATGGAGCTCGCCCTGACGAGCACGTTCCTGGTTTCGGGCGTCACCTCGCTCGTACTGGCGGCCTTCTGCCTGACGCTGCCCCACACGCCGCCGGCCAAGGATGAGGGGGCCAAGTTTGCGCCGCTGGAGGCCCTCAAGCTGCTGGCCGTGCCCAGCATTCTGGTTCTCTTCATCGTCACCTTGCTCGACTCGTTCATCCACTACTGCTACTTTTTCTGGACCAGCCCCTTCTTCTCGGCGATCGGCCTGCCCGAGAACTGGATCGCCCCGGCGATGAGTATCGGGCAAATCGCCGAGATCACCACGATGGCCTCGCTTGGCTACTTCCTCAAGCGACTCGGCTGGCGGAAGACGATGATCCTCGGGATCCTCGGCCACGTCGTCCGGTTCGGCATCTACGCGATCGGCTCGAAGGAGACGCTCTGGCTCGTCATCCTGAGCAACGTCGTCCACGGCTTCGCCTATGCGTTCTTCTTCGCCACGGTCTATATCTACGTCGACGAGAACTTCCCCAAGGACATCAGGACCAGCGCCCAGAGCCTCTTCAACCTGCTGATCCTGGGTGTCGGCCCCTTCTTCGGCAACTTCCTCTGGGGCTGGCTGGGCGACCAGGTCGCGACCAAGACCGAGGCCGGCGAGAAGGTCATCAACTTCACCCAGCTCTTCCTCGTGCCGATGACCCTGGGGCTCGTCGCCGCGGTGCTGCTCGCGATCTTCTTCCACCCCAAGCCGACGAAGGAAGCCGCTCCCGCCGACCCGCTGGCCGAGCCGGTCGCCAGCGTCTAATCGCGACCTCGCTCGCCATCACTCGCCTCGGAACTCGGCCCATTCCCCTGGGAATGGGTCGAAATCCGACTCGGGCACAGTGAGGCTGGAATGCCTTTCTTTGCAGGGCAGGCCTCCGCCTGCCAGGATTCTACCTCAACACCTGGTCGCGACGGTGTTGGAGATGATCACATAACGGTGGCTCGGGTCTCGGCTTCGAGACCCCGGTGCCCAGGCCCGCGACCCGGCTCCTCGAAGCCGAGACCCCAGCCGCCCCAAAGGTCAAAACCTCCAAAAAGACCATATCTCACCGCTTAGTCGAGCTTGGCAGGCGGAAGCCTCCTCGACACTTACATTGCGACATCAACATTTAAAACAAATACCGCAAGGCTGAGGCCTACCCTACGACAAGGGACGGCCGATGAAGCGCCGGTGGCCCTTGCAATGGTTCACTCGGGCGGCAGGAGCCGTTCCGAGCGGAGGAATTCGCGGGCGACCTGGGCCGGGTCGCGCCGTTTGACGTCGACCTCCTGATTCAACCGGCGCATCGTCGCCGCGTCGATCCGGCCGGCGAGCTCGTTGAGGGTGGCACGGAGCCGAGCATCCTTCCCGAGTGCCTCCTCACGTAACAAGGGGACCGCCTCGTAGGGGGGGAAATAGCGCAGGTCGTCCTTCAGCACGACGAGGTCGAGAGCGGCGATCCGGCCATCGGTCGAGTCGCCCGCGGCCAGGTCGATCGAGCCCTGAGCGACCGCCTGGTACAGCAGGTTCCGATCCATCTCCCGTGGAGCGTGGGTAAAGGCCAGCTCGTAGGTCCGGGTCAGCCCCGGATAGCCGTCGGGCCGGTTCATGAACTCCGGTCCGAACCCCGACCGCAACGTGGTGAGGTGTCGGCGCAGGTCGGAGATCGTCTTGATCCCGAGCGCCTCGGCGTGCGTGCGACGCATCAAGAGGGCGAACGTGTTCTCGAAGCCGAACGGATCGAGGCAGGCGATCGCATCCTGTTCGGCCAGCACAGTCCGCACGCGCTGACGGACCTGGGCCGGATCCGAGCGCGGGGGTTCCTTGAGAATGGTCGTGAGCGCAGTCCCGGTGTACTCGACATAGGCGTCGAGCCCCCCTTGCCGCAGCGCGTTGTAGCAGACGAGCGTCCCCCCCAGGTTGAATCGCCGATCGACTTTCAGATCCGTCCGCGCTTCCACCAGGTCGGCGAACATGTGCCCGAGAACGATCATTTCGCTGCCGTCCTTGGAGCCAATCACGACGGTGTTCGAGCGATCGCCACGGCCGCCGTCGCCCCACCAACCCCAGCCGGCCAGGGCGAGCAGCAGCGAGATCGCCACGGAAGCGGCCAGGGCCCGGACTCGAGAGGGATGGGGACGCGTCGGGTCGAGCGTCCGCTCGACCTCACCGAGCGAGGCGTCGCAGGCCAGAGCCAAAAGGGCCGCCGGGATCGAGCCGAGCAAGATCAGGCGTGAGTCGGAGAGCGAAACCCCTCGGAAGATGTAGCTGCCCAGCCCCTTGGCGCCGATCGCCGCAGCAAGGGTGGCCATTCCCACCGACGCCACGGTGGCCACCCGGACTCCGCCCAGCAGGATCGGCACCGCCAGGGGAAGCTCGACGATCCAGAGCCGCTGCCAGGCCCTCATGCCCAGGCCCAAGGCCGCCTCGGAAACCCCCGGGGCGATCCCTCGCAGCCCGAGGATCGTGTTCTTGATGATCGGCAACAGGGCGTACACCACCAGCGCAGCCCGCGCGGGAGGCTTGCCGATCTGGCCCTGGAACACGATCAGCAGGAAGCCCAACAGGGCCAGGCTCGGGACGGTTTGAAGCACGTTCGCCAGGCCGACGACCAGCCGTTCGGCCGCTCGCGACCGTGCGGCCATGATGCCGAGCGGGACACCGATCAGGACCGCCAGCGTCAGGGCTTCGATCACGAGGTCGAGATGCGCGGCCGTGGCCTCGGCCAGCGGCCAACGCTCGGACCAGGCCAGCGCGATGATGTCCCTCATCCGTCGTCCTCCGGTAGATCCTCGAAGACCGACTCGGCGTCGCGAAAGAACTCGCGAACGAAATCACTGGCGGGGCGGTCGATCAAGTCGGCGGGAGTTCCGAGCTGAACCAGGACCCCGTGGTCAAGCAGCGCGAGGCGGTCGGCCACTCGACAGGCCTCCCGAATGTCGTGGGTCACGAAAACGACCGTCTTCCCCAGCCGAAGCTGGAGCCGGCGAAACTCCTCCTGAAGCTCGCGCCGGGTGATCGGGTCGAGGGCCCCGAACGGCTCATCCATGAGGATCAGGTCGGGATCGCCCATCAGAGCGCGGGCGACTCCCACCCGTTGTCGCTGGCCGCCGCTGAGCTGGTGGGGCATCAACGAGGCGAACCGTTCGGGGTCGAGGCCGACCAGTTCGAGCCGGGCGCAGGCTTCGGCCTTGCGATCGAGCACCGGCCGGCCTTGGAGCCGAAGCGGTAAGGCCACATTCTTGAGCACCGTCAGATGCGGCATCAACCCCACATCCTGGATGACGTAGCCCATCGAACGCCGTAACGCGATCGGATCCCACTGCTGGGTCGAGACACCGCCGACCCGAACATCGCCCGA
>Ga0182739_1002373_pt1 | contig 17753 bp, 15 predicted proteins | sample eDN5th30CBELigBY_FD_128873 | JGI IMG/M metagenome (GOLD analysis project Ga0182739, IMG submission 128873) | Enriched backyard soil microbial communities from Emeryville, California, USA - eDNA 5th pass 30_C BE-Lig BY (version 2) (version 2) | ecosystem: Environmental > Terrestrial > Soil >...
AGGCTTGCGCCCATTGTGCAATATTCCCCACTGCTGCCTCCCGTAGGAGTCTGGGCCGTGTCTCAGTCCCAGTGTGGCCGGTCACCCTCTCAGGCCGGCTACCCGTCGTCGCCTTGGTGGGCCGTTACCTCACCAACTAGCTGATAGGCCGCGAGATGATCCTGGACCGAAGTTCTTTCCAGCTGCTGAAGATGCCTTCGCAGCTCGTATCCGGTATTAGACGTCGTTTCCAACGCTTATCCCAGAGTCCAGGGCACATTCCTCACGTGTTACTCACCCGTTCGCCACTGATCCGCAGGAGCAAGCTCCTGTTTCACCGTTCGACTTGCATGTGTTAAGCACGCCGCCAGCGTTCATCCTGAGCCAGGATCAAACTCTCCGTAAATGTTTGATAGCGAGGAGCAAGCCCCTCGCACATCTGTTGCCACAGCTGCCGGGGAAAACCGGTGGGCTGCAGCGAGTTTGATCTGACTGAAAGGATCGTCTACTGACAATCCGTCAATCCAAAGGAATCTCGTTGGCGACCGAAGTCACCAACCGAGGTTGTTTGGCATTTGACATAGTGCACGCTGTTGAGTTCTCAAGGATCGGGCGCGTCCGAAGCACTCGATTTCTCGGGTGGTATTCAGAGCGACTGCTCAAACCTCTTCCCCGCGGTCTTGGGTGACCCCCAGGCTGCATCTCGGAGATGCTGTGCTGTGGGCCACGCTTGGGGATCGATGATCCGATACCGCGTGGGCCCCCCATCCTAACCCGATTTCCGCTGCGACGCATAGTCGTAGGGGATCTCGTTTTCGGAAGGGGATCGTCCCGCTTGAGGTGGAAGGGTCTGCATCTGAGACGCTGACCGGCTTCTGCACCTTTGGGGTGACGAGTGATTACATTACGTGGCGCTCGCGAACCCAGCAAATCTGGGCGAATCCCGGGCGTGTCGCGCTCAGCTGCAGTACTCCTCAGCCCACCCGACCACGTTGGTGTTCTCGGCGACCGAGCTCATCACCGCCACGTTCTCCTCGTTGTCGACCAGCCGCGTCGAGGTGATCCGGTCCATGATGCCGCTCGCCGCATCCGCGACGCGCGTCACATCGGGCCGGATGCCGCTCGGCGACACAGCGGCCAGCGCGTTCCAGCGATCCACGTATTCCTGGATCGAGACGAGGGTGTCGGCGATCGTGCCCGCGGGTCCGGGGAAGCCGAAGGCGGGGGGTTCGATCATGTCGGGTCGCTCGGCGATCGTGGCGCAGAACTGGGTGCTCGCCGCGGCCAGGGCGTCGTGTTTGCGGGCGTCCTCGAGCTGTCTGTAGAGGAAGACCCCCAGGAATCCGGCCACCACCGACATCACGACCGAGATGACGAGTGCGGCACGCACGAACCCGTGCACCCAGCCGCGTACCCGCGAGCTCTGTACGGCGGCGACGATCGAGGCGATGAGCCCGGCGGGGGGCACCAGGATCGCCAGCCCGAATGCCACGCGCTCGGCGATCGTCGTGCGGTCGAGGTCCGGCGGCTCCTCCCATTCGACCGAGCCCCCTCCGAAGAACTGGGTTCCCGCAGCGGGGTCGTCGTCGGGGGGCACGGCGCCGCCGGGCATCGTGAGGGCGTAGGAGCCGGAGGTCGCAGCGACCGCGGAAGCCCCGGCGAAGGCCGGCTCGGGCTCGGGCACGACCGGGGACGGCTCGGGCTGGTAGGTCGGCAGCTCCTCCTGGCCTGCCGCGACCGACCACGATTCCGCCTGCGGGGGCTCCACCGTCGGAACGGGCTGCTCGACAGGCTGCTCGACAAGCTGCTCGACCATGGCCGGCTGCTCTTGGGTGTGCAGTCCGAACAGGGACTTGAGCGGGTCCTCCACGGCGGGCGCCGCGGCGGCGGCCGGCGGCTCGAGCGGCTCCGGGCTCGGCGGAGCGGCCGCCGCAAGGCGTGCGGCCGTGTCGTCGGCAGGAGCGAACAGCTGCCCGTACGGATCTGCTGCGGGCGCCGGCTCCGGTGACACCGGCGGTGCGGGCACCGACTCGTAGACGGGCGAGACAGGAGCCTCGTACACCGGAGGTTCGTACACCGGCGGAGCGGGCTGTTCGTACACGGGCTGTTCGTACACCGACGGCTCGTACACCGGCGGCGCAGGAGCCTCATACACCGGGGCTTCGTACACCGGCGGAGCGGGCTGCTCATACACGGGAGGCTCATACACCGGCGGCGCAGGCGCCTCGTACACCGGGGGTTGGTACACCGGCCGCGGGGACTGCTCATACACCGGCGGCGCAGCCGGCTCGGCCGGGAAGAACGGAGTGCCCGCCGGCTCCTGCGGCGGGAACGCCGGCGGCACGGGTGCCGTGTACTCCGGTGCCCACGCCGGGGGCGCGCTCGGCGGCGGGAAGGCGGGCGGGGGCAGACCGTCACCCGGCGGAGTCGCCGGAGGAACGGGCGCGTTGCCGGGCGCCTGGAAGGAGCTGCGCGCGACCTGCGGCCCGCCGAACTGGGGCTCGTACGGCTGCGTCGGCGGCGTGGGGTCGACCGGCGGGGCAGCCGGGGGCGTCGGCGGGGTCGCCGGGGCGGGCGCGTTCGCCTGCTCGGCGCGCGCCGTCTCGGCGAGCCAGCGAGCGAACTCGTCGTTCGGGTCGCCTCCGGTCGTGGAATCCACTACCCCTCCTTCTGGGCAAGCCTAAGTCACAGGACATGGCGGAGATTACGATCGCTCGACTCCGGAGAGCCGGCGTTTCGGACGTGTCAGGCCGGGCGCACCCCGGCCAGGGTCTTCTTCCCGCGCCGCAGGACGGCCAGACCCCCCGCGAGAGTCGATCCCGCGAGGGTGGCGGACGCGTCGTCGACGCGGACGTTGTTGAGGTAGACGCCGCCCTGCTCGATCGCCCGGCGGGACTCGCCGAGGCTCGAGGTGAGGCCCGCGTCGACGAGCAGCTGGGCGACGGTCTCCGATCCGTCGGAGGTCGCGGTCGGCAACTCGGCCAGCGCGGCGGACAGCGTCTCGGTGTCGAGGGAATCGAGATCGCCCTGGCCGAACAGTGCCTCCGAGGCGGCGATCACCGCATCCGTCGCCGCCTCGCCGTGGACGAGCGAGGTGACATCGCGCGCCAGCACGCGTTGTGCCTCCCGCCGGAACGGCTCGGCCGCGACCTGGGCCTGGAGTTCCTCGATCTCGGCGCGGGTGAGGAAGGTGAACACCTTGAGCCTGCTGATCACGTCGGCATCGTCGGTGTTGAGCCAGAACTGGTAAAAGGCGTACGGGCTGGTCAGGTCGGGGTCGAGCCAGACGGCGTTGCCCTCGCTCTTGCCGAACTTGGTGCCGTCGGAGTTGGTGATGAGCGGGGTGCCGATCGCGTGAGCGCTACCGCCCTCGGCCTTGTGGATGAGGTCGGTACCGCTGGTGAGGTTGCCCCACTGGTCGCTGCCCCCGGTCTGCAGAACGCATCCGTATTGGCGGTACAGCTCGAGGAAGTCGAAGCCCTGCAGCACCTGGTAGCTGAACTCCGTGTACGAGATGCCGGCCTCGCTGTTGAGGCGCGCGCTGACCGCGTCCTTCTTGATCATCGTGCCGACCCGGAAGTGCTTGCCGATGTCGCGCAGGAAGTCGATGGCGCTGACGCCCTCGGTCCAGTCGAGGTTGTTGACCATTCGGGCCTTGTTGTTCCGATCGAACGCAGCATCGCCCTCGAAGGAGAGGAAGCGCTCGATCTGGGCGCGGAGGTACCCCACCCACTCGGCGACGGTGTCCTTGGTGTTGAGCGTGCGCTCGGCGCTCGGGCGGGGATCGCCGATGAGACCGGTCGAACCGCCCACCAGCCCGAGCGGCTTGTGGCCTGCGAGCTGGATGCGGCGCATCGTGAGCAGCTGCACCAGGTTTCCCAGATGCAGGCTCGGTGCCGTCGGATCGAAGCCGCAGTAGAAGGTGATCGGCTCGCCCGCGAGCAGCTCTTTGAGCTGCCCGGGATCCGTCGAGACGTGCACCAGCCCGCGCCAGTTCAGTTCCTCCCAGACATCGTCGAAGGAGGCGTCGTTTCGCTGGGGCACGTCCTCCAGGGTACCGTCCCCGCGCCGCTAGGCTCGCACCGTGACCCGACGCCGCTCACGACTGTTCGCCGGCCTCGCCGCACTGGGCCTCGCCGCACTGGGCATCGCCCTGCTGCCGATCGCCGCCGCCTCCCCCGCGCTCGCTTCCGTCGCCGGTGTGGACGACTTCGCCTTCGAGTCCCTCGACGTGCAGTACTACCTCGACCGCGATGACGCCGGCCACTCGACCCTGAAGACCGTCGAGACCTTCATCGCGGTGTTCCCCGAGTTCGACCAGAACCGCGGCCTGGTGCGGGACCTCCCCACCAGCTACGGCGGCGACGACCCCTATGACCCGCGCCGGGTCGACACCCACCTGAGCATCGTGAGCGTCACCGACGAGAACGGCGACGACGTCTACTGGGAGACCTACGACGCCGGCCAGGGCCTCTACGGCATGTACATCGACGATGACACGTACAAGCACGGCCGCACGACCTATGTCATCACGTACACCCAGCGCGATGTCACCCGGCACTTCGCCGATGTCGGGGACGACGAGTTCTACTGGGACGTGAACGGCACCGGCTGGGGTCAGCCGTTCGGCACCGTGTCGGCGACGATCCATCTGGGCGAGGGGCTCGCGGAGTCGCTCACCGGCGAGGCGGCCTGCTACCGCGGCGCGCTCGGATCGGGCCTCGCGTGCCCGATCGCCGTCGACGGCGACACCGTCACGCTGCGTGAGAGCGACCTGGGCAGCCACCAGAACGTCACGTTCGCCATCGGCTTCGCGGCCGGAACGTTCGTTCCGGGCCAGAGCGTCGAGCAGCATCCGATCGTGACGGTGCTGCCGTGGGTGCTGCTGGGAATCCTCGCCGCGATCGTGGTGGCGATCATCGTGCTGCGCAGCACCCGCTGGCGCCATGGCAGGGGCAGGGGCATCGTCATCGCCCAGTACGAGGGCCCCGAGGTCATCGGCGTGATGCCGGCGGCCGCGTTCCTCGGCACCCCCTCACGCGGTCTCGCGGCGCAGTTCGTCGAGTTCGCGGTGCGCGGCATCGCGCGGCTGACCGAGGACACCACCGCCCCGAAGAGCAAGACCTACAGCCTCGAACTGCTCGACCGCGGCGCGGCCTCCGACCGCGACGACGATCTGGCCATGCGCAAGCTGTTCGGCAAGGACGGCGCGCACGAGACGCTTGTGCTCGACAAGAACAACCGCAAGCTCGGCGACCGGATCGCGTCCCTGCTCAAGCAGGCGGCATCCGCCCCCAAAGAGCGCGGCCTGCTCCACAAGCCCACGAGCCGGATCACGAAGTTCCTGCGCTGGCCGGCCTTCCTCTGCTTCGCCGCGGGCTGGTTCATCGTCTTCTGGGCGGGGGACGCCGGCGTCGGCAGCGCGCTGCTGACGCTCCAGCTCGTGCTGATCATCGTGGGATCGCTGATCGTGATCGGATTCGGCGGCGTCCCCGAGCGGCGGACGGAACTCGGCACGGAGGTGCTGGAGCATCTGCAGGGGCTACGGCTGTACCTGACGATCGCCGAGGAGGATCGCCTGCGCGTTCTGCAGAGCCCGCAGGGGGCTCAGCGCTCGCGCGTGGACCCGAACGACCCGGCCGCCGTGGTGCGCCTCTACGAGAAGCTGCTGCCCTGGGCGATCGTCTGGGGCGTGGAGCGGGAGTGGAGCACGGTACTCGACACGCAGTACGCCCAGACCCAGCTCGAGCCGAGCAACCTGCGGTTCGACTCCGGTTTCGCGGGGCTCACCCACTTCTCCACCTCTGTTCAGTCGACGAGCTTCGCCCAGACGGTCACGTCGAGTTCGTACTCGAGTTCGGGCGGCGGCAGCAGCTTCTCGGGCGGATCCTCCGGCGGAGGGTTCTCCGGCGGAGGCGGCGGAGGTGGCGGCGGCGGCGGGCGCTGACCGCCGATCAAGGCTGCGGGCTTGATCTGACGGAATCAAGCATCCATACTTGATGACATGTTCGCGATCACGGCCGACCAGGTCGGCAGCCGGTCGCAGCCCGATCTGACCGACGAGGGGCTGGGCCTCATCCTCGACGCGGGCGGCGACGATCTCGTGCTGCCGCCGGACCGCACGGCCGGCGACGAGATCCAGGCCGCGACGCGGGATGCCGGAACCGCCCTGGCGATCCTGTTGCGACTCACCCGGGACGGCCGGTGGAGCGTGGGTCTCGGGATCGGGGACGTGCGCGAACCCCTGCCGGATGCGACCCGGGCGATGACGGGCACCGCCTTCATCCTCGCCCGGGACGCCGTCGAGGAGGCCAAGAAGAGCCCCACCCGGTTCGCTCTCGCGATCGAGGACGGCCGGCTGCCGGATGCCGCGCTGCTGCAGCCGCTCATCGACCTGCTGTTGCTGTTGCGTGCCCGTCGCAGTCCCGAGGGCTGGGAGGTCGCCGACATGCTCGGCGACGGCCGCTCGCAGGCCCAGCTCGCCGAGACCCTCGGGGTGACCCCGCAGGCGGTGAGCCTGCGCGTGCGGAAGGCTCAGCTGCACACCGAGCGTGCGGCGATCGCGGCGCTCACCGAACTGCTCGCCGCGGCGGGCGAACCCCCGGAGAAGAGCTCATGACCCTGCCCTGGATCATCGCGATCGCCGTGGTCGCCGCGAGCATTTTGCTGGCCGGTCTCGCGATCCGCCTGCGTCGTCCCGCGCTCGCGATCCCCACCGCCCTTCCGCTCGCCGCCGGGCTGCTGGCCCTGGTGTTCGGCGTCGACCTCACCGCCTCCGACCGGTTACCGACCGACCTGCTCACCCTCCTGCTGGCGACCCTCGGCGTGCTCGGCGGCTACCCCGTCACCATCTGGGTGCTCGGTCTCGCCACCCCGAAGCGACGCGGCAGGAAGCAGAAGAAGCACGCCGACGACGGCGAGCACGGTGGCATCCTCGTCGAGGGTCACGAGGTGCTGCGCGGCGGCTGGGTGATCGGTTACCTCGAGCGGGTGGCGGTCGTGGTCGCCGTCGTGCTCGGCAGGTTCGAGATCTTCGCGGCGCTGATCGCCGTCAAGGGCCTCGGCCGGTTCAGCGAGCTGGACAGCTCGGTCGCGCGCGAGCGGTTCATCATCGGGACGCTGACGAGCCTCAGCTGGGCCGCGGGGTTCGGGCTGCTCATCGCCTCCCTGCGGGCCTGACCCTCCGGACGGCGGGTTTGTAGGGCGACACCGTCGGGTCGCCGGGGATCCAGAATCGCCAGGGGAAGGCATCCGTGCCCCCGTCGCCGGAGACGCCGGTGCGCGGCCCGGTCGCGAACTGCTCGACCGGATGCGACCCCGCCTCGAGCCGCAACTCCCCGTTCTCGAGGTCGGCACCGTCGTCTCCGAGGGTGATGCCGAGCGCGACGCACAGTCGCGCGGGACCCTGCGCCAGGTCGGAGTCGCGCTTGCTCGTGGTGCGCCGCCGCCGCGCGAGCTCGACCCCGTCGATCACCTCCCCGGCGCGCAGCAGCACGGCGGAGGCCACCCCCTCCGGCGAGCAGACGATGTTCGCGCAGGTGTGCATCCCGTAGGTGAAATACGTGTACAGGCGCCCCGCCGGACCGAACATGACGGCGTTGCGCCGGGTCTGGCCGCGGAAGGCGTGCGATCCCGGATCGAGTTCGCCGAGGTACGCCTCGACCTCGGTGAGCCGCACGCTCACGCCCCGGCCGTGCAGGACTGCCCCGAGCAGCGACGGCGCGACCTCGACGGACGGACGGGTGAGATCGATCACGCCAGCCCGCGCACCGCCGCGGTGAGTGCCGCGAGCTGCTCGGCGACCCGCTCGGGCGCCGTCCCCCCGGCGCCGGTGCGGGCGCCGATCGACCCGTCGACCGTGAGCACGGCGCGCACGTCGGGGCTCAGCCGCGGATCGATCGCCGCGTAGTCGGCGTCGCTCGGCTCGTGGAGTTCCAGGCCGTTCTGCTCGCAGAAGCGCACCAGCGCACCGGCGATCTCGTGCGCCTCGCGGAACGGCACTCCCCCGCGCACCAGATGATCGGCGACGTCGGTCGCGAGCGAGAAACCCTGGGGTGCGAGTTCTGCCATCCGGGCGGTGTCGAACTCGAGGGTCGCGACCATGCCGGTGAACGCCGGCAGCAGCACCTCGAGGGTGCGCACGGCATCGAACACCGGCTCCTTGTCCTCCTGCAGGTCGCGGTTGTAGGCCAGCGGCAGGCCCTTCAGCGTCGACAGCAGACCGGTGAGGTCGCCGATCAGGCGCCCGGCCTTGCCGCGGGCGAGCTCGGCGATATCGGGGTTCTTCTTCTGCGGCATGATCGAGGACCCGGTGGAATACCCGTCGTGCAGCCGCGCGAACCCGAACTCGCGGGTCACCCAGAGGATCACGTCCTCGGCGAAGCGGGACAGATCGACCCCGATCTGGGCGCTGACGTAGGCGAACTCGGCCACGACATCCCGGCTCGACGTCGCGTCGATCGAGTTGGGCATCGGCTCACCGAGGCCCAGCTCGGATGCGACGAGGACCGGATCGAGACCGAGCGCGTTCCCGGCCAGGGCTCCGGCACCGTAGGGCGATGCCTGCGCGCGGAGGCGCCAGTCGCGCAGACGCTCGAGATCGCGCACGAGCGGCCAGGCGTGGGCCAGCAGGTGGTGGGCGAGCAGGATCGGCTGGGCGTGCTGCAGGTGCGTGCGGCCCGGCATGACGGCGTCCGGGTGCGCGGAGGCCTGCGCCGCGATCGCGTCGACCAGCTGGACGAGCTGGTGCGCGATCGTCGTGCCGTGATCGAGCAGGTACAACCGGATCAGCGTCGCGATCTGATCGTTGCGGCTGCGACCGGCGCGCAGGCGCCCGCCGAGCTCCGGTCCGACCTCGGCGATGAGGGCCGCCTCGAGCGCACCGTGCACGTCCTCGTCGGCGTCGGTGGGCTGCAGCTCACCCGAGGTGACGCGGGCCAGCACCGCGTCCAGGCCCGCGTGCATCGCGGACTCGGCCGCCGCATCCAGATAGCCCGCGGCGGCGAGCGCGCGCGCATGCGCATGCGAGCCCCGGATGTCGTACGGCGCGAGCACCCAGTCGAAGTGCGTCGAGCGGGACAGCGCCGCGAGCTCGGGCGAGGGCCCGTCCTCGAAGCGCCCGCCCCAGAGGGTCACGCCAGGTCCCGCCGCGCCGAGATCTTCGACGGCAGCGACCACAGGTCGATGAAGCCTTTCGCCAGCGACTGGTCGAAGGTGTCGCCGGTGTCGTAGGTCGCCAGCGAGAAGTCGTACAGGCTCTCATCGCTGCGCCGGCCGGTGACCGTCGCGCGACCGCCCTGCAGCGAGAGCCGGATGTCGCCCGACACGTGCTGCTGGGTGTGGTCGATGAAGGCGTCGAGGCTGCGCTTCAGGCCCGAGAACCACAGCCCGTCGTAGACCAGCCCTGCCCACTCGGTCTCGACCCCGCGCTTGTAGCGGCCGACGGCGCGCTCGAGGGTGAGGTTCTCGAGCTCCTCGTGCGCGGCGATGAGCGCCAGGGCGGCCGGAGCCTCGTACACCTCGCGGCTCTTGATGCCGATGAGCCGGTCCTCGACGATGTCGATGCGTCCCACCCCGTGCTTGCCGGCGAGGACGTTGAGCTGCTGGACCGCCTGCAGGGGCGTCACGGCCACGCCGTCGAGCGCCGTCGGGACCCCCTGCGTGAACGTGATCGTCACCTCATCGGCGGGGCCGTCGGCGCCCGGGTCCTGCGTGTACTCGTAGAGGTCCTCGATCGGCGCGTTCCAGGGGTCCTCGAGGAATCCGGTCTCGACGGCACGGCCCCAGACGTTCTTGTCGATCGAGTACGGGTTCTTCGCGCTCTGCTTGATCGGCAGGTTGTGCTCGTTGGCGTAGACGATCGCCTTGTCGCGGGTGAGGGCGAGGTCGCGCACCGGGGCGATGCTCGTCAGGTCCGGGGCAAGCGCCGCCACCGCGGACTCGAATCGCACCTGGTCGTTGCCCTTGCCGGTGCAGCCGTGAGCGACGCTGTCCGCGCCCAGCTCTTTCGCGACCCGCGCCAGGTGCTTGGCGATGACCGGCCGGCTGAGGGCCGACACCAGCGGGTAGCGCTTCTGGTAGAGGGCGTTGGCCTTGAGGGCCGGCATCAGGAAGTCGTCGGCGAACTCGTCCTTGGCATCGACCACGACCGATTCGACGGCACCGCAGTCAAGGGCACGCTGACGGATGTCATCCATGTCCTCACCGCCCTGGCCGACGTCGACCGCCAGGGCGACCACCTCTTTGCCCGTCGCATCCTTCAGCCAGCCGATGCCCACCGAGGTGTCGAGTCCGCCCGAGTAGGCGAGGACGACGCGTTCTGCCATCAGTCATTTCTCCTTGTGATCGTTGTCGAGTTTAGAGTTGCTGCATGTCCGAGCCGACGCCCCCGACCCCGCCGGTTCCCCCGGTCCCCCGCTACGGCGAGTACGCGCCCGGCTTTGTGCCGCCGGCCCCGGACGCGTCCGCGCCCGAGTCCGGGACGCCGCAGCCGTACGGCGCCGCGTCCTACCCGCAGCAGGACGCACCCCGCGGTCGGCGCACCTGGGATGTCGTGCTCTCGGTGATCCTGCTGATCGTCGGGCTGTTCGGCATGCTGATCGGCGTCGCCTACGGTGCGCTGTTCACCGATCCGGCCCTGCTCGACGAGGCGTTCCGGCAGCAGGGCTTCGACGGGTTCCACGGCACCGTGGGCGCCGCCGCGGGTGTGCTGATCGTCAGCCACCTGGTGCTCTACCTGGTCGCGGTGGCCGGCACCATCCCGCTGCTGCTGACCAAGCGCATCGCGTTCTGGGTCCCTCTGGTGGCGGGCGTCATCGCGGCCATCGTGTTCTGGGGCACGCTGTTCTCGGTGATCCTCACCGACCCGACCCTGGTGTCGCAGGTCGGCGGCGTGAACTAGGCCGCTCACGCCGACCGCTCCAGCAGCCACACCAGCAGCGCCTTCTGGGCGTGCAAGCGGTTCTCGGATTCGTCCCAGATCACGCTCTGCGGCCCGTCGATGACCTCGGCGGCGACCTCATAGCCGCGGTCGGCCGGAAGGCAGTGCAGGAAGATCGCGTCGGGCTTCGCCGTCGCCATCAACTCGGCGGTCACCTGGTAGCCGCCGAAGGTGGCCACGCGGTGCGCCTTCTCCTCCTCCTTGCCCATCGACACCCAGGTGTCGGTGACGACGACGTCGGCACCGGCGACCGCCTCGTACGGGTCGGTGTAGAGGGTGACCGAACCGCCGGTCTCGGCGGCGCGCGCTCCCGCGTCGGCGACCACCGCATCCGCCGGCGCGTACTCATCGGGCGAGGCGACCCGCACGTGGATTCCCGCCGTCGCGCAGGCCAGCAGGTAGCTGTGGGCCATGTTGCTGGCGCCGTCGCCGAGGAAGGCCACGCTCAGTCCGGCGAGGCGCCCCTTGTGCTCGCGGATGGTGAGCAGGTCGGCGAGCAGCTGACACGGGTGGAAGTCGTCGGAGAGCGCGTTGATCACCGGGACCGTGGTGCCGGCCGCCATCTCCTCCAGCCCCGCCTGGCCGTAGGTGCGCCAGACGATCGCCGACACCATGCGTTCGAGCACGCGGGCGGTGTCGGAGGGGGTCTCCTTGCCGCCGAGCTGGCTGTTCGCCGTCGAGATGATGAGCGGACTGCCGCCGAGGTCGGCGATGCCGACCGCGAAGCTCACCCGGGTGCGGGTGGAGGACTTGTCGAAGATCACCGCGACCGTCTGCGGTCCGGCGAGGGGCTTGCGGCCCCAGCGGTCGGCCTTCAGCTGCTCGGCCAGATCGAGGATCTCGGTCTGCTCGGCCTGCGTGAGGTCGTCGTCCCGGAGGAGGTGGCGGGTCATGCGGATGCTCCCAGTGCGTCGGTGAAGAGGGGGATGAACTCGGCGATCTCGGCATCGCCGATGATGAGCGGCGGTGCCAGGCGGATGCGGCTGTCGCTCGCGGCGTTCACGATCAGACCGCGCGCCATGGCCTCGGTGACCACCCGCTGCGCGACGGGTTCGGCGAGACCGACCCCGAGCAGCAGGCCGCGCCCGTGGATGCCGGTGACCAAGGGCGAGCCGATCGCCTCGATCGCCTCCCGCAGCTGCGCCTCGCGGGCGCGGGCGTTCTCGACCAGCCCTGCCCGCTCGATCTCGCCGAGGACGGCGTTCGCGGCGGCGGCCGCCAGCGGGTTACCGCCGAACGTGGTGCCGTGATGGCCCGGTCCGAGCAGGTCGCTCGCGGCGCCGAAGGTGACGAGGGCGCCGATCGGGAATCCGCCCCCGATGCCCTTGGCCAGGGCGATCGCATCGGGCAGGATGCCCTCGCGCTGGAAGGCGAACCAGTCGCCGGTGCGTCCGGCACCGGTCTGGATCTCGTCCAGGATCAGCAGGGCGCCGGCCCGCGTCGTCAGATCGCGCGCCGCGACCAGGAACCCGTCCGGCAGGTCGACGACCCCCGCCTCGCCCTGGATCGGCTCGGCGAACACGGCCGCGACGTCGCCGACGGCGAGTTCCGCCTCGAGCACGGCCGCATCGACCGGGATCTGCGCGACCCCCGGCACCAGCGGGGCGAACGGCTGCTGAAGGGCGGGCTTGCCGGTGAGCGACAGGGCGCCCATCGTGCGGCCGTGGAACGACCCGGTGAGCGACAGCACCCGCGGGCGACCCGTGCATCGGGCCAGCTTGAGCGCCGCCTCGATCGCCTCGGTACCCGAGTTGGCGAAGAACACCCGGTCGCCGCCGCTCAGCCGCGCGAGCCGCTCCGCGAGCTCGATCTGCGGCGTGGTGGCGAAGTAGTTGGAGACGTGGGCGAGCTTCGCGGCCTGCCCGGCCACCGCATCCACGAAGACGGGGTGCGCGTGCCCGAGCGCGTTGACCGCGATCCCGGCCAGGAAATCGAGGTAGCGCCGGCCGTCGACGTCGCGCACGTGCGCGCCCGAACCGGACTCGAGCACGGCGAGCGGCGGCGCGAAGGTGCGCATCATCACGTCGGCGTAGCGGGCCTGCAGATCACTCACCGGCGACCACCTCGGTGCCGACGCCCGCGTCGGTGAACATCTCCAGCAGGATGGCGTGCGGCCGTCGGCCGTCGATGATCGCCGCCTTCGCCACCCCGCCCTCGACGGCCTCGAGGCACGCCGTCATCTTCGGGATCATGCCGCTCTCGAGCTTCGGCAGCAGCGCGGTCAGTTCACGCGTGCCGATCACCGAGATCAGCGACTCGCGGTCCGGCCAGTCGCGGTAGAGCCCCGCGACGTCGGTGAGGATCACCAGCTTCGCCGCCCCCAGGGCGATCGCGAGGGATGCCGCGGCCGAATCCGCGTTGACGTTCAGCGACTGCCCGGGCACGTCGCGATCCGGCGCGATCGAGGACACCACGGGGATGCGTCCCGCGCGGATCTCGGCGAGCACCGCCGCCGGGTCCACCTCGACGACGTCGCCGACGAGACCGATGTCGACGAGCTCCCCATCGACCATGGCACCGCGCCGCCGGCCCTGGAAGAGCCCGGCGTCCTCGCCCGAGATCGCCGAGGCGAGCGGTCCGTGCTCGTTGATGAGCGACACCAGCTCGCGGCTGACCTGGCCGGTCAGCACCATGCGCACGACCTCCATCGCCTCGGGGGTCGTCACCCGGTAGCCGCCGATGAACCGGCTCTCGATGCCGAGGCGGTCGAGCATCGCCGAGATCTGCGGACCGCCGCCGTGCACGACGACCGGGGTCACCCCGACGTGCCGCAGGTAGACCATGTCCTCGGCGAACGCGCGCTGCAGGTCGGCGTCGACCATCGCGTTGCCGCCGAACTTGACCACGATGGTCTCGCCCGCGAAGCGCTTGAGCCACGGGAGGCTCTCGATGAGGACGCCCGCCTTCTCCTGGGAGTTCATGACGAGTACGCCGAGTTCTCGTGGACGTAGTCGTGGGTGAGGTCGTTGCTCCAGAGGATCGCGCCGACGTGACCGGCATGAAGGTCGAGCTGCAGGTGCAGTTCGCGCGGCGTCATGTCGACCTCGGACCGCGGGCGGTCGGGCGCCCCCTTCGCGCAGACCCGCACCCCGTTCATCGTCACGTCGACGTCGTACGGGTCGAAGGCCGCCCGGGTCGTGCCGATCGCGGCGAGCACCCGGCCCCAGTTGGGGTCGTTGCCGAACACCGCTGCCTTGAACAGGTTGTTGCGCGCGATCGAGCGTCCCACCTCGACGGCATCCGCCTCGCTGGCGGCACCGGTGACCTCGATGACGATGTCGTGGCTGGAGCCCTCGGCGTCGCGCTGCAACTGGACCGTGAGATCCATGCAGACATCGGTCAGCCCCGCGGTGAACAGGTCGGGATCCGGGACGATGCCGGATGCCCCGCTCGCCATCAGCGTGACCTGGTCGTTCGTCGACATGCATCCGTCGCTGTCGAGCCGATCGAAGCTCACCCGCGTCGCGGCGCGGAGAGCCGTGTCGAGCTGCCCGGCGTCGAGCACGGCATCGGTGGTGATGACGACGAGCATCGTCGCGAGTCCCGGTGCGAGCATTCCGGCGCCCTTGGCCATGCCGCCGATCCGCCAACCGTCGCGCTCGCGGGTGACCGTCTTGGGAACCGAGTCGGTCGTCATGATCGCGCGTGCCGCATCCGCCCCGCCATCGGCGGAGAGGGCCGCGGCCACCGCCGCCACGCCGGGCAGCAACCGGGTGCGGTCGAGCTGGTCCCCGATCAGGCCCGTCGAGCAGACCAGTACATCGCCGGCGCTCACGTCCAGCGCCTCGCCGACGGCTTCCGCCGTCAGGTGCGTCGTCTGGAAGCCCTCGGCCCCGGTGAAGCAGTTCGCTCCCCCCGAGTTGAGCACGATGGCGCTCACCGTGCCGTCGGCGATCACCTGCTGGGACCAGATGACCGGGTTCGCCTTCGCCCGGTTGCCGGTGAACACCGCGGCCGCGTGGTGCAGCGGCCCGCGGTTCACCACGAGGGCGAGGTCGGGATCGCCGGAGGACTTCAGTCCCGCGGCGACGCCCGCCGCCTCGAAACCCCGGGGGTACGTCACGGTCACGGGGCGACTCCGTTCATGGCCAGGCCGAGCGTCTCGGGGAACCCGAGCGCCAGGTTCGCGGACTGGATCGCGGCACCCGCGGTGCCCTTCACCAGATTGTCCAGGGCGCTGACGACGACGACCCGGCCCGCGGCCTCGTCGACCGCCAGCCCGATGAGACAGGTGTTGGCACCCGTGGTGTCGCCCGAGCGTGGGAACGACCCGGCCGGAAGCACGTGCACGAACGGCTCCTCGGCGTAGGCGGACTCCCAGGCCGCGCGGACCTGCGCGGGCGTCACCCCCGGCGCGAGCCGTGCCGTGCTGGTGGCCAGGATTCCGCGGGACATCGGCACGAGCACCGGGGTGAAGCTCACGGTGACGCCGGTGCCGCCCGCCGCCTCGAGGTTCTGCACGATCTCCGGCGTATGCCGGTGAACGCCCCCCACCTGGTACGCCGACGCCGACCCGGCGATCTCGCTGGCCAGCAGTTCGGTGCGAAGACTCTTTCCCGCCCCCGAGGTGCCGACCGCCAGGACGGCCACCAGGTCGGCGGGCTCGATGACCCCCGCCGCGATGCCGGGCGCCAGGCCGAGCGTGATCGCGGTCACGTTGCAGCCCGGGACGGCGATACGCGTGGCCCCGGCGAGCAGGGTGCGCTGCTCGGCGAGTTCGGGCAGTCCGTAGGTCCAGGCACCGTGGTACTCGCCGCCGTAGAACGCGGCCCACGCCTCGGGTGAGGTGAGGCGGTGGTCGGCGCCGCAGTCGATCACCAGCACGTCGCCGGGCAGCTCCGCCGTGATCGCGCCCGAAGCACCGTGCGGCAGCGCGAGGAACACCACGTCGCTGCCGGCCAGCACCTGCGGCGTCGTCTCGGCGAGGGTCAGGTGGTGCAACGAGGTCAGGTGCGGGTGCACGGCGGAGAGCGGCTGGCCGGCGTTCTGGTTCGCGGTGACGACGGTGACTTCGAACTCCGGATGCGCGGAGAGCAGGCGCAGCAGTTCGCCGCCTGCGTAGCCGCTGGCGCCGGCGACGGCGACGCTCACGGGAGACCGGTGGGACATGGCTCTACCTTCTGTTTCGACGGGATCGGGGTCTGCTCTTCGATGAGCGAGGCGGCGACGTCGCAGAAGGTGCTGTGGATCAGCGCAGCGGCGTCGCCGAGAGTCGGCGCGCGCGGCGGAGACGACGGGCGGTGTCGCCCACGAAGTCGTTTCCGACGATGTCCACGCTCCGACTTTACTGGCTGAGTGTCCCCCGGCGCTAATCTGGGTGGCAGGTGCGGACTCGATGGGGGTCCGACTGATGAAAGAGGACGTCATGGCTGACCTCAGCGCGCTGCTGGACCAGATCCCGGTCGGAGACATCGCCAAGCAACTGGGAATCGACGAGAGCGTCGCGGAAGCGGCCGTCAAGCAGGTTCTTCCCGGACTGGTCGGCGGTCTCGCCGCCAACGCCAAGCGCGACGCGAAGAGCGAGACGATGCTGCGCAACACGCTCGAGCACCACAAGGGCAAGGCCCGTTCGGTCAAGGAGGTCGACACCACCGACGGCGCCAAGATCGTGCGCAACGTCTTCGGTGAGAACGAGGACAAGGTCGTCTCGAAGCTCGCCGGTGCCAGCACCTCGAGCGACGTGACCGGCGACATCATCAAGCAGGTCCTGCCGATCGTCGCCCCGATCGTGCTGTCCTGGCTCGCGAGCCAGTTCCTCGGCGGCAAGACCGAGTCGGCGGCTCCCGCCGCACAGCCGGAGCCGGAGGCGTCCTCGGGCGGCATCGGCGACCTGCTCGGCGGGTTGCTCTCCAGCCCCCAGGGGCAGCAGATCGCGGGCGACCTGCTCGGCGGGCTGCTCGGCGCCGGCAAGAAGTAACCCGCAAGCCCTCCCGGTTCGGCGCCGCTATTCGCGGATCGTGGCGCCGAACCGGAGCTTCGCCGCCGCCGCACCGGCGAGCTTCGACTCGGTCGCCTCGGCGGCGGTGAGCGTGCGATCACGGGCGCGGAAGCGCAGCGCGAAGGTCAGCGACTTCTTCCCCTCGGGAACCCCCTCGCCGCGATAGTCGTCGGTGAGCCGCGCGTGCTCGAGCAGATCGCCGGCACCCTCGACCAGCACCGCCAGCACATCTCCCGCGGGCACTGTCGCATCGACGACCAGTGACAGGTCCTGCGTGGCAGCCGGGAGCGTGCCGATCGGCGCCGCCGAGATCTCGGCCGCGCCGAGCTCGATGAGCGCGTCGAGGTCGAGTTCGACGAGCGCCACGGTCCGCGGAAGATCGAGCTCCGTCGCGATCGAGGGCAGCAACTCCCCCGCCACGCCGACGACGCGGTCGCCCACACGCACTTCGGCCGTGCGACCGGGGTGCAGCGCCGGATGCGTCCCCGCCGACACGACGGGCGTCACCGCGAGCGCGAGGCCGAGCTGGCGCACCACGTCGAGGGCGTCGGCCAGCCCCGCCGGAACCGCCGGCGAACCCGGCTGCTTGGGCACCGCATCCCCGAGGAACAGGGCGGCGGCCCGCCAGCCCTGCGGGGGGATGCCCGCCGCCAGTTTCGCGAGGGTCTCGTCGTCGGGACGGGCGGCTCCGAGCGGGATGAAGTCGGTGCCGGGCTGGACGCCCTGCTCGGGTCGGAACACGGTCCCGATCTCGAACAGGGCGAGGTCGGTGAGGCCGCGCGACAGATTGCGGCGGGCAGTGTCGAGCAGGCCGGGCAGCAGGGTGCGGCGCAACAGCGCCGCCTGCGGGTCGAGCGCGTTGGCGAGCTTGACCGCGGAGGCCCCCGGCTCGAACCG